>Ga0070665_100000866_pt1 | contig 39221 bp, 34 predicted proteins | sample KBSS13metaG_FD_65862 | JGI IMG/M metagenome (GOLD analysis project Ga0070665, IMG submission 65862) | Switchgrass rhizosphere microbial communities from Kellogg Biological Station, Michigan, USA - KBS S1-3 metaG | ecosystem: Host-associated > Plants > Roots > Rhizosphere > Soil ... | reverse complement strand
GTCCCCCCCTGGGCCCACGAGGGGGGCGACGACAAGATGCTGGCGCGGCTGAAAGATCCGGCCACCCGGGAGCGCATCCGCAAGGAGATGGAGTCCACGGAACCCGCCGCCTGGGACAACGAATGGCAGGAGATCCCCGGCCCCGAGGCGATCCTCCTCTCGGTCTTCCAGAATCCGACCCTCGTGCCGTTCCAGGGGAAGACCCTGGCCGAGGTGGCGAAGATGCGCGGCAAGGACCCGATCGACACCCTCTTCGACCTCCTGATCGAGGACCACGGCTACACCTCGGTCGCAGTCTTCGGCATGTCCGAGCCGGACGTGCTGCTCGCCCTGAAACAGCCCTGGGTTTCCGTCTGCAACGACTCTCAGGGGACCTCGCCCGAGGGCCAGCTAGGCAAGGAGCACCCGCACCCGAGGGCCTACGGCACCTTCCCGAGAATCCTCAGGAAGTACGTCCGCGAGGACGGGCAGCTCACCCTGCCCGACGCCATCCGCAAGTTCACGTCCCTCCCGGCCCAGCGCATGCGCCTCACTGACAGAGGCGTCCTCAAGCAGGGTATGTGGGCCGACGTGGTCGTCTTCGATCCCGCGACGATCAAGGACCTCGCCACCTTCGAGAACCCCAATCAGCTCGCGCAGGGGATGGACTACGTGCTGGTCAACGGCGTGCCGGTGATCGACGGCGGGAAGATGACCGGGAAGCTGCCGGGGAAGGTGTTGCGGGGGTCGGGGTACAACTCCGCCCGGCGATGAATCACCGGGCTAAGAACAGCGCCCCCTGAAGGGGACTTGAAGCCGGGTTCACCCGGCGCCGTTCTTAGCCCGGGTATTTATGCCCGGGCGGCCGCGACGCCGCATCCCACCTTCTCACGGACTGGTTTGCCCGTACGAATCGGACTCCGGATCAGGTAACATGTCTCCCTCAGACATGCCCTACTGGCGACTCTTTTACCATGCGATCTGGGCCACCTGGAACCGAGAACGCCTGATTACTCCGGAAGTGGAACCGGTCATCCATGACCTGCTCCGGAGCAAGGCGATTGGTCTGGGAGCGACGGTCTTTGCCTTGAACGGTATAGAAGACCACGTTCATCTGGTGCTTTCGATCCCTCCGAAGCTATCCCTCGCGGAGTTCATCGGGCAGGTGAAAGGGTCGACGTCTACGAGATTCAACAAATCCGGCCTGACGAATCAACCTCTGCGGTGGCAGGAGGAATACGCGATCCTCTCCTTCGACACGAAGCGGCTTCCTCGGTACGTCGCGTATGTCGAGAACCAGAAGACCCACCACGCCCGCGCGGAATTGATCCCGATCCTGGAGAAAACGGGGGAGACAAAGAGAGCGCCGCCCCCTCCGCCCAGTGCCGAGGAGGTGGATATGGCATCGCTCCCTCCGCCCGGCGATGAATCACCGGGCTAAGAACAGCGCCCCCTGAAGGGGACTTGAAGCCGGGTTCACCCGGCGCCGTTCTTAGATGCCCGGGTATTTATGCCCGGGCGGGGCCGGCCGACGATGGACATCCGCCTTACCCCGCGGCCTCCATCTCCTCCTCCCCGCCCACCCCCGGCCGCCGGATCCCCAGCACTTTCACCTTCTGGTGGAGGTAGGTGCGCTGCACGTCGAGCACCTTGGCGGCGGCGGTGAAGTTCCAGCGGGTGCGGTGGAGGACGCTCTCGATGTACTCGCGCTCGCACTGTGCCTTGAAGTCCTTCAGGGGGACGATCGGCAGCGTGGCCGGCGAGAGCAGGAGGCCGGTCTCCGGCATCTGCGCGGGCTCGAAGAAGGAGGAGGGGAGCTGGTCGGGGGTGAGCGGATCGGCCCCGAAGACGACCAATCGTTCGCAGAGGTTCCGCAGCTCGCGGACGTTTCCCGGCCAGGCGTAGCGCTCGATATAGGGGAGCAGCTCCGGGTCCGCCTGCCGCAGGCGCACCCGGTGCTGGCGGGAGAAGCGGTCCAGGAAATGGCCGAAGAGTAAGGGGATGTCCTCTCTGCGCTCGCGCAGGGCCGGCACCGAGATCGGCAGATGGGCCAGCCGGAAATAGAGGTCTTCCCGGAAGCGGCCGGCCTTCACCTCTTCCTCCAGATGGCGATGGGTGGCGGTGAGCACCCGCACGTCCACCTGCCGGTCCCGCGTCTCGCCGACCCGCCGCACGCGGCCGTCCTCCAGCACCCGCAGCAGGCGCGACTGGACGGTCAGGTCCATGTCCCCGATCTCGTCGAGGAACAGGGTGCCGCCGTCGGCCTCCTCGAAGAGGCCCGGCTTGGCATTCTTGGCGTCGGTGAACGCCCCCTTGGCGTGGCCGAACAGCTCGTCCTCCACCAGATGATGGGGGATCGCGGCGCAGTTGATCTTGATGAACGGCTTGGCGCTGCGCGCGCTCTGCTGATGGAGCGCGCTCGCCACCAGCTCCTTGCCCGTGCCGCTCTCGCCCGCGATCAGGATGCGGGCGTCGGTCACCGCGGCGCGGGCGATCTTGCGCCGCATCTCCTCGATCGCCGGCGAGCTGCCGAGGATCTCGGATTCCCCCCGCAGATCGGCCTTGAGCGAGGCGACCTCGCGCTTCAGGGCCTGATGCTCCAGCGTGTTGCGGATCGCCTGCAGGAGGCGCTCGCGGCTGAACGGCTTCTCGATGAAGTCGTGCACGCCGAGCCGCAGGGCCTCGACCGTCTCGCTGATCGACGCCTCGCCCGAAATGATGATGGTGGGAGGGAAGCGCTTCGCCGCCGCCAGCCGCCGCACCAGGTCGACGCCGCTCATCGCGCGCAGGCGGACGTCCAGGAGCAGCAGCTCGGGGAGGGGTACCGTTGAATTTTCCAGATAGGCGGACGCCTCCTCGGCCGAGGCCATGGCCTGGGGGGCGTACCCCTCCTCGCGGAGCTGGAGGAGAAGGCTCGCGCGGATTTTTTCGTCGTCTTCCACGATCAGTAATCGACTCATGCCGCGGCATCCTCCAGCTTGCGGGGAAAGGTGAGGCGGAAGCTCGCGCCCGCGCCGGAGCTCGCCAGCAGCTCCAGATCGCCGCCGTGGTCGAGCAGGATTTTTTTCGAGATGGCGAGCCCGAGCCCCATGCCCTCGCCGACCTGGCGGGTGGTGGCGTAGGGCTCGAACAGGCGGGGCCGGATCTCGGGCGCGATGCCGGGGCCGTCGTCCGCGACTTCCAGGAAGACGCCGCCGCGCCCCGCCTCGCCGGCGCGCAGGGTCACCGTGCCACGCCCACCCTCTGAGGAGCGGATGGCGAGCGCGCTGTTGTCGCAGAGGTTCACCAGCACCTGGCGGAGCATGTCGCGGTCGAGAGCCGCCGGCAGGGGACCCGCCGGCGGCTCGAAGTGGAGGTCGAGGCTCGGCCAGGCGGCGGCGAAGGTGGCGACGAACTCCTGGACCACGGCGCCGAGGTCGTGCACCTGCGCCCGAGGCTGCGGCAGGCGGGCGAAGGAGGTGAACTGCTGGGTGAAGCGGCCGAGCCGTTCGAGCTCCTCGCCGACGCTGGCCGCTACCTGCCGCGCCTCGTCGAGCCCCTCGCCGCCGAGCAGCCGTTCGAGGCGGGCCAGCTCCAGACGCGCGGCGGTGAGCGGCGTCCGCATTTCATGGGCGTGCCGGCGGGCGGTCTCCTGCCAGCCGGAGAGGTTCCGGAGATAGGCCAGGCGCTTGCGGTCGCGCGCCATGGCCCGCGAGGTGTCCTCGATCATGCCGGCGATCCTGCCGACCGTGTCCCGGCCGCGGTCCCCGATCTCCAGGCTCTCCTGGCCGTCCGACAGCGCGATCAGGCCGAGCCGCAGCCGCTCCAGGCGGGAATCCAGGCGCCGCTGACGTAGCAGGTGGAACCCGCCGGCCACGGCGAGGACGGCGAGGACGGCGGCGAGCAGGATCGTCTCCCAGCGCCGCGCGATCCCCTCGTGGTTGTGCTCGAGAATGCGGAGATGGTTGAGCAGCCCCTGCGTGGCCTCGAAACGTGACCGGTACTCCTCCCGGTGCTCGGGATCCTGCCGGGCGAGGGCTTTCTGGTCGCGCATCGAGCGCTCCAGGGTGGAGACGATCTCCGGCTGCACTCCCAGCCGGAACCAGGGCCCGGAGATCTCGCGGTCGAACAGCCAGAGCACCGCGGCGGCGGCGAGCAGCATCCCGGAGAGGGTCACGAGGGCGGAGCGGACGTTCATTTCTTCTTCCCCGGAGGAAGCGGCAGCCGCCACGAATATTCGAGCAGGGCGGGCCTGCCGATCGAAGTGGCCATCAACAGATTGATCACTTGGCCGAACGACTCGGGCTGATCCTCGACAGCCTCGGACACCGCCCCGGCGCTGCCGGACTTCTCCGCCGAGAGCGCCTGGGAGAACCAGCGCTGGGTGTCGAGCTGCTCGGCCTGGGAGAAGGGGATCACCCGCAACGCCACCTCGACGCTGGCGAGACCGGCGGCGGCGGGGCCGCGAATCAGCACGAACCGGGCGTCCCGCCACCATTCGGCCAGGCGCTCGAAGGAGGGGAGTGTCACCCGCGCGGCGCGGCCCGTGGCATCGATCCGTGTCACGATGTAGATCTCGTCCCACAGGTCGTAGCGGACGTCGACGCGGGCGGCGCCCTTGATCTTGCTCCCGGCCGCGTTCCGGCCGCTCGCCTCGAAGGCGAAGCTGGTGGTGAGGCCGGTGCCGAGCTGCTTGCGTACCTCCTCCTCGCCGAAAATGGGTGGCAGGCGGGAGAGCACGACCCCCTCGCGCGCTCCTTCGATTGCCGGCGCCTGCACCGCCCCGAGGGGGGCGGCGGCCAGCAGAAGGAGAAGCGCCCAGGGCGCCGGGGCCCATTTCACGGAAAGATGCTTCCCAGGTCGAGATAGGTGAAGGTGGCGCGCACCCGTCCCCACTGGTTGCGGAAGACCAGCCCCAGGGAGGCCGCGAACCGCCGGAGCGGGCTAGGGCCGAGATCGAAGCGGTTGGACTCGATCCCCATCTCGACTCCTGTCTCCAGCCGCAGGTCGGTGAAGTTGCTGGCCCTCCGGGTGCGCTTGAGGGTCATGGCGTGCTGGAATCCCACCGAGCCGCCGAGGGTATCGAGATTCACCGAGCCGATGACCTGGTCCTGCCCGGGCAGGACCAGATTCTCCAGCCGGGACCGGCCCTGGAAGAGGCGGCTCGTCAGCGACAGCGTCTGCCGCTGTCCGACCGGCCAGTGCCGGATCCAGGAGACCGCGGCCACGAGGTCCTCGGCATGCGAAGGGGGGAACACGGTCTCGTGGACACCTTGGGAGGAAGTGGGATCGAACCTGATCCCGACGAGGTTCCGGCTGTCGAAACGGGCGGCCTCGAGGCCCGCCGAGAGGCTGTAGCCACGAGTGGGGAGGAGCGGATCGTCGCTGGTGTCGAGGACCCACTTCACTTCCGCCCGGCGATAGTCGAGGGTGCCCCGGCCCTGGAAGACCGCCTGCTCCGGCGGCGAGTCGACGAGGAGGACGCTCCCCCGGGTGCCGGCATCGCCCCGGCGCTGGCTGAGGGAGATCTGGACGGACTGGCGCCTTCCCAAGGGGACCGCGATTCCCAGGGAGAGCTTTTCGGAGCTTTGGAACGACCAGGACGAGAAGGTCGGATCGAGCGCCAGGGGGAGCACCTCGCGGACGCAGCAGGCGTTGCGCGAGTAGCCGGCGCTGGCGAGGATGCCGCGCTGAAAGAGGTCGTACTGGGTGAAGCCGGCCTGGATCCCTTCTTCGCTATCCAGCGCGCCGAAGAGGACTCCCGAGCGCCCCACGAACAGCCGGGCCCCCACGAGCCCCTGGAGCGTGGTGCTGGATTTCATCGAGGGGTCGGTGGTGAACGAATCCTCCTCCAGATCGAGCGGCTCGCCAAACTGGAAAGCGTGGACCGAGGTGTCGAAGAAGAACCAGCGCGCGGGCTTGGCATCGATGACCAGCTCATAGGCCCCGCGCCGGCTCCCCCGGCGCAGGGCGAAGCTGGCATCGAGGACGAACGGCAGCCGGTGAATGCGATAGATCGCCAGCCGGAGCTGCTCCTCGGTGTAGGTCCCCCCCTCGCGCAGGAGCGTCTCCGAGCGGATGATGTTGGCCGCCGCCTGCTTTGGCCCCTCGACGGTGATCTTCTCGATCAGGAAGCGGTCCGTCTCCTGCGGGGTGGACAGCTCTTCTTCCTGCCCCCAGGCGGGGAGGGCGGTGAAGAGGAGCAGCAGGAGGAGTGGACGGACGCAGAGCATCTTCAACTTCGGTACCCCCAGAAACAGCTACGGGCCGTCATGGCCTAGGTTGCCGAAGCTCTGCCTAGGGCAAGGACGGTGCCGGGCGCGCTCCGCCGCCGGGCGCCCTGTGCAACTCCTGGCAACAGAGTGCGTTACGCGCTTCCCTCAAAGACCGTGGGAGCGGCCGGATGGCTCTGGAATCTTCGTTTCCTCCTCGGAGGAGTATGAGGAAGCATACACCCTGTCGGGTGGGAGAGGCGGTATGCTCTCCCCATGAGCCCGCTGGCCGCCGACTGGGGCGTCGAGCCCGCCGAGAAGGACCTCGACTTTGCCTGCGACCATCTCGCGGGCTCCTTCGACACGGAGTTCTTTCGCGGCGTGACGGTCCAGGCCTCTCCCGCGACCGTCTTCCGCTGGCTTTGCCAGCTTCGCGCCGCGCCCTACAGCTATGACTGGATCGACAACTTCGGCCATCGCAGTCCGCGGCAGCTCACCCCCGGCCTCGAAAACCTTGCGGTGGGGCAGACGGTGATGCGGATCTTCGATCTGGTCGCTTTCGAAAGGGATTCCCATCTCACCGTCCGCCTCAAGCCACGTTCTCCTTCGACGCGGATCTTCGGCGACGTGGTGGTGACCTACGGCATCATTCCGCGCGGCGACGGCTCCTGCCGGCTGCTGGCCAAGCTCCGCGTAGGCTATCCGGGCGGGCCGCTCGGCTGGCTGATGCGGATCGTGCTGCCACCGGGCGATCTGGTGATGATGCGGCGGCAGCTCCTCACCCTCAAGCGTCTCGCCGAGATGCCGGGCGTCACCCCCGCGTCAGCTTGGCGACCGCCCGCTTGATGCCGCCGAGGGTGAGGTCCTCCATGGGGAAGACCTCGCCGATCCGGTGGATCGTCGCGCGGCCGTAGGCGTTCGGCCAGAGCTCCTTGGGGATGGGATTGAGCCAGGCGGCGTGGCGGAAGCGGTCGCGCAGGCGTTCGAGCCAGCGCAGGCTCGACTCCCTGTCGTCCACACCGTAATCCTCGCCAAAATAGATCGATCCGCTGGGATAGACGAGCTCCTCGGGTGCCATCGAGGCGTCGCCGACGATGATCAGACGGGTGTCCTGCGAGCGCTTCAGCAGCTCGGCGGTGGCGAGAGGCTGCCGACGCTGCGGGTCCTTGTAGACCGCGCCGTAGATCGTGTTATGGAAGAAATAGGTGTGGCAGCGCTTGATCCGGTCGCGCACCTTGGCGAACAGCAGCCGGGTCAACTCGACGTGAGGGAGCATCGAGGTGCCGCCGTTGTCGATCAGCAGCACCACCTCGATGCGGTCGAGCAGATCGCGGCGGAAGACGAGATCGATCTCGCCGCCGTTCCTGGCGCTCTGATAGATCGTGGCGTCGAGGTCGAGCTGATCGCGCGGTCCCGCGGGCGCCAGCTTCTTCAGCGACGTAAGGGCCTGGGCGAGGTTGCCGCCGCTCAGCGTATTGGAATCCGAATAATCGACGTAGCGCCGCTCACCGATCACTTTCGTCGCCGAGAGCTTGCCGCCTTCGCCGAAGACCCGGACTCCTCCCTTCGAGTTTCCCGAGTGCCCGAACGGGGAGTTGCCGCCGGTGCCCACCCAGCGGCTGCCGCCGTGGTGCTCCTCCATCTGCTTGCGCACGGTCTCCCAGAAACGTTTCATCAGCTCGCCGGCGGGGAAGGTCCAGAGCGCCTGCGGCGGCAGCTCCCCCTTGCGGATCGCCTCCTTCAGCCAACGCCGGAACTGCGGCGTATTGAGCAGCTCCGGGTCCCCCTCGGCCACGCGCGGGAGATCGATGCCGTAGAAGTGGAAGGCGAACGCCCGCTCGTAGGCGTCCATGTGCTCGACCCGGCGGACGAAGCAGAGGCGAGCAAAGACGAAGAGCGAATCGAGCTCCGGCGCGAGCCCCCGCTCCATGCCTTTATAGAAGTCGATCGTATCGGTCAGGCTGACCGGTACGCCGTAGTCGCGCAGCAGGAGGATGAAGCCGTCGAGAAACATCGCGGATCAATTTTTCCTGATCAATTAACTCGGGCGCGCTTGCCCCCGCTGCGGAACGCCAGGATGTCCTCGGTCCGCTTGAGCAGCGTGCCGACAAAGGGGACGTTCAGGCGGTCGGGGGTGATGCGCGCGTGGTTCAAGGCGCCCAGCCAGTTGAGCAGCTCGCTGGTGGCCGGCGGCTTCTCGTACCCCCGCTGGCGCAGCTCGTAGAAGATGCCGAGAGCGGAGTCGAGCAGCCCCTGGTCGAGATCGGGGAAGTGGAGCTTGACGATCTCCCGCATCTGCTCCGGGTTGGGGAAGGCGATGTAGTGGCAGAAGCAGCGCCGCAGGAACGGATCGGACAGCTCCCGCTTGGCGTTCGAGGTGAGGATGATCACCGGGCGGATCTTCGCCCCCACGATCTGGTTGACCTCGCGGATGGTGAACTCGCAGTCCTCGAGCACGTCGAGGAGGTTGTCCTGGATGTCGGACTCGGTCTTGTCGATCTCGTCGAGCAGGAGGACGACCCGCTGCTCGCTGCGGAAGGCGCGGCCGATCGGCCCCCAGATCACGTAATCGAAGAAGTTGTTGACCTCGCGGCCGGTGCCGGAGGTGCCGAAGCGGGCGTCGTTGAGGCGCAGGACGGTGTCCTGGACATAGCAGGCCTCCTCCCCCTTGATCGTCGACTTGCAGCGCAGCGTCTCGATCGGCATCCCCAGCGAGCGGCTGATCTCGAAGGCGAGCTGCGTCTTGCCGGTGCCGGCCTCGCCGGTCAGCAGCAGCGGTTTCTCCATCGCGATCGCCATGTTGACGATGGCGCCCAACTCGGGGTCGAGGTAGTAGCGTTCGGTTCCCTGAAATTCCATGGCGGGAGCATAGCAAAGGAGAGGAGGGCGGGAAGGGCGGCGGCCCGGGGGACCGCCGCCCTGAAGGGATCAGTTGATGTCGGACGAGATGGGCTGGTCCGGCTCGGCGATGGCCGCGCAGTAGTCGGCGGTCTCTCCCCCAAGGCTGGCGGCAGCCGCGGCCGGGGCGCAGGTCCAGATGCAGTGGAGGTGGTCCTGGGCGCATCCGGTGGCCGACTGGTTCCACTGCGGATTGGTATCCAGCGCGGCGCAGTGGCAGGAACGATAGGGGCACTGGCCCACAGGGCAGGAGATGGAGGCCTCCGCCGTCGATTCTGTGACCTTCGAGACCAGGCGAGGCAGCGCGGGGGCCTTCTTGAGCACCGCCGGAGAGACGCCGGCCAGGAAGTTCGAGGAGGCGGGCAGCGCCGTGTCCGGCCGTCCGTCACCATTGGTGTCGACCCGGACGCCCTGCTTGTACCGCGGCAGGTTGACGTAGGCCCAGACCGAGTTGCTGCCCGGCCCGAGGTCGATGCGGCGGGTCACCTCGCGACGGCCATGCTGGTCGCCGTTGACGGGAGTGAAGACGGCCTTGACGTTGAGCGCCAGCGGCGCCGTGTAGGTGCCGCCGAAGGCATCGCTCTGGAAGATGCGCATCGTGGTCGTCGGCTGCTTGCCCTCCAACTGGACCGCGACGTCATACTTGCCGCAACTGGTCTCGATCGGCTTCGAGCTCACCAGCGAGAGGGCCATGAGCTGGATGCGGGTCGTCGCCTCCCCCTTGGCGTCGAACTTCGCGTCGTCGAGACGGCGCACGACGGTGTCGATGGAGCCGAGGCTGCCGGCGGGCTCCACCCCCAGGGGCGCGCCCTTGAATGTCACTTTGCCGGTGAACGGCCGCGAATTCTCGCAGAAGAAACCGGCCGGGATCGGCTCGTCCGCGAAGCTGGTCTGGGCGAAGCCCGCGACCGTCATCCAGAGATCGACCCCCTTGTGGACGACCTCCCCCGCGAAGGCCGGAGAACCGGCGATCAGGGCCAGGATCACGGCGGCTCCTACGGCCGAACGAATCAACGCCTTGGACAATGTCATCGTCCGCTCCTTTCCAGTGACGTGGTTGCAGGGCTGCAATCCACTCCCTCTGAAGAAGGAGGTGCTTCAGGCCGCTCCGGAGGAGTCGGGGGCGCGTCTCCCCCCGGCATCTGTCACATCAGGCCGGGGCGGGGAGGGTCGGTGCGCGGAGCGGCGTCCGCCGCCGGGATCTTGCCGCGGGTGAACCAGCCGACGCAGCTCTTCTCGATCCGGCCGAGGATCACCAGCACGCCCAGGGTGAGGGCGAACGCCGTCAGAGCGGTCAGCCACTGGCCGGCGCCGCAGGCGATCCCGAGACAGGCGACCATCCAGATCGAGGCGGCGGTCGTCAGGCCATGGACGCTCTGGTGGGAGTCGTCGCGCAGGATGACACCGCCGCCGAGAAAGCCGATCCCGGCCATCACTCCCTGGATGACACGGAGCACGGAAGAGCCATCCATCCGCGCCCCCGAGGTGGCGAGCTCGACGGCGACGAGGGTGATCAGGGAGGCGCCGAGGGCGACGAGCGCATGGGTTCGCATCCCCGCGGGCTTGCCGTGGATCTCGCGGTTGAGGCCGAGCGCGGTGCCGATGAGGGTCGCGACGACGAGGCGGAGGAGGATCTCTCCCGGACCGATCAGGAATTCGCCGCTCGTCATCGGCATGCCGGGCATCCGCTCATCTTATCTTCATCGCCCGCGTGAACGCGTCCGGCTGGCGGTCCTGCGGGTCGAGGCGCGAGGGGCTGAAGGTGGCGATCCAGAACGGGTAGAAGGTCTTCGCCGACGCGGTCAGCCCCTGATAGTCGCCGAGGAAGAAGCCCTCCGACGTGGCCGCATAGCGCAGGTCCCAGGAGGTCGCGGTCACGCGCAGGCTCTTGGCGAACTGCTGGCCGCCGTTCTTCGACACCGCGAGGTACTCGTCCACCATGATGCGCGAGGGATTGTTGCGCAGCGAGTAGTAGGAGACCCCCACCCAACCCTCGGGGCTCACCGCCACGGCGGGCGTGAAGCTGGCGGCGTTGGCCGGGCCGTCCGAGACGCGCTGGGGCGCGCTCCAGGTCTGGCCGCCGTCCGTCGAGCGGGAGAGCACGATCTGCGACGTGCCCGGGGTGAAGCGGTTGTCCTGCCAGGCGACGTAGAGCGCCCCGGTCTTGCTGTCGATCGCCGCCTCCGGGATGCCTCCGCCCGTGCGCGACCCCGCGACGCCGATCGCCCGGACATCGGAGATCTCGACCGGCGCGCTCCAGGTGCGGCCGCCGTCCGTGGAGCGGGCCGCCCGCAGAGTGACCCGGCTTCCGTAGTTGAGCCAGACGGCATGGACGACCCCTCCCGGCCCGACGAGCGGCAGGATGCCGATGCTCGACCCCTGGATGTCGAGGATGGAGCCACTCGCAAACGAGTGGCCACCGTCGTCAGAGTAGGTGAGGAGCACCGGCTGCTGCTTCGACGGCGAGATCGAGTCCCAGCCGACGTAGAGCCGCCCCTTGTAGGGGCTGTCGTTCCGGTTGTCGACGACGATCGCCTCCTTGTCGTCGAAGTTCTGGGTGCCGCTGTGGACGGCCACCGGATCGCCCCAGGTCAGCCCGCCGTCCTCGGAGGTCGAGATGTAGACGCCGTTGCGCGGGCTCGTCTCGTCGAAGCCCAGGGAGGCGAAGTACGCGCGGCCGCCCGGGCCGAAGGCCACCCAGGGGTCCGACGTGCGCTGGTACGTCCCGCCGGAGGCCGTGGTCAGGTTGGGGATGATGGTCTCCCGCCAGGTGCTCCCCCCGTTGAAGGAGACGGCGGCGGTGAGCACGCGGCCTCCGCCGTTCTCGAATCGGTCTTCCTGATAGCCGGCCAGGAGGTGCTTGGGGTTCTCGGGATCGATGGCGAAGAACGGCTCCGTCTCGGTCTCCGGCTGGGCGGGGCCGGCGATGGGAGCGAGGATGTCGGCGCTCACCCGGACCACCCCCTTCGGGATGCCGCCGCGGGGCGGGCGGGTCGCGGCCAGCTTGTCGAGGAACTCCCGGAGCTGCCGCGGGTCCTGCGGCACGAGGTTCTCCGGCACGCGGGCCCCCCACGCCATCTGCTCTTCGAGCCAGCGGCTGCGGGAGAAGGCAGGCTCATCCGCGGCGGAGCTCCAGCCGGTAATTGAGAGGAGGAGGGGGATCAGGGCGAGGAGGGGTGCTGTTTTTTTCATTTTATTGATCCAGGAGGCCGGATTCCATCCTCTATTCTAAACGATCTTCGCCCTAAGGGCACGTGGCGAAGGCGTCGACGTCGGTGATCGCCGGCGATCGCTGGCCGAGCGGGTTCTCGTAGCGCGCGGTCCGGCCCGTTCGGGTGTCGGTCACGGTCAGCGCATAGCCGACGTTCGTGGTACCGGCCGCGAAGACCCAGTAGCGGCCGTTGACCGCGCAGCCGTCGAGCACCTTGACCAGCAGCTCCCAGTTGTCCGGGCTGAAGAACCAGAAGAGCCCGGAGCCGTCCGCGGCGGGGGCGGCGGCCGTGCCGGGTCCGGTGGCGCCGTCGAAGCTCCGCCAGCTCGCCTCGGCCTTGAAACGCCCCTGGTGGAGCGGGAGGCTCGTGACACCGGGGGGGTGATGACAGCCGCCGCTGCCGCTGTCCGCGAAGCGGCCGCCGGGGATCGGGAGGAAGTCCCAGTCGTAGCCGTCGGCGCGGAGCCGGAGCTTCAGCACGCCGAGATCCTGATCATTGCGCGCTTCGCTGTTCGGGCGGACGGCGGCGAACGGGCGGGTCTCCCGGCCGCCGGTGCCGACCACGAACTGCCGGATACCGTGCTCCGGATCCACCTGGCCGGACGGGTTCTGCGGCGCGAAACGCTCGTAGTCGTGATCGTGCCCCACCAGCACGACGTCCGCTCCGGCGGCGTAGAGGGTCCGCCAGAACGTGTCATAGGTGGCGTCGTCGCCGTGCTGCCCCGAGGAGAAGCGGGGGTGGTGCCAGTAGGCGAGCGTGCAGGCCCGGGGGTGGGCGGCGAGGTCGTCGGCCAGCCAGCGGAGCTGCGTCGAGCCGGGGCCGCAGCCGCCGACGTCGGCGCAGTTGGAGTTGAGGACGACGACGTGCCAGGTGCCGAGGTCGTAGCTGTACCACCCCTGGGAGCGCGCGCCCGCCGCCGCTCCGAAATAGTCGAAATAGCCGGTGGCGCTGGGGGTCTGATACTCGTGATTGCCCGCCGCCGGCCGCAGGATCGGCTTCAGCCTTCCCCAGGTCGGCGCGAAAGACGTCTGGTAGGCGGCGAGCGTGCCGTTGAGATACTGGTTATCCCCCAGCAGGAGCACGGCGTCGAAGCCGGCTCCCACCAGCAGGTTCGAGGTATCCCGCATCCGGCAGGTGGCGGCGGTGCCGTTCCCCCCGTTGTAGCTCGGTTCCGCGGGATCACAGGCGATGTCCCCCGCCGCTGCGATTACCGGATCGGCGGCCCGCACGGCCGGAGCCAGGGCGGCCAGCAGCAGAAAGACGGCTCCAAGGCGGCAAGGCATGCGTGGCCCTAGGGCACCGTGACCGTCACGACCTCCGAGTAGGTGCTGACATCTTTCTTGAATTTCGCCCGGATCCTGAAAGCGTTGGGGCCGGGCTTCAGCTTCGTGATCGTGACGCTGGTGGAGTTGGCGGGCAGCGACTTCACCTGCTTGAACTTGCCGGTCGACAGGCGCTGCTCGACGAGCCAGTTCTTCTCCGTCGAGAAAGGGTCGGTCCAGGAGAGGGTCGCGCTGGCGGTGTCCGCCTGGCCGGTCAGGTGATAGGCATCGCCGGTGACCGCGAGGCAGCTCGGGCCGACCGTGTCGACGAAGCCGCGGATGACCTGCACCACGCGCTGGCTGTCGAGCCCGTAAAGTCCGGGCTCACCCATCGAGAGAGTGGCCTGGCCGCAGTAGCTCATCACCGAGCCGCCACCCTCGGGCGTCGACTCCGGGCCCTGGTAGCATCCTGCCTCGCCCGAATGGCACAGATCGATCGGAGGGTTGTAACAGTGAGTGTGCTCCGATCCAAAAATGTGACCCAGCTCATGGGCGGTGATCAGGGTGTCGCGCGTCCGCTTCCCCACCACGACGATGCCGTAGGGGCCATAGGAGCAGGCGGAAGGGCGTTCCGAGTAATCGCAGAGGCTGGAGAGCCAGGCCTGGCCGCCGATGTCGTTGGAGGTCTTGCCGGTGAAGAAGACCGCCGCGTTGCGCGGGTAATCCTTGACCGGCCGTAACCTCTGCCAGTAGTTGCCGAACTCGCAGAGCACTTCCGCTTTCTCGCCGCTGTGGGGGTTCGGCGCGTTCCAGGGATCGTCGGGCGTCGTGTAGAGGGAGAGGCTCGTGATGGCCAGCGAGACGCCGAGTTGCCGGAAGTAGAGCTCCGAAGTACCGCCGATCATCAAGGCGATATAGGCCGTGGCGTCGTTCACGTTGCCGAACTTGTTGAACAGCTCATAGTCGGAGTCGATGGCGAGGGTCGCCAGATACTCGGTGCCCGGGGGGACCACGACCTTCTTCCTTTCCGGACTGGCCGCTTTGGCCGAGCCCGCGGGGGACTCCAGAACATCCGACAGGGCCCCCTTCGCCAGGGGCTCAAGCTCCGCCGGTCGCACCACGGCCGAGCGGGCGACCGAGCTCTTGGCCAGGTCCGCCGGCAGGGCGATCTCGTAGAACCGGGCGCCGTCGGCGATATAGCCGCTCCAGGCCCCGGTCGAGCTGTTGACGAGCAGCGCCACCGACGAGCCGGGCCACTCCTCGACGGTGCCACGGAGCAGCGTGAGCCCGGCCGCGGCCTCGTTCCCGCGGTCGCGGCCGTCGACATAAAGATGAAAACCGGCGGCGAACAGCGGTGCCGTCTCGAGGGCGAGGGTCAGGGTCTCGCCATCGGCGCCCCGCAGCCCCGCGATACGGAACAGAGCGCCCGGAGCGCTCACCTTCGCCGCCTGTGCCACCTCGGTGGGCCTGGCGCTCACGGCATCGAAGGAGCGAAGAGGAACCGGCCCCGCGGCGAGGGGAGCGGAAAGCGACAGGCAGACGGCAATAGACGCAAGCGAAAGGGTGATGCGCTGTGGCACGGTGAGCTCCTTCTGAAGTATCTCTATTCTAACATCTTCAAGGCGCGCGCCTGACGCCGGGGGCCTCGTTGTACGATGGCGCCTGCCATGGCAGCGAAGAAGAACGACCTCGACGCCGAGCTCCAGCGCCTCTACAGCGGGCCGTTGGACGCGTTCACGGCGGCCCGCAACGACCTCGCCAAGCAGCTCCGCAAGCTCGGGCACAGCCCGGACGCGAATCAGGTGAAGACGCTGGCGAAGCCCACCCCCTCGGCCTGGGCAGTCAACCTCCTGTTCGACCGCGAGCGGGAGCGGATGGACGAGCTGCTCGCGGCGGGGAAGCGGGCGCGCGCCGGGCAGCGGGAGGCGGTCTCGGGACGCGGCCCCGAGGCCCTGCGCGAGAGCCTGGGCGCGGTGCGCCGCCTGATCGACGAGCTGCGGCGCCGCGCGGCCGCTTTCCTCGCCGAGTCCGGCCGCACGGTCAGCCGGACCATAATCGAGCGCATCGGCACCGATCTCCAGGCCCTCGCCCTCAGCCCGGCGGTGGCGGAAGAGGCGTCCCGCCGCTGGCTCGACCGCGATCTCGATCCCCCCGGCTTCGAGGTGCTCGCCGGGCTGCAGCTCGCCGGCGCTCCGGTGGTGGACATGGCGGCCCGCCGCGCCCAGCGCGAGGCCAAGGCCCCGGAGAAGCGCGAGCCCCCCCGGCCGCGGCCCGCGCCGCCGCTGCCCAAGCCCAAGGGTGAGACCGAGCGGGAGAAGAAGGAGCGCGAGCGCCGCGACGCCGCCGAGCAGGCCCGCCAGGAGCGCGAGGCGGAGCGGACCCGCCGCCGGGTGGAGGTCGCCGAGGAGAAGGTCGAGCGCGCCCGCAACGAGGCGGACTCCCTGCGCGAGCAGGTCGAGGCCGCCGAGAAGGCCGCCGCCGAGGCGCGGCGCCGGGCGGAGGCCGCCGAGCTGGCCGTCAACCGGGTGCGCGGCCAGGCCGATCGCGCCGCCGAGCGGCTGGCCCGCGCCGAGGACGAATTGAAGGAGGCGAAGGAGGGCAGATGAAGTTCCCGATCGAAGAGGTCCTCGCCGGGCCTCCCTTTCCGCCGCCGGGCCGGGTCCTCGGCCGCTCGCGCAAGGGGCAGGAGGTCGAGGGCTACCGCTTCGGCCGCGGCGGCCTCCACGTCAGCCTGATCGGCGGCTGCCACGCCGACGAGCCGGTCGGCCCCGCCATGCTGCGCCGGCTGGTCTCCTTTCTCGCCGCGCGGCCGGTGGATGATCCCTTGCTTGCCACGGCGACCTGGTCCGTGGTCCCCCACGTCAATCCGGACGGCGAGGAGCGAAACGCCCCCTGGACCGCGGCGACGGTGCCGGCGGTCGATCCCCGCGGCGGGGACGACCGCGTCTACGATCTGTCGCTTTATATGAATCACGTCCGGCGGGAGCTGCCGGGGGACGACATGGAGTTCGGCTTCCCTCGCGGTCCGGAGGATAGCGAAGCGCGGCCCGAGAACCGGGCCGTGGCCGCTTTCCTCGCCGAGGGCGCACCGTTCCATCTCCACGCCAGCTTTCACGGGATGGGCTTTGCCACCGGCCCGTGGTTTCTGATCGAGGAGGCCTGGATCGATCGCACGGCGGCTCTCCGCGACTCGATGCGCAATCAGGTGCGGGCGATGGGATATCAGCCCTTCGACGTCGACCGCGGCGGAGAGAAAGGTTTTCGTCGCATCGACGAGGGGTTCACCACGCGCCCCGACTCCCGCTCGATGGTCCGCTGGTTCGAGGAGCGTGACAACCCGCAAATGGCCGCGAAATTCCGGCCCAGCTCGATGGAGTACGTCCGCTCGCTCGGGGGCGATCCCTTCACCATGGTTTCCGAGATGCCGCTCTTCCTGCGGCCGCTGGAAGAGGGGGAGACCGGTAGGCCCGACGATCCCCGTTTCCGCGCCTTCCTCGACCGGATCGCCGGTAAATCTCCCGAGGAGGTGCGGACCGAGATGGAGAAGAGCGGCGTGCGGGGGATGCCGATCCGCGATCAGATGCGGCTGCAGCTCGCGTTTCTCAACGCGGCGCTGGCGGCGGTGGGATCATGAGCGATCCCTTGTTCGGCGACTAATCGATCTCCTTGACCGCCTTCTCGCCGAAGGTCACCTGAGGGAAGTTGGCCTTCAGGTAGCTGTAGACCTCGGTAATCTTTTCATTGTGACCGGCGGCCCAGTTGGTGTCGCGGAAGGCGTAATCGAGGCCGGTGACGGTGCCGAGCCGGAGCTCGAGGCAGATGTTCTGCCCGGGGCGGGAGGCGCACTGGAGGGTGGCGGTCTTGAGCACGTCCCCCTGGATGCTGAAGTCGCGCTTGCGGCGCTCGCTGCGCCACTCGATGTTGCGGGCTCCCACTTTCAGTTGACCGCTCCCCTGGGAGCGATAACGGTGCGGGATCGAATAGCCATATTCCACCAGGCTGTCGACGGTGAGCCCCTGGGCGTTTTCATTGATCTGCGAGCTCGCGAAGGTGGTCGCCGCCGCCGGCTGGTCGGAACCCCGGGACGAGCCGCAGCCAACCATCGCGATCAGAGCGATCGTGCAAACCAGCGAAGTCGGGATGGTCGTATAGATTGGACGAGAGAGAAAACTCTTTCGGGACATTGTATCTCCTTTTCCAATTTATACTTGCAATTTCCGAGCCGCTCGTGATCTACCGTCCCCGCAGCGCCTCCAGCGGATCGAGCCGCGCGGCGCGGTGGGCCGGCAGGTAGCAGGCGACGAGGGTCACGATCACCAGGCCGGCGGCCACGCCGAGGAAGGTCAGGGGATCGTCCGCGGCCACGCCGTAGAGCAGGCTCTCGAGCAGGCGGGCGAGCCCGAGGGCGCCGAGAAGGCCGAGCGCGAGGCCGGCGGCGACCAGCGCCATCCCCTGGCGCAGCACCAGGAATTCGACGCTGCCGGGCTCGGCGCCGATCGCCATCCGGATGCCGAACTCGCGGACCCGCAGGCTCACCGTGTAGCTCAGCAGCCCGAAGAGGCCCACCACTGACACCCCGAGCCCCAGCAGGCCGAAGAGGCCGGCGATCTCGGCGTGCATCCGCTGCTGGGCGAGGCTGCGCCGCATCTGCTCGTCGCAGGTCAGGAGATCGACGATGGAGAGGTCCGGATGTGCCGCGTGGACCGCCTGGCGCAAGGCGGGCGCCAGGCTGGCGGGGGCGGCGGCGGTGCGCACGATCAGGGTCAGCCGCGAATGGGAGCGCTGCTCGACGGAGAAGTAGACGGCCGGCCCCGCCGGCTCGACCGCCGAGGCCGAGCGGACGTCTGCCGCCACGCCGACCACTTCGAAGACCGGGCTGGGCGCCTCACCCGGACGCGCCGCCGGCTCGGGGACGGAGATCTGGCGCCCCAGGGCGTTGGCTGGCCCCCACAGCTTCCGCGCCAGCGAGCGGCTGATCACCACGGATGGCGAAGCGTCCCGACGGTCCCGGCGGTCGAGCGCCCGCCCCTGAAGGAGCGGGATGCCCAGGGTCGCGAAATAGCCGGGTGCGACGAGGTTGTAGGCGGCGTCGATCCGCTCGTTCGGCCGGTCCGGGTTCGCCGCCTTGGTGCCGCGCGAGAATCCCGCCAGCGGCACGGAGTAGGAGAGGGTGGCGGACTCCACCCCGGGCAGCGCCGCGGCCTCCTCCAGCACTCGACGGTAGACGGGTGTGGCCCCCTCGTCCCCCGCGCCGACGCTCCGCGGCACATACAGGGATGCCATCAGGAGCCGCTCCGGCCTGAATCCGAGATCGACCCGCCCCGCGTTGTGGAGACTGCGGACCAGCAGGCTGCCGCCGAGCAGCAGGAGAACCGAGAGCCCGACCTGGGCGACGACGAGGAGCTTGCGCGCCCCCAGGGTGCCCGACGGCCCGGTGGCGCCGGCAGTGTCGTTCTTCATCGTGGCGAGGAGGTCGCCGCGCAGAATGCGGAGCGCCGGCGCCAGCCCGCAGAGCAGCCCGCACAGCAGGGCTACCCCGAGCGCGAAGAGGAAGACCGGAAGGTCGACCTTCACCACCTGGTCGCCCGCCGACCAGCCGCCGAGGCCGCCGGGGGCGGTCAGGACGTAGGCGTCGATGCGGCGCGCCATCCAGAGCGCGAAGACCATTCCCAGGGCGCCGCCCGCCAGGCAGAGCACGAGGCTTTCGGAGACCACGGCTCCCACCAGCCGGCGGCGGCTGGCGCCGAGCGAGGCCCGGATCCCCAGCTCCCGCTGCCGTACCGTGGCGCGAGCCAGCAGCAGATTGGCCACGTTGGCGCAGGCGAGCAGGAGGAAGAGCAGCGCCGCCGCCATCAGGACGCGGGCGGCGGCGAGATAGTTGGCATCGGACCCCGCCTCCGCGTCGAAGCGGGTGGCGGGGACGAAGGTGAGACGGCGCTTGCCGTCCGCGAGCGGTACAGCCTCGTCCAGGGCGCGCGCGGCCCGGTTCAGGGCCTCATGGGCCTGCCGCGGGCTCACTCCTGGAGCGAGGCGGCCGAAGAGGCTCAGGATGCGGAACTCCCGCTTGGCGAGCCGCGGCACTCCGGTCACCAGGTCGGCCTGGGCGAGCGGCACATAGAGCGGGGTGGTGTGGCCGTAGCCCCGGAACCGCGCGGGGACCACGCCGACCAGGGTGAACGTCTTGCCGTTGAGCCGAAGCGGCCGGCCGACCGCGGCGGGGTCGCCGCCCAGAGCCCCGGCCCAGAGCTCGTGGCTGACCACCAGGACGGGCTCGGCGCCCGGCCGGTCGTCCGCCGGCTGGAGCAGCCGGCCCCACTCCGGCCGCGTGGCGAAGAATGGGAAAAAGCCCCCGCTCACCAACTGGCCCCAGGCGAACGTCGCCGCCTGGCCGTGGCCCACCGAGACGCCGAAGGGAGAGAACGCGATGAGGTCGCGCACGGCGGTCTGCTGCCGCTGGAGGTCGAGGTATTCGGGATGGGAGGTGGCGGCGCGGGGCTCCTCGGGAGTCCCGTTGTAGACCCAGACCACGCGCTCGGGGCTCGGGGCGTCGATCTTCGGCCAGAGGATCGCGGCGAGGTAGGCGAAGAGCGCCGTGCTGGCGCCGATCCCCAGCGCCAGGGTCAGCGCCACGATCAGCGCCAGGCCCGGCTGGCGGGCGAACGAGCGCAGCGTGACTTCCAGGTGCTTCGCGAATTCCCTCATGACCTCGCCTCCTCGTCGCCGCTCGGAGGGTACGGGGGGGAGGGAAGGTCAGAGTTGCGGGCGGCTCTCGTACCAGTCGAGCGGCCGGCGCAGCTTGAGATTCCGCTTGCCGTCGCGCAGCTCGATCCCCGCCGCCAGACGGCCGTAGCGAACGTACAGGTCCCCCAACCTCTGAGTCTTGGAGAAGATCATACGGGATCTCACCTCCAGCGAGCCCCCCGTGGCCTGTAGCGACTCGACCTGGACCTTGCCTTCTCCGACCTTCACCACCCCCCGCGCCGTGATGTTCTCGACGTTCAGCACGTCGTCGAACCAGCGCAGGAGACGGCTCCGCTCAGCGAACAGGGTGAGCAGGGGGCCCGAGCTCTTCATGTCGATCTTCCCCTCCCCGCGCAGAGAGAGCGGGGCGCCCCAGACGATCGAGCCGCCGCTGAGCGCGGCGCGCGCCCACCAGCCGGGGATCTCCTGGCCGTCCGTGTCCTCCACGTTCCGGTAGGACACGCCGTCCAGCGTCAGTTGCGTGCCCCGGAGATCGAATCGGCGGCCGGCGAAGTCGGAGCTGACGAGCGGCGCGCTGAGGGCGAGCCGGCCGCTGATCTCGAGATTCTGGAAACGGACCCGCGCGGCGTCGGAGGTGAGCACGGCGGTGCCCCGGGTCCGGTTGGTCGCGGTCGAGGCTTCGAGATGCAGGCGCGCCCGCCCGCGGCCGGAGACGATCCAGAGCCCGGCCTCGCGCGGCAGCAGGGCGTCGTAGACGGTGAGGTCCGGCACCTCGGCGTCCGGCATGTCGAGCGTGGCGTCGAACTCCGGCATCGGCGCCGTGAGATCGAGGGCGGAGGGGGTCACGGCGGCGAGCTGAAGGCCCCGCCCGCGGATGTAGTCCGGCCGCCCCGGCTGTTTCAGGTCCTCGAGGACGAAGCGGTCGAAGCGGACCCGCAGCGCCGTGCGGGCCGGATCCACGGCAACGCTCACCGTGCCTTGCCCGGTGGCCAGGCTGTCGAAGATCGTCGCCCGGATGGGGGAGGCCCCCACCGCGACCCGGCTGCCGGGAGTGAGCCGGCCATGATCGAGCCGCACGTCGGCGTTGAGGCTCCCCTGCCCCTTGAGATCCAGCCAGGGGGTCTTCGCGAGATAGGAGCGGAGGAATCCCAGCGAGGAGATGCGGGCCTTCAGGGCCGCCGTGCCGCTGACATAGCGCAGGAAGGCGAGCCCGGAGGCTTGACCCAGGATCGAGGGCTCGATCCGCACGTCGGCCTTGACCGAGAGGGCCTGCGCGACCGTCGCGCCCGCCGCCTGGAAGCGGCCCGCCGGCATGCTGAGCGCGGCTCGCTGGACGTCGAGGGTGCCGTCCGGCTCATAGGAGAAGGTGAAGTCGGCCTGGGAGTCGCCGGCGAGAAGGGAATCGCCGAGGGCGATTTCATGGATCCGGTCGAGATGGACGCCCGCCATCCGCACCGACCAGGGCGTGCGTGCCGGCTGGCCGGTGGTGGGGCTCTTGACCAGGTTCAGGCGGGCGAGGACGCCGTCCGCCCGCAATCCTTCGATATCGATCTGCTGCGCGAGGAGTCCGGCGAGATCGACCCGGCCGCTGGCGCGGTCGAACGTCGCCTGCAGGGTGGCGCGGGTGCCAGGCGCCTCGATCCGTACCCCGGACGCCCGCACGTCGCTGGTCAGGGGAAGGGTGACGGGAGGCTTCCGCGGGTCGCGGAGGTCGCGGGCGGTGGCGAAGATCCGGCTGAGTCGCGTCTCCGGGCTGGTCGACGCCACCGTGATTTCGGCGGCCCGGAAGAGCGGCGGGAGCCCCTTCCGGCGTCCGGCCGTGAAACCCTTGGCGTCCATCCCGATCCGGAAGAGCGTTCCGCCGGGACCGTTGGTGACCGCCGTGGTGAACGCGAACGGGGACGTGGCGCCGGCCGCGGGCGCGGAGACGTCGAACCGGCTCCCCGGCCTCAGCCGCCCCTGCTCGAAGCGCAGATCGGCGATGAGCGCTCCCGGCGTCCGGTGGCCGGTCTTCACGACCCCTGAGCTCTCCAGGAAGGGGAGGTCCGGCACCTCTCCGCGCGCCATCAGCGAGCCGGAGAGGAAATCGAACCCTTCCATCCCCGGGTGCTCGCGGGGCGTGTAGGGGCCCAGGCTCGCCGAGCCCTCGAGGTCGACGCCGCTGGCGACCGTGTCCTTGCCGAGGGCGAGCCGGGCGGCGGGCATGCGGACGCGGGTGGGCTCCAGCCGGAAGCTCCGGCCGATAACCACCGAGAAGGCCCCCTCGACGCGGCCGTCGCCGGCCAGATGGACGTCGTTGAAGTCGAACCCGCGGACGTGATCGAGAAAAACCCGCTCGAAGCGCAGGGTCCAGGGGCGGTAGCTCCTGTCGGCGCGGCCGCCGTCCTTCTTCTTCTCCGCCGCGCGGTCGGCCGCCGTCTTCTGACCGGGGCCGCGCAGCACCCGCGACCGCACCTCCTCGCCGTGGAACTCCGTCAGCAGGAAGGTGCGATGGAGCAGCCGCGGGAGATCGATCCAGCCGCGCGCCCGCTCCGCGGTCACGAACCAGGTGACCTCGTTGACGTGGCCGCGGAGCCGCAGGCCGCGCACCCGCACGTAGCCGGGCCAGACGGTCCATGCCGAGGACCAGCCGATCTGGAACCGCTCCGGCCGGCGGTTGAACGCCCGGGTCGCCAGCGGCGAGTTGAGGAACAGGTTCACCGCCAGCAGGTAGAGACCCGCCAGCAGGAGAACCACGAGAAGGAGCCGCTTCAGCCAGATTCGCACGCGGTGGGGGGCATAAGCGGAAAGCGTGCCAACTCCCGATTCTTGTTTTTTTGTCTATGTTAAAGTCTTGATCTCTCTTCAGGAAGGAGAATTCAATGTCAATTCGAAGAATCGTTCTGCTGGTCCTGGCCGCCGCGCTGGCCGCCCAGGCTGCGCTGGCCGCCGGCCCCTACCAGGTCACGGGCACCTCCGAGACGCGGGACCATGGCATCGTGCGCACCGAGTACACCGTCAAGGCGGGAGCCCATCCGCTCGACTGTTTCAAGATGATCCGGGTGGCCAGGGACATTCCGGCCAGCCAGTTCAACGGCACGATCGTCTTCCTGCCGCCGCTCGGCACCACCTTCAGCTTCTACGAGCAGCGCGATCCCAACGGCGCCTTCGGGTCCTCGATCGCCGAGTACTTCGCCCAGCGGAACTTCGACGTCTACGGCTACTCCCCCCGCTACGAGGGGATCCCCGCGGGCACCTGCGAGGCGGGCGTCCTCGACTGCTCGATCATGGGCACCTGGGACATGGCCTCGCAGGTGGACGACATCACCTTCATCCGCGCGCAGATCGAGATCCTCCACCCCGGCACCAAGATCGTCGCCGGCGGCGCCTCCCTCGGCGGCATCCTCGCCCTCGCCGTGGCCAACGCCCATCCGAACGATTGGGACGGCATCGTTCCCTGGGAGGGGATGCTCTACAGCAAGAACCCGCAGGTGCGCTCGATCAACCAGGGCTACTGCACCACGCTCCAAGGCCAGCTCGCCGCCGGGCTGGTCTATGACGGCGTGGGGACCAACGTCTTCAAGATGGCCAACGAGCTGTCGCGTACGACTCCTGGCGGGCTGACCCCGATCCCCCTGTTCCCGCCCAATCTGACCAACCATCAGACGCTGGTGGCGATCGTCAGCGTGCCCACCCCGGGACCGGCGACCATGCCCGCCCCCAACTATGTGCTGATGACCGGCAGCGTGGCCGAGGACCGGCTGTTCAACGCCTCCGAGGCGAGGGTGTACGACGACGTGGCGCGGTTCAACGCCTACGTGCCGCTGCCGCTGGTGCGGGACATCAGTTGCTCGCTGGCCGGGGTGGAGGGCCAGTTCACGGCCAACCTCGGCAACTTTCACGGCGCGGTGCTGGCGATCGGCGGCGGGCACGGCTTCGGGCCCTACATGGCGGACCAGCTCGCCCAGATCGGCTCGACCGACAAGACGTTCCGTCTGGAGCCGACCTTCGGCCACATCGACCACTTCATGACTCCCCAGCACCGGAAGTTCGTGGAGGAGCCGATCTTCCGTTGGATGAAGCGGCTGTTCGGCGGCCGGTAATCGCGATGACCGACCGGAGGTGCCGAGGAATTGTCTACCCCGGCACCCGGCGCCAGTTGCGCACGTAGACCTCGCCGGTGGCACGGAAGACCTGGGCGTCGACCACGCGCTTACGGCCGTCGTAGACCGCCGTGGCCACCACGTCGTACAGCCCGGGGCCCAGGGGCTCGACCTTGCTCTCGATCGTGCCCTTGCCGAAGTCGTGCTTTTTCGTCCCCGTGTAGGAGGCATCCAGCGCGAGGCTTGCCACCGCCTCGTCCACGGCGGCGTCGGAGAGGGCCGAGAGAATGACCGACTCGGCGCCTTCGCGCGCCAGCCGCATGCGGATCTGGAGCGAGAAGGCGAGCAGGGTCAGCGAGACCGAGACCAGGAAGAGAACCAGCAGCGCCATCACCATCGCGACCCCCGACTCGCCACGGCGGTTTGAGATCGGACCCGGGATCACCAGCCGCCTCCCCGCGGGAGCAGGTAGAACTTCTCGATCCGCGGCTCCGAGAGCGCGCCGCGGTAGAACGGCAGCACCGGCAGCGGCGTATGGGGAGTCGTGCGCCGCAGATAGCTGACGGAAAACCAGACCGGCGAGGACTTGCCCCCGGCTGTGCACGTCCAGTCCGTGACTCCGTTCCAGAGCACCTCCGGGTCCCTCGGGGGGCCGTAGTTCGGAATCACCAGGCGGTAGAGAGAGTCGCCGAGCTTCTGGTAGAGGATCTCCTCGCCAAGGGTCTGGATGTGCACCTTGTCGAGCCGGGTGCCGTCCAGGTTGAGCTCGGGGCTGACCGCGATCGATCCCTGGATGTCGGCGCGGATGCGGGCGATCACCAGCGGAATGGGGGTCTCGATCGCCTCGCCCGAGGTCTCGGCGAAGAGGCGCGAGGTCTCCATCAGCAGGTCGGCGGCGACCAGCAGCCCGACGAGCATCAGGACGAGGACGATCGTCATCTCGACCAGCGTGAAGCCCGACTGGCGGCCGCTCAACACGGCCTCCGGACCAGCGTCTCGAGCTGCTTCTCGTGTTGGACGTTGAGGACCAAGTATTGCGCCGTGAGCGTCACATGACAGAGGCCGGGCAGATCCGCGGACTCCACGTGCATGAAGACCGCGAGGTGGAATTCTTCTGGCTCCCGGACGGGGCCGGCGGCAGTGAAGAAGCCTGTGAGCACCTGGTCCGGGTTCCCTTCCGGGTCCCGGAGAGCGATAACGCCTGCCCTCACGCCATCCAGGGTCGCCTCCAGCGCCCGGAACGCCTTCCGCTCGGCGTCGATGCGGCTGATGATCCGGGGGGTCTGGATCAGCAACTGCATACCGAGCAGCAGGGCCACTCCGAGGATGGTCAGAGCGACCAGCGCCTCGATGAGAGTGAACCCGTTCGGGCGGCCAGGCCCTGGGGGGACGCGTGAAAAGCTCATGAATTTTGAGAAACCCGGAGAGAAGGATAGCACCACGATGGCGGAGACGCAGGGCGAGGGGACACCGAAGAAGAGCGGGATGCGGCGGGTCCTCGCCTGGTTGCCGGGCCTGATGCTGCTCGCCGGGCTGGTGGCGGTCGTCTCCCATTTCGGCGAGGGGCGCAAGTTCGCCCACCTCCTGCAACAGGCCCGCCCCGCCTGGGTCCTGGTCGCCGCCCTCTGCCAGGCCGCCACCTACGTCTGCGCGGCGGCCGTCTGGCAGCGGGTGCTCCACAAGGCGCGGGGGCGCTGCACGGTGCGCTCGCTGATCCCCGTCGCCGTCGCCCGCCTGTTCGTGGACCAGGTGCTGCCGACCGCCGGCTTCGGCGGGCGGCTCCTGGTGGTGAAAGCCCTGCAAAGGAGGAAGGTCCACACCCGGCTGGCCGTGGCCGCCATCCTGGTCGACCTGCTGACGCTCTACGCCGCCTTCGCTGTCTGCGTCGTGGCGAGCCTCGGCATCGTGGCCACGCTGCGGGACCTGAACCGCCTCGTCCTCATGCTCGCCGGCCTGTTCCCGATCTTCGCGCTGTCGATCCCGGCGACCGTGCTCTGGTTCAGCCGCCGCCGCGCCCCGGGCCGGGAGCCCGAGCTGCCGCGCTGGATCCGCTGGGTGCCGCGCGCCTCGGAGCTCCTGAGCCAGGTCTCCCGCGCCCCCCGCCGCCTGATTCGCAACCGCGCGGTGCTGCTGGAGGACGGCGCCCTCCAGCTCCTCATCTTCCTCCTCGACGGCGCCACCCTCTGGGCGACCCTCCGCGCCGTGGGCTACGACCTCAATCCCGCGGCGGCCTTCGCGAGCTTCATCTTCGCGCAGGTAGCGGCGACCGTCCTCCTGGTGCCCGGCGGCCTCGGCACCTTCGAGGCGAGCAGTGTCGCCATGCTCGCCCTCTTCCGCGTGCCGGTCGAGGCGGCCCTCACCGCGACGCTGCTCTTCCGCGGCCTCAGCTACTGGCTGCCGATGGCGCCGGGGTTTCTGCTGTCGCGGCGGGAGCTCAAGGAAAAAGCGGGAACACGGACGTAAAGGACCCACACGGACGAACACCCGTCCCGTTCCTATCTGTCTGTGTTCGTCCTGCCTGTCCGTGTTCGTCCGTGCGTCCGTGTTTTACCCTAATACCGCAGCAGAGCCGCCACCTCCCCAGCCTCCGACAACCCCTCGATCCGATCGACGAAATCCGTCTCCGCGCTGGTCAGGGCCGCCAGCTCGGCGAGCTCGTTGACGAGGTCGACCGGGAAGACGTCCGCCGAGCCGCAGAACTTGCACTTCTTGAGGTCGCCGGACGACAGGTTCTCGCAGTCGCGGCAGCGGGTGCCGGGGAGCTTGGCGTCGCGGGTGACGGCGATTTTCTCGACCCGTCCCACGGCGGCAGCCTTGAGCACCTCTTCCGGCCCGGCCACGGCGAGCCCCCCCTTGCAGATCTCGTCCTTGATCTTGTCCCAGAGCTTCGCCTCGGTATCGCGCTCGGCGGTGAAGAAGAGGTCGAAGGCGGTGTCGAAGATCTGATCGTCGCCGGCGCTGAAATCCACGTTCTGCTTGCCGGCGAGCTTGGCGGTGAGCGGCGGGGTGAGAGCGCTCTCGATCTGCACCATCGTCTCCTGCGAGCCGACGATGAACAGGCGGTCGAACTTCTCCTTCTGATCCATCTCGGTCAGGATGTCCACGATCTCCTTCGAGTAGTGCACCAGATCGTTGACGCGCCGCCGCTCGTAGCGCTTCTGCGACCACCCGCCCTTCTTGACGTTGTTCTTGATGTCCCCCTTGACGCGGGCGTCCTGGTCCGCGCGCGCCGAGGTGACGAAGAAGATGCGCGAGGCGGTGTTGTCCGCCGCCACCACGACGAAGTTCTCGTATTCGTCCTGGAGCTCGGCGAGCGGGCGGATGTAGGGGGAGGAGTCCACCCAGAGCAGGTCGGGCACGGCGACGGTCAGCGGAAACGCCTGCTGATAGTCGAGCGCCCAGCAGACGAACAGGCAGACGCCGTCGGTCTCCCAGGTGTGCTCGGCGAGCCACTTCTCGACGATCTTCAGATTCTCCTCGAAATGCTCGGTCTCCACCGCGTCGTCCTTGAGCAGGGCGCGGAGAGTGTCGATGCGCCCCTTGAGGCCGCCGTACGATTCCTTGTTGGTGAGATAAAGAGTGAGGAAGGCCCGCTCGGGGCCGGACACCTGCGCCAGGTCGCGCAGATCGATGTTGTTGAACATGGTCGGTAAGCTCCTTGGCGCCCGAGGCGGGCGGGTCGGCGGGGGGACTCTGCAAGAAGCGGACCCCCCGCCCGGAGCCTACTTCTCCGCCAGCAGGAACCGCCGCACGAACTCGAACAGCACCGCCCGCTGGTAATCCGTGTTGGTCTTCTTGCCGAAGCCGTGCCCCTCGTCCTTGGCGACCAGGTACCAGACCGGCACGCCGTTGCTCTTCACGGCGGCGACGATCTGATCCGACTCGGTGAGCGGCACCCGCGGATCGTTCGCCCCCTGGCTGACGAGCAGCGGCTTGGTGATCTTCTTCGCGCGGTTGGCCGGGGCGATCCCCTCCAGGAAGGCGCGCATCTGCGGGTCGCGCTCGTCGCCGTACTCGGCGCGGCGGAGATCCTGGCGGTACCCCTGCGTGTGCTGCAGGAAGGTCACGAAGTTGCTGATCCCCACCGTGTCCCAGCCGCAGCAGAGGCGGTCGCTGTAGAAGGTCATCACGGCGAGCGACATGTAGCCGCCGTAAGAGCCGCCGGCGACCATCACCCGCGTCGGATCGAGGTCCGGCTGGGTGGCGATCCAGTCGAGCAGGGCGCCGATGTCCTTCACCGAGTCCTCGCGCAGCCGGCCGTTGTCCAGCTTGAGATAGGACTTGCCATAGCCGCTCGAGCCGCGGACATTGGGATAGATCACCGCCACCCCCATCTCGGCCGGCAGATAGTTCATGCTCCCCAGGAACAACGGCCGCGACTGACCCTCCGGCCCGCCGTGGATGCTGATGTAGACCGGGCGCCGCCCCTTGTAGCGGTCCGCCGCCGGCCGGAAGACGAACGCCGGGATCGTCCGCTTGTCGAAGGTGGGGTAGTGGACGAGCTCCGGCACCGGGAAACTCTCCGGGTTGAGGCCGCCGGCCTCGCTCGCCGTCCAGCGCTCGAGGCGGCGCTGGTCCGGCTCGTAGCTGTAGACGTCCGCGGGGGAGCGAGCCCAGTTCACCTCGAACGCCAGCTCGTGCGAGCCGGGGCGGAAGAGAAGGCCGGAGGCGACGCCGGCCGGCAGATCGGGGGCGGGGATACCGGCGCCGGTGGTGGCGTCGATCAGATGGAGCTTGCTGATGCCGTCCTCGTTGGTCAAGAAGGCGAGGAGCCGGCCGTCGTCCGAGAGCTTGAAATCCTCGACATCCCAGGGGACGGCGCCCGAGAGCACGGTCGGAGCGTTGGTTGCGGCGTCGAGCCGGACCAGCCGCAGGAACTCGCTGCCGCGGTCCGAGAGCGCATAGACCGACTTGCCGTCCGTCGACCACTGCCCCCCCTGATAGGAGATCGTCGGGTCAGCCTTGCGCGCGTTGCGCGGCGTGATCGCGTGCACCTCGCCGCCCGCGACGTCGATCCAATGGAGATAAGACTCGTTGGCCGAGATGAACTCGGAGAGCAGGAGGCGGCGGTTGTCCGGGCTCCAGTCGAGCGGCGACCAGGAGCCCTGGATCTGGGCGATCCGCCGCTCGCTGCCGGGCGTCGCGGGATCCGCCACGTAGACGTCCATGTCGCGGCCGTTGCGGGCATTGCTCGCGTAGGCGAGGAGCTTGCCGTCATGCGACCAGACGGGCGAGACGTAGCGATGCGTGCCGTCGGTGAACCGGCGGGCGCGGCCGGTCCGGCGATCGAGCAGGAAAAACTGGAAGTTCTCGGCGCCCCCCTCGTTCAGCGTGTAGAGGATCTGCTCGGGATCGCCCGGCCGGTAGGAGGCCTCGGTGATCGGATCGCGGTAGAAGGTGAGCTGCGCGCGGGCACCCATCGGCATCGCGACCTCGTGGAGCTGCGGGCTCTCCGCGAAGCGGGTCCGGATCAGCAGGCGGCGCTCCTTCGGATGCCAGTCGGCAAGGCTGGCGGTACGGATGTTCTCGTAAGGGAGGAGATCCTCGACCGCGCGGGCGGGGATGGCCGGAACGCCCTGGGCCGAGATGCTCTCCGGCACCGGCAGGACCTCCGGCGCCGGCTCGGCGGACCATGCGGCGGCGGCGAGCAGGAGCGCTGCGGCGAGAAGAGACGCGACCTTGCCGTTCATTGAAGCCTCCAGAGTAGACATTTCTTTCGAAACGGTTAGACTCGATCGAGGGACATTACACCATGGCAAATTTCTACTGCTGCGACCGCTGCCCCTCCTACTGCTGCTCCTACCCGCGGATCCCGATTCAGGATTCGGACGTAGAGCGCCTGGCGCTCTACCTGAACCTGCCCCCCGAGATCGTCGCGCGGAAGTTTACCAAGAAGAGCGAGGAGCCCGGCGAGACCGTGCTCCGCCATCAGCCGGACAAGATCTACGGCACCATCTGCAAGTTCATGAATCGCGAGACGCGCCGCTGCACCGTCTACGAGGCGCGGCCGGAGATCTGCCGCGCCTATCCCGGCAACAGCCGCTGCGGCTACTACGATTTCCTCGCCTTCGAGCGCCGGGCGCAGGAAGACCCCGAGTTCATCCCCTCCACCTTCAACGGGCCGCGGGACTAGCTCGGCATGCCGGTGACCGCGATCTCATGAAAGCGGGCAACCTGACGCCAGACCACCACGCCTCCGATCAGACACGAGAGGAGGAGGAGCACCGCGAGAGTGCGCCCCCAACGAGTCTGGCCAGGGGAGACTGTCCGAGTCCCTGAGAGGTAGAGAGCGAGGATCAGGGCGGCGGAGCCCACGGCCGCCGCCTGCGAGAGCAGGCTGAGGGCGACAATGTGGTTTGACAGACCTTGCGCGGTCTCCCCGATGCTGCCCGCATGGGGCGTGCTGCCCGAAGGAGGGGTGAGCGTGATAGCGGCGACGGTCTGGACGAACCAGATTTCATAACAGCTCAGGGCCACGGCTAGGACCGACAGCAGAGTCAGGAGGATCAGGATCCACCAGCTCATGAGCCTGGGTTCGCGCCGAGGCTCCGCGGTCTGGGGGGCGCCGGCCGCGAGCTCGCGGGCGAAGAGCAGGCCCGCCACGAGCGTCAGGAGGGCGGGCACCAGCCCGAGGAGAAACGCGCCCTGACTCTCCTCGAGGCCCGCGGCCACCGTTCCATACCCTCCTGACCCGGTCAAGGCGATGGCCTGGAAGGTGTCGAAGACCCCTCGAATGCTCGACGCGACCCCGACAGATCCAGCAAGCAGGGCCAGCCCAAGAAACTTGGGGAGCCGTGCCGCCCGCTCCGTCCGTTTGAACCCCGCGAGGAGGAGGCCCTCGAGCAATACCGCTCCCGCCAGGATCGCCGTCCACGGATGCAACCTGAGCTGATCGAGAAATCGATCCATCGGGTCCTCCCTCGCTGAGAATGTCCGAAACGTTGGGAGAACCCTAGCACAGCTCGTGGCTCAGGCTTCTTACGCCTCCTTGCCCAGCGAGGCCATGTCGATCACGAAGCGATATTTCACATCCCCTTTCAGCATCCGTTCATAGGCCTCGTTGATCTTCTGGATCGGGATGATCTCGATCTCCGACGCGATCCCGTGCTCGGCGCAGAAGTCGAGCATCTCCTGGGTCTCCGCGATGCCGCCGATCAGCGAGCCGGCGAGGCTGCGCCGGCCCATGATCAGATTCATGATGCCGGGGGAGGGGTGGGGCTCGCCCGGCGCGCCGACCAGGACCATCGCGCCGTCCCGCTTGAGGAGCGTGAGGAAGGTGTCCAGGTTGTGCGGCGCGGCGACGGTGTCGATGATGAAGTCGAAGCTGCTCGCGTGCTTCGCCACCTCCTCGGCGTTTTTGGAGATCACGACCTCGTCGGCACCCAGGCGGCGGGCGTCCGCCTCCTTGCCGGGCGAGGTGGTGAACAGCACCACGTGGGCGCCCATGGCGTGGGCGAGCTTGACCGCCATGTGGCCCAGCCCGCCGAGGCCCACCACGCCGACCTTGTGCCCCTCGCCGACCTTCCAGTGGCGAAGCGGCGACCAGGTGGTGATGCCGGCGCAGAGCAGGGGAGCGGCGGCCGCCGGGTCCAGCTTGTCGGAGATGTGGAGGACGAACTTCTCGTCGACCACGATCCGCTCCGAGTAGCCGCCGCGGGTCGGCTGGCCGGTCTCCTTCTCGACGCCGCCGTAGGTGCCGGTCATGCCGTTCTCACAGTACTGCTCCAGCCCCTCGGCGCAGCTCGCGCAATGCTGGCAGGAGTCCACCATGCAGCCGACGGCCGCGATGTCCCCCTCCTTGAACGAAGAGACCTCGCCGCCGACCTTGACCACCCGGCCGACGATCTCATGCCCGGGAACGAGGGGGTAGACGGTCCCCTCCCACTCGCTGCGCGCGGCATGCAGGTCCGAGTGGCAGACGCCGCAGAACAGGATCTCGATCTGTACGTCGCGGGGGCCGGGATCGCGGCGGTCGAAGCTGAAGGGGGCGAGGGGGGTAGTGGCCGAGTGGGCGGCGTAGGCGTTGGTTTTGATCATGAGGTACTTCCTTTCCGGAGCCGGAAACGTCTGAGGATGCCGTTTCTACGGCGGATGTCGACCTGTAGATGTCCAACGGCAGGGTTCAGATCTTGAAGCTCTCCCCCCTCCCGCGCTACGGGACCGGCTTTAGGAGAGCTCCGCCGGTCCCTGACTACCGTACTGCAATCGGCCCGATCCCGTCACCCCTTTTCGCCTGCAAGCTCCAAAATCGTCACACTCTCTGTGCGGACTTCCCAGCGGCCGCACCCGGCTTACCGAGGTTGTCCGGCACCATTCGCGTTGAGGTTGACCTCCCGGTGGTAGTCCCGCCCGACCTTTTCGCCTTCTCGCCCGGCTTTTTGGTCCTCTCGCCCTTCTTGCCGAGGCTCCCGGAAACGCTGGCGGCGACGTTGAAAACGTCGACGAGGGTTTGCCCGGAATTGTCAGATTAGCATCCATGCGGTACTCCGGGCTTATGTATTTTATGCCTAAAATCGCTCCGGTCCGGGGATCGCGGAACATAGCGCCCTTTCGAATTGTTGCCGAATAAGAGTATGTTTCGGAAGAGACTGTTGCAGGAGTGTTAGAGGATAGCTTATCCGATGGTGTTTCCTGGTTGCTCCCTGTGCTCTGATGTGATTCGTCTACTTTAACCGTCAAGGGCGACTGAGGTTTTGATGAGGTCTGAGATGAAACCGTGCTGCTGGCTGCGTTCGAAATTTCTTGGCTGTTGGGCTTTTTCGGTTTCGTGTGGTCAATGCCGAGTCTCACAGGCGGAATGCGAGCAGATCTTCTTCAATCAACCCTTGGTCACAGCCGAGGACAGTCTCCACTCCTACGGCGAGTCCCGGCATTATGCCTTGGGCCAGACGGATGCCGGCCGTCTTCTCTTCCTTGTCTACACCCTCAGAGAGGAGAGGATTCGGGTCATCTCGGCACGAGACATGATGCCGCGGGAACGGAAGGAGTACGAATATGCCAGACAAGAAGAATTTGAAGCCGATCCCGAAATTTAAGTCGGAGGATGAAGAGCGGGAGTTCTGGGCGAGTCACGACTCCGTCGACTCTATCGACTGGAGCCACGCCAAGCGCGGCTCTTTCCCTAACCTGAAGCCGTCCACCCGGACGATTTCTCTTCGTCTTCCGGAGTCGCTGATTGAGAACCTGAAGGTTCTTGCCAACAAGCGCGACGTGCCCTACCAGTCGCTCTTGAAGATCTTCCTGGCGGAGCGGGTCGAGCAGGAGCTTGGGCACCGGCGCTGAGGGCGGGACGCGGCGTTCCGGCTGCACAAGGAGTCCGGCCCGGGCGGCGAGGGAGGGGACGAGCCCCTCCCCTATGGACGAAACCGAGCTTGTTAGATGGTGACCCGGCCTCAGAGGCCGTCATCGCCCCCGCAGTTTCTCGAACGAGGCTGCGACTGTCCCCTTTCCTTCCCGGGACCGCACTAGAGCAGAGAAGCAAGTCGCAAAGAATGGATTGGCTCTAATCGTCTCGAGGGGAGAGAAGGATGGTCAGGACTCGCCCGCTTGCCCGGATGTTCTTCCGGCCGGCACCGCCCGCCTTTCTCCTCGATATTAATGAGTTGTACGTGAGCGCGCTTGCGGGGGGTTGATCCCGGGCCGGATCGCTGATACGCTATCCGCAGAACTCTAGCAGTAAAAAAGCCGTAGACGTTGCTCTCCATGCTGGACGCGGAGCGGCGGGTTTTTATTTGCCGATGCGATGTTTTGTCATCCACGGGGAAGAGACGCTTCCCCCTTCTATAAGGAGAGGCACCATGAAGAAAAAGACGATGTTCTCGATTCTCGCCGCCGCTGTGGTCGTTCTCGGCGCCGCGTCGTCGTTCGCCGCCAGCCCGGGCAAGGTCGACATCTGCCACATCCCGCCGGGCAACCCGGACAACGCCCACGTCATCAACGTGAGCGTGCGCGCCATTCCCGCGCATCTGGCGCACGGCGACACGCTGGGCGAGTGCGGCGGCGGCCCCGTCGGGTCGTAACCTCCACGTCTGCGCCGTGGGGGGCTCGCGAGCTCCCCACGGTCGGTCTCCAGTCTCCTTACATTCTGGCCAGATCGTCGAGGGTAGCGCCCCGCGCGCCAGTGCTATCGTCGCTCGAATCATGGACCTGAGACCCCTCCGGCGCCACCGCGATTTCCGGGCGCTGTACGCCGCCCAATTCGTCTCCTTTCTGGGCACGATGGTCACCTACGTGGCCCTTCCCTATCAGATGTTCCAGCTCACCCATTCCTCGCTGAAGGTAGGGCTGCTGGGTTTCGCCGAGCTGGTGCCGCTGCTGCTGACCGCCTTCGTCGGCGGCGCTCTCGCGGACACCGTGGACCGCCGCCGGATGGTGCTCGCGACGGAGGTCGGCCTCGGGCTGGGCAGCGGCGCGCTCGCCTTCGCCGCGCTCCATGGGAGCCCTCCCGTATGGACGCTGTATGCGGTCGCCGCGGTCATGTCCGCGCTCAACGGCCTGCAGCGCCCCTCGCTGGAGGCCCTCGCGCCAAAGCTCGTGGATGCGGACGAGATGCCGGCCCTGGCATCGCTCACCACGTTCCGCGGCAGCATCGGGATGATCGCCGGCCCGGCCCTGGGCGGAGCGCTGATCGCCTCGGCCGGCCTCGCGGCGACCTACCTCTTCGACCTGCTGACCTTCGTCTTCTCGTTCGTGGCGATCCGGACGATCCGCGCGTTGCTCCCCCCGGAGCCGGGGGAGGGGCCGAGCCTGCGCAGCGTGCTCGACGGCTTCCGCTATGCCCGCAGCCGCCAGGAGCTGATCGGCACCTACGTGGTGGATTTCGTGGCCATGGTGTTCGGCATGCCGCTGGCGCTGTTTCCGGCGATCGCCGCGGCGCGGGGCGGGCCGAAGGCCCTCGGGCTCCTCTACGCGGCGCCGGCCTGCGGAGCGCTGATCGCCAGCCTGACCAGCGGCTGGGCCTCCCGCGTCCATCGCCACGGCCTGATGGTGATGCTGGCGGCCGCCGTCTGGGGTCTGGCGATCGTGGGCTTCGGCCTCAGCGGCGGGCTGGTTCCCGCCCTCCTCTTCCTGGCCTTCGCGGGGGGAGCGGACGCCGTGAGCGGCATGTTCCGCATGACGCTCTGGAATCAGACGATCCCTGACGGCTTGCGGGGACGGCTGGCGGGGATCGAAATGGTGAGCTATATGAGCGGTCCGCTGCTCGGCCACGTCGAGGCGGGGATGATCGCTGCCGTCTTCAGTGTAAAGGTTTCTATCATCTCGGGCGGCGTCCTCTGCGTGATCGGCGTCCTGCTCTGCGCCCTTTTCCTGCCGCGCTTCGTCACGTACGACGCGCGCGATTGGAAAGGCCGGGAGAGCCCCGGGAGCGTTCCTACGATAAAGTCGTGAAATGGCCGCCGTTTCGCCAGAGATCGACCGCCTCCTTCCCGAGCTCTACGACGAGCTGCGGCGGCTCGCGGCGGGGGTCCTGCGCGGCCAGCGTCCGGATCATACGCTGCAGCCGACGGCGCTGGTGCACGAGGCCTATCTCAAGCTAGCGGCCTCCGCCGGGGGCGCGCTGGCCGGCCGCGCGCACCTGCTCGCCACGGCGGCGCGCGCCATGCGCCAGATCTTGGTGGATCATGCCCGCGCCCGCGCCAGGGAGAAGCGGGGAGGAGGCGCCGTTCAGGTCACGCTCTCGCTGGCCGGCGCGTCCCGCGAGCCGAGCGCTTTCGATCTCCTGGCCTTCGACGAGGCCCTGCGCCGGCTGGAGGCGCTCGACGCCCAGCAGGTGCGGATCGTCGAGCTCCGCTATCTGGTGGGCCTGTCGGTGGAGGAGGTGGCGGAGGCGCTCGGCGTCTCGGCCACCACGGTCAAGCGCGACTCGGCGATGGCGAAGGCGTGGTTGTTTCGCGAGCTGAGGCCGGCGGCGAGCTGAAGCCCCCAAAATCATGGAAGCTGACGTCGAACGGCACCGGCGGCTCCGCGAGCTGTTCCACGCCGCCGTCGAGCTGACGCCGGCGGAGCGCGAGCGGCTGTTCGCGGCGTCGCCCGAGCCGGACGGCGATCTCATCGCCGAGCTGCGGTCGCTGCTCGCGGCGCATGATGCGGCGGATACCACGGCGGGTGATTTCGTGGCCGACGGCCTCGCCGCGCACCAGCGGGAGCTGGCGCGGGAGGTGGGCGACAGCCTGGTGGGCCGGCGCCTGGGGCCGTATGTGCTGGAGCGTCTCCTCGGCCGCGGCGGCATGGGCGCCGTCTACCTCGGCCAGCGCGCGGACGACGCGTTCCGCCAGCAGGTGGCGATCAAGCTGCTGCGCCCCGAGCTGGCCTCTCCGGAGCTGGTGCGCCGGTTCCGCGCCGAGCGCCAGACCCTGGCCAGCCTGAGCCACCCCAACATCGCGCGGCTGCTCGACGGCGGCACGACCGAGGAGGGGCTCCCCTTCCTGGTCATGGAGTACGTCGCCGGCGTGCCCGTCGAGGAGTACTGCGACGCCAACCGTCTCGATCTCAGGGCTCGCCTGGAGCTGTTCGGCACCCTCTGCGACGCGGTCGAGCACGCGCACCGCAACCTGATCGTGCACCGGGACATCAAGCCGGGCAACCTCCTGGTCACCGCCGAGGGGGAGGTCAAGCTGCTCGACTTCGGCATCGCCAAGCTGCTCGACGCCGGCGAGGAGGGGGCGGACAACCCGACCCGCGCTCACGGGTACGCGACCCTGGCCTTCGCCAGCCCCGAGCAGGTCGCGGGCGGCGCCATCACCACCGCCACCGACGTTTACGCGCTCGGCGTCCTCCTCTACCGGCTGCTGACCGGCCGCTCTCCGTACGACCTGAGCGGCAAGCCGCTCGCCGCGGCGGCGCGGATCATTTGCGAGGAGGTGCCGCCGCCGCCGTCGAGGGTGGTTCCGGATGCTTCCGCCGAGGGGCGGAAGCGGGCGCGCGCGCTCGCCGGCGATCTCGATCAGATCGTTCTCGCGGCCCTGCGCAAAGAGCCCCAGCGCCGCTACGGCTCGGTCGCGGAGCTCGCCCGGGACGTCCGCCGCCACCTCGCGGGCCTGCCGGTCGGCGTGCGCCCCGACACCTTCGGCTACCGGCTGGCCAAGCTCGCGCGCCGGAACCGGGCGGCGGCCGTGGCCACGGTGCTGGCGCTGCTGGCGCTGGTCGGCGGGCTCGTGGCCTACGCCTGGCAGGCGCGGGTGGCACGGGCGGAGGCCCGCCGGGCCACGGTCGAGCGGGCGAAGGCGGAGCAGGTGAACGCCTTCCTGCGGCAGGCCCTGGCCTCCCCCGATCCGATGCTCGGAGGGGGGCGCCACGTCTCGGTGGCGGAGATCCTGGACCGCGCCTCGGTCCGCCTGGGCGGCGATCTGGCCGGGCAGCCGGAGGTGGAGGCCAGCCTGCGCGAGACGCTCGGCGAGACCTATCTCAATCTCGGTCTGTCGCGGGAGGCGGAGCGGGAGTTCCGCCGTGCGCTCGTTCTGATGGGGAGCCGGGAGGATCTCTACCCGCATCGCTTGGCCAACCGGGTGGAGCTCGCCCAGGCCTTGAGCGATCAGGGGCGCTGGAGCGAGGCCGAGACCGAGCTGCGGCCGGCGCTCGCTCTCTGCGACGCGAGAGGCGAGCGATCGCTGCGGTGCGTGCACGCCCTCGATCTGCAGGCGGTGGCGCTGCAGAACCTCGGCCGGATGGAAGAGGCGGTGGCCGCCGGCCGGCGGGCGCTGGCGCTGCTGCGGAGCGGCTTTCCACGCGAGCGGTTCGAGCTGGCGTCGGTCCTCAACAATCTCGGCATCTGCCTGGGCAACCAGGGGAGGCCGCGAGAGGCCGAGGCGCTGCACCGGCAGGCGGTGGCCGCGGCGCGGGAGGCGCGCGGCGAGCGCCATCCGCTGACTGCCGAGGCGGTCGCCAATCTCGCCGGCGTGATCGACATGCAGGGCCGGTACGCCGAGGCGGCGCCGCTCTACCGGGAGGCCCTCGGCGTCCAGGAGGCCCTGCTCGGCGAGCGCCACTTCCATTTCATCAACACCCTGACCAGCTACGCCAATCTGCTCTGGCTGATGAAGCGGCCTGGAGAGGCCGAGCCGGCCGCCCGCCGCGCGCAGGCCCTGGCACAGAGCGCCCTGGGCGCGGAGCACCCGCTCACCGCCTACGCCGAGAACATCCTCGGCGGCGTCCTGCTCGACACCGGCAAGCCGGCCGAGGCGGAAGGGCACATCCGGGCGGCGCTCGCGGCGCGGCGCCGCGCCCTGCCGAAGGGGAACTGGCTGATCGCCAGCGCGCAATCCAACCTCGGCGCCGCCCTGCTCGCGCAGGGGCGGACCGCGGAGGCCGAGCGCGAGCTGCTCGCCGCCTACGCCGACCTCGCCGCCGCCCGCGGCCCCCGGCACGAGAAATCGTTGCTGACGGCGGAGCGGCTGGCGCGGCTGTACGCGGCGGCGGGGAAGGCGGAGGAGGCGCGGCGGTATCGCGGGCTGGCGGGCGGGGGGTAGGGGGTCGTGGCTTTCAGGATTTTTCCTCCACCCGGAACGGGGGGAGGTCAGGAGGGGGGCTTTCCGGAGTCCGGGACCGCTCCTTGTCTGGGGCGCCCCCTCCTGACCTCCCCCTGAAGGGGAGGAAAAAAGCCCGCCAGGGCTTCAATTTTCCTGGGTGCTCAGGACAGCAACATCTCCAGATCCTCCCGGCTGAGCCCCGAGATCAGGCTCCGGTCGGCCTGGATCACCGCGTCGGCGAGGTCGCGCTTGGTCTTCTGGAGATCGAGGATCTTCTCCTCGACCGTATCGCGGGCCACGATCCGGCTGGCGAAGACCGGGCGGACCTGCCCGATGCGGTGGGCGCGGTCGATGGCCTGCGATTCGACGGCGGGGTTCCACCAGGGATCGAGCAGGTAGACGTAGTCGGCGGCGGTGAGGTTGAGCCCCA
>Ga0070665_100000865_pt1 | contig 39234 bp, 44 predicted proteins | sample KBSS13metaG_FD_65862 | JGI IMG/M metagenome (GOLD analysis project Ga0070665, IMG submission 65862) | Switchgrass rhizosphere microbial communities from Kellogg Biological Station, Michigan, USA - KBS S1-3 metaG | ecosystem: Host-associated > Plants > Roots > Rhizosphere > Soil ... | reverse complement strand
CTCGCCACGTGTCGACGCTCGATCCCCGCCCGTGATCAGCCGGCGCGGGCTCCTGACCGGGGGAGCCGCGGCGGCGGGCGTCGGAGTCGCCGGTGTCGTCGGCTGGGAGGCCGCGCCGTACAACCTGCGCTTCCAGGTCCGCAAGAAGCTCGGGCTCGAGCACCCGTTCGTCCCGGACGCCGCCGAGGGCCGGGTGCGTGTCGAGCAGGTGACGTCGACGCACATGGGGCCGATCGACCTCTTCACCGCAGTCCCGGCGGGGCACGGCAACGGTGCCGGGCTCCCGGTCGTCGTCGTGCTGCACGGCGGGAGCGCGACGGCAGCGTCGTTCCGGAGCATCGGCCTGGGTCATTTCGTCACCGCTGCGGTCGAGGCCGGGGCGCCACCGTTCGTCGTTGCCGGCACCGACGACGGGCCGAACGGCTGGCTGCCCACAGCGGGAGTGGACCCGCAGGCGATGCTGCACGACGAGCTGCCCGGCTGGCTGGACCAGCGCGGCTTCGCGGCCGACCGACGGGCGGTCTGGGGCTGGTCGCGGGGAGGGTACGGCGCCCTCCGCTACCTCCAGGCCCGACCGGGGTGGGCGCGGGGGCTGGCGCTGTTCAGCCCGGCGCTGAACGCGGGCAACCCGGTCCTCGACGACCTGTCGATGCTCGGGGGCCTGCCGTGGGGCCTCTGGTGCGGCGAGAGCGACCCCTTCCACGACGGTGCCGTCGCGCTCTCCCGGGAGGCGCCCACCGCACCCGACCCGTGGGTACAGGGCGACGGGGGACACACCCGGGTCTACTGGAACGCCCACACCCTCGAGATGCTGCACTTCCTCACCACGACCCTGTGACGGGTTCGGGCCGGTCCGCATCCGAACCCGTTGGCCGCCGTTCGCCCGTCTCGCTAGCCTCGCCCCGTGCCGATCCGCCTCCCGCTCGCCGACGACGAGCCCCCGGAGCGCCGCGATGCCGCGCGCAACCGGGACGCGCTCCTCGTCGCGGCTGACGCGCTGATCGGTGAGTGTGGGGTTGACGGCGTGACGATGGAGGCGGTCGCCGCCCGCGCCGGCGTCGGCAAGGGCACGGTCTTCCGTCGCTTCGAGAGCCGCGAGGGCCTGATGGCCGCCGTTCTCAACCGCAGCGAGACGGCGTTCCAGGCCTCGATCCTCTCGGGACCGCCCCCGATCGGACCCGGCGCCGAACCGATGGAGCGGCTCCTCGCCTTCGGCCATGCCCGGATCGAGCTCAACCTCCTCCACCGGCGCCTGATCTCGGCCGCGGGGCGCGCCGGGGCACGCAGCTACGCCGCGGTCTCCTTCACCGCGATGCACGTGCGGTACCTGCTCACCCAGCTCGGCGTGAGTGGCGACGTCGCCTTCCTCGCCACCGCCCTGCTGGCGCCGCTGGAGGTCCCGATCCTCGAGCAGCAGGTGGAGATCGAGGCGATGCACCTGCCGCGGATCCTCACGGCCTGGGACGACCTCGTACGCCGGGTCGTCGCCGGCTAGGACACGGCCTCGACGGTCACCGGGACGCCGCTCAACGCGGCGTTCCCCGAGAGGTCGAGGAGCTCGGGGTCGGTCAGGTCGTTGATCGACGCGCCCGCGACCTTCGTCGCGTTCCGGAGCCGGGTGCCGCCGACCTGGTGCCCGTAGCCGTGGGGGAGGGAGACGACGCCCGGCATCATGTCGTCGGTCGCCGCCACCTCGACGCGCACGGAGCCGACCCGCGACGCCACCGTCACCAGCGCGCCGTCCTCGAGGCCACGTGCGGCGAGGTCGCCGGGGTGCATCAGGAGCTGGTGGCGAGGCTTCCCTCGGGTCAGCCGCGTCGTGTTGTGGAACCACGAGTTGTTGTCCTGCTTGTGCCGGCGTCCGATCAGCACGAGGGCGTCGTCCGGCCGATCGTCGAGCCACCGCCGGAGCCGGTCCAGGTCGCCCACGAGGAGCGAGGGGACCAGGTCGATCCGGTGGTCCTCGGTCTGCAGGCGGCCCGGCATCGTCGGGCGCAGGGGCCCGAGGTCGACGCCCTCCGGGTGTGCGCGCAGGCGACGCAGCGACACGCGTCTCCCGGTGCGGAGCAGCAGCGCCAGCTGGGCGGTCGGGCTCGTCGACAGCCGGGCGCGGCGCATCAGGCGTGCCCGACGTCCGCCCGTGCGAAGCAGTCGCTTCTCGAGCCGCCCGGTCAGGTCGCGGTAGATCTCCCAGTCGTGCCGCGAGCCTTCGGGCTTGTCGAACACGGCGGAGCTGAAGCGTGCGGTGTTCCGCACCGCCAGCGTGTGGAAGACGAGGTCGTAGTGGTCGCGCTCGAGCGTCGTGGTGGGCGGCAGGATGACGTCGGCGTGCCGGGTGGTCTCGTTGAGGTAGATGTCGACCGCCACCATGAAGTCGAGCGAGTCGAAGGCACGCCCGAGCCCACTGCCGTCGGGCGTCGAGAGCACCGGGTTGCCGGCCAGGCTGACGAAGGCCCGGATCTGTCCCCGCCCGGACGTCTCGATCTCCTCGCGCATGGTGGCCGCGGGCAGCTCACCGCCGTACTCCGGGAGCCCGCGTACGCGACTGCGGTACCGGTCGTAGTGACCGGTCCCGACGAAACGTCGGCCGACGACGTCGACGGCCGGCTCGGGGAACAGCACCCCGCCGGGCCGGTCGAAGTGCCCGGCCAGCAGGTTGAGGCAGTCGATCGCCCAGTGGCACAGCGAGCCGAAGCCCGTGGTCGAGACCCCCACGCGTCCGTACGCCGCGCCCCCGTCGGCAGCGGCGAGCTCACGCGCCAGCCGCTCGATCACCTGAGCCGGGAGCCCACTGACCTCCTCGGCCAGGGCGGGCGTGAACGGGTCGACCAGCTCCCGCAGCCGCTCGATCCCGTCGACGTACGCCGGTGAGCGGGCGAGGTCCTCGACGAGCAGGGTCCGCAGCATCGCGAGCAGGACCACGACGTCGCTGCCGGGGCGGACGAAGTGGTGCTCGTCGGCGATCTTGGCCGTCTCCGTACGCCGCGGGTCGAGCACGACGATCCGACCGCCTCGGTCCTGGATCGCGCGGGCGCGCTTCGGGAAGTCGGGGGCGGTCATCAATGATCCGTTCGACGCCATCGGGTTCGCGCCCAGCACCAGGAGGTACGACGTGCGGTCCAGGTCGGGGATCGGGATCAGCAGCTGATGGCCGAACAGCTGCCACGACACCAGCTGGTGCGGCGCCTGGTCGACGGTGGTGGCCGAGAAGCGGTTGTGGGTGCGCAGAGACTTCACGAACGGCAGCGCGTGAGTGGCCGAGGCCAGCGCGTGCGCGTTCGGGTTGCCGAGGTAGACGCCGACCGAGTCCGGTCCGTGCTCGTTGATCGTCGCGGCGAGCCGATCGGCGACCAGATCGAGGGCGTCGTCCCAGCTGACCTCCTCCCACGAGGTCTCGGTGGTCGAGCCCGTCGAGACCCGCCGCACGATCGGCCGGCGGAGCCGGTCGGGGTCGTCGTACACGTCCGCGAGCGCCACGCCCTTCGGGCAGATGTAGCCGCGGGACAAGGGATCGGCCGGGTTGCCGCGGATCGCGGTGACCCGCCCGTCGGTCAGCGTCAGCTCGAGACCGCAGATCGCCTCGCACAGGTTGCAGGCGGTCAGCCGCGTCCCGGTGTAGTCGGGGGCGACCGGCGGGTCCGAGAGGCGCAGCGGTGAACGCACACGTCGAGTCTGTCCTACCGGCGATGAGGGGACCAGTCACGCATGCGGAAGGCCTTCGAGGGGAACGGCAGGAGACGACGACCCGCCCGTCCAGGGCGGACCGAACGAAGGGAACGCCATGGGATACGGATTCGGCATCTTCCTCCTGGCCGTGGGTCTGATCCTCGCCCTCGCCGTCCAGGACACGATCAGCAACGTCGACCTCACGCTGATCGGCTGGATCATCGCACTGGCCGGCGTGCTCCTGATCGTGCTGACCGGCGTGACGATGAACCGGGGCCGGGCCTCGCGCACGGTCTCGACGACGACCCACTCCGACGGGAGCCAGACCACCACCGAGCAGCAGCAGCGCAACGACGCCCCGCCGGCCGTCTGACCGACGTAGGGCTGTCTGACCAGCACGTTCCCGGGGACGGGCGCCGAACGGCGCCCGTCCCCGTCGTTTTGGGTGGCGCCGCGCGCCGCTGATAATCTCGTCCGGTTGCCGTGCAACGGCCGCGGATCCAGAGTGCCCGGGTGAACAGGCCCCGGCGCGCCGCGCAACGAGAACCCAGTGAAGGAGCCCGTATGTCGATCGGAACCGACGCGGAGACCAAGCAGAAGATCATCGCCGACTACGCCACGACCGAGGGCGACACCGGCTCCCCCGAGGTGCAGATCGCGTTGCTGAGCCATCGCATCGCCCACCTCACCGAGCACCTGAAGGAGCACAAGCACGACCACCACACGCGTCGTGGTCTGCTGCTCCTCGTGGGTCAGCGCCGACGGCTGCTGAACTACCTGAACAAGACCGACATCGAGCGTTACCGCTCGATCATCGAGCGTCTCGGCCTGCGCCGTTGACGTCCGGAGCGGCTGCCCGACCGGGTGGCCGCTCCTTCCACGTTCCGGGCCTGTTCCGGAACAACCGGCCGCTAGGGTCGAAGTAGACAACTGAACACACACCATCACCAGGAGCGACCCGCTCACGTCGGCCCGGTCCTCGGTAGTGGCTCTCGGAGATCGGCCCCCAGACCTTGGGCCGATCCGCGAGCCTCGATCGAAGACCAGCCAGTTCTGAAGTGCTCTGCGTCTTCGAGCAGCGGGACGTTCGCGGGGTCGCTCCGCGAAGAGAAAGGGACAGGGAACCTGTCCATGTCAGAACCCATCATTTCCGCAGTCGAGACCGTTCTCGACAACGGCAAGTTCGGCCAGCGGACCATCAAGTTCGAGACCGGCCTGCTGGCCCGTCAGGCCGCCGGCTCCGTCACGGCCTACCTCGACGACGAGACCATGCTCCTGTCGGCCACCACGGCCGGCAAGACTCCCAAGGACCAGTTCGACTTCTTCCCGCTCACCATCGACGTGGAGGAGCGGATGTACGCCGTGGGCCAGATCCCCGGCTCGTTCTTCCGTAGCGAGGGTCGCCCCGGCGAGGACGCGATCCTCACCTGCCGGCTGATCGACCGCCCGCTGCGCCCGACGTTCAAGAAGGGCCTGCGCAACGAGGTGCAGGTCGTGATCACCGTGCTGGCGCTCGACCCCGACCAGCCCTACGACGTGCTGGCGATCAACGCCGCGTCGATGTCGACGCAGCTGTCCGGCCTGCCGTTCTCCGGCCCGGTCGGCGGCGTCCGAGTGGCCCTGATCGAGGGCACCTGGGTCGCGTTCCCGTCCCACAGCCAGCTCGAGGACGCCGTGTTCGACATGGTCGTCGCGGGCCGGGTCACCGACACCGGCGACGTCGCGATCATGATGGTCGAGGCCGAGGCCACCGAGCAGACCTGGACGCTGGTCCAGTCCGGCACGCAGGCTCCGACCGAGGAGATCGTCGCCGGCGGCCTCGACGCCGCCAAGCCGTTCATCAAGCAGCTGTGCGAGGCGCAGTCCGAGCTGGCCAAGCAGGCCGCCAAGCCGGTGCAGGAATTCCCGATCTTCCTCGACTACGAGGACGACGTGTACGACGCCGTCGAGGCCGCCACCAAGGCCGACGTCGCCACCGCGATGACGATCGGTGACAAGCAGGAGCGCGAGGCCCGCACCGACGAGATCAAGGCGGGTCTGCTCGAGAAGCTGACCGGTCAGTTCGAGGGTCGCGAGCGCGAGATCGGCGCGGCCTACCGCTCGGTCACCAAGGCGGTCGTGCGTGAGCGCGTGCTGCGCGAGAAGATCCGCATCGACGGCCGCGGCCTGGCCGACATCCGGCCGCTGCACGCCGAGGTCGCCGTGCTCCCGCGGGTGCACGGTTCGGCGCTGTTCGAGCGCGGCGAGACCCAGATCCTGGGTGTCACCACGCTGAACATGCTGACGCTGGAGCAGAAGCTCGACACGCTGTCGCCGGAGAAGACGCGCCGCTACATGCACAAGTACGTCTTCCCGCCGTTCTCCACCGGTGAGACCGGACGCGTGGGCTCGCCCAAGCGTCGCGAGGTCGGCCACGGGGCGCTCGCCCGCCGAGCCCTGCTGCCCGTGCTCCCGACGCGTGAGGAGTTCCCCTACGCGATCCGTCAGCTCTCCGAGGCGATGGGCTCCAACGGCTCGACCTCGATGGGCTCGGTCTGCGCCTCCACCATGTCGCTCCTGCAGGCGGGTGTGCCGCTGCGCGCGGCCGTCGCGGGCATCGCGATGGGCCTGATCTCCGGCGAGGTCGACGGTCAGACGCAGTACGTCGCGCTCACCGACATCCTCGGCGCCGAGGACGCGTTCGGCGACATGGACTTCAAGGTCGCCGGCACCAAGGAGTTCGTCACCGCGCTCCAGCTCGACACCAAGCTCGACGGGATCCCGGCCGAGGTCCTCGCCCAGGCGCTGAACCAGGCCAAGGACGCGCGACTGACGATCCTCGAGGTGATGGCCGAGGCCATCGACGCCCCCGAGGAGATGTCGGTCCACGCTCCGCGGATCATCAGCATCCGGGTGCCCGTCGACAAGATCGGCGAGGTCATCGGCCCCAAGGGCAAGGTGATCAACCAGATCCAGGACGACACCGGCGCCCAGCTCTCGATCGAGGACGACGGCACGGTCTACATCGGCGCGACCAACGGCGAGGCGGCCGAGGCCGCCCGTGCCGCGGTCAACGCGATCGCCAACCCGACCATGCCCGAGGTCGGCGAGCGCTACCTCGGCACGATCGTGAAGACGACCAACTTCGGCGCCTTCGTCTCCTTGCTCCCGGGCAAGGACGGCCTGCTCCACATCACCAAGCTCCGTGCTCTGGTGGGCGGCAAGCGGGTCGAGAACGTCGACGACGTCGTCTCGGTGGGTCAGAAGATCCAGGTCGAGATCGCCGAGATCGACGACCGCGGCAAGCTGTCGCTGATCCCGGTCGTCGAGGAGGACGCGAAGGGCGAGGAGGCTTCCGAGCCGGCCGCTCCGGAGTCGACCGAAGACGTCGTCCAGGTCACCGAGTGACCCGCCGGTGACCTACCAGGCAACCGCCACGACCGGCCGGCAGCCCGCTGCCGGCCGGTCGTCGGTTACCCAGCTCTCCGGGGCGAAGCCATCGGGCACCACGCGCACCCTCCTCAAGGAGGACGGCGGCGTGGTGCGGCGTACGACGTTGCCCAGCGGACTGCGGATCATCACCGAGCAGGTCCCCGGTCAGCGTTCGGCCACCATCGGGGTCTGGGTCGGGGTCGGCTCGCGCGACGAGTCTCCGGCGCTGCACGGCTGCTCGCACTTCCTCGAGCACCTGCTGTTCAAGGGCACGCCCGAGCGCTCGGCTCTCGACATCTCGATCGCGCTCGACGCGGTCGGCGGTGAGTTCAACGCGTTCACCGCCAAGGAGTACACCTGCTTCCACGCGCGGGTCCTCGACGAGGACCTCCCGCTGGCGGTCGACGTGCTCGGCGACATGGTCACCTCCTCGTTGCTCACCGCCGACGACGTCGACGCCGAGCGCGACGTGATCCTCGACGAGATCGCGATGCACGACGACGACCCCGACGACGTGGCTCACAACCTCTTCGCGTCGCTGGCGTGGGGCGACTCGCCCCTGGGTCGGCCGATCGCCGGCACGGTGGCCACGATCGAGTCGATGACCCGCGACCAGATCCGGCGCTTCTACCAGCGTCACTACCGTCCCGAGCGGATGGTCGTCTCGGTGGCCGGCAGCGTCGACCACGCGAAGATCGTCCGCCTGGTCCGCACGGCGTTCTCGCGACGTGACTTCCTGTCCGGCACCGCCCTGCCGGTCGCCGCGCGCCAGACCGCCACGCCGCGCAAGGTCGGCACCGGCGTCGCTCAGGCGAGCCGGCAGTTCGAGCAGGTCAACGTCGTCCTCGGTATGCAGGGACTCACCCGCTCCGACGACCGGCGGTTCGCGCTCGGCGTCCTCAACGCCGCCCTCGGCGGCGGCACGTCGAGCCGGCTTTTCCAGGAGGTGCGCGAGAAGCGCGGCCTGGCCTACTCCGTCTTCTCCTTCGCCAGCCAGCACGTCGACGCCGGCCTGGTCGGGGTCTCTGTCGGCTGCCTGCCGAACAAGCTCGAGCAGGTGCTCGACGTCGTCCGTGCCGAGCTCGCGAAGATCGCCCAGGACGGCATCGACGCCGAGGAGCTCACCCGTGGCAAGGGCCAGCTCAAGGGCGGCCTGGTCCTGGGGCTCGAGGACTCCGCCTCGCGGATGACCCGCCTGGGGAAGTCCCAGCTGGTCGACGACGAGCTGCTCAGCATCGACGAGGTGCTGGCCCGCATCGAAGCGGTCACCCTGGACGACGTACGCACTCTGGCGGGCGAGCTGTTCTCGCAACCGGAGATCCTCGCGGTCGTCGGTCCCGAGCGAGGACGTTCCAACCCGACGTAGTCGGGGTGGAACGTCCGCAGCGAGCGCCGCTGCGAGCTTGCTCGCCAGGCGGCTTGGGGGGTGGAACGTCCGCAGCGAGCGCCGCTGCGAGCTTGCTCGCCAGGCGGCTTGGGGGGTGGAACGTCCGCAGCGAGCGCCGCTGCGAGCTTGCTCGCCAGGCGGCTTGGGGGGTGGGGCGTCCGCAGCGGGCCTCGCTGCGAGCTTGCTCGCCAGGCGGCTTGGGGGGTGGACCACGAGGATCAGACCACGAGGATCAGACCACGAGGTTCAGACCGCGTGCGGCCTGGCTGACGGTGACCGTCTGACCCCAGGTCAGGTCGAGCCGGTCGGACTCGATGCCGTCGCCGAACACGACCACGCGCTCGGACTCCACCCGGAGCGAGAGCGTCGCCCCGCGGCCGAGCAGTCCCTCGGTGTACGACGTGCCGGTGGCTGGCGAGGGCCACGCCTCGCGCACGAACCAGGCCAGCGTGTCCTCGGAGGGGGCCGGTAGGCGCATCCCACTGTGGTGCTCGAGCCAGAGGGAGCGGCACCAGCCGGTCGCTCCGCTGCCGGTGGCGACGATGAGTCCCGACGATGCCTGCGACTCGTGCCGGTCTCCGCTCGTCAGCGTGTAGCGAGCGGTCTGGTGGCTCGCCGGCCCGACGAACACCTCGTTCAGGGCCGGCAGCCTCTGCCCGTCGTCGGAGTGCGCCTCGACCATCGTGCGCAGCTCGAGCCGCAGTGGAGATCGCAACAGGTCGGCGGCCGCCACGGCCGGGAATCGGACGAGCACTCCCGGGTTTCGGTCCGGATCGGTGTCGATGCCGATCACCGGCTGGCCGTCGAGGTACTTCGCGACGTTCGCAACGAGACCGTCCTGGCCGACCACCACGACCAGGTCCTCGGGAGCGAACAGGAAGCGGTCGAGGTCCGCGCGCTCGACCCGGCCCTGCCTCCAGTCGACGGGCACGGCGGCCCCGATGGTGGCCAGGGCCTGGTGCTGTGCCGCGTGACGCGCCTCGACCGCGGCGAGGTCCTGGCCACGGGTCCGCAGGAAGAAGTCGACCTGGCCCCGGGTGCCGTGCCGGGCCAGGAGCTCCTCGAGCTCGGTGGCGCGGTGGACCACGACCACGCGTGGTGCGGTGGTCACGATCCGCTCCGGCCGAGTCGGGCCAGCAGGGGCGCGAGCAGGTCAGGGGTGAGCACGAGGTTGTCGATGTCCGGCAGCTGACCGGAAAGCTCGCGCAACGCCTCGGTCCACAACACCGACTCGGGGAGGTCGCGCCGCGCCCCGAGGCGGGCCGCCTCCACCGAGACCTCCGCGTCGCCGCGGACCCGGATGGCCGCGGCCTCGCTCTCGGCGAGGGTGACGGTCTGCTGGGCGGTCGCCTGTGCTCCGATCTGGCCGGCGGCTGCCTCCTCCTCGGCCTCGCGTCGCGAGTTCGTGCCGCGTTGGACGACCAGCTGCTCCTCGCGACGCGCGAGCTCGATCTGGCTCTGGAGCTCGTTCTCACTGATCGCGCGCTCCCGCTCCACCGCGACGGCGCGTCGTTCGTACGTCGCGCGGTCTGCCTCCTGCTGCACCAGCTCACGTGCCGGCGTGCGCAGCGCCTTCTCGACCTCGGGCTCGGGCCGGATCGCGACCACGCGGAGCGAGACGACCTCGATCCCGGTCTGGGCCAACCGGGCGTCACCGGTGATGTCGGCGCCGACGACGTTCCGGAGGGTCTCGACGCCGCTGACCAACGCATCGGTGAGTGTCATGCCGGCCACGAGAGCGAGCGAGTGCTGCTGCACGGTCTCCGTGAGCAGCCCACCGAGCTGGTCGAGTGGGGTGGTCCGCCAGGCGCCGGTGTCCGGGTCCAGCGAGAAGTCGACCCGCGCCGCTGCGGCCTCGGGGTCGGCGATGCGGAACGTGACGGTCGCCTGCACGGCGAGGTCCTGGAAGTCGGCGGTGCGCGCGTGGAAGAGCAGAGGGAGCTCTCGGTCGGCGACGGGCACCTCCGACAGCACGGCACTCAACGGGCGGAACCAGAAGGAGAGCCCGGTGCCGGCGTGCCGCAGCTGACCGTTCCGCACGTGCCGGATGTGGGTGGTGGCGGTGCCGCGCAGGTGTCGCGCGAAGGGATAGCGGGTGATGTCGGCCATCTGGATCAGCTCCTCGTTGTAATCGTCAGGACGACGATAAGTCACCAAGGTGTTCTCGTCAAGTTGACGATTAGAAGCTAGAGTCTCTCTCATGAAGGTGTCGGTGACCGTCGACCTGGTGATCCTCACGATCCGCGACCAGGAGCTCTGCGTCCTCCTGGTCCGGCGCGGCATCCCGCCCTACAAGGGTCGGTGGGCACTGCCCGGAGGCTTCGTCGAGGACGGTGAGGACCTGGACCGTGCCGCCGCCCGCGAGCTCGCGGAGGAGACCGGGACACGGCTGCGCGGCGTCCACCTCGAGCAGCTCCGCACGTACGGCGCACCGCGCCGTGACCCGCGTGGACGGGTGGTCACGGTGGCGCACCTGGCCCTGGCGCCCGACCTGCCGTCACCGAAGGCGGGCTCGGACGCAGCCCACGCCGAGTGGGTGAGCGTCGACGAAGCCCTGGCGGCCGGGCCGAAGCTCGCCTTCGACCACGAGCAGATCCTCGCGGACGGCGTGGAGCGGGCCCGGTCCAAGCTGGAGTACACCCCTCTCGGGACGGCGTTCTGCCCTCCGGAGTTCACCGTCGGCGAGCTGCGCCGGGTCTACGAGGCGGTGTGGGGTCACCGGATCGACCCACGCAACTTCCATCGCAAGGTCACCGGATCGCCCGGCTTCCTCGTCGACACGGGTGGGCGCACCAATCGAGACGGCGGTCGTCCGGCGCGGTTGTTCCGCCGGGGTGACACCGAGCTCCTCCACCCGCCTCTCCTGCGCGGGGACTGACGCTCACGGGGCGATGACGTCGACCAGGCCGTAGAAGCCGGGTGCCGTCTGCGGCCCGTCGATCGTCCACAGGACCTTCTGTCGACCCACGTCGTCCGGCACCCGGATCCGCATCTCGAACCGCACCTTCCGGTTCGCGGGGAGCATCGGGTGACCCTGCGCGTCCCGGAACGGGACCTGGGCGCAGTTCAGCCGCCACTGGTAGAACGCGAAACTGCCGAAGCCGAGGTCGTAGTCCGGGCACGGGTCGAGGGTCAGGTCCGTCGGCGACTCGAGCACGGCCGTGAAGACCAGGAGGTCGCCGGGATGCACGCGGCCCGAGATGCGCCCGCTGGTGAGGATCTGGTCGAACGGCGTGACGACCTGACCCTGCACGCGATGGCGGACGTGGGGATGGCCGGCCTTCAGCGGCTTCCAGGGCACCGCTACGCCGGCTTCGCCATGGACGGTCACCGTGCGCGGGCCGCTGGGGACGCCGGGGCTGGTCGGCGACGGCGTCGTCGCGGAGTCGCCGAACCGGCTGATCACCGAGGCGCCGCCGCCGACGAGGAGCACGGCCGCAGCGGCTGCCACGAGGGGCCGCCACGCCCACCGACGTCGGGGGAGTGGCGCGTCGAGCCGGTCGAGCGGTACGCCGGGGCTCGGCGCCTGCTCGGCCTGCCAGCGACGGCCCGCCACGGCCAGTCGCTCGGCCATCGCGCTGTCCTGCTCGTCATCCAGGACGTCAGTCATCGTCGTCTCCCAACAGCTCGCGCAACCTTGCCCGGGCCTGGTGCAGGGTCGCCTTGACGGTGCCAGGTGCACAGTCCATGACCTCGGCGACGGCGGCGACGTCCAGGCCCACGAAGTAGTGCAGGTCGACCGCCTGCCGCTGTCGACGACTCAACCCGGCCACGGCGCGCTCGAGGTCGAGGTCGTGCGGGTCCGACGCCGGTCCACCCGTGTCGACCAGCTCGACGACGGAGCCGAGCGGCCGCCGGGTCCGGTGGCGCCGGCAACGGTCCGCCAGGATGCCGATCAACCAGGCGGCGGGCGCACCCCGCTGCTCGTCGTACGTCGACCAGCGCTGCCACGCGCGGATCAGCGCCTCCTGCACGACGTCGTCACGGTCCGCGACGGCGACCTGCCGCCCGGCGTAGCGGGTCATGACCGTCAGGTGCGGCTCCACCCAGCGCGCGAACTCCGCAGGGGTCCCGCGCTCGGTCATGTCCCGCCCTCCGGAGATCAGAGTCTCCATGCCCGTTCTACGCCATGCCGACGCGATCGGGTTTAGCCGGCGTCCCAGGAAGATCGGGTCGTCCGCTTGGGTGGGTACAAGAGCACCCGCTTGGGCGGACGACCCGCGAGGACCTCGGGTCGTCCGCTTGGGTGGGTACAAGAGCACCCGCTTGGGCGGACGACTCGGATCGGCTACGGCTCGACGGTGAGTCTCGACACGCCCGTCACGGCCTCGCGAGCTCAGCCATGGGGCTCGCTCGACCTCCCCCTCGTGAACCCTGACCTGGTCCCCGGTCAGGGTTCGACGGTGACCTTGATCGCCTCACCCTTGGCGACGATGTCGAACGCCGACAGGACGTCGTCCAGGGGGATGTGCCGGGTGATCAGGTCCTTGACCGGGACCTGTCCGGTGGAGATGTACTCCAGCGCTCGCTTGTTGTGCTCCGGCGCCGAGCCGTTGGCGCCGTGGATGTGCAGCTGGCGGTAGTGCACGACGTTGGAGTCGCAGGTGATCGTCGGGTTGGTCTTGGGCAGACCGCCGAAGAACGAGATGCGCCCGTTGCGGGCCGCCATCGCGATCGCCTGCTCCTGGGTGATGTTCGCGGCCGTCGCCGTGATCACGATGTCGGCGCCGCGGCCGCCGGTCAGCTCCATGACCCGCTCGACGACGTCGACCTGCGAGCCGTCGATCGTCTCCTCGGGCTGCACGGCCTCGGCCGACATCTTCAGCCGCTCGGCGTTGACGTCGACGAGGTAGACGGGGCCGCACTCGTGCACGCCGCGCGCGATCCGGATGTGCATGCAGCCGATCGGACCGGCACCGAACACCACCACGGTGTCGCCGGGCTCGATGCCGAGCAGCTCCTGGGCGTTGATCGCGCAGGCGAACGGCTCGGCGGCCGAGGCCTCGTCGTACCCCACGTTGTCGGGGATCCGGTTGAGCCCGTCGACCTTGAGCACCTGCTTCGGCACGATCATGTACTCGGCGAACCCACCGTCGTACTGGTAGCCCATCGAGGTCTGGTTCTCGCAGACGGCCATCCAGCCCTTCTTGCACTCGTAGCACTCACCGCACGGCACGGCCGCGATCACCTGGGTGCGGTCCCCGACCTGCCACGAGCTGCCGTACGTCGCGTTCACGTCGGCGCCGACCTCGACGATCTCGCCGGCGATCTCGTGACCGATGGTCCGGGGCGGCGTCAGGTTCTGGTGGCCGTTGTGCAGGATCTTCACGTCGGTCCCGCAGGTCGAGCAGTTGACGATGCGCAGCTTGACCTCGTCGGGTCCGCACGCGGGCTCGGCCACGTCCTCGAGCCGCAGGTCCTCGGGAGCGTAGAAGCGCAGGGCCTTCATGGGTGACGTAGTCCTTTCGACGGGGGTTACGAACGGGACGGTAGTACGCCCGTCACCAAGAAACCACACTAACGGGCAGGAAATCGTGCCCGAATACTTGGCAACGTGCCCGTATATGTTGCAGACTACGTCGCATTGGGCGTGATGGGCGTCACGTTCGAACGACCACGAGAGGAACCAGATGGCCACGACAACGATGTCCACAGGAGGCGCTGGCGTGCGCGTGCACGCCCAGCGGTTCGGCACGTTCCTGTCCAACATGGTGATGCCGAACATCGGCGCGATCATCGCCTGGGGTCTGATCACCGCGTTCTTCATCCCCGTCGGCTGGACGCCGAACGCCAAGATCGCCACGATCGTCGGCCCCGGCATCTACTACCTGATCCCGCTGCTGATCGCCTACACCGGCGGCTACAACATCTACAAGATCCGCGGTGGCGTCGTGGGCGCGACCTCGACGCTCGGCATCATCATGGCGACCAGCTCCCCGCTGTTCGACAAGGTGTACACGACGACCGGCGGCTCGCCGATGTTCCTCGGCGCGATGATCATGGGTCCGCTCGGGGGCTGGGCGATCAAGAACCTCGACGCTCTCTGGGCCGGCAAGATCCGGCCGGGTTTCGAGATGCTGGTGGACAACTTCTCCGCGGGCATCTCCGCGGCGGTGCTGGCGATCGGGTCCATGTTCATCCTCGGTCCGATCCTGCGGGCGGTCATGACCGGCCTCGGCAACGGCGTCGAGTGGCTGGTGCACCACCACCTGCTGCCCCTGACTGCAGTGATCATCGAGCCGGCCAAGGTGCTGTTCCTCAACAACGCGATCAACCACGGCGTCCTCACCCCGCTCGGGCTCGACCAGGCCAAGTCGGCCGGACACTCCGCGCTGTTCCTCCTCGAGGCCAACCCCGGCCCCGGCGCGGGTCTGCTGCTCGCCTACATGGTCTTCGGTCGCGGCGTGGCCAAGGCCACGGCGCCCGGTGCCCTGATCATCCAGTTCCTCGGCGGCATCCACGAGGTCTACTTCCCCTACGTCCTCGCCAAGCCGCGCCTGGTCCTCGCGCTGATGGCGGGTGGAGCGACGGGGACCTTGATGAACGTGATCTTCGACTCCGGGCTCGTCGCTCCCGCCGCACCCGGTTCGATCTTCGCCGTCTACTCGTCGGTGGCCAAGGGCAGCGTCATCGGTGTCACCCTGTGTTGGTCCAGTGCCCTGGTGGTCACGTTCGTGATCGCGGGACTCTTGCTGAAGATGGACACGTCCGAGGACGACGTCGACCTGGCTGCGGCGACGGCGAGCATGGAGAACCTCAAGGGCAAGAAGTCGTCGGTGGCCGGCGCCCTGACCGGGGCCGCCACCCGTGCGGGCGGTGGGATCCACTCGATCGTCTTCGCCTGCGACGCCGGCATGGGCTCGTCGGCCATGGGCGCCTCGGTCCTCCGCAAGAAGATCCAGGGCGCGGGCTTCGGTGACGTCACGGTCGTCAACAAGGCGATCTCCAACCTGGACGACACCTACGACCTGATGGTGACCCACCAGGACCTCGCCGCCCGGGCACGGCCCATGGCTCCCTCGGCGGTGCTCGTCACCGTGGACAACTTCATGGCCAGCCCGGCGTACGACGAGATCGTCGAGCTCGTCGGCGAGGCCAACGGCACCGGGACCGGCGCGGCAGCGACGGCCGGCGAGTCGGTCGCAACCGGCTCGTCGGGCGGGGTCCTGGACCCGGGCTCGATCGTCCTCGGCGGACGGGCTAGGTCGCGTGACGCCGCGATCGACGAGGCCGGGAAGCTGCTCGTGGCGTCCGGCGCGGTCGACGAGAGCTACGTCGCGTCGATGCACGACCGCGAGACCTCGGTCTCGACGTTCATGGGCAACGGCCTGGCGATCCCGCACGGCACCAACGAGGCCAAGGGGTTGATCCGACGCACGGGCCTGTCCTTCGTGCGGTACGACGAGCCGGTCGACTGGAACGGCAAGCCGGCGGAGTTCGTCGTGGGCATCGCCGGGGCCGGTGACGACCACCTCGCCCTGCTCTCGCGGATAGCGGGGATCTTCACCGACGAGAGCCAGGTCGCCGCCCTGCGCTCTGCCAGCACGCCCGGAGAGGTCACGGCCATCCTCGATGCCGTGAAGGTCTGAGCGTCACGCCCAGCCCCGGTGCCGCGCGAGCGCGGCGCCGGGGCTACGGCGTGAGCACGGCGACGCCGGCGCAGGCAACGGCCCAGAGCACGCTGGTGAAGGTGCCGATGATGAACCGCTCGGCCACCCCGGTGTCCTCGCCGTTGCGGAGCTCCGGGTAGCGCCCGAGGCCCTTGACCGCGAGCACCACGGCCAGACCGGGCGCCCAGCCCGCCACCAGCGCGACGTACACCCCGAGCCGCTCGAGCGCGCCGATCCAGGCGCCGCCGCGGAGGACGGCACCGGCTTCGGTGACGCGGTCGGTGTCCACCACGAACGAGAACACCTGCGTCGTCATCAGTCCGCCGCCGGCGACGGCGAGCACCCCGGCGAGCACGGTCACTCCCTTGGCGGGGTCGGGAGAGCGTTCGGAGCTCCAGCCGACGAGCAGCGCGACCGCGAGCAGGCCGATGGACGCGCCCGCGACGAGCCGCGCCGACCGTCCGGTCACCAGGCCGACCGTGGAGGCCAGCGCGGCGACGCCGACGAGGATCGTGACGACGGTTTCCTGGCTCATCGGCCACCTTTCAGAGCGCTACGGGTCAAGAACTCCACCAGCTCGCGAGCACGGCGTCCCTCGGCGATGCCGGCGGCGGCGGCCCGCTGGCTCACCGCGGACTGGCTGATCCCGATCCGCGCACCGGCCTCCTCGTAGGTCAGTCCCCGGTCGACGAGGTCGGCGACCTCCCAGCCACGCGGCGTACGCCGGGCCAGCAGCGCCGCCCACAGCCAGACCGCCGACTCGAGGGCGCGTACGCCGTCTCCCTCGCCGACCGCGCGGACGCGCCAGGGACTGGACTTGGCGTGGGTGACCGCGTCGCGCGCGTGGAGGTACGCCGGGCCTCGGCCCGCGCGGGCGTGGTCGGCGAGGGGGGTCTCGACCTCGCCGATCCCGATCCCGATGTTCCACTCTCCGGCCCGGAGCAGGGGCTCGAGCGCGGCGACCAGCGCGGCCGGGTCGTCGAGGACGCCCTGGAACTCGTCGCCCACGGTTCGCTCGAACGCCAACCGGGTGGCGACCTGTGCCAGGGAAGCGAGGGCGGCCGGGACCTGGTCGGGGCCGCGCCGGCTCCCGTCCTGGTCGACGGTCAGCACCACGACCTCCATCTGCTCACCTCCCTGATGTCATGACTAATTTAGGGAATAACCTAATATCTAGTCAACATCAGGAAATAACCTCATCTACGTCCGATGATCGCGACCACGGGTGGCGCCTTCTGGTCGACCACGGAGACCCGGAAGCCGCCCTCGGTCAGCGCGGCCGACGCCTTGCGGACGATGTTCGGCACCAGCTCCGGTTGGGTCGTCTCGTAGTAGAGGTACACGGCACCGCCGGGCAGGACCCGCTCGTGCAGCAGCGCCACCTCGTCGGCGCATCCGCGCACCCAGAACAGGTTGACGTTGAACGCGAAGACCTTGTGCAGCCGCTTCACCGGGACCCGCAGCGTGGCCAGGTCGATCTGGCGCACGGTCAGCCGCCCGGCGTCGACGTACTTCTGGTTGCGGCGCCGTGTGCGGTCGACCCCGGACTCCGACCGGTCGATCGCGAACAGCTTGCCGGTCGTGAGTCGCTGGCAGATCAGCTCGGCGCCGTATCCGGCGCCGCACCCGATCTCCAGGACGTTGTCACCGGGCTGCGGGTCCATCAGCTCGACGGCCCAGATCATCCGCGGTGGGACCTGCTGGACTGGCATGGCCTCAGCCTGCCAGATCGCTCGGCGGCACCGCCCGCCGCTCGCTTGCACGTCCCCTCGGACTCCGTCATCTAGGTTGGCCACGTGACGATCAAGGTGGGCGTCCTGGGAGCGCGGGGCCGGGTCGGCTCCGAGGTCTGCCGGGCCGTCGAGCGGGCCGACGACCTCAAGCTGGTGGCCGGTCTCGGCTCGGACGACGGGCTCGACTCGCTCGCCCTCGCCGACGTCGTCGTCGACTTCACCCGGCCCGACGTCGTGATGGACAACCTGCGCTGGTGCATCAGTCGTGGGCTGCACTGCGTGGTCGGCACCACCGGCTTCGACGAGGCGCGCCTCGACGTCCTGCGTGACGAGCTGGCAGCCCAGCCGGGTGTGGGCGTCGTGGTCGCTCCCAACTTCTCGGTCGGCGCGGTCCTGATGATGCGTTTCGCCGCGACCGCCGCTCCGTTCTACGAGTCCGTCGAGATCGTGGAGCTGCACCACCCCGACAAGGTCGATGCCCCGAGCGGTACGTCGCGCCGCACCGCCGAGCTGGTCGCGATCGCCCGCCGCGACGCCGGGCTCGACGCGATCCCCGATGCCACGTCCACCGGCCTCAACGGGGCCCGTGGTGCGAACGTCCACGGCGTACGCGTCCACTCGGTCCGGGCACGCGGCCTGGTCGCCCACCAGGAGGTGCTGCTCGGCGGTCCGGGGGAGACGCTGACGATCCGGCACGACTCGATGGACCGCACGTCGTTCACCCCCGGGGTCCTCCTCGCCGTCCGTGGCGTCGCCGACCGACCGGGACTGACCGTCGGGCTCGAGGACCTGCTGGACCTCGACTGAGCCCACTCGGGTCACCAGCCGGGGAACACCACCCGGAGCAGTGCGGCGGTGGCCGCCGCGACGAACACCACGACCAGGAACGGCGCGCGCAGCAGCAGTGCCACGAGCGCAGCGGCGAGACCGGCGAGTCGGGCATCGACGGTGAGGCGTGTGCCTTCGGCGAACACCTGGACCGCGACCAGGGCGGCCAGCAGGGCGACCGGGATCAGGTCGGCGACCCGCTCCACGAGGGGGTGGTCGAGGACCCGCGCGGGCAGGGACAGACCGGCCAGCTTCAGCAGGTAGCAGCCGACACCGGCGCCGATGATCGCGACCCAGGTCATCCGGAGGTCTCCGTCGGGGCCGAGGGACGCGTGAGGACCCCGGCGAGCAGGGCGACGCCGCCCGCCACGAGCACCGGAACGCCGGCCGCGGTCACGGGCACGGCGCCCAGCGCCACCGCGGCAGCACAGACCGCGATGATCCGGTTGCGGGGCTCCGACAGCCGCGGCCACAGCAGGGCGAGGAACGCGCCGCCGACCGCGGCGTCGAGACCGTAGGTGCGCGGGTCCCCGATCAGGTTGCCGGCGACCGCGCCGACACACGTGAACAGGTTCCACAGCACGAAGACGGCTGCACCGGTGGTCACGAACCCGGTCCGGGCGAGGGCAGACGTCTCGCGGGTCACCGACATCGCCGTGGACTCGTCGATCACGACCTGGGCGGCGAGTGGGCGCCGCCAGCCACGGAAGCCCAGCATCGGTGCGAGCTTGAGTCCGTAGAGCGTGTTCCGGGTGCCGAGCATCAGGGCGGTGAGTGCCCCGGACAACGGGGCGCCGCCGGTGGCGACCACGCCGACGAACGCGAACTGGGACGCTCCGGTGAACATCACCAGCGACAGGGCACAGGTCTGCGCGACGGACAGACCACCTGCGGCCGCGACCGCGCCGAACGAGATGCCGTACAGCCCGGTGGCGATGCCGACGCCGAGGCTGTCGCGGACGACGGCGCGTCTCAGGTCGGAGTCGGACACCCGAGGACCCTAGTCACGCGGGGTTCAGCGGCGGCGGGTCACCCGGATCGGGCGTGGGCCGAGCTCGGGGTCGTGGGCGAGCACCAGCGCCGCCAGCAGACCGACCAGTCCACCGGCCAGCGCCCCTCCCGAGATCGCCATCGGGAGCGGCGTGAAGTGTGCGATCCACATGCCGGCCACGATCCCGAAGCAGACGCTGATCGCGGCCAGCACGATCCGGTGCAGCAGCGGCAGTGGTCCGAACATCGAGCGACTCCTCGCGGGTGGCGGGTGGTGCCGGGAGTCCATGGTGGCGCTCGTCGACACGAAAACCAAGGGGGTTCCGGTGGTCGCCTCCGAGGGTCGCGGGCGACGTCAGGCGAGGGTCGTGTGCAGCCGCACCTGGTTGACCTGGGTGGTACCGGTGCCGTCGAGATCGAGGGTCCGGTGGGCCGTGTCGGGACCCCAGCCGGCGTCGGTCAGGAACCGGCGGAGCTGGTCGTCGTCGGCGACCAGCCAGGACACCGCGCGGGTGAAGCGGTCGGCGACCATCGTGTCCACCGCCGCCTGGAGGAGGCGCGAACCGTGGCCCCTCCCGCGCTCGTCGGCGTCGACGGTCAGCTCCATCAGCTCGCCGTCGGTCGCCGGGTCGCAGTCGGGGTCGGTGGCCGGCGTGGTGATCGCGAACCCGACGACCCGGTTGCGCTCGAGCGCCACCAGGGCGCGGTGACGGGCGTCGGCGGGGTGGGTGAGGGCGTCCCGCCACAGCTGCGCGAAGTCGGCCTCGCGCAGGTCGCCCGCGGCCGGCACCAGCCCGGCGTACGACGTGGCCCAGGCGCGGGCCTGGATCGTGGCGATGGCCTCGGCGTCGTCGGACCAGGCGACACGGACCGAGACGTCGGCTGACGGAGTGCTCACCGCTCCATCGTGGCAGCGCGCGCTGTGTTACACCGCATCGGCAGCGTTGCAGAAAAGTGTCATAGCGCTGGTACGGTGGGCGGCGTGTACGGCAACGACTTCGGCACCGACGAGCAGGCGGCCGAGCAGCACGACGCTCCCCATGATGCGGTCGCCTTCGCCGCCCTCCTCGCCGACGAGGGCCGGATCGAGCCCCGCGACGACATGCCCGAGGCCTACCGCAAGACCTTGGTCCGGCAGATCGCCCAGCACGCACACTCCGAGATCATCGGGATGCAGCCCGAGGGGAACTGGATCAGTCGGGCGCCGAGCCTGCGCCGCAAGGCGATCCTGATGGCCAAGGTGCAGGACGAGGCCGGACACGGCCTCTACCTGTACGCCGCCGCCGAGACCCTGGGGGTCGACCGGGCCGACCTCATCGACCAGCTCCACTCCGGCCGGCAGAAGTACTCCTCGATCTTCAACTACCCGACCCTCACCTGGGCCGACGTCGGTGCGATCGGGTGGTTGGTCGACGGCGCCGCGATCACCAACCAGGTGCCGCTCTGCCGCTGCTCCTACGGCCCCTACGCCCGCGCCATGGTCCGCGTCTGCAAGGAGGAGTCGTTCCACCAGCGGCAGGGGTTCGAGATCCTGCACACGCTGTCGCACGGCACGCCGGAGCAGAAGGCGATGGCGCAGGACGCCGTCAACCGGTACTGGTGGCCCTCGCTGATGATGTTCGGTCCGCCCGACGACGACTCGCCCAACTCCGCGCAGTCGATGGCGTGGGGGATCAAGCGCTTCAGCAACGACGAGCTGCGCCAGCGCTTCGTCGACATGACGGTGCCGCAGTCCGAGGCGCTCGGGCTGACGCTCCCCGACCCCGACCTGCGCTGGAACGACGAGCGGGGCAGCTACGACTACGGCGAGATCGACTTCACCGAGCTGTTCGAGGTGATCAAGGGCAACGGCCCGTGCAACACCGAGCGGATGGCCCACAAGCGCGGTGCCCACGAGGCGGGTGCCTGGGTCCGCGAGGCGGCCGAGGCCTACGCCGACAAGCAGGCACGCCGTACGGCTGTCGAGTCGGTGGCCTGATGGCGGAACGACACGGTGACTGGCCGCTCTGGGAGGTCTTCGTGCGCGCCCGCCGAGGGCTGTCACACGTCCACGCGGGTTCCCTGCACGCGCCCGACGCCGAGATGGCGCTGCGCAACGCGCGCGATCTCTACACCCGCCGAGGCGAGGGAGTCTCGCTGTGGGTGGTGAAGGCCTCCGACATCGAGGCGTCGACCCCCGACGAGCGTGACTCGTTCTTCGACCCGGCGGCCGACAAGATCTACCGCCACCCGACGTTCTACGACGTCCCGGAAGGGGTCGAGCACCTCTAGTGGACACGCCGCTGTTCGACTACACACTCGGTCTCGCCGACGACGCCCTCGTCTCCGCACAGCGGATGGGCTGGTGGATCAGCCGTGCGCCGGAGCTCGAGGAGGACGTCGCGCTGGCCAACATCGGGCTCGACCAGCTGGGACAGGCCCGCACCCTGCTGACCTACGCCGGAGTGCTCGAAGGGGCGGGGCGCACCGACGACGACCTGGCCTACCTCCGCGACGACCGCGAGTTCCGCAACGTCAAGCTGGTCGAGCGGTCGATGACCGACTTCGGGGTCGCGATGGCGCGGCTGCTGGTGTTCTCGACGTACCAGCTGCACCTCTACCGCGCCCTGGCCGCGAGCACCGACGAGACCCTGAGCGCGATCGCGGCGAAGGCGGTCAAGGAGGTCGCCTACCACGTCGACCACGCGGCCCACTGGGTCGTGCGCCTGGGTGACGGCACCGACGAGTCACATGCCCGGATGCAGGCAGCCCTCGACGCGGAGTGGCCCTACGTCGACGAGCTGTTCGCACCGGTCGACGCGTCCCTCGTCGGCCGGGTCGCCGACCCGGCCGCGATCCGCGACGCCGTGCTGACCGACGTACGCCGGGTGGTGGCGCAGGCGACGCTCGCCGCGCCCGAGGTGGCTCCCGCGCTCGGCGGTGGCCGTGTCGGCCTGCACACCGAGCAGCTCGGCTTCCTGCTCGCGGGGATGCAGCACCTGCACCGTTCACACCCGGGGGCGACCTGGTGATGGCGAGGACCACCGCCCCGACGACGATGCCCCGGGCGCGCGGGATCGCCGCGACCGTCCTCGACCCGGAGCTGCCGATGGTCACCATCGAGGATCTCGGGATCCTGCGCGACGTGACCGAGGACGACCAGGGGCGCGTCCACGTCACGATCACCCCGACGTACTCCGGGTGCCCGGCCATGGAGACCATCCGGGACGACCTCGTCGACTCGCTCACGTTGGCCGGCTACCAGCGGGTCGACGTCGAGTTCGTGCTGAGTCCGGCCTGGTCCACCGACGACCTCACCGATGCCGGCCGGCAGAAGCTGGCCCGGGCCGGTATCGCCCCGCCGGGCCCCGTCCGGGTCGGCGACCCCGTCGCGCTGACACTGTCCGTCCGGTGCCCGCAGTGCGGCAGTCTCGACACCCGGGAGTCGAGCAGGTTCGGCTCGACCGCCTGCAAGAGTCTCTGGGTCTGCCGCGCCTGCCGCGAGCCCTTCGACCACTTCAAGGCCCTCTAGACCATGTCCCGCAAGCCGCAGTTCCACCCGCTCCGGGTGGCGGCCGTCGAACCCTTGACCGACGACTCCGTCGCCATCTCCTTCGCGGTGCAGCCGGAGCTGGCGGACGACTACCGCTTCGTGCACGGCCAGCACCTCACGATCCGCGGCGACGACGGGGAGCGCCGTAGCTTCTCGATCTGCACGACGCCGCGCTCCGGCGTCCTGACCATCGGGGTCAAGAAGCTGCCGGGTGGTGCGTTCTCCGAAGGTGTCGTCGACACCCTGCACCTCGGCGACGAGCTCGACGTGATGACCCCGGCCGGTCGGTTCACGACGCAGCTCGACCCCTCCTCGACCAAGACCTACGCCGCGATCGCCGCCGGCTCGGGCATCACGCCGATCATCTCGATCGTGTCGACGATCCTCGAGGAGGAGCCGGGCGCCCAGGTGCTGCTGGTCTATGCCAACCGCACCCACCGCACGGTGATGTTCCTCGACGAGCTGCACGACCTGAAGGACCGCTTCCCCGAGCGGTTCCAGCTCGTGCACGTGCTCTCACGCGAGCAGCAGGACGTCGAGCTGTTCTCGGGTCGGCTCGACGGCGACCGGCTCAGCCGGATCCTGAAGTCGCTGCTCCCCGCCGAGGACGTCGACGAGTGGTTCCTGTGCGGACCCCAGCAGATGGTGGTCGACCTCCGCCAGGTGGTCCTCGACCACGGGGTCGACGCGCACGCGATCCACACCGAGCTCTTCCACGCCGATCCCGTGCCCCGCGCGCCCGAGGCCACGTCGTCCTCGGTGGAGGGCGCGGCGCGCGTCACGATCAAGCTCGACGGGCGGTCCTCGGACTTCGACCTGCGACCCGACGACGTCGGCGTCCTCGAGGCGGCACTGCAGGTGCGCAGCGACCTGCCGTTCGCCTGCCGTGGCGGCGTCTGCGGCACCTGCCGCGCCAAGCTGGTCGAGGGCACGGTCGCGATGGACGTGAACTACGCCCTCGAGCCCGAGGAGATGGCCGACGGCTACGTCCTCACCTGTCAGTCGCACCCGACCTCGGAGCGCGTGGTCCTCGACTACGACGCCTGAGCCGGCCGTTTACCGGTACCGCTCGGGCAGCGGGGCGCCCAGCTTCACCTGCGGCTTGGGCTGGCGCAGGGGGCGGATCTGCAGCGCGCGCATCGCGGCGTACATCGTGACGCCCTTCGCCGACTCGTCGGGGAACCGGCGTCCGATCTCCCGCCGGAGCCGCCACCGGAGCCGGACGATCTCGACGATGACGAGCAGCAAGAGGGCCGGGAGAGCCGCGTTGGAGTACGTCGCCAGGGTGCTGCTGCCGCTGTAACCGAAGAACAACAGGACCACCATCGCCGGGAGCATGAGCTCCAGCAGTGAGAACGAGCGGTCGACGTAGTCGCGGACGAAGTGGCGCACCGGGCCCTTGTCGCGTGCGGGCAGGTAGCGCTCGTCGCCGTTGCGCATGGCGGCGCGGATGTTGGAGCTGGACTCGGTGCGGGCCAGCCTGCGAGCCGCTGCCTGCTCCTTGCGCGTGCGCGGAACCTTCGCCTTCGCCCTGTTGGCCGCCTCGGCCTGACGACGCGACGGCGTGGGCCGGCCCTTCTTCTGGGCGGTGGGCGGGAGGTCGGTCTCCGTCGACTCGGTGGTCGGGGACTCGGACTTGGTTCGGCGGAACACGCGCTGCTTCCTGGCTATGGGTGGACGGTGGGTGTGAGGGCGGCCCGTGACGGCCCTGAGCGGTCAGCCTACCGTCGGCGGCATCACCTTGACGTCTACCCATAGGGTGACCCACATGAGCATGTGGCAACGCATCAGCCTGATCTTCAGGGCCAAGGCGAACAAGGCGCTCGATCGGGCCGAGGATCCTCGGGAGACGCTCGACTACAGCTACCAGCGTCAGCTCGACCTGCTGGCGCAAGTACGCCGCGGCGTCGCTGACGTCGCGACGTCGCGCAAGCGCGTGGAGCTGCAGGTCAACCAGCTCACGGCCCAGAGCGAGAAGCTCCAGGGACAGGCGGAGCAGGCGATCAAGGCCCAGCGCGAGGACCTCGCGCGCGAGGCCCTGACCCGCAAGTCGGGCCTGACGTCGCAGATCACCGACCTCAAGACGCAGCAGGTGCAGCTCCAGGGCGAGGAGGAGAAGCTGACCCTCGCCCAGCAGCGGTTGAGTGCGAAGGTCGAGGCCTTCCGCACCCGCAAGGAGACCATCAAGGCGACGTACACCGCAGCCGAGGCGCAGACCAAGATCAACGAGGCGATGTCCGGCATCGGCGAGGAGATGGGCGACGTGGGGCTCGCCATCCAGCGGGCCGAGGACAAGACGGCCCAGATGCAGGCGCGGGCCGGCGCCATCGACGAGCTGATCGCCTCGGGCGCGCTCGAGGACGCCAGCTCGCTCAACCAGGGCGACGACATCGCCCGCGAGCTCGAGGCCATGAGCTCGCAGACAGAGGTCGAGGCCGAGCTGGCCCGGCTGAAGGGCGGGTCGGCGCCGCAGGCGATCGAGGCCGGTCAGGACGGCGGCGAGATCCTCGAGGCGGAGCCGCAGGCTCAGACCTCGGGTGAGTCGTCCGGGGAGCAGAAGTGATCGTCCGCATCCTCGGGGAGGGTCAGTACGACCTCTCCGATGACGCGGTCTCCGCGCTCAACGCCCTCGACGCCAAGGTCGAGTCGGCGATCGAGGCCGGTGACGACCCGGGGTTCCACGAGGCGCTCGCGGCGCTGCTGGACGGCGTACGCACCGCCGGCGTGCCGCACGACGCGGAGGCTCTGGACTCCTCCGACCTGATCCTGCCGATGGCCGACGCGACGCTCCCCGAGGTCAAGGACATGCTCACCGGCGACGGGCTGATCCCCGGCTGATCCCCGGCTGATCCCCGGCTGATCCCCGGCTGATCCCCGGCTGATCCCCGGCTGAGCGGCGCCGCTTGGAGCGTTCGGGGAGAATGTCAGCATGGCCCGTACCCGCTTTGGATCCGATCTCGGCCTGACCGCCCGGATGACGACGGTCATGTTCCTGCTCGGCGGCATCTTCGTCGCGCTGATCGTCGTCCTGATGTTCGTGCTGCCGGCGCAGTACGCGCCGTTCATCGCCCTGATCGGGCTCGGTGTCGTCTGGTGGCAGTGGTACAACTCCGACACCGTCGCGATGAAGGCGATGCGGGCGCGCGAGGTGACGCCCGAGGAGGCTCCGGAGCTCCACGCGATGATCGACCGGCTCGTCGCGCTCGCGGACATGCCCAAGCCGCGCGTCGGTGTGGCTGACGTCAACGTCCCCAACGCCTTCGCCACCGGCCGTTCACCCAACCGCTCGGTCGTCTGCGTGACCACCGGGATCCTCGGCATGCTCACCGCCGACGAGATGGAGGCGGTGCTCGCCCACGAGCTGAGCCACGTCGCCCACCGCGACGTACTGGTGATGACGATCGCGTCGTCGGCCGGGATCATCGCCGGTGGCCTCGGTCGCGGGGCCCAGTACGGCGCGTGGTTCGGCGGCGGGCGGCGCGACAACAACAACAACGGCGTCCCGGTGTGGCTCGTCGTGCTCGTCATCAGCCTGGTCGTGTACGCCGTGTCGTTCTTCCTGACCCGGTTGCTCTCGCGCTACCGCGAGCTGTGTGCCGACCGGTCGGGTGCGTACCTGACGATGAAGCCGCGGGCTCTCGCCACCGCCCTGCAGAAGATCGCCGGCGGTATGAGCGCCATCCCCGAGAAGGACCTGCGCGCGTCGAGCGCGATGAACGCCTTCTTCATCACCCCCGCGATCAAGGGCGTCAGCCTGGGCCAGCTCACCTCGACCCACCCGTCGCTGGAGCAGCGGCTCGAGCAGCTCGCCAAGATCGAGGCCGAGCTGAGCCGGCCGGTCGACGGCTCCGCGGAGGGGCCCGCCGCACTGTGAGCCGGTTCTGGGGTGCCATCACCGGGCGGACGACCCCCAAGCAGGCCAACCTCGACTCGCTGTTCCTGGTGCCGTCGGCGGCGGTCACCTTGCAGACCGCGGCCGGTTTCATCCCCACGGGCACGGGCTCGGTCTGCTTCCGCGCGCCCGACGGTGCGGCGTACCAGCAGGTGCAGGACGAGGTCGTGGGGCTGCTGCGCGACGAGGACGACAAGCCCGACGTCCAGGTGCACCGCGACGACTTCGGCTTCACCTGGGTGGTCGTCGACCGGGTCGAGGACGACGTCGAGGGTCTGTGCACGGACCTGCACGCGGTGAACGCGGCCCTGGAGGAGCAGGGGTTCTCCACCGGGCTGCTCTGCTCGCTGGTCCCCTTCCACGACGCCGCGGGCCGCAACGTCGGCCTGGTCTACCTCTACAAGCAGGGCACCTTCTACGCCTTCGCCCCCACCGGCCCGAAGACCCGCGACAACCTGCTCGAGCTCCAGCTGCGCGACACCCTCGCCGGCGACCTCCCGATGGAGCAGGACCTCCAGCGCTGGCTCGCCCTCTGGGGCGCCCCCGGCCTCTGACGCTGACCCGTCAGAAGAGGCACGTCCGGAACCGGTGACCCGTCAGAAGAGGCACGTCCGGAACCGGTGACCCGTCAGAAAGTGCACAGCCAGGATCCGTGACCCGGCAGAAAGTGCACGGCTAGGACCCCCGATCTGACGGGACACTCCTGCCGGGTCAGCGTCGTACGACGGGATGCTTCTGCCGGGTCAGCGTCGTACGACGGGATGCTTCTGCCGGGTCAGCGTCGTACGGCGGGATGCTTCTGCCGGGTCAGCGTCGTACGGCGGGACACTTCTGCCGGGTCGGCGGGCAACCTGGGGTGGGAACGTTTCCGTTCAGGTGGTGACGGAGGGAGCCACGCGTGAAGGACGTCGACGACACGGAGTTCGTCCAGTTCGTGGACGGGCACGCTCGCGAGCTCCGGCGTACGGCGTTCCTGATGTGCGGCGACTGGACACGAGCCGAGGACGCGACCCAGGACGCCCTCCTCAAGCTGTACGTCGCGTGGTCGCGCATCGAGCGCGGTGGCGGACTGCGGGCCTACGCCCACCGCGCCGTGACCACCGCGGTGGTCGACCAGTCGCGGCGTCCCTGGCGTCGCGAGGTCGGCGGCCCGAACCTGCCGGAGAAGGGGCACGACCCGATCACCCACGTCGACCGCCGGCTGGCCGTGGTGCGGGCGTTGCAGTCGCTCCCGCACCGGCGTCGCCAGTGCGTCGTGCTGCGCTACTTCGCCGATCTCTCGGTGCGGGAGACCGCGGAGCAGCTCGGAACCACCACCGGGACGGTCAAGAGCCAGACCGCCCGGGCCCTGGACCAGGTGCGTGAGGCCCTGCAGGAACAGGGGCTCGACATCGAACTGGAGGAACAGCTGTGAACGAGCGCATGAGCGACCTGCTCGACCTGGCCGCGGACGACGAGGGCGCCGCCCTCGGTTTCGACGGGGACACGATCGTCCGCCGAGCCCGCGCACGGCGGCGCCGGCACCACAGCGGTGTCGCAGTGGGTCTGACCGCTGCGGCCGTCGCCGGGGTGCTCGTGGCGACCCAGCTCGCCGGGTCGTCCCGATCCGACTCGCGAGGACCGGTCACGTCTCCGAGCACCGTCTCTCCACCGCCATCCTCACCCGCCCCCGCGCTCACCCCCCAGCAGCAGGCGATCACCGACGCCTGCGCGCGGCAGCACCTGCCCGTGCCCTCGGTCCCAGTGCCCAGCGGCGAGGGGGCACTCCTCCACACCCGTGTGGGCGACACGATCCAGAGCTCGGGCACCAGCGGCCCCCGCGCGTCGTTCCTGGAGAGCTGGACCATCGACGCCTACCTGCAGGACGACCTCGGTGTGACCGCCACTTTCGTCAACCCCGCGCACACGCGCTGGGCCAGCTGCGGCATCGCCGCGGGGGAGACGCAGGACGCGGACGGCGTCTGGACCGCGTCCCTGCCCTCGGGCCCGGTACCGCGGAGCTGGTACGGACCCGACGGCTTCCGCCACCAGGCGGCCACCGTGTCGTGGTCCCAGGTGTGCCGGCCGAACGAGGGCAAGGTCTGCACGCACGAGCTCTACGCCGGCACCTTCGCCCGGTACGCCGGTGTGGCATCCGCCGTGGTCGACGCGCCGGACGGGACGGTGCTCCACCCGGTGTTCGGCGACTACACCTACGTCTTCCGGCACGCCGAGCAGCGCGTCGACGCGCACCGGCCGGCGAACGACATGCAGAACCTCCCGTCCATGCCGGTGACGCTCCTCGACGACCAGGGGAAGCGGATCATCCGCTACGACTACTTCCCGCCGTACGTCATCCCGGGCAGCTGCCCGACGACCGGAGGCTGCTGATCAGTCCCGGTGGGAGCGGCCGGGCAGGTCGAGCATCCGCTGCAAGGCGAGCTGCGCGAAGCGTTCGGTGTCGGTGTCGACCGAGATCCGGTTCACGACCACACCGTCGACGAGCGACTCGAGGGCCCAGACCAGGTGGGGAAGGTCGATCCGGTTCATCGTGGAGCAGTAGCAGACGTTCCGGTCGAGGAAGACGATCTCCTGCTCGGGGTGCGCGCGGGCCAGGCGCTGCACGAGGTTGAGCTCGGTGCCGACCGCCCACACGGACCCGGGCGGGGCCGCCTCGATGGTCTTGATGATGAACTCCGTCGACCCGACCAGGTCGGCGCGGGTGACGACGTCGTGGGTGCACTCGGGGTGGACCAGCACCTGGATGCCGGGCCTCCGCTCGCGCAGCTCGTCGACCACGTCGGACGAGAACCGGCCGTGCACGGAGCAGTGGCCCTTCCACAGGATCATCCGGGCGGCAGCGAGCTCGTCGGCCGAGTTGCCACCGCCGGGCTGCCGGGGGTCCCACACGACGCAGTCGTCGAGGCTCATCCCGAGCTTGAGCACGGCGGTGTTGCGCCCGAGGTGCTGGTCGGGCAGGAACAGCACCTTCGCGTCCGGCTTCTGGTCGAACGCCCACTCCAGGGCGACATCGGCGTTGCTCGATGTACAGACGGCGCCGCCGTTGCGGCCGCAGAACGCCTTGATGTCGGCGGAGGAGTTCATGTAGGTGACGGGTACGACGCTCTCCGCGACGCCGGCGTCGGCCAGCGCGTCCCAGCAGTCCTCGACCTGGGGGAGCCGAGCCATGTCGGCCATCGAGCAGCCGGCGGCGAGGTCGGGGAGCACGACGATCTGGTCGGGCGAGGTCAGGATGTCCGCCGACTCCGCCATGAAGTGGACACCGCAGAAGACGATGAACTCCGCCTCGGGACGCCCGGCCGCGTCGCGGGCGAGCTTGAACGAGTCACCGGTGACGTCGGCGAACTGGATGACCTCGTCGCGCTGGTAGTGGTGTCCCAAGATGAACACCCGCTCACCGAGGGCCTCCTTGGCGGCGCGGGCGCGCTCGACCAGACCGGGGTCGGACGGTGACGGCAGATCACCCGGGCACTCCACCCCGCGCTCGGCGGTGAGGTCGGTTCCGCGCCCGAGCGGCAGCAGGGGCAGGTCCACCGTTGTCATGCACGCCATCGTAGGGACGTCACATGAGCGCACCGTGGGGGAGGTACGGCTTGGGTGGCCGCATGTTGCGCAGCGCCTGGTAGCCCTCCTGGTGCAGCTCCAGCCGCGCCGCCATGCCGACGTCGACCGCCCAGCTGTTCTCGGGTGTGATGTGGCCGATCAGGACGTCCTCGCTCGCCGCGATCGCCTCCCACAGCAGCCGGGTCGCCGTACGACGGTCCGTCGCCGCCAGCAGCGCCACGCCGTCGTCGAGGTAGGCGTAGCCCTGTGCCGACGAGCTCTCGCTGACCACCAGCGGGAACTGACGCAGGAGGAGCTCGTGGTCCACACCGTGCGCCGCACCGCGCGTCTGCCGGTCGACGGAGTTCATCAGGTCGATGTCGCTCGTGCTGCCCTCGCGGATCTTCTCGACGACAGGGATCTGGGCCCGGTCGGGCGTGCCGCGCAGGAACATCTGCGGGTGGAGGGTGAAGCCGGCGTCGTGGTAGCGACGCAGGGCCCGGGGGTCGCTCGAGGCGTTGAACATGGCCCGCAGGCAGCCGCGCCCGTGCTCCAGCGCCGGGGCGAGCAGCGCCCGTCCGAGCCCGAGCCCCTGCGCCTCCGGCACCACGGCGTACGACGCCAGCAGCCACATCTTCTCGCGCACGAACGACACCACGATCCCGAGCAGGACGTCGTCGCGTTCGGCCACCCAGCATCCGTCCGGATCGGTGGCGATCACGTGGCGCACGCGGCCGACCCAGTTGGCGGCGCGCTCGGGAGGCCGGAGCTGGGGGTCCGGCCAGGACCGCCGGAACATCCGGGTGTCGAGCTCGTGGAAGCCGATCGCGGTCACCCGCTCGGCGGCCTCCGCGTCGTCGACGGTCATCGGCCGGATCCGGACGTCGCTCACCCGCCCCAACCTAGCGACGCGCCACGGGCCCGAGTGCGGGTGGCGCCCGAGGTCTCAGTCGCGTCCGAGCCGACGGTGCTCGACCGGGCTCCTCCCGTATGAGCGCTTGAAGGCGTCGCTGAAAGTGAACGGGCTCGTGTAGCCCACGGCCCGACTGACGGCGGCGACGGTGTCGTCGGTACCGACGAGCCGGTCGGCTGCCAGCGCCAGGCGCCACGAGCTCAGGTAGGCGACCGGTGACTCGCCCACGGCCCGGCTGAACCGTCGCGAGAAACCGGCGCGCGAGAGTCCGACCTCGCGGGCGAGCCCTTCCAGGCTCCACGCGGCTGCCGGCTGCTCGTGGATCAGAGTCAGGGCGTGGGCGACCTCGGGGTCGTCGCCGGCCCGCAGCCAGGGAGGCAGGTCGTCGGCCGTCGTCGCCCAGTGCTGGACGGCCGCCACGACGAGCGCGTCGAGGAGCCGGTCGAGCAGGCTGGCCTGGCCCGGGGCATCGTGGTCGAGCTGGTCGAGCAGCACGTCGACCAGGGGCGACTCCCACTCGTCGCCGCGGATCACCAGCCAGGGCGGGAGGCTGGTGAGCATCCGGGCACCCACCTCACCGACCGAGGCGTAGTTGCCGACCAGCATGCAGTCCTCGCCGTCAGGGTCGTTGCCCCAGGTGCGCAGCCCGTGGGTCAGCGGGAGGTCGAGACTCTCACCGGTCGGCGTCTCGCTGCGGTTGCCCGGCTGGATCACCGCGATCGGCTCTCGCCCCGGCTCGTCGCCCACGTCGTAGGCCCGGTCGCCCTGCACCAGCAGGAGGTCGCCACGCTCGAGCCGCAGCGGCGGGTCCGGCTCGCAGGTGAAGTACGACGATCCGCGCGCCATCGCGACCACGGTCAGCGGCGCCTCGTCGCGCACGCGCATCGACCAGGGTCGCCGCATCGGGACCCGGAGCAGGAAGGCTCCGCGGGCTCGTGGTGCGTCGATGAGGCCGGCCAGTGGATCCATCGCGAGAGCGTAGACGAATTCAGATGTAGCAGCGACTTCCACCCATGGAAAGTCTCACTCCCGGGCGGTGGACTGAGGTCATGAACCTGACCCAGATCACCACCCTCAGCGCCGCCCTCGGCGCGGCCACCTTCGGCGGCGTGCTCTTCGCCTTCTCGACCTTCGTGATGCCCGGCCTCGACCAGGCGCCGCCCGCGGCTGCCGTCTCGACGATGCAGCAGATCAACCGGGCGGCCCCCCGCTCGCTGCTCGCCCTCGACATGGTCGCGACCCTGGCGCTGTGCGTCGTCGTCGCCGTACTCGCCGTTCTCCGGATGCGCCAGCACGGAGGAGCCGGGAACATCCTGCTCCTGGTCGGCGCCGCGCTGTACGTCGTGTCGTTCGCGATCACCGCGATCTACCACATCCCGCGGAACGACGCGTTCTACAGCGTGGTCGCCAACGGTCCGCACGCGGCCCGGGCGTGGCACGACTACGCCCGCCCCTGGGAGCTGTGGAACCACGTGCGTACGGGTGCCGCCCTGGCCGCTGCGGCGTCGATGATGGCCGGACTCCTGGTCCGGTCGTCGTGAGGCCACCCCCGACCGGGACACTGGGCGCGTGCAGGTCCTGATCGCCCCCGACAAGTTCGCCGGCACGCTGACCGCCGTCGAGGCCGCACGGGCGATCGCCGAGGGCTGGGCCCGGCAGGCACCGGACGACCACCTCGACCTGGCCCCGATGGCCGACGGCGGCCCGGGCTTCGTCGACGTGCTCCACGAGGCGCTGGGCGGGGAGCTGTCCGCGGTGACCGTGGCCGGCCCGCACCACGAGCGGGTGCCGGGTGCGGTGCTGCTCCGCGGGGAACAGGCCTGGGTCGAGAGCGCCCAGGCCTGCGGGCTGGCGTTGACCGGGGGCGAGCGCGCCGAGACCGCCACCACCTGGGGCGTCGGTGAGCTGGTCGTGCAGGCCATCGAAGCGGGGGCCACCGACGTCGTGGTCGGCCTCGGCGGTTCGGGGACCAACGACGGCGGCGCGGGTCTGCTCGGCGCGCTCGGAGCCACCGCCGACCGCCCGCTCGACGAGGGGGTGACGGGTCTGGAGGGGGTCACCCGGGTCGACCTCGCACCGGCCCGAGCACGACTCGACGGCGTCACGCTCACCTGCGCGAGCGACGTGGACAGTCCGCTCACCGGGCTCTTCGGGGCGACCAAGACCTACGGGCCGCAGAAGGGGCTCTCGGAGGAGCGGCTGCCCGTTCTCGACGGGGTGCTGGAGCAGCTCGCGGCCGCGACCGACCGTCGTACGTCGCTGGAGAAGGGTGCGGGGGCCGCGGGCGGGCTCGGCTTCGCCCTCCTCCTCCTCGGCGCCGGTCGGCGGCCCGGCTTCGACGTGGTTGCGGACGCCGTCGGCCTCGCCGACCGGGCCCGCGCGGCCGACCTCGTGCTGACCGGCGAGGGCGCCTTCGACTTCTCCAGCCGCTCCGGCAAGGTGCCGTACGGCGTGGCGACGGTCGCCGCCGAGGCGCTCCGGCCGTGCGTCGCCCTGGCCGGGCACGTGCTGGTGGGTTCGCGCGAGATGCGGGCCCTCGGGATCGAGTCGGCGTACTCCCTGGTCGACCTGGTGGGGGAGGAGCGGGCGCTCGGGGACCCGGCGGGCAGCCTGGCGCAGCTCGCGGCCCGGGTCGCCCGCACCTGGTCGTGGTGATCGCGCGCCGCGTCCACCGCTCGGTGCGGATCCCTCGGAATAACCACTGCTGTGCGAGAATTGGATCTGTCAGAAGCGCTCGAGAGACGCGCATCTTCGACATCGACGAAGGAGCAACGAGCATGACCGACCAGGTCACCGAGCGCCGCACCGACCAGATCAACCTGAGCCCGGTCGCGGCTTCCAAGGTGCAGAGCCTGCTCGAACAGGAGGGTCGCGACGACCTCCAGCTGCGGATCTCGGTCCAGCCGGGTGGCTGCAGCGGCCTGCGCTACCAGCTCTTCTTCGACGAGCGCACGCTCGACGGCGACGTCGTCACCGACTTCGACGGCGTCGGAGTCGTCGTCGACCGGATGAGCGTCCCCTACCTCAACGGCGCGATGATCGACTTCGTCGACACGATCGAGAAGCAGGGCTTCACCATCGACAACCCGAACGCGACCGGCTCCTGCGCCTGCGGCGACTCCTTCCACTGAGTCGCCGGGCGGCACCGCCCGGACACCACGAAACCCCGCCTCTGTGTAGACGACTCGGCGGGGTTTCGTGCGTCTGGACCCGGCCTCAGTCGAGGTGGAGGTGCAGCGCGTTGGCGATCCGGGCTGCGGCCTCGTCGATCGCGATCTCGCGCTTGGGCACCTCGCGCGGGAAGTCGTCGTACTCGAGGCTGGGCGCACCGGCGACCGCGGCCTCGGCGAGCCGTCCGAGCCGCAGGGCACGTCCGGCGGCGGCCGCGTCGACCCGCATCGTGGCGGGCGAGTCGATCTCGTCGTACGACGTTCGGGCACGGCTCATGCCTATGACGCTAACGGCTACCGATGGGTACTCCCAGCCGGAAATCACCTAGTCTCTCCGAACGTGTCACTGCTGATCTGCGGCTCCATCGCCACCGACCACCTGATGTCCTTCTCGGGACGGTTCAAGGACTCCATGGTGGTCGAGCAGCTCGACAAGATGTCGCTGTCCTTCCTGGTCGACGACCTCGAGATCCGACGTGGGGGAGTGGCCCCCAACATGTGCTTCGGTCTCGGCCGCCTCGGGCTCCGCCCGGTGCTGGTGGGTGCGGCCGGCGAGGACTTCACCGACTACCGCAGCTGGCTCGAGCGGAACGGCGTCGACTGCTCCTTCGTGCGCATCTCCGACACCCGTCACACCGCCCGCTTCGTCTGCACGACGGACAGCACGATGGCGCAGTTCGCCTCCTTCTACCCGGGCGCGATGAGCGAGTCCCGACTGATGGAGCTCGCACCGATCGTCGCCCAGGTCGGAGCGCCCGACTTCGTGCTGATCGCCGCCGACGACCCCGAGGGGATGACCCGGCACACGCGTGAGTGCCGGCAGCGCGGGTTCGCGTTCATCGCCGACCCGAGCCAGCAGCTCGCCTTCAGCGACGGCGACCTGATCCGCGACCTGATCGACGGCGCGACCTACCTGTTCTCCAACGAGTACGAGTCGCACATGATCGAGTCCAAGACCGGATGGTCCGCCGACGAGGTCCTCGAGCGCGTGGGCACCCAGGTCACCACGCTCGGCGCCGAGGGCGTGCGGATCCTCTCCAGGAACGCCGAGCCGATCGAGGTCAAGGCGGCCCCGGGTGTCACCGCCGTGGAGCCGACCGGTGTGGGCGACGCCTTCCGGGCGGGATTCCTGGCGGGGCTCGAGTGGGGCTTCGACCACGAGCGTGCGGCGCAGGTCGGCTGCGTGCTCGCCGCGTACGCCGTGGAGACCGTCGGGACGCAGGAGTACACCTTCACCCGGGCGCGGTTCGTCGAGCGGGTCCGCACGGCGTACGGCGACTCGGCCGCGGACGACGTCGCCGCCCACCTCGGCTGACCCGAGCTCCGCTCAGGCGGTCCGGCGTACGACGTAGCGGGGGACCCCGTCGTCGGCCTTCTCCTCGCCGACGTACGCGTGGCCGGTCATCCGGCACCACGCCGGCACGTCGGCGCGGGCGGCGGCGTCCGTCGCCTCGACACCCAGGAGCTCGCCGATCTCGACGTCGCCGACGTGCCGCGCGAGCTCGATGATCGGTGCCGGGCAGACCAGGCCACGACAGTCCAGCTCGAGCATCAGACCCGGGCTCGCAGCCGCTCGACGGTGCCCGGCAGGACCTGGAGGAAGCGCTCGACGTCGTCCTCGGTGGTGTCCCGCCCGACCGAGACCCGGACGTTGCCGTGCGTGAGGGCGCCCATCGCGGCGAGCACGTGGCTGGGTTGCAGGCTCGACGCGGTGCACGCGGAGCCACTCGCCACCTCGAACCCCAGCCGGTCGAGCTCGGTCACCAGCGCCTCACCGTCGACGTAGAGGCAGGAGAACGTGACCAGGTGGGGGAGCCGGTCGACGGGGTCGCCGACGACCTCGACGTCCGGCATCGTCCCGACGACCCGTCGGATCCACCCGACGAGGGCGTTCATCCGCGCGTTCTCCTCCTCGCGCTCGGCGACCACGGCCTGAAGGGCGGCGGCGGCCCCGAGGAACGCCGGCACGTTCTCGAACCCGCTCTCGTGCTCGCCCGCGCGCTCGTCGTCGGGGAACGGCTCACGCCAGCGGGCGCCTCGACGTACGACGAGGACGCCGACGCCGGCCGGACCACCCCACTTGTGCGCCGACGCCGCCAGCGCCGACCAGCCGTCGGGAAGCGGCAGCCGGCCGGCCGACGCGCACGCGTCGACGAACAGTGGTACGTCGCCGAGCCGCGCCGCGACCTCGGCCACGGGCTGGACGGTGCCGACCTCGTGGTTGGCCGACTGGCAGGCGACCACCGCCGCGTCGGTCAGGTCGAGGTCGTCGAGCCGGACCCGACCGGTCGCGTCGACGGCGACCGCCCGGGTCGTCGCCCCCGACCATGTCGCCGCCTGCAGCACGGCCGAGTGCTCGACGGCGGTGTGCACGATGCGGGAGCCACGTCGGGCTGCGCCGAGGCGGAGGCCGAGCAGGCCCCGGCGTACCGCCTCGGTGCCGGACGACGTGAAGGTGAGCTCGTCGGGCCGCACCCCCAGGGCCTCGGCCGTGGCGGCCCGTGCGTTGTCGAGCACGAGCCGGGCCGCGCGACCCGAGTGGTGGAGCCGGCGCGGGTCGGCGTACGCCGCTTCGAGGGCCGCCACGAACGCCTGGTGGGCGGCCGGGTGGAGGGGCTCGCCGGACGCGGAGTCCAGGTAGACCCGGCGGCCCGGTTCGGGGACGCTGCCGGGGGTCGCGGCGCTCGGCACCCGGCCAACCTAACCCCGGCCGGAGCCGCCCGACTTACCGGCGACCCACCCCGCCGACCGGGTGCGGGTTCGGATAGTGTGCGGGCTGTTGGAGTACGCCCTGCCAGTCCAGCAGAAAGGCTCGTTCGTGGGTCGGCAAGTCCCCGCTGCCTCGGTCGCGACACCACCTCGTGCTCGTCGTACCCGTGGTCTCGCCCGACAGGCTGGTGTCGTCCTCGCCGCCGCGGTCCTCCTGGTCAGCCTCACCGGCTGCAGCGAGAAGACGCGCCACGAGTGGTCCAACCTGGCGATGCCCGACCCGGCCACGGTGGAGGGTCACCACATCTTCCTGCTGTGGCGCTGGGCCTGGGTCGCCGCGCTCGCGACCGGCGCCGTCGTCTGGGGCCTGATCTTCTACGTGATCTTCCGTTACCGCCGTCGCAGCGACGACGAGGTGCCGGTCCAGACCCGCTACAACCTGCCGTTGGAGATCTTCTACACGATCGCCCCGATCATCATGGTCGTGGTGTTCTTCGTGCACACCGAGCGCACGCAGAACCTGATCCGCGAGGACGTCCCCCCGGCCAACCTGACCATCTACGTCGTGGGTCAGCAGTGGACCTGGACGTTCAACTACATGCCCGGCGGCGACATCAAGACCACGGGCAACCAGGTGCTCTACAGCGTGGGTGAGGCAGGCAACCCGCCGACCCTGGTGCTGCCGGTCAACCGGACCGTCGAGTTCAAGCTGCACTCGCCCGACGTGATCCACGACTTCGGTGTGCCCGGCTTCCTCGAGAAGGAGGACGTCATCCCGGGCATGGTCAAGGACGACAACCACTTCTCGGTGACCCCCAACGTGATCGGCGACTACCGCGGCAAGTGCTACGAGCTGTGCGGCGTCTACCACTCGCGGATGCTGTTCAACGTCAAGATCGTCAGTGACGCCGACTTCCAGACGTACCTGCAGCAGCTCCAGGTCCAGGGCAACGTCTCCGACCAGCCCCTGCTCGGCGGCATCACCAGCCAGACGCAGGCAGGCGTCTCCCAGGGAGGCTCCGAATGACCGCCACCACGCCGTCCACCGCCACCACGGTCGTCGCGCCGCGTCGTGAGCTCGGCCGGACGATCATCAAGGTGATCACGTCGACCGACCACAAGGTGATCGGCAACCTCTACCTCTGCACGTCGTTCGCGTGGTTCCTGATCGGCGGCGTCATGGCGCTGCTGATGCGCTCGGAGCTGGCCAACCCCGGCATGCAGTTCGTGAACGACGAGGTCTACAACCAGCTGTTCACGATGCACGGCACGATCATGCTGCTGCTCTTCGCGACCCCGCTGTTCTTCGGCTTCGGCAACGCGATCATGCCGCTGCAGATCGGGTCGCCGGACGTCGCGTTCCCGCGGCTGAACATGTTCAGCTACTGGCTCTTCCTCTTCGGGGGCCTGATCGCCGGATCCGGCTTCATCACCCCCTCCGGCGCCGCCGACTTCGGCTGGTTCGCCTACACGCCGCTCTCCGATGCGGTCCGCTCGCCGAGTGTGGGTGGTGACCTCTGGATCATGGGTCTGTGGATGGCCGGACTCGGCACCATCCTGGGCGCGGTCAACTTCATCACCACGATCATCTGCATGCGCGCGCCCGGGATGACGATGTTCCGGATGCCGATCTTCGTGTGGAACACGATGGTCACCAGCCTGTTGGTGCTGGTCGCGTTCCCGGTGCTGGCCGGCGCGCTGCTCTCGCTGGAGGCCGACCGAAGACTCGGAGCCCACGTCTTCGACGCGTCGCACGGCGGCGCGATCCTCTGGCAGCACCTGTTCTGGTTCTTCGGGCATCCCGAGGTCTACATCATCGCGCTGCCGTTCTTCGGCATCATCACCGAGAT
>Ga0070665_100000863_pt1 | contig 39318 bp, 35 predicted proteins | sample KBSS13metaG_FD_65862 | JGI IMG/M metagenome (GOLD analysis project Ga0070665, IMG submission 65862) | Switchgrass rhizosphere microbial communities from Kellogg Biological Station, Michigan, USA - KBS S1-3 metaG | ecosystem: Host-associated > Plants > Roots > Rhizosphere > Soil ... | reverse complement strand
TGCCCCGTGCTCGTCGTTCCTGACGTCAAGACCCGTGAAGGCGCCTCACCACGGGTCGTGCTGGGCTACAAGTCGGCTGCGCATGCCGACGAGCTCTTCGAGGCCGGATTCCGGGCGGCCGACGAGTTGGGCGCCGAGATCGAGGTGGTCCACGGCTGGAGGCTCGCCGGCGGGTACGACGACATCATCGCCCGCAGGGTCAGCGAGCCCACGTGGAACCGCGAGCAGAAGACGGAGATCTGGCGGCTGCTCGAACCCTGGCAAACGGCGTACCCGCACGTCCGCGTCCGCATCCAGGTCGTCCACGAGTACCCCGTCCGGGCATTGATCGAGGCATCGCGCAACGCCGACCGGCTGGTCTTGGTGAAGCCACTGCACGGCAGCGTCGTGCACCACCTCGGGCGCACCGCGCGCGGCACCCTCCGTTTCGCCCAGTGCCCCGTCGAGGTGGTTCCGTCGAAGCCTCGCGACGACCTCACGATGCCGCCGGTCAGGGTCGAGCACGAGGGGGAGCTCGTCCCGTGACCGCTCACGCGGACACTCGGGGTTGACATGGTCCCGGCCGGCACCGACATCCCGCGCAGGAACCGCTGGTTCGTCGTGGCGCCGCGACACGTCGGCGTCTTCTTCCTCTGGACGAGTGGCATCCACCTGGGGATCGTGGCCGCCGATCCCGGCTTCTACCGCCACTTCGCCGACGGCGCCCTGGTGCCGGGACTCAGCGACGCCTGGCGTTCGTTGTTCATGGCTCATGCCGGCATCGGTGGGCTGGTCGTCGCTGCGGGAGAGGCTCTGCTGGCCGTTCTCCTTCTCGGGCCGAGGTGGTGGCGTCGGCTCGGCTGGATCGGCACGGTCGCGTTCCATGCGGCCCTGATGTGCTTCGGCTGGGGCTTCTGGCTGTGGTGCCTGCCCGTCATGGCCCTCCTGGTCCGGGGGGCGGCAGCGGACTGGAGATCGGGAGATGAGCCCCGGTCATCGGAGTCGGCGAGCCTCGCCCACTCGATCCGCTGACGGACTCCTCCCACCGGCGCCGAGTGCCACCATGCCATGGCTGGCCATGGCACCGTGGCGTCAGGTGAGCCGTCAGAACTCGAAGACCAGGCGAGCGGTGGTGCGGCCGTGCAGCACGTCGTCGATCGCCTCGTTGACCTCGTCGAGCTTGCGTGCCTCGGCGATGACCCGCGTGCGCCCGAGCTCGTGCAGACGGAACACCTCGGCGAGGTCCTGCCGGGTACCGACGATGGACCCGATCACCTGGATGCCCTTGAGCACGGTCTCGAAGATCGGAAGGTGAAGAGACCCTTCGCTCTCCGGTGGCAGGGCCACGCAGACGAGCCGACCACCACGCCGCAGGGATGCGAAGGCCTGCTCGAACACCTTCGGAGTGACGGCGAGCGCGACCGCGACGTCTGCGCCGCCGAGGCTCTCGATGGCCGCGACGGGATCGGTCGTGGCCGCGTTCACCGTGTGGTCCGCGCCGAGCTCCGCGGCCAGTGCCAGCTTCTCCTCCGTCACGTCGACGGCGATGACCTCGGCGCCGACCAGGCGTGCGTACTGCAGGGCGAGGTGACCGAGCCCGCCGACTCCGAAGATCGCGACCCGTTCACCGGGCTGGACGTGGGCGACCTTGATCGCCTTGTACGTCGTCACGCCGGCACAGCTCAGAGGTGCGGCGTCGAAGGACGACACGGCCTCCGGCACCTCCACGACGTAGTCGGCGTCCGCCACGGCGTACTCGGCGAAGGCTCCGTCGATGGAGTAGCCGCTGTTCTGCTGCTTCTCGCACAACGTCTCCCAGCCGCTCACGCAGTGGTCGCAATGGCCGCAGGCACTGCCGAGCCAGGCGATCGCGACCCGGTCACCCACCGCGCGGCTGGTGACACCGGTGCCGACCGACTCGACGATGCCGACGCCCTCATGACCGGGCACGTACGGCGGCGAGGGCTTGACCGGCCAGTCGCCGTGCGCACCGTGGATGTCGGTGTGGCAGAGGCCCGATGCCTCCATGTGGACCAGCACCTGGCCGGGGCCGGGCGTCGGCACGGGACGCTCCTCGATGGTGAGGGGGAGTTCGAAGCTGGTGACGACTGCTGCCTTCATGACTGTTCTCCTTCGTTGGTGGTGAGTGTGGTGATCGGGCATCCGTCGACCCGGCTGACGAAGTGGAGACCGTCGCCGGGCGCGAGTGAGAACCCGTCGGCGTAGCCGGGCTCGACGTCGAGCTCGAGATCGCCGTGGGCCCAGGCATCGAGCTCCCGGGCACTGATGTAGACAGGGACGCCGTCGACGGCCCCGACCTCGATGTCCGAGGCGGCCAGGGGGAAGTCGCCGGCGGGGAGCACCATCGGGGCGCTTCCGTCGCAACAGCCTGCCGACTGGACGATGACGAGCGGTCCGGTGGCCCGGAGGAGGTCGCGGACCGCTCTGTGAGCTGCGTCGCTCGCCCGGACCGCCGGAACCACTCGAGTCATCAGAAGAACCCGAGCTTCTTCTCGTCCGTGCTCACGAGCACGTTCTTGGTCTGGCTGTAGGCGTCCAGCATCATCTGGTGGTTCTCCCGCCCGATGCCCGAGATCTTGTAGCCACCGAAGGCCGCTCCCGCGGGGTACTGGTGGTAGCAGTTGACCCACACCCGGCCGGCCTGGATGCCGTGCGCCATCCGCATCTGGCGGTTGCCGTCGCGGGTCCACACACCGGCGCCGAGCCCGTACAGGGTGTCGTTGGCGATGCTGAGCGCCTCGGCCTCGTCGCGGAACGTGGTCACCGCCAGCACGGGTCCGAAGATCTCCTCCTGGAAGACCCGCATGTCGTTGGTGCCCTTGAGCACGGTCGGCTCGAAGTAGTAGCCGTCCGCGAACTCGTCGCCCACACTCGCGCGCGCTCCTCCGATGAGGACCTCGGCACCTTCCTGGCGGCCGATCTCGACGTACGACGTGATCTTCTCGAGCTGCTGCCGGGACACCTGGGGGCCGATCATCGTGGCGGCGTCCAAGGGGTTCCCCTGCTTGATCGCGGCGATGCGATCGAGGCAGCGGGCCATGAACTCGTCGTAGATCGACTCCTGGATCAGTGCCCGGCTCGGGCAGGTGCAGACCTCGCCCTTGTTGAAGGCGTAGAGCACGAGACCCTCGACTGCCTTGTCGAGGTAGTCGTCGTCGGCAGCCATCACGTCCTCGAAGAAGATGTTCGGGGACTTGCCGCCCAGCTCGAGGGTCACCGGGATCAGGTTCTGCGCGGCGTACTGCATCATGAGACGGCCCGTGACTGTCTCGCCGGTGAACCCGATCTTGGCGATCCGCGGGCTGCTGGCCAGGGCCTTGCCGACCTCGCCACCCGGTCCGGTGACCACGTTGATGACGCCCGGCGGCACGATCTCCTCGATGACCTCCATCAGCTTCAGGATCGACCACGGCGTCGGGGATGCCGGCTTGAGGACCGTGCAGTTCCCGGCCGCGAGAGCCGGCGCGATCTTCCAGGCCGCCATCAGCAGCGGGAAGTTGAAGGGGATGATCTGCGCGACGACACCCAGCGGCTCACGGAAGTGGTACGCCGTGGTCTTCTCGTCGATGACCGACAGCCGGCCCTCGGCGGAACGAGCGGCCGACGCGAAGTAGCGGAAGTGGTCGACGGCGAGGGGGATGTCCGCCCCCAGCGTCTCGCGGACCGGCTTGCCGTTCTCCCAGCTCTCCGCGATCGCGAGCATCTCGGTGTTGGCCTCGATGGCGTCCGCGATCCGGTTGAGCACCGAGGCGCGCTCCGCCTGGGTGCTGTGGTTCCACTCCGTGGCCGCCACGTGTGCGGCGTCCAGCGCGAGCTCGACGTCCTCGGGACTCGACTTGGCGACCTGGGTGATCGGCCCCGCGGTGGCAGGGGACAGGTCCGTCATGTACTCGCCCTTGACGGGTGGCAGCCACTTGCCGCCGATGAAGTTCTCGTAGTGGTCGGCGACGTCGACCTTGCTCCCGGGTACGCCAGGAGGGATGTAGCTCATGGCCGTTTCCTCTCTGCCCGACCGGATGTCGGGGTCCGTCTCCACTCCACTGCTGCCCGGGTGTCCGGAGCAGAGGAGAAGGTCCACGCACCTGAAGGTCGTTGGCGGTCGACTTTGTGACGGCAGGCACTCGCCGAAGGCGTGCGGCCCGCCGGACACTGTGACCATGACGACGGGGTCGCTGATGCATGCCTGGTGGACGACCGGCGAGGGCCGGATCGAGCTGGGTGAGCTGTCGGTCCCCACGCCCGGTGAGGGGGAGGTTCTGGTCCGCACCGAGGTGTGCGGCGTGTGCCGGACCGACCTCCACGTGGTGCGTGGCGACCTCGCACAGCATCGACCGCACGTCGTGCCCGGCCATGAGCTGATCGGGGTCGTCGTCGCCGCCGAGGGCGACACCGGAGACGTGCGCGTCGGCGACCGGGTCGGCGTCCCGTGGCTGCGGAGCACCTGCGGCAGGTGTCACTGGTGCAGCACCGGACGCGAGAATCTCTGCGAGCGCTCCCACTACACCGGCTGGGACGCCGACGGGGGGTATGCCGAGTACGCCGCAGCACCGGCGGCGTACACCTATCCGGTGCCCGACGGCCTCGATCCCCTCCAGGCCGCACCGCTGCTGTGTGCCGGGATCATCGGGTATCGCGCGTTGAAGCGCGCACACGTACCGCCAGGCGGCCGGCTGGGGCTCTACGGCTTCGGTGCCAGTGCACACCTGACCGCTCAGATCGCACTCGCCCAGGGCGTGGAGGTGCACGTCGTGACGCGCGGCGCTGAAGCCCGGCAGCTCGCCCTGGAGCTGGGGGCCTCGTCGGCGTCAGCTGCGGGAGGTGACCTCCCGCCTCTCGACTCCGCGATCGTCTTCGCCCCGGCCGGTGAGGTCGCCCGTGACGCCCTCCTCGCGCTCGGCCCCTCGGGGACCGTGGCACTGGCCGGCATCTACCTGACCGACATACCCGCACTCGACTACGAGCGGCACCTGTTCCACGAGAAGACGATCACGAGCGTCACGTCGAACACCCGTTCAGACGGAAGGGAGTTGTTCCGGCTCGCCGACCGTCTGGAGTTGCGGGCCACGACGACGACGTACCGGTTCGAGCGAGCAGCTCGGGCGCTCGACGATCTCGAGGCCGACAGGGTGCACGGCGTCGCCGTCCTCGACCTGAGATGAAGGCAGTTGGTCAGTCAGTCGGTGTCGTTCGTCAGTGGGCCCCGACGGGCGGGGCGCGCAGGCTGGGAGCGACCGGCACATGAGCCATCCTGACCCGACCGGAAGGGGCACCTCGTCATGCACGCCATCGAGATCATCATCGCCGTCGCAGGCGTCCTCGTCCTGTTGGGACTGGTCCTGTCGGTTCGCATCGTCAAGCAGTACGAGGTCGGTGTCCTGTTCCGTCTCGGGCGAGTGGTGGGCGTGCGCAAGCCGGGTCTGCGGCTGATCATCCCGTTCGTCGACATCCTCCGGCGGGTCTCGCTGCGGATCGTCACGATGCCCATCGAGTCGCAGGGAATCATCACTCGCGACAACGTCAGTGTCGACGTCTCGGCCGTGGCCTACTTCAAGGTCGTCGATGCCGTGAAATCGGTGGTGGCGATCGAGAACGTCTACGCCGCCATCGACCAGATCGCCCAGACGACGCTACGCAAGGTCGTCGGTCAGCACACCCTCGACGAGACCCTCTCGGAGACCGACAGGATCAACGGGGACATTCGCGAGATCCTCGACGTGACGACCGTGGACTGGGGCGTCCTGGTGACCTTGGTCGAGCTGAAGGACATCCAGCTCCCCGACAGCATGAAGAGGGCGATGGCCCGCCAGGCGGAGGCCGAGCGAGAGAAGAGGGCCAAGATCATCAACGCCGAAGGCGAGTCGTTGGCCGCCGCCGCGCTCGGCGATGCGTCGGACACGATGATGGCCCATCCGCTGGCCCTGCAGCTGCGCAACCTGCAGACCCTGGTGGAGCTCGGCGTCGACAAGAACACCACCGTCGTCTTCCCGGCTCCCCTGATGTCCACGATCAGCGAGCTGGGTGACTTCCTGACTCGCGAGGGCGAGGCAGCCCGGTCTCAGAGCACGAACGGGCGCAACCACCCCGCCGGGAGCTCCGGCCGTTCCGGCGGGTGACGGGTGCCGGGTGGAGCAGGCGGGATGACCACATCGCTGCTGGCATCGACTGCCGGCGGTGCCACCGGTGGCATCGCCGCCGCTGCCGCGAGATCGACCGGCGATGTCCTGGACGAGCTGGGCGTCACCCCTTCCGGGATCTCGACCACAGCTGCGAACGATCGTCTGGCGCGCTTCGGTCCGAACGCCGTGGTGTCCCACCGGGCCCGGGCCCTGGTCGTGCTGTGGCACCAGTTCCGTTCGCCCCTGCTCGCCCTCTTGTTGACGGCGGCCTCGGCTTCCTACTTCGTCGGGGAGCGCAGCGACGCGGTGATCATCGGAGCCATCGTCCTGCTCTCCGTCGGACTCGGCTTCGTCAACGAGTACCGGGCTGAGCGAGCAGCCCAGTCCCTGCACTCTCAGATCCACCATCACGCGGTCGCGATCCGCGACGGAGAGCCGTGCTCGCTCGACGTCACCCGGCTGGTCCCGGGAGACGTCATCGAGCTGCGGCTGGGAGACATCGTCCCGGCGGACGTGCGTCTGCTCGAGGCATCCGAGCTCGAGTGCGACGAGTCCGTCCTGACCGGGGAGTCGCTCCCGGTGGAGAAGAACATCGACCGTGTCGCTTCCGGTGCCCCCCTGGCCGAGCTCGCGAGCTGCGGCCTGATGGGCACCGTCGTGCACGCCGGATCGGGCCGTGGGGTCGTGGTCAGCACCGGACCGCGTACCGAGTTCGGGAAGGTGGCGGCCGGACTGTCGGAGCATCAGCTCGACACGGCCTTCCAGGGCGGACTACGTCGCTTCTCCATGCTGCTGGTGTACGTCGCAGCCGCGCTGACGACATCGATCTTCGCGATCAACGTGGCCCTGAACAAGCCGGTCATCGACGCCCTGTTGTTCTCCCTGGCGATCGCCGTCGGCATCACTCCGCAGCTTCTCCCGGCGGTGGTGTCGACCAGCCTTGCGGCCGGCTCGCGGCGGATGAGCAGACGCAAGGTCCTCGTGAAGCGCCTGGTCTGCATCGAGGATCTCGGCGATGTCGAGACTCTCTTCACCGACAAGACCGGGACCCTGACAGAGGGGCGGATCAGCTACATGCGGGCGGTCTTCGCAGACCCGTCACGCTCTGAACCCTTGCTGCGTTGGGGGTTGCTGTGCACCGAGACGACCCTGACGGATGAGGAGCAGTTCACCGTTGCCGGCGGCAACGCCCTGGACACTGCCCTGTGGATCTCACCGGCCGCCGAGGAGGAACGAGCAGCTCTCACGACGTACAGCCGCGTGGCCGTCCTCCCCTTCGACCACGAGCGCCGCATGGTGTCGGTGCGCATCCAGGAGGCGTCCGGTGCGACGAGGATCATCACCAAGGGCTCGCCCGAGGAGGTGCTGCGCAGGTGCGTCGACGTGCCTGGCACGGCGAGGGCAGCACTCGACGCTGAGTTCGCGGCCGGCAATCGGGTGGTGGCCGTGGCCACGAAGGTCGACACCGGAGCAGGACTGACCGCGGACGACGAGGGTCACCTGGCTCTGGTCGGTTTCCTCGTCTTCCTGGACCCGCCGAAGCAGGATGCGGCGGCCGCGTTACGTCGCCTGGCCGGGCTGGGGATCGACGTCAAGGTGGTGACGGGAGACAACCCGGCGGTCGCGGCCAAGGTGTGTGCTGACCTCGGGCTTCCCGCCGGGGGCGCGCTCACCGGATCCGATCTCGACGAGCTCGACGACGCACAGGCGGCGGACGCCATCGCTGCGACCACGGTCTTCGCGCGTGTGAGCCCCGAGCAGAAGGCCAGGATCGTCCGCATCCAGCGTCAGTCCGGGGGTGACGTCGCGTTCCTGGGGGACGGCGTCAACGATGCCCTGGCCCTGCACGCCGCGGATGTGGGCATCTCGGTCGATTCCGCGACCGACGTCGCCAAGGACGCCGCCGATGTGATCTTGCTGGAGAAGGACCTCGATGTGCTGGCCGACGGGGTCGCCGAGGGTCGCCGCATCTTCGCCAACACCATCAAGTACGTCCTGATGGGCACGTCGAGCAACTTCGGCAACATGTTCTCGGCGGCCGGCGCCTCGGTGTTCTTGTCCTTCCTTCCGATGTTGCCCGGCCAGATCCTCCTCAACAACCTGCTCTACGACGCCAGCCAGCTCGCCATCCCGACCGACAACGTCGACGAGGAGCAGCTGCGCAAGCCCTCGCACTGGGACATCGGTTTCATCCGGCGGTTCATGTTCTTCTTCGGACCGATCAGCTCGCTGTTCGACTTCGCGACGTTCGGGGTGATGCTGTGGGTCTTCGATTCCGGTCCCGCCCAGTTCCGGACCGGGTGGTTCGTCGAGTCGTTGGCGACCCAGGCGCTGGTGATCTTCGCCATCCGTACTCGGCGCAGTCCCTTCTGGCGCAGTCGTCCGAGCCTGCCCATCACCATCTCGGCCCTACTCGCTGTCGCCGTCGGCGTCGTCCTGCCCGCCACTCCCGTGTCCTCCGCGCTGGGTTTCCAAGCGCTGCCAGGGCCCTACTACGCGGTTCTGGCCGGAATGGTGTGCGTCTACCTCGGCCTGATGGAGGTCGGGAAGCACTTCTTCTACCGGATCCCCCCGGTTCCGCAGGAGCGGACGCGGCCGATCGTCGGGGCCCGGCCGCATCGACGGCTGCGCCGGCGTGCCTCGCACTTCAGCAGTGCCAGACGATCCGCGCTGACCGAGGAGTCCGAAGTCCGGTGACAACCGTGCGTGCCGAAGCCGTCCGGGGTCGGCTCGGGCGGGTGGTCTGCTTGCGATCACCGTGGGGGTGGAGTACGTCGTCCTTCCGCGGGTGTTGAGCGCACGGAGCGATCTCCACCTCTTCCTCGATGCCTCGCTCTTTCTCCTCGGCCCTGCGCTCGCCGCCGTCCAGAGCAGTGGCCGCAGTGGCTCTGGGGCCGGTGCCCTGGGGGTGCTCACCTGGCGTCTCCTGGAGTTCTGGACCCGATCCACGTGTCGGGGATCGCCTGTCTCGGCCTGCGTGCACACCCGGGCGACGGGCGACCCCTGACGGTCTTTGGTCATCGCAGCGGGTGACCCTTGGTGGGACGACTCGATGACGAACTTCTCTGAGCACGCACCGCTCGAGCCCCGACGCTGGAGCTACTGGGGTCGGATGGTCCGGCCCCGTCCAGAGAAGGTGAACATCATGCGCGCCACGTTTGACAAGTTGATCTCATGGGGAGGGCTGCTGCTCGTGGCCGTTCTTCTCGTCGCCGGTGGTCTGCTGACCTGGGCGAGCTCCTTCGTCGGGAACGAGGTCAATGACCAGTTCTCAGCCCAGCACATCACGATGCCGACGAGCCAGACCGGGCTCGCCGACCTCCCCGCCGCCGACCGTGCGGCCCTGCAGAAGTACTCCGGCCAGAAGCTGACCACGGGTCCGCAGGCCAAGGCGTACGCCAACCACTACATCCAGGTTCACATGAACGAGGCCTCGGGTGGGCAGACCTACTCCGAGGTGAGCGGTCAGTACATCCAGCAGTGCAGCGACCCTGCCAAGGCATCGTCGGCCGCCTGCCAGAAGCTCGGTGGTCTGCGCCAGACCATGTTCATGGGTGACACGCTCCGCGGGCTGCTGCTCTACGGGTACGCGTTCGCCACGATCGGCACCATCGCCGGGTACGCCGCCATCGCTGCCTTCGTGGCCGCGGCCGCCCTGTTCGTGCTGGTCGGCTTCGGGTTCTGGCACTCGCGTCGTGCCAGCCAAGGCGTGGTCGCAGCGGGCCAGCCGGTGGGCGCGCACGTCTGACGCTGCGTTCCACAATCGATGGCCGGCGCCTGCAGGCGCCGGTCATCGGCACGTCCTGAGCAGGCTCAGCTCTTGAGCAGCGGGATCTGCCAGGTCGTCTGGTCCGCGACCGAGCCGGAGTACGTCGCGCCGTTCGCAGTGGCCTTCCATCCGGTCGGCAGCGAGTCGGTGGGTCGGTAGCCGTCGGGCCAGATCACGTTCACGTGCAGGAGCTCCGGGGTCACCAGGTCCTGGGGGTCCGCGGTCAGCGTGTAGATCATCGAGCTCGCGTCCACCACCTCGGCCGCCTGCTGGACCCGGTAGCGGACGTCCATCGTCCCCGACTGGCCGTAATCGAGCCCGAGCTGACCTTCGACGTACCTCCGGTTGCGCACGTGCGCGACCTTCGGCAGGTGCACCTTGGCCGCGAACGGCCGGCCGTCGACGTCCATCGACCGATAGGTCGGGCGGCGCGGCATGAAGACTCCGATCCGGGTGGTCAGGAAGTGCGTGGTGTAGCCGATGTGCGGATCGGGCACCGGCAGCGTGTAGGGCGGCGCGGTGTTGGTGACCTTGATGTGCAGCCGGACGTCGGCGCTGCCGTCGGGCTGGAGGTGCACCGTCGAGGAGACCTCCCGGCGCTGCCAGTAGTCGGCCTTGCTGCCCTTGATGTTCTGGCTGAAGACACCGACGTAGTCGTACGGCGTGGTGCTGAGGTCGCCGGACAGCCCCACCCGCGCGAAGCGACGCTCGTAGCGGTCGTTGCGGAAGTACAGGAAGAAGTGCCGGCCCTTGGCGCTGGCCACCAGCGTCTTCACCTTCTCCTGCATCTTCCCGCCCTCGAAGAACTGCTGGCGGAACGCCGGCACCAGCTCCTTGTTCAGTTGGTGCCGCTGCTCGATGGAGTCGAAGTTGCCGTAGCTGCCGGCCAGGGTCCGGACCAGGTTGTCGGCGTTGATCTCACCGAACGTCGGGAGGGTGACCGGTCCGGTGATCTTGAACAACCGCGACAAGCCCTGCAGGTCGATCCCCACGACGCCGTCGAAGTGCGTGCCGGGGAACGCCTCGGAGTAGCCCCGGAGCAGCTCCTCGCTGGACACCGACCACCAGGGCGAGAAGGTCGCGGACGTGACCCGCAGCGGTGGGGTGCGGTGGAACGTGTTGCCCGGGACCGGAGTCCAGCTCTGCTGGTCGCCGCGCGCCAGGATGTCGTCGACGTTCACGCTGCTCCCGAACGTCGCGACCCCGTGGTCGAAGCGCATCGTGGTGAACGACAGCGCCCCGCCCCCGGAGTACCGCTGCTCGGCCGGGTTGAGCATCGCGAGGAGGTAGGTGCGCGGCCCGCCGGCCCCGACCAGGGAGGGCAGCGCCCGGAGCAACGGCTCGTTCGTGTCGTAGCTGTCCTTGAGGGGTTGCAGGTAGCCCAGGGCGGTCGACGTCGCGCGCTCGATCGAGCCGCCCACCATCGGCGTGGATCCCTTGACCAGGCTGAGGTCGAGGATGGCCTGGTCGAGGTGCGGGCCGATCGAGGCCGTGCGGTCGGCGACGTCCTGGAGCATCGCGACGTCGATCCGCTGGCCCTGGACCAACCGAGCGTTGCGACCCGACACGATCGGATAGATCTGGACGCCGATCTCGGCGACCGACGTCGTCTGGTCGAGGGCACTGACCAGATGACGCTCGTCGTGAACGGCGGTGCCGGCGATCGGGACCACCGACCAGACGTCGCCCCCGAGCCCGTCGGAGTCGGTGCGCGCCCGGGCGACGTGCACCCGCGCTTCGCGGATGTGTGACCGTGCCAGGGCGAACCGGTCCTGGGACAGGGCCTCCTTGGCCGCGGTGAGCTCCTTCTGCGCAGCCTGCGCCTCGTGCTTGGCCGAGACCAGGGGCCGAGCCAGGTAGGCGAGGGCGACGCCGGCCAGGACCACGATCAGCAGGGCGCCGAGGGCCAGCAGCCGCCGACGCGCGCGCCGGTGGCGGCGTACGCGCACCCGGACGCGCACCATCCCGGGATGGCCGCCGTCCTCGTCGGGCGCGTCCGTCGGCGAGGACTCGTCGGTGGTCACGGCATGAGTAAACAGGGTGCCGCCCCATCCGACAGGTAATGCGCGCGAAGTCGTGACGACCCCCTCGATACGATCGACGGGTCCCGTTCTCGCACTCACCAGGAGCAGTCGTGTCCGATCTGAAGATCGTCCTCACCCACGCCGATGCGCGTGAGGAGCGGACGGTCACGACGGGCACCAAGGCCTGGGAGCTGTACGCCGACGACATCGCCGTGGTCGCCGCGCGGGTGGGTGGCGAGCTGCGCGACCTCGCCTACGAGCTGCGCGACGGTGACGAGGTCGAGCCGGTCGCGATCGACAGCCGGGACGGCCGCGACATCCTGCGGCACTCCACCGCCCACGTCATGGCCCAGGCGGTGCAGCAGCTCTGGCCCGAGGCCAGGCTCGGCATCGGCCCGCCGATCGAGAACGGCTTCTACTACGACTTCGACGTCGAGACCCCGTTCCACCCCGACGATCTCGAGAAGATCGAGACCGCGATGCGCAAGATCATCAAGGAGGGGCAGCGGTTCTCCCGACGCCCGGTCGCGGACTCGGAGGCGCTCGAGGAGCTCCAGGACGAGCCCTACAAGATCGAGCTGATCGGCCTGAAGAGCTCCGGCCAGGGTGAGGACGCCGCCGAGGGCGCGAACGTCGAGGTGGGGGCCGGCGAGCTGACCATCTACGACAACCTGCGCCGCGACGGCGAGCTGGCCTGGAAGGACCTCTGCCGGGGTCCGCACCTGCCGACCACGAAGCGCATCCCGGCCTTCAAGCTGATGCGCACGGCTGCGGCGTACTGGCGCGGCAACGAGAAGAACAAGCAGCTCCAGCGCATCTACGGCACCGCGTGGGAGAGCAAGGACGCGCTCGCGGGCTACCTCCACCAGCTCGAGGAGGCCGAGAAGCGCGACCACCGCAAGCTCGGTCGCGAGCTCGACCTCTACTCCTTCCCCGAGGAGCTCGGCCCCGGCCTGGTCGTCTTCCACCCCAAGGGCGGCGTGATCCGGCGGGTGATGGAGGACTACGTCCGGCAGCGGCACATCGAGGAGGGCTTCTCCTACGTCAGCACGCCGCACATCAGCAAGGACGGGCTGTTCCACACCTCCGGCCACCTGCCCTACTACGCCGACACGATGTACCCGCCGATGGAGCTCGAGGGTGCCAGGTACCAGCTGAAGGCGATGAGCTGCCCGATGCACAACCTGATCTACCAGTCGCGCGGCCGGTCCTACCGCGAGCTGCCGCTGCGGTTGTTCGAGTTCGGCGGCGTCTACCGGTACGAGAAGTCCGGCGTCGTGGGCGGCCTGACCCGGGTGCGGGGCCTGACCCAGGACGACTCCCACTCCTACGTCACCCCCGAGCAGGCGGCCGACGAGATCAAGCACCTGCTGAACTTCTGCCTCGGACTGTTCCGCGACTTCGGGCTCGACGACTTCTACCTCGAGCTCTCGACGCGCGGCGACGTCAAGAAGGAGAAGTTCCAGGGGTCCGAGGAGGACTGGGCGAACGCGGAGGCGATCCTGCAGAAGGCTGCCGACGAGTCCGGCCTCGATCTCGTGCCGGATCCGGGCGGCGCGGTGTTCTACGGCCCGAAGATCTCGGTCCAGGCCCGCGACGCGATCGGCCGCACCTGGCAGCTCTCGACCGTGCAGTACGACTTCGGTCAGCCGGCCGGCTTCGGCCTGGAGTACGTCGCCGCCGACGGCTCCCACCAGCAGCCGGTGATGATCCACTCCGCCAAGTTCGGCTCGATCGAGCGGTTCATCGGCGTGCTCGTCGAGCACTACGCCGGAGCCTTCCCGCCGTGGCTGTCCCCGGTGCAGGTGCAGGGCATCCCGATCGCCGAGCGCCACGTCGCCTACCTCGAGGACGTCGGGAAGCGGATGACCGCGCGCGGCCTGCGGGTCGAGATCGACGAGTCCGACGACCGGATGCAGAAGAAGATCCGCAACGCCCAGCTGCAGAAGGTGCCGTTCATGGTGATCGCCGGTGACCAGGACGTGGAAGCCGGCGCGGTGTCGTTCCGCTACCGCGACGGGCGCCAGGACAACGGCGTCCCGGTGGACGAGGCGATCGAACGGGTCGCGGCCGCGGTCGCCTCCCGCGAGCAGGTGTAGTCCTCAGCGCGACGGGTCGCGCTGGTCAGCGTGTGAGGCGCTGGTAGGCCTTGTTCGCGATCCGCCACTCGCCGTCAGGTCGGCGTACGAGCACGAAGGCGTCGGTGAACTCGACCTCGCCGTGGTGCAGCGACATCACCGCGGTGGCGACCGAGCCTCGGACGTCCAGGCGCTCGATGCGGCGCCTCCGCTGGCCCTCGTCCGGGGCGGGAGCGGTGAAGAGCCCGGCGAAGGACTCGAGGTCCCACGACAGGAGCTGCCCGTCCCGGTAGCCCTCGATGTGGGCGGTCGGCAGGAATGCGCGGGCGAGGTACGACGCGTCGCCGGTGGCGTGCGTGAGTGCGTAGGCGTGCAGCGGACGCAGCACGGCTGCGTCGGGCTCGACCTCCGGCGAGACGTCGAGCCGGGCGTCCGCCAACCAGGTCAGGTCCTGGGCGGCGACCGCGAGGACGGTGACGTCGTCGTCGGGCCCGATCGAGCCGGCGGCGAGGAGCGCCTCGAACGTGGTCGAGGCCTCGGACGTGGTGTCCGCGGCGCCCGAGAGCAGGGCGAGGTCCTTGGCCAGCGTGCCCGCCGTGAAGGTCGCGGACGGTCGACCGCCGGTCTCGAGCACCTCGCGCCTTCCGTCGACGAACCGCGACAGCGCGGTACGGCCGAGCACGTCGAGCACGACCGCTCGTGGCAGGCCCAGTGCGGCGCCCCGGGTGAGAGCCCGCCGCAGCGTGGACACGGAGTCTCCGAGCACGCCGTTGGCGACCAGCTTCAGTGCGGCCGCCTCGGCTGCATCGGCAGCCACGATCGTCTCGCCGAGTCGGTCCAGCACCTCCTCGACGTGGGCGCTCGGCTTGCCCCCGAGCAGGATGGTGAGGCGTCCCTCCGCGACCGCGGGCGTCGATCCCATCACCGGCGCGTGGAGGTACGTCGCTCCCGTCGCGATGACCCGGGACTCGAGGTCGGACGCCTCGTCGGGCGACACGGTCGTGGTGTTGAGCACGGTGGTCCGGTCCGACAGCGAGCCGAGGCAGGCCGCGAGCACGTCGCGGCAGGCCGGCCCGTCGTACAGGCTGAGGATCACCAGGTCGGTGCCCGTCACGACGTCGGCGGGGGAGCCACCATGGCTCCTGGTCCACGCGCGGACGTCGTGGTGGGGGCCCAGGCGTGCGGCGATCGCCGAGCCCATCCGGCCGAGGCCGAGCACGGTCACAGAGGTCATGCGGCCAGCCTGGTCCGGTGGGCGACATGCGACAAGCGCAGATCCCGCATGGAGTTCATGCGCTTCCGTCATGATGGGGGTCATGGCCCTGACCCCGTGGAACGCCTTCGTCGAGGTCTGCCGGACCGGCTCGATCCGGGCCGCCGCGGAGGCGACCGGCTTCACCCAGCCCGGGCTCTCCCGGCAGGTGGCCGCACTCGAGCGCGAGGTCGGCGTACGCCTGCTGCTCCGCGGACCTCGCGGGGTCACGCCCACGTCCGCCGGCGCGGCGCTGCTGCCGCACGCGCGGCTGGTGGTGAACGAGGCGCGCCGAGGGCGCGAGGCGGCACGCTCGGCCACCGACCGGCCGACCACCCTGGCGCTCGGAGCCGTTCCGTCCGCGACGGCGTTCCTCGTGCCGCGCGCGCTCGGCCTGCTCCGTGCAGGAGGCGGCCCGGACTGCACCGTGCTCTCCCGGATCACGCCCGAGCTCGGGCCGATGGTGCTGAGCCGCGAGCTCGACGCCGCGGTGGTGACCGACGCCCCGCCGGGCCTGCCGCGCGACGCGGAGCTGCGAGCCACCCATCTGGGCGACGACGAGGTCGTCGTGATCGCGCCCGCCGATCATGGGCTGGCCGGGGGCGGCCGGGTGTCGCTCACGCGGTTCGCAGGGGAGACCTGGATCGAGGACAACGTCGGCTCGGAGACCATGTTGCGCCAGCTGGCCGCCCGAGCCGGGTTCGAGCCGCTCATCTCGACGATGGCCGACGACCTGCTCGCGAAGACCGGCATGGTGGCGGCGGGCCTCGGCGTGGCGATCGTGCCCGACCTGTTGGTCCCGTCCCTACGCGCCGACCTCGCCGTCATCCGGACGACGCAGCCGACGCATCGCGGCATCTACCTCCTCAGCCGGAAGGACCGGGCGGGCCTCGACGACCTGGTGGCCGCGCTCACCTGGCGCGGTGCCTGATCAGCGCACGCGCTTGGTGAACTTCCGGCACGGCGAGATGAACTGCTCGCCGAGGGCGGTCACCGGGTAGTCGTAGTCGCCCTCGTCGACCCAGCCCTGCTTGGCGTAGAACGCCTGCGCCCGCTCGTTGCCGCGCACGACCGCGAGGAAGGCGACATCGTGGCCGGCCGCCGCGATCTGGTGCTCGGCCTCGGTCAGGAGGACGCCGGCCACGCCCGAGCCGCGGAACGCACGGCCGACGTAGACCTGCTCGGCCTCGTCGCCGGAGACCATGATGAAACCGGCGACCGCGCCGTCCACCTCGGCGACGGTGGTGTCGTCGGTCACGGCGACCCGCTGGGTGACGCGGTCGTGGAACGCCTCCCGGGTGCGGCGGTCGGTCAGGCCGTCGGGGACGAGCCCCGGGTGCACGTCGTGCCAGCCCTCGTGGAAGAGGTCGGTGACGGCGTCGACGTCGTCGGCGGTCGCGGGTCGGAGGATCGGGTCGGCCACGGCGCGAGCCTACGGTCCTGCCTAGGATCCCTGTCATGTCCCAGCAGCCCTTCCAGCAGGACGGCATCGGGGAGCCGGACGGGCTCGACCGGCTCTGGACGCCGTACCGGATGGCGTACCTCCGCGGCGAGAGCAAGCCCGCGGACGACTCGACGGGGGAGTGCCCGTTCTGCCGAATCCCGACCCTGGACGACGACGCCCGGTATCTCGTCGTCCGCCGCGGCGTGACGGCGTACGCCGTGCTCAACCTGTACCCCTACGCGCCCGGCCACCTCATGGTCTGCCCCTACCGCCACATCGCCGACTACACCGACACCACCGTCGAGGAGGCCGCGGAGATCGGGGCGATGACCAAGGCGGCGATGGTCACGCTCCGAGCGGTGTCGCGGGCCGAGGGGTTCAACGTCGGGATGAACGCCGGCGCGGCCGGGGGTGCGGGCATCGCCGCACACCTCCACCAGCACGTCGTGCCGCGCTGGGTCGGCGACCAGAACTTCATGCCGGTGGTCGGCCACACCAAGGCGTTGCCGCAGCTGCTGCAGGACACGCGGGCGCTGCTGGCCGACGCCTGGGTGGAGTAGTCAGAAGGGGACCCCGACGGCGAGCAGGCCGTCGCCGTCCCCGCGCCCGGAGAGGACCCGGCAGAAGTCGACGGCATCGAGCTCGATCACCTGGCCGCCCTCACCGTGCGACCAGGAGCCACCGGCCGGACCCGTGAGCGTGAGCCGGTACGCCGCACCGTGTCGCGCCGCCCACTCGGCCACCACGTCGGCCACCAGGACCCCGTCGTGGTCGCGGGTCAGCACCGGATCGCCGCCCGTGGCCGCGACGACGTCCATCCGGTGCATCCACGGGTCGCGGGTCAGGATCACGTCGTTCAGGAACCCGATCGTCCAGTGCTCGGCGACGCCGTCGACGTGCTGCACCTGCGGGAGTCGACGTCGCCGAAGGACCCCCGGCGTACGCCGCCGCCCACGGACGGCACGGGGCCCGACCCGGCGGGCCTCCTCGACGACCCGAGACGGGGACCAGTCGGCCCGCTCGTCCACCTGGACGGCGGTCAGCGCGGTGAGGGGGTCGACGCCGGTCGCCCGCGCCCGCCTGCCCGCCCGCCACTGCTGACGCGCGGTCTCGACGGGGCTCGTCGCCATCGCGGCCATGCCGATGGTGTGGCAGGCGAGCTGACGCACGTCCCACCCCGGGCAGTCCGTCGGGCGGCTCCAGTCGTCGGCTTCGAGTCCCTCGAGTGCATCGGCGAAGCGGTCGTAGGCCACCGCTGCCAGACGCATGGCCGTCGCATGGTCGATCGCCGCGCGCACCGGTAGGGCGAGTGTCGACCGCCGGCCGGAAGACTTCCCTAACATTGTTAGGAGAGTCGGCGATGGGCGGCTTCGTGTCAAGAGGGACGCGGGCGCCGTGGGGCCCGCGGCGGGCTACTTCTTCCGGTTCGGGTGGATCTGGTCGGAGAGGGACTCGGGGTGACCCTTGAGGCGCTTCTCGGCGCGCTTCTCCTTGATCGACTTGGTGGGTTTCTTGGACATGCTCTGCCGCGGCGACTTGTCGCTCATGCTGGCTCCATCGTCGGGAGCCTGAATGGCTCCGCGCGCCCACCGTACTCCGCTCGCGGAGAGCGGGCCGCTACCCTGCTGCCGCCATGCTCGAACGCTTCCGCCAGTTCTGGACCAACGTCTGGGCGCCGCTCGGCAACCTCCTCCTGCGGATGGGGGTGAGCCCCAACACGGTGACCGTCGTGGGGACGCTGGGCGTGTGCGCAGGTGCCCTCGTCTGCTTCCCGCAGGGCTGGCTGCTGGCCGGCGTCCTGGTGATCTCGGCGTTCGTCTTCAGCGACATGATCGACGGCTACATGGCCCGGACCAGCGGCCAGGCGTCGCCGTTCGGCGCCTTCCTCGACTCCACCCTCGACCGGGTCGGCGATGCCGCGATCTTCGGCGGCATCGCCCTCTACTACGTCGGTCCCGGTGACAGCGAGTGGAAGGCGGCGCTCGCGCTGTACTGCCTCTCCATGGGCTCCGTGACGTCGTACGCCCGCGCCCGCGCCGAGTCGCTGGGCATGCAGGCCAAGGTCGGGATCGCCGAGCGCTCCGACCGCCTGGTGTCGATCCTGTTCATGACCGGTCTGGCCGACCTGCTCCGTCACCTCGGGGTGGACGACGGTGTCCTGTGGCTGATCCCGATCACGCTGGGGGTCCTCGCGGTGGCGAGCACGGTCACGGTCGTGCAGCGGATCCTCGTCGTACGCCAGCAGGCTCTCGCCCTGCCACCCCCCACCGAGTAGGGGTGAACGGCCGGTCAGCCATACGATGGGGGCATGGCTGAGAGCACGACCGAGAGCACCACCGGCACGACGTCCGCCCCTTCCGCAGGCACCGGCACCACGCGCGTGAAGCGCGGGATGGCCGAGATGCTCAAGGGCGGCGTGATCATGGACGTCGTCACCGCCGAGCAGGCGAAGATCGCCGAGGACGCCGGCGCCGTCGCCGTGATGGCGCTCGAGCGCGTGCCGGCCGACATCCGTGCCCAGGGCGGCGTCTCCCGGATGAGCGACCCGGACATGATCGACGGCATCATCGAGGCCGTCTCGATCCCGGTCATGGCGAAGGCGCGGATCGGCCACTTCGCCGAGGCGCAGGTGCTGCAGAGCCTGGGCGTCGACTACATCGACGAGTCCGAGGTGCTGACGCCGGCCGACTACGCGAACCACATCGACAAGTGGCACTTCACCGTTCCGTTCGTCTGCGGCGCGACCAACCTGGGCGAGGCACTCCGCCGGCTCACCGAGGGCGCGGCGATGATCCGCTCCAAGGGCGAGGCCGGCACCGGCGACGTCTCCAACGCGGTCACGCACATGCGCACGATCGGTGCCGAGCTCCGCCGACTGCACGGCCTCAGCGAGGACGAGCTGTACGTCGCGGCGAAGGAGCTGCAGGCGCCGTACGACCTGGTGCGCGAGGTCGCCGAGGCCGGCAAGCTCCCGGTCGTGCTCTTCACCGCGGGCGGCATCGCCACCCCGGCCGACGCCGCGATGATGATGCAGCTCGGTGCGGAGGGAGTCTTCGTGGGCTCCGGCATCTTCAAGTCGGGCAACCCGGCGCAGCGTGCCGAGGCGATCGTCAAGGCCACGACGTTCTACGACGACCCGGACGTGGTGGCGAAGGTCAGCCGGGGTCTGGGCGAGGCGATGGTCGGGATCAACGTCGACGAGATCCCGCAGCCGCACCGGCTCGCCGAGCGCGGCTGGTAGCCCGGAACGCCTGGCTCCTCCTCCGGTCGGCGGGCACCGGCAGATTTCACCCGGAAAGGGCGGGGTTCGTGGTCCTCTCGGGTCATGTGGCGGCGCTTCGGCCGCGCGCGGGTGCGTGACTCACGTTTACTGCTGGGAACGTCCCCTTCGGAAGGCCACCCCTTGTCTCGGACCGCACGGATCGCCGCGCTCGCGCTCCCGGTGCTGCTGGTCGGCATCCTGGTGACCAGCGGTGGCTGGCGGGTCCATGACGGCCGTGTCGAGCGGGTGGGCCACACCACGACGACCGCGCAGGCGCCCGTCGCAGGGCCGCTCCCGGCGAGCGGTCCCACCGACGCGAAGTCGTTCGCCCGCCACCTCAGCCCCTCGGTGCCATGGCCGGTCTGGGCCGGGCTGATCCTTCTCTGTGTGCTGCCCGCCGTCGGCTCCGTCGCTGCCTGGTCGGGTGCTCGCCGACGTCGTGACTCCGCGTACGCCGCCACGGGGGGCGCGTCCTAGGACGTGTCGCCCCGACTCCGGCCTGCTGCGCGACGCCGCTCGCGGCGGCCGACGACAGGGAGACCCGTCCTAGGATCGCCAGCGTGGGGAACCAGGCCGGGCCGACGATCGGCGTCTTCGCGCTGCAGGGAGACGTGCGTGAGCACCTGCGCATGCTCGACTCCCTCGGCGCCCGGGCGATCGGCGTACGCCGGCCCGCCGAGTTCGAGCAGTGCCACGGCCTGGTGATCCCCGGCGGCGAGTCGACCACGATGTTCAAGCTGGCCAGGACCTTCGACCTCTTCGAGCCGATCCGGCAGCAGATCAAGGAAGGGCTGCCGGTGTTCGGCACCTGTGCGGGGATGATCATGCTGGCCGACCGGGTCGAGGACGGGACGCCGGACCAGGAGACCCTGGGTGGGCTCGACATCACGGTCCGTCGCAACGCCTTCGGCCGTCAGGTCGACTCGTTCGAGGGTGACCTCGACTTCGCCGGACTCGACGAGACGGTGCACGCGATCTTCATCCGCGCGCCGTGGGTCGAGAGCACCGGCCCGGGGGTGGAGGCCCTTGCGCGGATCGACCACGGACCCGCCGCCGGTAGGATCGTTGCGGTCCGGCAGGGGTCGCTGATGGCGACGTCGTTCCACCCCGAGGTGGGTGGGGACGACCGCATCCACCGGATGTTCGTCGATCTCGTGACGGCGACGTACACAGACACAGACTGAGCAACGAAGAGGTTCGCATGTCCGGCCACTCGAAATGGGCGACCACCAAGCACAAGAAGGCCGTCATCGACGCCCGCCGCGGCAAGATGTTCGCCAAGCTGATCAAGAACATCGAGGTCGCCGCGAAGATGGGCGGGGGAGACGTCGCGGGCAACCCGACGCTCTACGACGCCATCCAGAAGGCGAAGAAGTCGTCGGTCCCCAACGACAACATCGACCGGGCGGTCAAGCGCGGGTCCGGCGCCGAGGCCGGGGGCGCGTCGTACGACACGATCATGTACGAGGTCTACGGACCTCAGGGTGTGGCGTTCCTCGTCGAGTGCCTTACCGACAACCGCAACCGGGCCGCGATGGAGGTCCGCACCGCGGTGACTCGCAACGGCGGCACGATGGCTGATCCGGGGTCGGTCTCGCGACTGTTCAACCGCAAGGGCGTCGTGATCGTGCCCAAGGAGCAGGAGCCGCGCGACGTCGACGAGGACGCCGTGCTCGAAGCGGCGCTGGACGCCGGCGTCGAGGAGGTCAACGACCTCGACGACTCGTTCGAGGTCGTCTCCGAGGCGACCGATGTGGTGGCCGTCCGGAGCGCACTCCAGGACTCCTCGATCGACTACGACTCGGCCGAGGTCCAGTTCGTCGCCACGATGGACATCCCGGTCGACGCCGACGCCGCGGGCAAGGTGTTCCGGCTCGTCGACGCGCTCGAGGACCTCGACGACGTGCAGAACGTGTTCACCAACGTCGATGTCCCCGACGAGGTCATGGCCACCCTCGACGCGTGAGCAAGCACGGGTCGCGCGGACGAAGCCCGCACGACCCACCGCGGCGAACGTCGCTGCGGGGTTGCTCGCACGGCGCGACGTCCGGGTGGTTTCGAGACAGGCGCCAGCGCGCCTTCCTCAACCACCCGGAGAATTTCGGTGGTTGAGGAGGTCGCTCCGCGGTCGCTCGCCCGGTGGTTGAGGAGGTCGCTGTGCGGACCCTCGTCCGGTGGTTGAGGAGGTCGCTGTGCGGACCCTCGTCCGGTGGTTGAGGAGGTCGCTCCGCGACCGTCTCGAAACCACCTGCCACGCGTGTCGTACGACGTACCGGCCTCGCCGCCGGATAGCGTGACGTGCGAACAGGTGTTCGGACGAGAGGGTGTCGGATGCGCGTGCTGGGGATCGACCCCGGGCTGACCCGGTGTGGCATGGGCGTGGTCGAGGGTGACGTCGGCCGACCGCTCCACCTCGTCGACGTCAACGTCCTCCGTACCTCGGCCGACGAGCACGTCTCGATGCGGCTGGTCCACCTCGAGCGCGGCATCGAGGCCTGGCTCGACGAGCACCACCCCGATGCCGTCGCGATCGAGCGCGTCTTCGCGCGCTCCGACTCCAGCACCGTGATGGGCACCGCCCAGGCCAGCGGCATCGCCATGGTCGCGGCGGCCAGGCGTGGCCTACCGATCGCCCTCCACACACCGTCGGAGGTGAAGGCGGCGGTGTCCGGCAGCGGCCGGGCCGACAAGGCCCAGGTCGGCGCGATGGTGACGCGCATCCTGCGCCTCGCCGCGCCCCCCAAGCCCGCCGACGCCGCCGATGCGCTGGCGCTCGCGATCACCCACATCTGGCGGGGCGGGGCCCAAGCCCGGATCGACGCCGCCCTGGCGGCCGCCGGTGTCTCGACAGGCTCGACAACCGAAAGGCACAGGGGGTGATCGCGTTCGTGCGGGGCGAGGTCGCGGCCGTCACCCTCACCAGCGCGGTCGTCGAGGTCGGCGGGGTCGGCCTCGAGCTGCTGTGCACCCCGAACACCCTGGCCGGCTTGCGGATCGGGCACCCGGTGACCCTGCCGACGTCGATGGTGGTGCGCGAGGACTCGCTGACCCTCTTCGGCTTCGCCGACGAGGACGAGAAGCAGGTCTTCGAGCTGGTCCAGACGGCCAGCGGCGTCGGGCCCAAGCTCGCCCAGGCGATGCTGGCGGTGCTCACGCCCGACGCCGTACGCCGAGCGGTCGCGGGCGACGACGTGCACACGCTCACCCGGGTGCCGGGCATCGGCCAGAAGGGTGCCCAGCGGATCATCCTCGAGCTCAAGGACCGGATCGGCATCCCGGTCGCCTCCTCGGCGGGCGGGACACCCGCGCTGACCGAGCCCTGGCGGGAGCAGGTGCAGCAGGGCCTGGTCGGCCTGGGGTGGTCGGCCAAGGACGCCGACCGGGCGATCGAGGCCGTCGCCGACGAAGCCGGCGACCAGCCCGACATCGCGGCCCTGCTGCGCGCCGCCCTGCGCACGTTGAGCAGGACCTGACGTGGCCGGCGACGAGCTCGAGGCCCAGGAGGAGGCCTACCTGGCATCGCTGACCACGGCCGAGGCCGAGGGTGACGAGCGTGCGGTCGAGGCCGCGCTCCGGCCGCGCACCCTCGACGAGGTCATCGGTCAGCAGCGCGTGCGCGAACAGCTCGGGCTGGTCCTCGAAGCCGCACGGCGGCGGGGTCGCGCCTCTGACCACGTGCTGCTCTCCGGGCCACCGGGGCTCGGCAAGACCACCCTCGCGATGATCATCGCCCACGAGATGTCCACGCCCCTCCGCGTGACGAGCGGGCCCGCCATCACCCATGCCGGCGACCTCGCGGCGATCCTGTCCGGCCTCAACGACGGCGACGTGCTCTTCGTCGACGAGATCCACCGGATGTCCCGGCCGGCCGAGGAGATGCTCTACCTCGCGATGGAGGACTTCCGGGTCGACGTCGTCATCGGCAAGGGCCCGGGAGCCACCGCGATCCCGCTGGAGATCCCGCCGTTCACCCTGGTCGGCGCGACCACCCGGGCCGGCCTGCTGCCGGGTCCGTTGCGCGACCGGTTCGGGTTCACCGCGCAGCTGGAGTACTACGAGCCCGACGAGCTCGACACGATCATCCGGCGATCCGCGGGGCTCCTCGGGGTCGAGGCGGAGGCCGAGGGCACGTCGGAGATCGCGTCCCGCTCGCGAGGTACGCCGCGCATCGCCAACCGCCTGCTCCGCCGGGTCCGCGACTACGCGCAGGTGCGCGCCGACGGTGTGGTCACCCGCGCGATCGCCCACCGCGCCCTCGAGCTCTACGAGGTCGACGAGCTCGGGCTCGACCGGCTCGACCGGGCCGTCCTCGACTCCCTCTGCCGGCGCTTCGGCGGGGGACCGGTCGGCATCTCCACGCTGGCCGTCGCGGTCGGCGAGGAGCGTGAGACCGTCGAGGAGGTCGCCGAGCCGTTCCTGGTCCGCAACGGCTTCCTGGCCCGGACGCCGCGCGGCCGGGTCGCGACCCGCAGCGCGTGGGAGCACCTCGGACTCACCCCGCCGCCGGCCGACCCGGGAGAGGTCACCCTCTTCGAGTCGTGACCTGGTCGTGACGGGGTCGTGACTCGGGGGGCACCCCACTGATTCGTGGGGTGCACCACACCCCTGGTTACACTTCACCCTCGGTCGGCAGCACCGATCGCGCACCTCCGGAGCGCGCGCCGACCCCACCTACCGACCCCCCGTACGAGGAAAGCAGTGGACACCGTGGCGCCCTTCTTGATCCTGCTCGGGATCGCGGTGCTCTTCTGGATCGTGATGATCCGTCCGGCACAGCGCCGGCAGCGCGACCTCGGACTGCTGCAGCGGAGCCTGGGCGTCGGTGACGAGGTCATGCTGACCTCGGGGATCTTCGGTGTGGTTCGCGCGTTGGACGAGGAGACGCTGCACGTGGAGGTCGGCGACGCCGTGACCCTCAAGGTCGTGCGCGGCGCGATCGGCCGGGTAGTGACTCCCGCGTCTCGAGACGTTGGAACAGAGCTCGCGGCACCTGCTGTCGACGAGCCGGAGGAGAAGCAATCTGATGGCACGCAGTAGTGCTCGCCCGGGTCGCACCGTCGCGGTGTTCTTCATCGGGCTGGCGGTCGCCTACGGCCTGGTGGCGCTGATCGGCACCTGGAAGCCGGCGCTCGGGCTCGACCTCGAGGGCGGCACCCAGATCACGCTGACGGCGTCCGGCAACGTCAGCAAGGACAAGCTGAACGAGGCCGCCGACATCATCGACTCGCGCGTCAACGGCTCGGGTGTCACCGAGGCGGCGGTGACCACCCAAGGCAGCAACGAGATCGTCGTCGAGGTGCCCGGGTCGAGCAAGAACAGCCTGGTCCAGACGGTGATCCGACAGGCCCGCCTGCGCTTTCGGCTGGTGGCCCAGGTGACACCGACCACGACGCCGCAGACCCCGTCGACGGGGACGTCCCCGTCGCCGGGCGTCGGCGTCACGCTGCCGCCGTCCACCGGGTCGACCAAGTCGACCAAGACGCCGGACCAGCCGACGTCGAGCTCGACCGGCAAGAACCGCGGGCCGGCGCTGCTCGGGAAGAACAAGCCCACGAAGAAGCACCCGAAGCCGAGCTCGTCGCCGACGACCACACCGACCCCGAGTGCGCCCGACTCCACCTCGCAGGTGAACTACACGGAGGCGAACAAGAAGGCGTTCAGCGACGCCCTCACCTGGATGACCAACCCCGACCCGCAGTCGGTCGCCGTCTACAACGCCTACACCTGCCCGTCGAAGAAGGCCGTGGTCGACGACCCGACCATCCCGATCGTCACCTGTGACAAGCAGGGCCAGAAGTTCCTGCTGTCGCCGGCCCAGATCGAGGGCACCGAGATCTCGTCGGCCGACGCCATCGCGCCCGGCTCGTCGCAGGGGCAGGTGCAGTGGGCCGTCGGCATCCAGCTGAAGAGCCACGGTGCCGACGTCCAGCGCAAGCTCTCCCAGGCGATGGCCGGAGACCAGTCGAAGACGTTCGCGATCGTCCTCGACGGTCAGGTGATCTCGGCCCCGTTCTTCGAGGGCGTGATCGCCGACGGCACGTCACAGATCACCGGCAACTTCACCGAGGACGAGGCCAAGAGCCTGGCCACGAGCCTGAAGTACGGCGCCCTGCCGATCACCTTCGACAAGGGCAAGACCAACATCCAGGTGATCGGCCCGTCGTTGGCCGGTGACCAGCTCTCTGCCGGCATCACCGCCGGCATCGCCGGTCTCCTCTTGGTGATGCTCTACTGCCTCCTCTACTACCGCGGCCTCGGCCTGGTCGTGATCACGTCGCTGCTCGTCGCCGGCGCCACGACGTACGCGCTCGTGCTGCTGCTGGCGAAGAGCGCCGGCTTCACGTTGACCCTTCCCGGCATCGCGGGCCTGATCGTGGCGGTGGGGATCACCGCCGACTCCTTCATCGTGTTCTTCGAACGCATCAGGGACGAGATGAGATCGGGGAAGTCGATGCGGGTCGCGGTCGAGGCCGGCTGGATCCGCGCCCGGGCGACCTGTGTGGCGGCCGACGCGGTCTCGATCCTGGCGGCCGTCGTGCTCTACGTCTTCGCCGCCGGTGTCGTGAAGGGCTTCGCCTTCGCGCTCGGGCTCTCCACCCTGATCGACCTCGCGGTGTTCTTCTGGTTCACCAAGCCGATGGTGTCGTGGTTGGCGCGCTTCGCGTTCTTCAACAAGGGCCACAAGCTCTCCGGGCTCGACGCCGAGAACCTCGGCCTCGATCGTCTCCCGGCGGGAGGGAGGGCCTGATGAGCAAGTTCACCCGGCTCGGGAACGACCTCTACAGCGGCCGCAAGTCGGTCGACTTCGTCGGCAAGACCCGTATCTGGTACGCGATGTCCGGGGTGATCATCATCGCGGCGGTGCTCGGCCTCTACTTCAAGGGCCTCAACTTCGGGCTCGAGTTCCGCGGTGGCGCGCAGTTCACGGTGTCCATGCCGTCGAGCCAGGTCACCCAGGACAACGCCGACAAGCTGCGCAACGACGTCGCCGGCACCGGCATCCCGTCCGCCCAGCAGGTCGTGGTCACCACCGCCGGCACGAAGAGCATCATCGTCGAGACCGAGCCGCTCACGCCCGCGGAGGGCAACGAGATCTCCGCCGCGATCGAGAAGTCGGTCGGCGTGACCAAGGCCGACATCTCCACCGACGAGATCGGGCCCAGCTGGGGCAAGGAGGTCGCGAAACGGTCGCTGATCGGCCTGGTCGTGTTCCTGGTGCTGGTCACGCTGATGATCTGGGGCTACTTCCGACAATGGAAGATGTCGGTCGCGGCGATGGTCGCGCTCGCGCACGACCTCCTGATCACGGTGGGCATCTATGCCCTGTCGGGGTTCGAGGTGACACCTGCCACGGTGACCGGCGTGCTCACGATCCTGGGCTTCTCCCTCTACGACACCGTGGTCGTCTTCGACAAGGTGCGAGAGAACACCAAGAACCTCCGGGCCACCCACCAGACCTACTCCGAGGCGGCCAACCTGGCGGTCAACCAGACCCTGGTGCGGTCGATCAACACCTCGATCGTCGCCCTGATCCCGGTCGGCGCGATCCTCTACGTCGGTGCGGTCCAGCTCGGCTCGGGCAGCCTGAAGGACCTCGCGCTCGCGCTGTTCGTGGGCATGGCCGCCGGCGCCTACTCGTCGATCTTCATCGCGACGCCGCTTCTCGCCCACCTCAAGTCGCTCGAGCCCGACGTGCAGGAGCTGGAGAAGCGGGTCAGGGCCCGGCGCAGGCACGATGTCGACCGTTACGCCGCGGTGCCGGCGTACGTCGACGACATGGAGGTCGCGGACGACCCGGGCCTTGCTCCGGGCCAGGGCGGTGACCGAGCCGAGCAGCCGGCCGCCTCCCGCACGGGTGGCAACCGGGCACAGCCGAACACCGACGCTGCCGGGCGCGGGCGCGTCGTACCCCCGGCGCGCGGCCCGGTGCGACCGAGCTCGTCGAGCGGGCGGGTCCAGCCCAGCCGCAAGTCGAAGTCCAAGCGGGGCAAGAAGTGACGGGTCCGGACGCGACCACGTCGGCGAGCAGGGCGGCCGACACCCTGCGCAGGCTGGTGGTCGACGTTCCGGACTTCCCCGAACCCGGTGTGGTGTTCAAGGACATCACCCCGGTGCTGGCCGACCACGAGGCGTTCGGGCTCGTCGTCGAGGCACTGGCGGACGCCGGTCGCGACGAGTCGGGCCGCAGCGTCGTCGACCACGTGGTCGGCATGGAGGCGCGGGGCTTCATCCTCGCCGCACCGGTCGCGCTCGCGCTCGGCGCCGGGCTGGTGCCGGTGCGGAAGGCCGGCAAGCTGCCGCGCGCGACGTACGCCGAGTCCTACGCGCTGGAGTACGGCGAGGCGACCCTCGAGGTGCACCGGGACGCCCTCGCGGCCGGAGACCGGGTGCTCCTGGTCGACGACGTCCTGGCCACCGGGGGGACGATCGCGGCCACCCGGCTGCTCGTCGAGCACAGCGGCGCGGTCGCGCACGCCGTGGCAGTGCTGATGGATCTCAGCTTCCTCCCGGGTCGCGAGGCGATCGGCGACCTGCCGATCACCAGCCTGATGACCGTCTGAGGTCGTACCCCGGTTTCGAGACGCGTGACGCGGCCGGTGGCCTCGCCCCGGTCCGCGTGACGCCCTCAACCTCCTCGCTCACCTGCGGGTTCGCGGGCTCACCCGACAGCACTCGGACCGTAGACTCGAGGTATGGCGACCGACGGCAGCATCCCGGTAGCGCCTGAGCGCGCCGAGCCGGTCGTTCGCGAGCGCACCAGCGAGCGAGCCGAGCGCAGCGACCGGTCGTCGTCGCGCGTCCCGTCGCCACGGGCGATGCGCAACCGGCTGGCCCGGATGGGCAGCGGTCGCAACCAGAACGAGAAGCCCGAGCTCGATCCCCTGTTCCGGTCGATCCGGACCAACCACCCGAAGGCCGACCTGGCCCTGATCGAGCGCGCCTACCGCACGGCCGAGCACTTCCACGGGACGCAGACGCGCAAGAGCGGCGACCCCTACATCACCCACCCGCTGGCGGTCGCGACGATCCTCGCCGACATCGGCATGACCGAGCCGACGCTGGTGGCGGCGCTGCTGCACGACACGGTCGAGGACACGGCGTACACGCTCGACGAGCTGCGTTCCGACTTCGGCGAGGAGGTGGCCCGCCTGGTCGACGGCGTCACCAAGCTCGACAAGGTCCAGTACGGCGAGACCGCGCAGGCCGAGACGATCCGGAAGATGATCGTGGCGATGGCCCGCGACATCCGGGTGCTGGTCATCAAGCTCGCCGACCGCCTCCACAACATGCGCACGGTCCGCTACGTCAAGCAGTCGACGCAGGAGCGGCAGGCGACCGAGTCGCTCGACATCTACGCACCCCTGGCCCACCGGCTCGGGATGAACACCATCAAGTGGGAGCTCGAGGACCTCGCCTTCGCGACGTTGCACCCCAAGATCTACGACGAGATCGTGCGGATGGTGGCCGAGCGCGCGCCGTCCCGCGACCAGTTCCTGACGACGGTGATCGAGCGGGTCGAGGCCGACCTGAAGGACGCCAAGGTCAAGGCGACGGTCACCGGGCGACCCAAGCACTACTTCTCGATCTACCAGAAGATGATCGTGGGTGGCCGCGAGTTCAGCGACATCTACGACCTGGTCGCACTGCGGATCCTGGTCGAGGAGGACCGCGACTGCTACTCCGCGCTCGGCGTCCTGCACGCGCGGTGGACCCCGGTGCTCGGGCGGTTCAAGGACTACGTCGCGACGCCGAAGTTCAACATGTACCAGTCGCTGCACACGACCGTGATCGGCCCGCAGGGCAAGCCGGTCGAGATGCAGATCCGGACCTATGCGATGCACCGGCGTGCGGAGTACGGCGTCGCGTCGCACTGGAAGTACAAGGAGAACCGGCGCGCCGGCATCGACACCGACCAGCTCGGCGACCTCGAGGACATGAACTGGGTGCGTCAGCTGCTCGACTGGCAGAGCGACGTCGAGGATCCCGGTGAGTTCCTGGAGTCGCTGCGGTTCGAGATCAACCGGGCCGAGGTCTACGTCTTCACGCCGCGCGGCGACGTGGTCGCGCTGCCGGTCGGTGCGACGCCGGTCGACTTCGCCTACGCCGTGCACACCGAGGTCGGTCACCACACCATCGGCGCCCGGGTGAACGGGCGGCTCGTGCCTCTGGAGTCGACGCTCGACAACTCCGACGTCGTCGAGATCTTCACCTCGAAGGCACCCACCGCCGCGCCGTCCCGCGACTGGCTCGGCTTCGTCAAGTCACAGCGTGCGCGCTCGAAGATCAAGCAGTGGTTCACCAAGGAGCGCCGCGAGGAGGCGATCGAGCGCGGCAAGGACCAGATCGCCAAGCTCATGCGTAAGGAGGGTCAGTCGCTCAAGCGGGTGCTCTCCCACGAGTCGCTGACCCAGGTGGCGCTGCACTTCCGGCTGGCCGACGTCTCGGCTCTCTACGCGGCCGTGGGGGAGAACAACCTCAGTGCCCAGGCCGTCGTACGCCGGGTGCTCGAGCTGCACGGCGGCGAGGACGGCGCCCAGGAGGACCTCGCCGAGGCCGTCTCGATCACCGCGCCGCGATCGCGGTCGAAGGTGTCCGCGCCGGGGGAGTCCGGCGTGATCGTCAAGGGTGCCCCGGACGTGTGGGCCAAGCTCGCCCGCTGCTGCACCCCCGTCCCACCCGACGCCATCCTCGGCTTCGTCACCAAGGGCGGCGGCGTGTCGGTCCACCGCCGCGACTGCACCAACGCCGCCGAGCTCCAGCGCCAGCCCGAGCGGCTGCTCGACGTCGAGTGGGCCCCCACCGCGCACTCGACGTTCCTGGTCAACATCCAGGTCGAGGCCATCGACCGCGCGCGCCTGCTGTCGGACATCACGATGGTGCTCTCCGACGCCCACGTGAACATCCTCAGCGCCACCCTCTCCACCACCCGCGACCGGGTGGCCAAGAGCCGCTTCACCTTCGAGATGGCCGAGGCCAAGCACCTCGACACGGTCCTCCGCGCCGTCCGTGGCGTCCCCGGCGTCTTCGACGTCTACCGGGTGACCCAGTAGGCGTGCAGACGCGATAGTACGGATCATCAGACCGGTCCCCGTGCTCGATCCACCCGCCGGCTGATCCGCACTATTCCTTGGTCGCCGGCCCGAAGACCGTCCCCAGATGCTCGTCGCGATCTGCTCGTCCACGAGTGCCCGCCGAGGGGCGGTGGACCCCGGCAACCAGTCTGCACTGTAGGCGGATGGACGGTGAATGGTCTCCTGTGTGCGCGCGGCCACCCGGTCTGGTCAGGCCGGTTCCAGTAGATCCTTCCGGGTGCCGCGGCCCCACGCGTCATCAAGCTGCCGGGCCACGCTGGCGGCGTACGTCGCCGGGCCTCTACGTCCCCACGGCCGTGGACCGAACGGTCGTGGAACAGCGGATCGTCGAGCAGGAAGCCAGGTTGGGCCGGTACGGCGCCGTCAGCGGATGGGCTGCACTCAGGTGGCGTGGCGCGTCGTACTTCGAGGGCTGGTCACGCAGCGACGGGGTGCTGGCGGTGCCCCTCGCTGTCGGCAAGGCGTGCCTGCGACCTGATCCGGCTTACGTCCGTCTTCGCCGACAGATTCCGTTGTGGGAGTGGAACGTCCACGGCGGGCTGCGCTGCGCATGTTGGGACCGAGCCCTCTTCGACGAGATCATCCGACTCGGGAGTGCACGCGCGGGCGCTGTCGCGATCGACATGGCGGTCGCGGCCGGACTCGGAACGGTCGATGAGTTCTGGACCTTCCTCGAGAGAGTCCGACCCCGCAACGGCGTCGTCCTGGCGCGCGAGGCGGCAGGGCTGGCCTGCGGAGCTCACTGGTCGCCGCAAGAGGCGTGGATGTGCCAGTGCTGGTGCCTTGACGCGGGTCTCCCGGAGCCGATGTGCAACGTGCCCGTCTTCGACCTGGGCGGCAACCTCCTCGGCATTCCGGACCTCTTTGACCCCGACGCGGGGGTCGTGGGGGAGTACCAAGGAGCGGTCCACCGCGACCTCGCCCAGCATCGTCGAGACGTCGAGCGCGCCGAGCGGTTCCGTTCACATGGCCTGGAGTACTTCGAGGTGGTCGGCGGACAGCTCTACGACGTGGCTACGGCGACCCGCATGCGCCAGGTCCGGGCCCGCGCGCCGTTCCTCGCCCCGGCGGACCGTGCCTGGACGCTCGAGGTCCCGGGCTGGTGGCAGGAGCAAGCCCGTCGCGCTCGGGCGTCATGATCTGAGCGGGGGATAGTGCGGATCACCCTGCCGGTCAGCAGTATCAACCGCCGGTTGTGTGATCCGTACTATCCGAAGACCAGTCAGCCCGAGTAGTCGGCCGAGGCGCGCAGGGCCATCTCCAGGAACGCCCGGCGGGAGGTGAGGTTCTCCTCGAGCTCGGTCACCTTCTTGGTGTCACCAGTGGAGCGGGCCTTCTCCAGGTCGGACTCGACCTTGCCGATCGCGTCCTGCAGCTTGGTGACCATGTCGTCGGCGCGGGCGGACTTCTCCGGGTCGGTACGCCGCCACTTCTCCTCCTCGATGCCGCGGATGGAGGACTCGACGGCCCGCATCCGGTCCTCGAGGGTGCGGATCTTCTCGCGGGGGACCTTGCCGATGGTGTCCCACCGGTCGGCGATCTCGCGGATCGCCCGCTTGGCGTTCTCGACGTCGGTGACCGGCACCAGGGCCTCGGCCTCGACGAGCAGCTTCTCCTTGGCCTCGGCGTTGGCCGCGAACTCGGAGTCCTGCGCCGCCATCGCCTCGTCGCGGGCCCCGAAGAACGTGTCCTGGGCCGCCCGGAAGCGCGTCCACAGCTCGTCCTCGACCTCGCGCGGGGCCGGGCCGGCCGCCTTCCACCGGCGCATCAGGTCCCGGTAGGCACCGGCGGTCGGTCCCCACTCGCGGGAGCCGGCCAGCGACTCCGCCTCCTTGACCAGGACCTGCTTGACCACCCGCGCGCCCTCGCGCTTCTCGTTCTGCTCGGCGAAGTGCGACTTGCGGCGGCGGGTGTACGACGTGCGCGCAGTCGAGAAGCGCCGCCACAGCTGGTCGTCGGCGGAACGGTCGATCCGGGGCAGCGCCTTCCACTCGTCCAGCAGCTGGCGCAGCCGGTTGGCGCCGTTGCGCCAGTCGTTGCTCTCGGCGAGCTTCTCGGCCTCGGCGACCAGCCGCTCCTTCTCCGTCTTGGCCGCGGCGGCCTTCTCCGCGCGCTCGGCGCGCCGTACCTGGCGGTGCTGGGAGATCACCGGGAGCAGGGAGTCGAGCTTGCCGACCAGGCTGGTCAGGTCGCCCACGGCGTGGGCGTCGACCACCTGGGTGCGCAGGTTGCGGACGGTCTCGGTCGCCTCGTCGGGCGAGACCACGCCGGCGTTCACCCGCTGCTCGAGCAGGTGCACGGTGCCCGCGAGCTCGTCGTACCGCTTCGCGTAGAACGCCAGCGCCTCCTCGGGGGACCCCTCGGGGTACTGGCCGACGGGGCGCTCCCCGTCGTTCGTCCGTACGTAGACGGTTCCGTCCTCGGCGACGCGTCCCCACTCGCTCGTCGTCACGTTCGTTCCTCTTCGGTCCGTCGTCGTCGTTGCTCTGCCCGAACATGGGCAACGCCCCATGCTAGCCAGGCCGTTCCGCAGCCCTGCGCACCGATTCCATCACGGTCGCGAGCGGTGGATAGTCTGCCGGGGTGCTGATCGCCGGCTTCCCCGCAGGTTCGTGGGCCGCGAACTGCTACGTCGTCGCCACCGGTCCCGCGACGGAGTGCGTCGTCGTCGACCCGGGCCAGGACTCCGCCCGCGGCATCGCCGACATCGTCGCCGAGCACCGGCTGAAGCCGATCGCCGTGCTGCTCACCCACGGCCACCTCGACCACATGTGGTCGGTGACCCCGGTCGCCGGCACCTACGACTGCACCGCGTGGATCCACCCGGCCGACCGCCACCTGCTGACCGACCCGATGGCCGGGATCTCCAGCGAGAGCGCCGCCATGCTGCTCGGTGGGAAGTACGAGTTCACCGAGCCGGACGACGTCGCGGAGCTCGCCGACGGCCAGCGCCTCGAGCTGGCCGGCCTGCAGGTCGTCGTCGACCACACCCCGGGCCACACCGCCGGGTCGGTGACGTTCCGTACGCCGTACGACGGCGACGAGGTCTCCGAGGTGATGTTCTCCGGCGACCTGCTGTTCGCGGGCTCGATCGGTCGCAGCGACCTGCCCGGCGGCGACCACGCCACGATGCTGGAGACGCTGCGCCACAAGGTGCTCGCGCTGCCCGACGACATCGCGGTCCTGCCCGGTCACGGCGAGCAGACCTCGATCGGCCGCGAGCGCGCCACGAACCCCTTCCTGCTCGAGCTGGCCGCCGCGAGCGATGCCGATCTCGGGGCCGCACGTGTCATGCGAGGACTCTGACCCATGGCCAAGCCCACGCCGCTGAGCGGCTTCCCCGAGCTCCTGCCCGCCGCGCGCGCGGTGGAGCGTGAGGTCATCGACACGCTCTCGCGCACCTTCGAGCTGCACGGCTTCGCGAACATCGAGACCCGGGTCGTCGAGCCGCTCGACCGGTTGGCCAAGGGCGGCGAGATCGACAAGGAGATCTACGTGCTCCGCCGGCTCCAGGCCGACGAGAGCGCCGACGACACGGGTCTGGGGATGCACTTCGACCTCACCGTGCCGTTCGCCCGCTACGTGCTCGAGAACGCCGGCCACCTCGAGTTCCCGTTCCGGCGGTTCCAGATCCAGCCGGCCTGGCGTGGCGAGCGACCCCAGGAGGGGCGCTACCGGCAGTTCACGCAGGCGGACATCGACGTCGTCGGGAAGGACGAGCTCCCGTTCCACCACGACGTCGAGGTGATGCGGGTGATGGTGCAGGCGCTCGGTGGGCTGCCGCTGCCGCCGCTGTCGTTCCAGGTGAACAACCGCAAGCTGATCCAGGGCTTCTACCTCGGCCTCGGCATCCCCGACGTCACGGCCGCGATCCGGCAGATCGACAAGCTCGACAAGCTCCCCGCCGAGACCGTCGCCGACCTCCTCGTCGAGCACGCGGGGGCGACCGCCGATCAGGCGGGGCGCTGCCTCGAGCTGGCCACCATCCGGGTCGCCGACCATACGCTGGTCGAACGCGTGCAGGCGCTCGGCGTGACCGACGACCTGCTGAGCCGTGGTCTCGCCGAGCTGTCCTCCGTCCTCGACGGCTGCGCCGACGCCGTGACCGCCACCGACGGGCGCGTCACGGTCGAGGCCAACCTCCGCATCGCGCGCGGCCTCGACTACTACACGGGCACGGTCGTCGAGATCTTCATGGAGGGCTACGAGCGCCTCAAGTCGGTCGGCGGTGGGGGCCGGTACGACGCGCTCGCCGACGACGGCCGCACGACGTACCCCGGTGTCGGCATCTCGTTCGGCGTCTCCCGCACGCTGATCCCCTTGCTGGCCGACGGCGTCCTGGCCGGCAGCCGAGCCGTGCCGAGCGCGGTGCTCGTCGCCCTCGCCGACGAGGAGAGCCGTCCCGTCAGCGAACGCCTCGCCGACCGGCTGCGCGCCCGCGGGATCCCGTGCGAGGTGGCGCCGGCCCCGCAGAAGTACGGACGCCAGATCCGTTACGCCGAGCGCCGGGGCATCCCGTTCGTCTGGTTCCCGGCGGCGCAGCCCGGCCAGTCCGACGAGGTCAAGGACATCCGGTCCGGTGACCAGGTCGAGGCCGATGCCGCGTCCTGGGCACCCCCGGAGGACGACCTCCGACCGACCATCGTGACGCCCACCCCCGACCCGCAGGAGAAGACGCAGTGATCCGCACGCACGACGCCGGGACTCTCACCGCCGCCGACGAGGGGACCCGGGTGACCCTCGCCGGGTGGGTGGCCAGGCGCCGCGACCACGGGGGAGTGGCGTTCATCGACCTGCGCGAGGCCAGCGGTGTCGCCCAGGTCGTGATCCGTGACGAGGGGGTCTCCCACAGCCTGCGCAGCGAGTACTGCCTCGCGGTCACCGGCACCGTCCAGAAGCGCCCCGAGGGCAACGCCAACCCCACCATCGCCTCCGGGGAGATCGAGGTCATCGCCGACGAGGTCGAGGTGCTCAACCCGAGCGCGGTGCTGCCCTTCCCCATCGACGATCACGTGGAGGTCGGCGAGGAGGCGCGCCTGCGTCACCGCTACCTGGATCTGCGGCGTAGCGGCCCCGCGGCGGCGATCCGCCTGCGGAGCAAGGTGAACCGGGCCGCCCGCGACGTGCTCGACCGGCACGACTTCGTCGAGATCGAGACCCCGACGCTGACCCGTTCGACGCCCGAGGGTGCGCGCGACTTCCTGGTCCCGGCCCGGCTCCAGCCCGGCAGCTGGTACGCCCTTCCACAGAGCCCCCAGCTCTTCAAGCAGCTGCTGATGGTCGCCGGGATGGAGCGGTACTACCAGATCGCCCGCTGCTACCGCGACGAGGACTTCCGCGCCGACCGGCAGCCCGAGTTCACCCAGCTCGACATCGAGATGAGCTTCGTCGACCAGGACGACGTCCTGGCCGTGGCCGAGGACGTGCTGGTCGCACTGTGGAAGCTGATCGGGCACGACGTCCCGGTGCCGATCCCGCGGATGACGTACGCCGAAGCCATGGCCCGGTTCGGCTCGGACAAGCCCGACCTGCGGATGGGGCAGGAGCTCGTCGACTGCACGGCGTACTTCGCCGACACCGAGTTCCGCGTGTTCCAGGCGCCCTACGTCGGCGCGGTCGTGATGCCCGGTGGCGCCGACCAGCCCCGCCGCCAGTTCGACGCCTGGCAGGAGTGGGCCAAGCAGCGGGGTGCCCGCGGGCTCGCCTACGTCACGGTCGGTGAGGACGGCGAGCTCGGTGGCCCGGTCGCCAAGAACCTCAGCGACGGTGAGCGCGCCGGCCTCGCGGCGCACACCGGCGCGGAGCCGGGTGACTGCGTCTTCTTCGCGGCCGGGCCGGTCAAGTCCAGCCGCGCGCTGCTCGGTGCGGCCCGGCTCGAGATCGGTCGCCGCGGTGGTCTGATCGACGACGACGCCTGGAGCTTCCTCTGGGTGGTGGATGCGCCCCTCTTCGAGCCGGCCGACGAGGCGACAGCCGCCGGCGACGTGGCCGTGGGCAGCGGTGCGTGGACGGCGGTCCACCACGCCTTCACCTCGCCCCAGGACCTCGACACCTTCGACCGGGATCCCGCCCACGCGCTGGCCTGGGCCTACGACATCGTCTGCAACGGCAACGAGATCGGGGGCGGCTCGATCCGTATCCACCGCAGCGACATCCAGCGGCGCGTCTTCGCGATCATGGGTCTCGGCGAGGAGGAGGCGCAGGAGAAGTTCGGCTTCCTGCTCGACGCCTTCGCCTTCGGCGCGCCGCCCCACGGAGGCATCGCCTTCGGGTGGGATCGGATCGTCGCCCTGCTGTCCCGGTCGGAGTCGATCCGCGACGTGATCGCCTTTCCGAAGTCGGGCGGAGGTTACGACCCGCTCACCGGGGCGCCCGCGCCGATCACCCCGGATCAGCGCAAAGAAGCAGGCGTCGACGTCCCGGTCGAGACTGGCTTGGAACGGTCCAATTCCTGAGACTGAATCGTTACCTCGTGCGGCGTAGAAATCACTTGACGGTCATCTAGAGTCCATCCCGGTCCACGTGGCGTGACCTGCCTCACCCGGCTGCGAACGCACTGGGCAGCGGCCACGGACGAACTTCATGGCGTGAGAGGACGAGCATGGGCATCAGTGCGACTGAACTTGCCGAAGCACCCGTAGGGGCCGCCGAGGCACCCGAGGGCAAGAAGCTCGCCGGCCGGTCCCCGACCCAGATCGCACTCCAACGGCTCCGTCAGGACAAGCTGGCCGTCGTCTGTGCCGCGATCGTGGTGATCCTGATCCTGCTCGGTGTCTTCGCGCCGGTGATCTGCAACATCCTCAACATCTACCCGACCGCCAGCACGCTGCCGTACCAGCCCTACGACCTGCTCGACTTCAGCGGCAGCCAGCTGCCGATCAAGGGCCCGCCGGACCACGGCTTCTGGGCAGCGCACCCGCTCGGGCTGGCGCCGCAGACCGCGGTCGACAACCTGGCCCATCTGCTCTACGGGCTCCGTACCTCGCTCCTGGTCGCGACGATCGCGACCGTGGCGAGCATCCTCGTCGGCGTCGTGCTCGGCCTGGTCGCCGGCTTCTCCCACGGCTGGCTCGACCGGGTCATCATGTTCATCACCGACCTCTTCCTCTCCTTCCCCTTCATCCTGGGCGCGCTGGCAATGGCGCCGATCCTGGTCCAGCACTTCCAGACGAACCTCAACACCCTGTCCAAGGTGCAGCTGTTCTCCCTGATCTTCATCCTCACCGTGTTCGGCTGGATGGGCCTGTGCCGACTGATTCGCGGGCAGGTGCTCTCCCTGCGTGAACGCGAGTTCGTGCAGGCCGCCCAGGTGATGGGCGTGCCGACCAGCCGCATCCTGTTCAAGGAGCTGCTGCCCAACCTGGTCGCACCGATCGTGGTCGCGACATCGCTCTCCCTGCCGGCCTACGTGACCGCCGAAGCCGGCCTGTCCTACCTCGGCATCGGGATCACGGGCATCCCCTCCTTGGGCCAGACCATCAACGACGCCCAGTCGTACTGGGACGTCTACCCGCTCTACCTCTGGGCGCCGGTCCTCACGATCACCGTGCTGGTCCTTGCGCTCAACCTCCTGGGCGACGCGGTGCGCGACGCCTTCGACCCCCGAACTCGCCGGTGATCGGTTCACCGGGAGATGCAATAACCACGGAAAGGGTGGGCTATGCGGTTCAAATCACCGTTGATTGCCATCTCCGCGGTCGGTGTGCTGGCTTTGAGCGCCTGTGGCGGCTCAGGGTCGGACAGCAGCGGCACGTCGGATCAAGAAAGCCAGAACAACAACATCGGGAACACCGGTAACAACCAGGACCCGACTGCCAAGGGGCCGGTCACGCTGGCGGGCGCCAAGAAGGGCGGCATCGTCACGGTGCTCACCCTGACCGGCCTGACCACGACCATCGACCCCAGTGAGAGCTACTACACCGACACCTCGTCGATCCTGAGTGGGCTCATCACTCGCTCGCTGACGCAGTACAAGTACGACCCGACGACCAAGAACATGATCCTGGTCCCTGACCTGGCTACCGACCTCGGTACCCACAACGACAACTACACCCAGTGGAAGTTCACGATCCGCCCCGGTGTGAAGTGGGGCGAGAACGGCAAGCCGGTCACCGCCAAGGACGTCGCCTTCGGGATGACGCGGTGCATGGACGCCGCGACCTTCCCGACCGGTGCCTGCCAGTACTACTCGAACGTCTACTTCAAGGGCGGCTCGACCTACAAGGGCATGTACACCGACCCGGGCTCGACCTTCAAGGGCATCAAGGTCAGCGGCCAGAC
>Ga0070665_100000861_pt1 | contig 39348 bp, 37 predicted proteins | sample KBSS13metaG_FD_65862 | JGI IMG/M metagenome (GOLD analysis project Ga0070665, IMG submission 65862) | Switchgrass rhizosphere microbial communities from Kellogg Biological Station, Michigan, USA - KBS S1-3 metaG | ecosystem: Host-associated > Plants > Roots > Rhizosphere > Soil ... | reverse complement strand
GGCGACCATAGCAAGAGTGAACCACCTGATCCCTTCCCGAACTCAGAAGTGAAACCTCTTAGCGCTGATGGTAGTGTGGGGTTTCCCATGTGAGAGTAAGTCATCGCCAGCTCATTATTCTAAACACCCCGGTCTCGAAAGAAACCGGGGTGTTTCTTTATGGGAAATTAAATTGATTGTTTAATTTAGATGCAGTAAGACCATAAAAAGGACTCTATATGAGTCCTTTTTTAATAGAGGAAGCGAAATTTCGAACCCGCTCTAAGTTAGAAATGGGCTGCTAAACCGACATAAGGGCCCTTAAATTCAAATTTAAGATCATTATTATCGTAGTCATCTAAATCAATATTGAGTACGCGATATCCTGCTGTTAAACCAAGATCAATAAGTAGATTATCTGCAAATTTATATTTTACTTCTGCTAATGCATCTGTGATTCGTGCATCATCAAAGTTTGTATAGGTTGCTTCACCTTTAGCACTTAAGCCTGTAAATGGAAGTTTGACTTCACCAGATAAATAAGCAATAGGATATGTTTTATCAATATCCACGCGTTTACCAGTATAAGCAGTAATATCACCATTTAGTACAGTTGCACCAAGCCCAGCATCTACACTCACAATATTGTCTAGTAACTCATAATAGAGAATAAAATCGCTATGATCTAAATCAACTTTATAGTTAGCTTGACCTAAAGTTTCTGATTTAGTTTGAGTATCTAAATTTACATAACGTATTTTTGCATTTGGAATAAATGGGATTGGGTGTTCTATTGCCAATGAGAGTTGAGCACTACCTTTTTGATCTAGATCTTGATCATCAGGAAATTGAGAAGACATATTCGCTTTACCATCGTAAAACCAGTAGCCGACATCTCCTTTTACTCCAACAAAGTCTGCTTGAGCAAGGCCACTTAAGCCCATCCCGAGCGTTAATAAAGATATTTTTAATATTTTCACTTTGAACATCCGCATAAAAGAAATCTTTGAGCGCATCATATAGACATCTTGCTACAGATGCATTGATAAAAAATATGAGTCTGAAGCATATATTATTAATAATTTTTCTAAGCTAGATAAAATATTAATCATTTCAAATAATTAATATTTAAATTTTTCATTTGGATGACATTAGTCCTCTACAGATTTTAGTATAAATTTTGTCATATAAAAAATGGGTATTATCAAATTTTAATTGGAAATTAAGGAGGAAATTAATGGATAAGTCGAGTAATTAAATAGATCTTTTTAGTGCTTGGAAGAAAATGTCATTGAACAATATTGTCTGACTATTTGATTTAAACGTAAAGATTAGCTGAAAAATAACCAATTGTGAAAAAAACTTAAAAAATTCGTAAAATTTCTGATGGAAATTACAGTAAAAAGAAATAAAAACAGGTATTGTTCAGCTATATAGGAGCAAAAAATGGACAAAAATCTTTAAGGAAGAATTTTCTATTTTTGCTTGTTTGAAATGAAAATAAAAATACTCACAAGGTGCCTTTTATTCTCAATCAAACACAAAAGTATTCTTTGGTTCTTTTTTTGCATGCGGAATAACAATCAACAATAGCAGTAAAAATAAGCAATCTTTTAACATTAGGTGTTTTATGACAGATTCTCGTGAAAACTGGACGTCACGATCTGGTTTTATTATTGCAGCCGTTGGTTCGGCTGTAGGCTTAGGTAATATTTGGCGCTTTCCATACGTTGCTTATGAAAATGGTGGTGGTGCGTTTCTTATTCCTTATCTATTGGCACTCATTACTGCTGGTTTACCGTTACTATTTTTAGATTATGCGGTTGGTCATCGTAGTACTGGTTCACCTCCAAAAGCATATCGGGCCTTATTTAAAGGTGGAGAAACATTAGGTTGGTGGCAAGTTTGTGTCTGTATCATTATTGGTTTGTATTATGCGAGCGTTTTGACATGGGCAGGTAGTTACGTTTACTTCTCTATTGGTCAAATGTGGGGAAGTGATCCGGAAGGCTTCTTCTTTAATACCTATTTACAAACCTCAAAAGCGACTGGTTTTGATTTACAGTTTGTAAGTCATTTATTCTGGCCGATTGTTGGAATTTGGGCACTTACTTTAATCATTCTTTATGGTGGGGTGAAAAAGGGTGTGGAATTATCCAATAAAATTTTCATGCCATTATTATTCATTCTATTCACTATTTTGGTGATTCAGTCATTGCGTTTACCTGGTGCAGTTCAAGGTTTAAATGCATTCTTTACGCCAAACTGGTCAGCAATGATGGACTATAAAGTATGGTTAGCCGCATATGGTCATACTTTCTTTTCATTATCTGTTGGTTTCGGGATCATGGTTACCTATGCATCTTATTTAAAACCAAAAACGAATTTAACTGGCTCTGGCTTAATCGTTGGTTTTGCAAATGCATCAACTGAGATTTTGGCAGGGATTGGTATTTTTGCTGCTCTTGGTTTTATGGCACATGCAGCAGGTACTGATGTTAAAGATGTCGTGAGTGGCGGTATTGGATTAGCATTTATCGCATTCCCTAAAATTATTTCAAGCTTAGGCGCTGGGGCTGATTTATTTGGTCTTTTATTCTTCTCTTCACTTTTCGTCGCAGGTATTTCTTCGATGGTCAGTATTTTGGAAGTGCCTATTGCAGCAATGCAAGATAAGTTGAAATGGGGCCGTAAAAAAGCTGTAACGATTATTGGTGGTGGTAGTGCACTTGTATCAATTATTTTATTCTCAAGTGTAAATGCAATTAAGCTGGTTGATATTGTTGATCACTTTATTAATAACATCGGTATTATCGGTGGCGCATTAATATCAATTATTAGCGTAGCTTGGTTTAAACGTTCAGCTCTTAAAGAACTTAGTGACCATATAAATCGTATCTCAACCATTCAAGTGGGTAAGGGGTGGGATTTCACTTTAACGGTTATTACATCTTTAATCTTGTTAACGACACTCTGTATGACTGTTTTTAATTTGATCAAAAATGGCTATGATACTTATAGTATGAGCTTACAAGGTGTATTCGGCTGGGGCAGTGTGATTTTCTGTGCGGTCGTTGCAATCGTGCTAAGCAAAATGAAAGATCGCTAGGAGGATAAAATAATGAATACTTCGGCAATCGTGATGATGGTGATTTCGATGGTGTTTTTATGGGGTGGGTTGGCTTTATCCATTCTACATTTATCGAAACATCCTGAAGAGTTAGATGACGTTTTAGAAGATGTAAAAGATCAGCATACGCTTTGATGCTGATCAAATAAAAAGCAGGCTTAAAGCCTGCTTTTTTTATGCAATTTTTTGAATTTTACAATAATAAAATCCGTCGCCAGACTGCGCTTGTGGTAATAATTGTCGGCCATGAATTTGTTCAAGTCCCCAATTCGCTTCAATCTTAATTTCTTTTGCATCAGTATGTTCTGCAAAGAAATTTATCATCTGCTGTTCATTTTCAGCTTTTAAAACTGAACAGGTAATATAGAGCAATGTGCCTCCAACATTAAGCTGTTGCCACATGTGTTCCAAAATCTGTTTTTGTAGTTCGATCGTTTGAGCTATGTCGCTAGATTGGCGCAATAGGCGTATGTCAGGATGACGACGAATTACACCTGTAGCAGAGCATGGTGCATCAAGCACGATACAATCTACTGGTTGTGCGAGAACCCATTGGGTTGCATCGGCTGCCAAAATTTCAGTATGGCTTTGATCAAGTGCTAAGCGGTTTAAATTCTCAGTTACACGGATTAAACGGTTAGAATCTTGGTCAATAGCAATGAGCTGAGCCGGTTTAAACTTTTCGAGTAAATGAGCTGTTTTTCCACCAGGAGCTGCACAGGCATCAATTACTGTTTTATTATTTAGATCTGGCAATAATGTTGCACATAGCTGAGCATGTTCATCTTGTACAGAAAACCATCCCTCTTCAAAGCCGGGTAGCTGGGTAATTTGTACAGATTGTTCAAGAACAATACCTGCTTCAGACAGGGTACAAGCACGTGCCTGAATATCTAGGCTTTGTAATTTTGCTAAATAAGCATCACGACCAATATGACGCTGGTTAACTCGCAAGGTTAAAGGTGCGACTTGTTTTAATGATTGGCAAAGAGATTCAGTTTGTTCCCCCCAATCCTTTTTTAACCTTTTGAAAAGCCAACTTGGTAAGCCATGCGCTTGCTGTAAACCTTGCTGAAAGTCATCAGTTTCACGAGTAGCTCGGCGTAAAATAGCATTCACAATACCGCCGAGTGCAGGAAATCCAAGTTGTTTGGTGGCATCTACTGTTTCTGATATGGCAGCGTGCGCTGCAATACGCGTGCATAAAACTTGATAAAGCCCAACATACAGACAGGTTTCAACAGTTTCATTATTTAAAGGTTTACTGAGTAAAGGTAGGCTAATTGATTTAAGAGCAAACCATTGGCGTAGCGTACCTAGAACAAGTTCATGAAATAGTGCGCGATCACGTTCTGCGACTTGATTCAGCTGTGTATTTAAAATACTAGCAAGTGATTGACCTTGCTGAACTTTTAATAACGTCTGAACGACTTGAGCACGTAAGTTAAATCGTGACGAATTTGATGAAACCTGACTCATGGTAGAATTTGTCCTACGTGAAGTTTTTGAGTTTGTGCAATTTGTTGAGCATTCATTGCTTTACCACCCGGCCATTGCACGCTGGTCAGACAAATAAAAGAGTTTTGACCACAAGCAACATGTACGCCTTGTTTATCAATCACGATAATTTCACCAGCTTGAGCATTTGCTTGGTTTTGAGTAGAAGTGGTTGAGTTCCAAACACGCAAAGCACTATTTTCATCTAACTGAATGAATGCAACTGGCCAAGGGTTGAACGCACGAATATTTCGGTCAAGTTGTACAGCATCATTTGACCAGTCAATACGAGCTTCTGATTTCACCAATTTGTGTGCATAGACAGTTAGACTTTCATCTTGAACTTCACGTTCTGCCAAATATTTTTGTAGCGTTTCTTCTGACTCGAGTACGTCACAAATTGCTGTTGCGCCCTGAGCTGCGAGTTTGTCATGTAAAGTCGCTGATGTATCTTCGGCTGTGATTGGACAGTAGGTTTTATACATCATATCCCCTGTATCTAAACCAGCAGCCATTTGCATGATTGTGATTCCGGTTTCTTCATCACCTGTTGCAATCGCACGCTGTATTGGTGCAGCACCGCGCCAACGTGGTAATAGTGAACCGTGAATATTTAAACAGCCATATTTAGGTGTATCGAGCACAGCTTGTGGCAGAATCAAGCCATAGGCTGCAACGACCATCACATCGGCACCTAAAGCTGCAAGTTCTTGTTGGGCTGCGAGCCCTTCTTCTGTAGATGCTTTAAAGTGAAGTGGTTGATAAACAGGGATACCATGTTCAAGCGCAAGCTGTTTTACAGGAGATGGCGTTAGTTTTTGTCCACGGCCTGCTTTACGATCCGGCTGAGTGTAAACGGCGATAATTTCATGGGAAGTTTTTAATAATGCTGCCAATGCTGTTGCAGCAAATTCGGGGGTGCCAGCAAAAATAATTTTCACAAATGCAATCCAAAAAGAGTTTATGGGTAGTATACGTGAAAAACGTTTGAAGCCCTAAACTCATGGCTATTGAGAGATTTGGTTTTTAAATAGTGAACAAAAAATTATTCAAAAATTTTTATTGATAAAAAAAGGTTATGAAAAAATAAAAAATTATTCATGTAAGTTTTGCTAAATATTGACTGACTATTACTGTTCTTGGCTTTCCCTATATTATTTGCTTCTATAGAATGGAGAATGATCAAATTATGATGATGAGTCAATATTCCGACTGATCTAACGCTATATCAGTATCATTCAGCCAGAGTGGGAGAAATTCCGCTCAAGCACAACTTGTTGGAAACACTAATGCCTGACTATCGTTCAAAAACATCGACACACGGAAGAAATATGGCTGGCGCACGTGGCTTATGGCGTGCAACAGGAATGAAAGATGAGGATTTCGGCAAACCGATTATTGCGGTGGTCAATTCATTTACTCAATTTGTTCCGGGCCATGTACATCTTAAAGATTTAGGGCAACTAGTCGCAGCAGAAATTCAAGCGGCAGGTGGTGTTGCTAAAGAGTTTAATACGATTGCAGTAGATGACGGGATCGCGATGGGGCATGACGGCATGCTTTATTCATTACCATCACGTGATTTGATTGCTGACTCAGTTGAGTACATGGTGAATGCACATTGTGCCGATGCAATGGTATGTATTTCTAACTGTGACAAAATTACTCCAGGAATGTTGATGGCTGCGATGCGCCTGAATATTCCAGTTGTTTTTGTGTCTGGCGGACCAATGGAAGCGGGCAAGGTCAAGTTCCGTGGTAATGAAAAAGCGATTGACCTTGTTGATGCAATGGTTGTTGCAGCTGATGAAAGTTATACAGACGAAGAAGTTGAAGAATTTGAACGTTCAGCTTGTCCAACATGTGGTTCATGTTCAGGTATGTTCACTGCAAACTCAATGAACTGTTTAACTGAAGCTTTAGGTTTATCTTTACCGGGTAATGGTTCAATTGTTGCGACACATGCAAACCGCAAGAAACTATTCTTAAAAGCAGGCCAACTTATTGTTGAATTGGCTAAGCGCTATTACGAACAAGAAGATGCAAGCATTTTACCTCGTTCAATTGCAACCAAGGCTGCGTTTAAAAATGCGATGACCCTTGATATTGCAATGGGTGGTTCAACCAATACGGTTCTGCATTTATTGGCTGCAGCAAGTGAAGCAGAAGTTGACTTTACTATGGACGACATTGACGAATTGTCACGTCGAGTTCCTGTATTGTCTAAAGTAGCGCCTGCGAAACAAGACGTTCACATGGAAGATGTTCACCGTGCTGGCGGTATTATGGCCATTTTGGGTGAGCTTGACCGTGCGAAGTTACTTGATGTATCAGTGCCAACTGTACATGAGAAAACTTTGAAAGATGCATTAGATAAGTGGGATATTATTCGTACTGAAGATGCAGATGTATATGAGTTCTATCGTTCATCTCCGGGTGGGGTTCCAACTCAAGTTGCGTTCTCTCAAAACCGTTACTATGCAACTTTAGATGGCGATCGTGAAAAAGGCGTTATCCGTAATGCAGAACATGCATTCTCTAAAGATGGTGGTTTAGCAGTCCTATACGGCAACATCGCGCTTGATGGTTGTATTGTAAAAACTGCGGGTGTAGATGAGTCGATCTTGAAATTTACGGGCACAGCGCGTGTATTCGAGAGCCAAGATGCTGCTGTAGATGCAATCTTGGGTCATGATATTAAAGCTGGTGATGTTGTTGTTATTCGTTATGAAGGTCCACGTGGTGGTCCGGGTATGCAAGAAATGCTTTACCCAACCAGCTACCTTAAATCGAAAGGTTTAGGAAAAGACTGTGCATTGGTGACAGATGGTCGTTTCTCTGGTGGTTCATCAGGTCTTTCAATTGGACATGTTTCGCCAGAAGCGGCTGAAGGTGGTGCAATTGGTTTGGTAGAAGATGGCGATACCATTGAAATCGATATTCCGAACCGTACCATCCACTTAAACGTTGATGATGCGACTATGGCGCACCGTCGTACAGTTCAAGAAGCGAAAGGCTGGCATCCGAAAGAAGAACGTAAACGTAAGGTATCAAAAGCGTTAAAAGTTTATGCAATGCATACAACAAGTGCAGCGAAAGGAGCTGTACGCGTTCTATAAAATATTCAATTTTATTAATTGAATAGAAACTATGCATCCATTTGCACGATGAATTATTATCATGCTGATGGGTGCATTTTTTACATCTGTTCGAAAAAATAGGCTTGTAGATGAGGGTGTTGCAAGTCATTCTATGGGTTTGCCATAAAATGATGATAAAATCTTCACCGATGCAGGAATACGTGCAAAACATGATCTTTGTTCTGTGTAAGCAGAGCTCATCAGCATTTTGTATATGAAATTTCTGCGGCACTTTGTACTGCGATCAAAGCAGTTTTTTGGTCTTGCTTAGGATTTATTTTTTAGAGGCTCTACTCTCATGTCACTGCTACGCCGTTGGTTTGACCCTATCCGATCGAGTTGGTTTTACCAAAAACCTTCACGTCAAGCGGTGTTACCCACGGAAAATGGTTTAAGTATTTATTTACGACTTGATGATGTGTATAGCTATTTAGCTGTTCAGCAACTGTCTCAGCTCGATGAGATTTTAAGTGATGAACTTAAACCTTTAAAAATTATTATTTCCCATACGGCTTCTGAACCTCCTAATAGTATGTCGCATGAAGAATGGCAAAATTATTGTTTGAATGATGCCAAAATATTAGCCAAACAACATCGTTTTGCTTTTGATGAATTTCCAGAAATCCCAAGCCAAGAATCTTTAAAACAAGCCGCCGTCATATTAAAAAGAACTCCATTACAAGGTCAGAATTTCTTACATTTACTTGAAGATATTTTTCACATGCTTTGGCAGCAACAATATGGAAAGCTACGTACTTTACATGCCATGGCAGTTAAACATCAGCTTCCTCAACATTTTTCAGAACGTATTTTTACGGATGAGCCTGTACCAGCAGCTTACTTTGAGTTTGGTGGACGTAAATATCATGCAGTAGATGATTTATTGCGTTTAACCCGTCGACTAAAACAGCAAAAGTTACTGACTGGCAATCCAATCTTTTTAATTAATCATATCGAATGGCGTGAGCATTTAATTAATGATGCTGAGGCACTTACCGAAATTCAGACACTTCATCCTGAACTTGATTTATATATTGCCTTAGAAGATCCAATGAGTTGGCTGTTGCTTGCTTATATTAAGGAAGAACTGGCTGATTATTATGATATTCAATTAAAAGTTTACCCTTTAAGCTACCAAGGCCGAGACTGGTTTGATTGGAGTTTGGCAACACGTGTTTCTAAACGAACAGATGTCGCTTTTACTCCTTTTTGCCGCCCTACAGAAGAAAGTGCGCTTGAAATGGCAAAGCTTTTCTATAGTGTGCAGGAAAATCAGCAAATCGATACGATTTTTACGATCTTGCAGGCCGTTTGGACAAAAGGCAAAGATTTATCTTTCCAAAAGCATTTCCAAGAATTACAGCATCAGCTGGGAATTGAGCAGTTAACCGAGCAGGATGTACCAGCTGTTTTGGCACAAAATGATGCTTTTTGCAAAGATAAGCATCAGCCTGATTTACCAGTTCTAGAGTTGCGTATTGATGGGCAAAGTTATGTATTTAATAGCTTGTACCGCGTTTGGATGATTGAAAGTATTTTTAGTAATGTTTTAGAAGAAAAATACAAAACGGCCTCAACTTCTAATTGAGGCCTACTCCTAAAAACAAGAATAGGGCAAAACCTGTTTTTTCCGTAGCATAACTATGTAGGGAATCGGAGATAAACAGTGACTTTTTTAGTAATTATTATGATGGTGTTTGCCTTTGCTGGCATGATTAAAGGCATGATCGGTTTAGGGTTGCCCGCAGTATCGATGGGCTTACTCACCATCGCAATGAGTCCTTTTCAAGCAGCCTCTTTACTCATTGTTCCTTCAATGGTCACCAATGTTTGGCAGCTTTTTGCTGAAGGACATGTCTGGGCTTTTATTCGCCGTTTCTGGACCTTACTTGTAGGTATTGTGGTCGGTTCAATATGGAGCTTTCTACCGACTTTAAGTCAAAGTCATGGGCAGAGTAGTGAAATTTTATTGGGCTGTATGTTGGCCTTATATGGGCTCTATGGACTATGTGTCAAAAAGCTCCCACACTTAGGGAAGCATGAGCGTTGGCTATCGCCGATCATTGGTTATATTGGTGGAGCAGTCACCGTAGCCACAGGCGTCATTATTATTCCTATCGTGCCTTATTTACAGTCTTTGCATTTAAAACGTGATGAGCTGGTTCAGGCTTTGGGATTAACGTTTACGGTGTCTACCATTTGTCTTGCGGTGTTTTTACACCACAACCCGATTTCAGGAATAACACTGGACTATCGGTTTTCTTTTGCGGCTTTATTTGCTGCACTCGTTGGAATGTGGTTAGGTAAAAAAATTCGCTATCGACTCAACGAGCAGTTATTTCGTCGTATCTTTTTTATAGGTTTGGTGTCATTAGGGCTTTATATGATTTTGCATTAAGCCGTTTTTTCAGGACGATGCTGCAATAAAAAATCTGCAAACTGTTGGTAACTACTAGGCAGCTGGTTGAAGTTTTGTGTGGCTAAAAGTAGTTTACGATTTGCCCATGCACCTAGCAGTTGGATCGAATGAAAATCATAATCCGATTGCAAACGCTGTGCAGCACGAGCTGGCATAATCGCAATTCCCACGCCTTTGGCGACTACCTCAGCAATTGCACTAAAGTTAGGTAAGCGCAAACGGTACTGTATGTTAAAGCCTAATAGCTTAGCTTGGGTCTCGATAGACTGTTGCAAAGAGTGATGGGGTTTAAGGCCAATAAAGCCATAACTTAGAGCATCTACCAAATTCAGCTCTTGGTATTGAGCTAAATTGTGAGTAGTAGGACAAATCAGAACTAAAGGATCACTCGCAAATTCTTTAGTTTGCAAATGTCTGGTATCAAAAAAACTTGAGACTAGACCTAGACAAGCAATTCCTTGGGTTAATGCATCTACAATTTCTGAGCTTTCTGCCTCATGTAAATCAATATTCATTTCGGGATGAAGCACCAGATATTGCGGTAATAACGTAGGCAAATATTCACTCTGAGCAGAAGAGTTACACCAAAGCGTTAATGCCTCTGTGGTAGGGTGCCTAAACCGCTGCATTTCTTGTTCGAGTTGATCTTTTTGTGCTAAAAGCTGACGAGCATGTTCTACAAAAGCATGTCCAGCTGTGGTGAGATCTACCCCAGTGGTTTGGCGAATAAATAAGGGTGTCTCAAAATACTGTTCGAGTTTTTTTATACGCTCGCTCGCTGCTTGAAGTGAAATAGCAGAGCGATCAGCACCTTTAGTTAGGCTACCAGTCGAGACAATATGAAGAACCAACTGTAAATCAAAAAAATCAAAACGCATGATAGGAACGTATTGAAACGCAAAAATTCATCATACTAAATCGTAATCAAAAAAGGCAGCTTACGCTGCCTTTTTGAATTTAGGTTTTATCTTTTAAACTAAACAACCAATTTAGAATAATGGCTGCAAATGTTGCTGTACCAATGCCACCTAAATTGAAATTGCCAAACATTAATTCAAAATTTCCTGCACCTAAGATAATTGTTACAGAAGCAACAATCAGGTTTTTATTGTTAGAAAAATCAACTTTGTTTTCAATCCAGATTTTTGCGCCGGCAATGGTAATTAAACCAAACACGACAATAGATGCGCCTGTTAAAACAGCACTTGGAATCGTACTAATTACCGCGCCAAATTTTGGAGATAGGCCTAAGAAAATGGCGAAGACACCAGCAATCACAAAAACAATGGTTGAGTACACACGAGTGACTGCCATGACTCCAATGTTTTCGCCGTAAGTAGTCATCCCCGGTGCACCAACACTACCAGAAAGAGTGGTTGCTAAACCATCTGCAACAAATGCTTTGCCTAATTGCGGCGTCAGGTTTTCACCAGTCATTGCACCTACTGCTTTAATATGACCTAGGTTTTCTGCTACTAAAATAAGCGCCACTGGCGCAATAATTAACATAGCCTTAGTATCAAAAGTAGGATGTGAAAAGCTTGGAATTCCGAACCATGCAGCCTGTGAGATTTGGCTAAAATCGATTGGTTTACCAAAACCTAGCCCATTGGTGGTGATGGCATAAATTGCATACGCCAAAATTAAACCGACCAATAGAAGCAGACGTTGCAATAAGCCACGAGTAAAGACTGCGATACTACCCATACAAAGTACGGTAATTAAAGCCATCCACATTTCAAATGGTTGGCCTGCAACACCTTTAATTGTAACGGGTGCGAGGTTTAGACCAATAATCATCACAATAGCGCCAGTCACCACAGGCGGCATGAGTTTTTCAATCCAGCGTGTACCCGTAAGCATCACAATAAAACCGATAATGGCATAAAACACACCACATGCTACGATTCCGCCTAAAGCCATCGAAAGGTTTGGATTTGCACCTGAACCTGTAATATGTCCAGTTGCTGCTGCAACCACACCAATAAATGCAAAACTTGAGCCTAAGTAACTCGGAACACGGCCACCCGTAATTAAAAAGAACAGGATGGTACAGATACCAGACATTAAAATGGCAAGGTTAGGATTAAAGCCCATGAGTAAAGGTGCTAAAACAGTTGCTCCAAACATGGCAAACGCATGTTGAATACCTAAAATAGCACTCTGAACTGGGGGGAGATATTCGTTGGTAGAGACCGGTCGGTGGTCAATATCACCTTGGTAAGGCTGCCATTTTGGAAACCAATTGGACATAAAATAAGCTCGTTATTCTTTAATTGGTGCCATGATACTCTTTCTTGAGAGTGCATTTAATCTCTAGAGAGAAGTATGTTAGTGAAAAGTAATTGTTTTTTAACGACTGGTATAATTTTATGAATTCTAAATATAAGGAATTAGTTATTTTTTTCTCATAAAGACTAATTTTTTGATTTTAAAAAAATATTCAAAAAAATAGAAAATCGAGGAAAATTTAAGAAAAATAGAGAATTTTGCAAGTAAAAAGCAGTACATCAAGATGCACTGCTTTGTTGAACAATTGGTAAAATTAGCTTAACCCGTATTACGTAAACCAGCAGCAATACCCGCAATACTCACCATAAGTGCATGGTCAACAGGCGTGTTCTCTGCCTGACGCTCAGCAAGATAATCACGGCGGCGTTTCATGAGTTCAGCCTGTAAAAGATGCAAAGGAAGTAAGTACGGTTTACGAACCTGCATTGATTGATCAAGAACTTCGTTGTTACTAAGAAGCTTTGATTCATCTTTCAATTTAAGGAGCGTTTCAACAGCATCTTTTAAGCGCTGACGTAATTGGTTACCGAGCACTTTTAAATCTTCATCTTCAGTCAAATGAGATTCGTAATAGAGTGCAATGTTGGCATCGGATTTAGACAATACCATTTCCAGCATATCAATGAGCGTCTGAAAATAAGGCCATTGCTGAAGCATTTCATCAAGTGTTGCTTTTTGCTGATCGGCAATCACTTCATTAATGGCAGCACCTGTACCTAGCCATGCAGGTAACATCAAACGAATTTGTGTCCAAGCAAATACCCATGGAATCGCACGTAAAGACTCGATGCCGCCACTCACTTTTCGTTTTGCAGGACGCGAGCCTAATGGCAACATTTGTAATTCGAGTTCAGGGGTAACTGTACGTAAATACTTCACAAAATGTGGGTTTTCACGAACTGTCTGGCGATAAACCTTAACGGAGTGATCTGTCATACGGTTCATGATTTCACGCCACTCGGGTTTAGGCTCTGGTGGCGGTAATAAAGTCGCTTCGAGTGTTGCTGCGGTATAGATTTCAAGGTTTTGCATGGCAATCCCTTCTAAACCGAACTTGAAGCGAATCATTTCACCTTGTTCTGTGACACGGATTGCACCAGAGATCGAACCCGGCGGCTGTGAAAATAGTGCCTGCTGGGTTGGGGCTCCACCACGACTAATCGAACCACCACGGCCGTGGAACAGCGTCAACTGTACGCCGTGTTTTTGAGCAATTGCAGTGAGCTCTTCTTGAGCACGATATTGCGCCCAGTTAGCTGACATGAAACCAGCATCTTTTGCAGAGTCGGAGTAACCGATCATCACTTCGTGTTTACCCTGAATGTGCTGTTTATACCAATGCATATTGAACAGCGTATTCATGGTGCTTGCAGCGCCATCTAAATCTTTTAAAGTTTCAAATAGAGGAACTACACGTAAAGGGTGCTGAATACCAGCTTCTTTTTGCAATAACAACACCGCTAAAACATCACTTGGATATTCAGCCATCGAAATAATATAAGCCCCTAAAGACTCAGGCGGTTGGTCAGCCAAAGTACGCATGGTTGCAAATACTTCTTGGACATCTGGGTGCCCAATCAAACTGCCTTCAGGTTCATTAATATATTTCGGTAAAAGTGGGCGCTTGCTTTGTAATTCCTGAATCAGGAAGTTTTGGCGTGCTTGTTCAGTCCACGATTCAAAATTACCTAAACCTAAATATTCGGTAATTGCTGAAATCGCTTGGCGATGACGACCTGATTCTTGGCGGATGTCGAGTTTAAGTAGTTCAATACCAAAACAATTCACACGGTAGATAAAGTCCAGGAGCTGACCATTCGCAATTTCAGGTAAGTTACTGTCGATTAAAGAGCGATAGCACAGCAATAAAGGTTGTAAGAGTTCATCTTTGCTTTTAATGACATTGCTGTCGTCTGCTTCTAAGCCTTGTAGGCGCTGCGCTAACCAGTGGCGAGTCGCTTTTAAGCGTTCGCGTGTAGCACGTAAATATTCACGATAAGGTTCTGCATGTTGGCTACCAATTGCTTGAATCATTTCTTCAGAACACGTCTGGATTGAAAGTTCCCAACGTAAGTTTTCGATATCTCTTAAATAGAGGTCCGCAGCTTGCCAGCGTGATAACCACAGTACTTCTTGGGTAATTTGATGAGTAACATTTGGGTTACCATCTCGGTCTCCACCCATCCAAGATGCGAAACGTACTGGTGCAATATTAAGTGGTAAATTGAGTTGGCAGTTTTCTTGAACTAATTCATTTAACTCGCGAATGAATTTAGGTACAGCATTCCAAAGTGTTTGCTCAATTGTGGCAAATCCCCATTTTGCTTCATCGACTGGAGTAGGACGGTGCTGTCTGATTTCATCTGTTTGCCAAGCCGAACTAATTTGTTGCTTTAAGTTGGCAAGTGCATTTTGTCGTTCACGCGGAGTAAGTTTTTGCTGATCAAGCTGAGAAAGACAAGCATTGATATCATCATATTTCTGAATCAGGGTACGACGACTCACTTCAGTTGGGTGCGCCGTAAGTACTAACTCAATATTGAGATCACAAATTTGCTGGAACAGTTTTTCTGTCGAAATACTTTTGTCTTTAAATTTTTGAAATAGGTGAACAAGTGGATTTGGAGAGTTAGCCTCCGAATCAAATTCTGCCTGTCTGCGGCTACGCACTACATGGTATTGCTCGGCAATATTGGCAAAATTTAAAAAATGAGAAAAAGCGCGGGTAAGAGGAAGTAGCTCTTCATCGGGCAATTCTAAAAATAATTGTTCTAATTGCTTTTCGGCTTCAGCTTGACCATCACGTGCACCTTTTGCAAGAGCACGGATTTGCTCGATCTGATTAAACAGTTCTTGTCCTGCATGTTGTTTTAGGGTTTCACCTAACAAATTGCCAAGTAAACGGACATCCTCACGCAGTGGCGCATCGATTTGCTGAACCATGCTATTTTCTCCTGTTCTTATTCTTATCGAATATAGCGCGATTAACAAACATTCCAAGCTTTGAGCGTAAGAAAATGTGAATTTTTGCTTAAAAAATAACATTTAATTCGCTTATGGCGTCTTAAAAGTAGACATGCACTCAGTGCGACTTTTGGCAATCGGACTTTGGTTTAATTCCGATATTTGAGCAAAAATAAATGAATTGCATCTCTAATAATGTGTTCTAGCTCTTCTGCATTTGGTACGGCAATAATTCTAAGTAGAACCTTATGGTGACGTACACCAAGCAACAAAGTTAAAAGAAGCTCTGTTTGATAAATTGGATCATCGGCTTGGATAAACCCTAATTCAGCTGCTTTTTGGAAGAATGCGGCTAACTGATTTTGAAGTCGCGTATGTGATGCATCAAAAAACTGTTCAGCTAAAGGGCTTTGTTCTGCTGCGAGTTCAAATAATACATGTTCCAGCTTTAATGCTTCAGGTGAATAAATAATCTGCAAAGCGCGTGAACACACAATAAAGAGTGCTTGATAAAAGTCTACCGATGCATCTAATTCAAATTGTTTAGGATTTAGCGTCTCTTCACAAGTTTGTGTAATTGCACAGATAAACAGGTTCGCTTTGTCTTGAAAGTGATTATACACCGTGAGTTTAGTGACACCTGCTTCCTGTGCAATCTGGTTCATGCTGGTACCGTGATAGCCAGATTTTAAAAAAATAGCTTTCGCGGCTTGTAAGATACGAGCACGTTTTTCCAGATCTTTGGGGCGACCACTTTGATTAACTGTTTGCACAAAATCCTCTGATAAAAATTTAAAAAGATAGCAATTTATAAGTTTTTCTTTAATTAATGTACCCATGGGTATATTAATTAAAAAATAAACAATTTATGATGCAAGCATATTGTGCCTTAAAAAATCAGTTTGAATAAGAGCGATAAGATATGAATCTGTTAAAACCTCTCATCATGAGTATGGTGATTGTTTGTACGGTCACATTAATGGGGTGTAGTAAAGAAGCTCCCAAAACAGAAGAAATACCCTATGTGATGGTGGCCCAACCCTTAACTACTCTCAATGAACAAAAAAGCTATGCAGGGGATGTGCAGGCCAGACAGCAAACAGCTTTAGCATTTCGGGTCGGTGGACAGGTTACGGCACGTTATGTGGATGTAGGTGATCGAGTTAAAGTCGGGCAAGTTTTAGCAAAGCTTGACGTGGCAGATGCTCAGCTACAATTAAATGCCGCTAAAGCCCAACTGGACAATGCACAGGCTTCAGCAAAAACAGCAGCTGACGAACTTAAACGTTTTCAGCAATTATTGCCGATTAATGCGGTGAGTCGTTCGCAATTCGATACGGTAAAAAATCAATATGACGCTGCGCAAGCGGCTCTACAGCAAGCTCGTTCTAACTATGAAGTTTCTGCAAACCAAACTGGTTATAACCAACTCGTTTCTAATAAAAACGGGGTAATTACTGCGCGAAACATTGAGATTGGACAAGTGGTTGCTGCGGGCCAAGCGGCTTATCAACTGGCCATTGATGGAGAGCGTGAAGTTGTCATTGGTGTGCCAGAACAAGCGGTTTCCGAGATCAAAGTTGGCCAAGCAGCTTGGGTGACATTATGGTCTAAACCGAATGACCGATTTGCTGGTTATGTGCGTGAAGTTTCCCCAGCGGCGGATCAGTCCCGTACATTTACAGTGAAAGTTGCACTCAAAGAAGGTCAATCTGCTATTCAGCTTGGACAAAGTGCACGCGTATTTTTTAGCTCGACTCAAACTAATGTGATGAGTGTGCCACTTTCGAGTGTTTCAGCAACAGATAATCAACCTTATGTGTGGGTGGTTAATGCGAACCAGACTTTGCGTAAAGTACCTGTAACGATTGGTGCATATGGCAAAGATAGTGTACCTGTGTTATCTGGATTGGCTCCAAATGATTGGGTTGTGATTGGCGGCGTACATTTGCTACGTGATAAACAGAAGATTCATCCGATTGATCGTGAAAACCGTGGGGTGAAAATTCAGGGAGCAACCCAGCCATGAAATTCAATCTCTCGGAATGGGCATTAAATAATAAAGGCATTGTCCTTTATTTTATGCTGTTGCTTGGCATTATCGGTGCAATCTCTTATTCAAAATTATCACAAAGTGAAGATCCACCATTTACCTTTAAGGTCATGGTAGTGCAGACCTACTGGCCTGGGGCGACTGCCAAAGAAGTTTCTACTTTAGTTACAGACCGTATCGAAAAGGAACTCATGACAACAGGGCAGTATGACAAGATTATGGCTTACTCCCGTCCAGGCGAGTCGTTGGTCACTTTTGTAGCGAAGGATTCACTTACTTCTGACAAGATTCCTGATGTTTGGTACAACGTTCGTAAGAAGGTAAATGATATACGTCATGAACTACCAAACGGTGTACAAGGTCCATTTTTCAATGACGAATTTGGAGACACTTACGGCAATATTTATGTACTGACAGGCAAAGACTTTGACTATGCACTTCTTAAGGAATATGCCGATCGTTTGCAATTACAGCTTCAACGCGTCAAGGATGTCAGTAAGGTTGAATTAATTGGTCTGCAAGATCAAAAAATCTGGATTGAGATTTCTAACACCAAAGCGGTACAGCTTGGTATTCCAGTTACAGCGATTCAAGATGCCTTACAAAAGCAAAATAGTATGGCAAGTGCAGGTTTTTTTGAAACAGGCACAGACCGCATTCAGATTCGAGTAAGTGGTCATTTACAAAACATTGATGAAATTAAGAAAATGCCTTTACTGGTAGGTGATAAAACCATTCAGCTCGGAGATGTCGCTGATGTCTACCGTGGTTTTAGTCAACCTGCTCAGCCACGTATGCGTTTCATGGGTGAAAATGGGATTGGTATTGCTTTATCAATGCGTAAGGGCGGCGACATTATTGCCTTAGGTAAAAATCTCGACACAGAATTTGCCCAACTGCAAAAAACTTTGCCTTTAGGCATGAAGCTCCAAAAAGTTTCTGACCAACCTGTAGCGGTACAACGCAGTATTCATGAGTTTATAAAGGTACTCGCTGAAGCAGTTATTATTGTCTTGTTAGTGAGCTTTTTCTCTTTAGGTTTCCGTACAGGATTGGTTGTCGCTTTTTCTATTCCTTTAGTTTTAGCAATGACTTTTGCGGGGATGAATCTATTCGATGTCGGGCTGCATAAGATTTCACTGGGTGCCTTGATTCTGGCGCTAGGTCTGTTAGTCGATGACGCTATCATTGCCGTCGAGATGATGGCAATTAAGATGGAGCAGGGTTATAGCCGGATTAAAGCCGCCGGCTTTGCGTGGAAAACAACTGCATTTCCAATGCTCACCGGAACACTGATTACTGCGGCTGGTTTCTTACCGATCGCTACGGCTCAGTCTGGTACAGGTGAATACACTCGCTCTATCTTTCAGGTGGTGACGATTGCCTTATTAGTCTCTTGGGTTGCAGCAGTTTTATTCGTACCTTATTTAGGCGAAAAGCTATTACCCGATTTTACTAAAACAGGTCATCAAGCACCTTGGTATGTCCGTTTATGGGCGAGATTAACCAAAAAACCGCAACCGCAAACCGTGGCCATTTCACAGGACCATCACTACGATCCTTACCAATCTAATTTCTATTTACGTTTTAGAAAGATGGTTGAGTTTTGTGTGACTTACCGTAAAACCGTAATTGCGACGACGGTGGGTGTTTTTGTGCTATCTGTGCTGATGTTTAAGATCGTTCCTCAGCAGTTTTTCCCACCTTCGAACCGTGCCGAGATTTTAGTCGATTTAAAACTTGAAGAAGGTGCTTCTTTAACAGCGACAGAACAAGCTGTGAAAAAGGTTGAAAAATTCCTATCTAAACAAAAAGGTATTGATAACTATGTGGCTTATGTCGGTACAGGGTCACCACGTTTTTATTTGCCGTTAGACCAGCAATTACCGCAAGCCAGCTTTGCACAGTTTGTTGTACTAGCATCATCACTGGATGATCGTGATGAAATTCGACGCTCGTTAGACAAACAAATTAGACAATTGCTACCGCAAGTTCGTACTCGCGTGTCATTACTGGAGAATGGCCCTCCTGTTGGTTATCCATTGCAATATCGTGTGTCGGGTGAAGATCAAAATCTGGTCCGTCAAGAAGCACAGAAAGTCGCTAAACTGATTAGCGAAAACCCGAATACCACCAATGTGCATTTAGATTGGGGTGAGCCGAGTAAGATTATTTCAATTCAAATTGACCAAGATCGTGCTCGACAAATGGGTATCTCTAGTGTCGATTTAGCAAATTTTATTAATGCATCAATTACAGGTAGTGCGATTGAGCAATATCGTGAAAAGCGTGAACTCATTGAAATCCGTTTACGTGGCGATCAGAGCGAACGAGTTGAAGTGGCTTCTCTGGCAAGTTTAGCTGTACCAACGAACAACGGAACGACTGTGCCTTTAGCTCAAATCGCTAAAATTGAGTATAAGTTTGAAGATGGTTTAATTTGGCATCGTAACCGCTTACCGACCATTACTGTTCGCGCAGATATCCGCACTCAATTACAACCAGCTACAGTGGTTGGCGAGTTAGCTGAATCAATGGATAAATTACGTGCTGAATTACCAAGTGGTTATCTGGTTGAAGTTGGTGGAACTGTAGAAGAGTCTGCACGTGGGCAAAATTCCGTTAATGCGGGTATGCCACTGTTCTTGGCTGTGGTCATGACATTACTGATGATTCAGCTCAAAAGCTTATCACGCGCGACTATTGTGTTGTTAACAGCTCCGCTTGGTTTAATTGGTGTGGTTTTATTCTTGCTCCTATTTAACAAACCATTTGGCTTTGTGGCCATGTTGGGCACAATTGCACTCTCTGGGATGATCATGCGTAACTCGCTTATTTTGATTGATCAAATTGAACAAGACAGGCAAGCAGGACATCCAACATGGGAGGCGATTATTGAGGCGACAGTGCGTCGATTCCGCCCGATTATTTTGACTGCATTAGCCGCGGTTTTGGCCATGATTCCACTTTCACGAAGTATTTTCTTTGGTCCAATGGCAGTTGCGATCATGGGCGGCTTGATTGTTGCCACCTTACTGACATTATTTTTCTTACCTGCGCTCTACGCAGCGTGGTTTAAGGTGAAAAAAACCGCATAAAATACATAAATTTTTTGTGAATAAAGGTGCGAAATATTGAAAACTCCAATATAGTAGCACCTGTCTTTACACAAAAAATACAGGATTATTTCACTGCATAAAAAATAGGCTAAGTGCAGTGAATTGAGGTGAAATACAGATGGGGCAAGACCATATCGAACAGCATCGCCGTTATATAGTAATTTCTTATGCGTTCATGTTTCTTGCATTGTTTACGGTTATTTTTGCGGCCTTTGCTTATTTGGTCGCTCGTAAAGTGGCGGTTGTAGATAATGCAGAAGTTTGGATTCATGCGCATGCACTATGGATTATGCGAAACGGGATTCTATTTCTTTGTATGGCAATTTTTGCTGTGGTCTGGTTTATTCCGCTCTTCTTTTTTGCATGGGACAGTAACCTCTGGGTAACCGCCTCTACGGTTGCGGGTGTGGTATTTAGTGCTATTGCGTGGTTATTTCTATTAAATGCATGGTTAAAAGGCTTGTCTAAATATTTAAAAAATAAGGCAGTTTTTTAATATATCTATTTTTTAAACATTTTACCCTTGTAAATTCGGCTAAAGCCCCCCATTTAGTCGGCAATAGAGTATTGATAAAATTCCGTGAGGAGCACCGCCAAAAATGGCTAAACGTGATTATTATGAGGTTTTAGGCGTTTCAAAAACCGCAAGTGATGATGAGATCAAAAAAGCCTACCGTAAATTGGCGATGAAATATCATCCTGATAGAAACCCTGACAATGCCGAAGCTGAAGAGAAATTTAAAGAAGCTGCTGAAGCTTATGAAGTTTTATCGGACAGCGAAAAGCGTAGCATGTACGATCGCATGGGTCATAATGCGTTCGAAGGCGGCTTTGGCGGCGGTGGTGGTGGCTTTGGTGGATTTAGTGCCGAAGACATTTTCAGCCAGTTCGGTGATATCTTCGGTGGTGCATTCGGTGGTGGTGGACGTCAACAGCGTCAACGTCGCGGATCAGATCTACGCTATGTAATGGAACTTACCCTTGAAGAAGCTGTAAAAGGGGTGAAAAAAACCATTACCTTTACTGCTCCAGCACCTTGTGATGTGTGTGATGGTAAAGGTTCAAAAAATCCAAAAGATGTTGAAACCTGTAAAACTTGTCATGGTTCAGGACAAGTACGTATGCAGCAAGGTTTCTTCTCGGTACAACAAACATGTGGTACTTGTCGTGGCCAAGGTAAAATTATTAAAAACCCTTGTCAGGCATGTCATGGTTCAGGTGTCGCTGATCGCCAGCAAACGTTGGAAGTTACAATTCCAGCGGGTGTAGATAATGGTGACCGCGTTCGTTTGAGTGGCAAAGGCGAAGCAATTCGTGATGGCCAATCAGGTGATTTGTACGTTGAAGTCGTTGTTCGTGAACACGAAATTTTCCAACGTGATGGTGCCGATCTTTATATGGACGTACCAGTGAGCATTGCTGATGCTGCACTTGGTAAAGAAATTGAAATTCCAACTTTGGAAGGTCGCGTTAGCTTGAAGATTCCTGAGGGAACTCAAACAGGTAAATTATTCCGTTTACGTGGCAAAGGCGTTCGTCCAGTACGTAGCAGCATGGTGGGTGATTTACTCTGCCGTATTGTGGTAGAAACACCAGTCAACTTAAATTCTCGTCAACGTGAATTACTTAAAGAGTTGCAAGCTTCTTTTGATGGCGAAGACAGTGCTTCTTCACCGAAGAAAAAATCATTCTTTGATCGTTTGTTCGATTAATACTTGATTAGATAAGAAATTAAAAAGAAGGCGGATATTCATAAAATATCCGCCTTTTTATTGCGCTGATTCATCTTATTATTTTTATTCTGCTTAAAAGAAAATTACGTCTGCTTACTCTGTAGGGTGAGCAACATCAATATCATTAACACTTACAGTCGGTTCGCTAGAAGCAAGAGTAGGAGCATTTTCGATTACTGGTGCAGCTACTGCTTCTGCCTGTACAGCTACTTTTGGTGCCTCTGCTGCTGTTTCGCCAATAATCGGGTCAATATCTTCAACTTTAACGTCAGTGTTGGCATCAGTTGCTACAGTCTGAGCTGTAGGTGTTGCTGTTTGAGTACTTACGTTAGTTGTAATACGTGCTTTAGATAAGCTTTCTAAGGTGTCTCCTGGCTGGATTGCAGGCTCTGCAAATGCCATTGAACTCATAATCCCCATCATCAAGGTAAAGCCAATAATTCTCGAATGCATGTTGAACTCCTTATAGTCATCTTTTTTTCATTCGTAGCCCGTAGTGTGCAGATCAATTCTTTAACTTTTGTGAAAACAGATTAAATTTCAGTTCATCTCAAAAAATAATTTTTACTTTTTATCGTGAGCAAAGAGTTTTGATATAGTAGACAAATTACGTAAAACAGAAGATTGGGAAGGATTATGTCAGCAGCTCCACGCATTGGTATTTTAGGTGCAGGCGGTCGTATGGGCCGTATACTTATTCAGGCAGTTCAACAAGCAGGCTATCAATTAGGAGCAGCCGTTGTACGCCCAGAAAGTACTTTAATCGGTGCTGATGCTGGGGAACTTGCAGGAGTGGGTTCAATTGGAGTGAAGCTTACAGGAAGCTTGGCAGAGGTTCTTAAAGACTGTGATGTCGTAATTGACTTTTCTACTCCTGTTGCAACATCTGAGCATCTAAAGCTATGTCGTGAAGCTGGGGTAGCTATAGTAATCGGGACAACGGGCATGTCAGATGAGCAAAAAGCTGAGTTAGACGAAGTTGCCACCCATATACCTGTGGTTTACGCTGCGAACTATTCTGTTGGCGTAAATGTATCAATCAAGTTACTTGAGCTTGCAGCAAAAGTATTTGGCGATACAGTAGATATTGAAGTGATTGAAGCTCATCACCGTCATAAAGTAGATGCGCCGTCAGGTACAGCGTTAATGATGGGTGAAGCGATTGCAGATACTTTAGGCCGTAACCTAAAAGAAGTTGCTGTTTATGGGCGTGAAGGGCACACAGGTCCACGTGAACGTCAAACGATTGGTTTTGAAACCATTCGTGGTGGCGATATCGTTGGTGAGCACACTGTGATGTTCATTGGTGAAGGTGAGCGCGTTGAAGTGACTCATAAAGCAACGAATCGTATGAACTTTGCTTCTGGTGCAGTGCGAGCTGCTGCATGGGTTGTGGGCCGTGAAGCGCGTAAATATGACATGAAAGATGTTTTAGGATTGAATGACGTACAGGTTTAAAACCCTGTCCGTATTCCATGTGTAGCGAGAAAAACAAGATAGAGCAGAACATGAATAAAAAACAAATTGCCTTGACCACTCTTCTTTGCTTAAGCAGCCTCTGGACGGGGGCTGCTTCTACGGAAAAAGCTAAACTCAGCTTAGACCGTAATAATATTAAAGTCTGGACCTATCAAAAGACTGATAATCCAGTCTTTCAATATAAAGCTGAAACGACTTTTGATGTGCCACTTGAACGCGCTGTCGCTGTGATTTTAGATGTAAATCGTGCTGATCAGTGGGTGCCTTATATGGGCAAGGTTCAGATGCTGTCTCAAGATGAGAAAAAAGGTGAATTCACACTCTATATGCTGTTAGATTTTCCTTTTCCTCTAAAAGATCGTGATGTGGTCGTGAAAGGAAAAATGAGTAAAGCGGCCAATGGTCTCATTACCATTAAGAACACGGCGATTAATAGTAATTATCCGATACAACCTGATGTAGTGCGTTTAACACGCTATGAAGGGGATTGGACCTTCCAGAAACTTGCAAATAATAAAGTTAAAGTAACTACAAGTGGCTATGCTGACCCAGCTGGTGCGATTCCGCTGAGCTTCGTAAATATGTTTGTTCAACAGCAACCTTACCAGATGTTGCTGAAAATGAAGCGGGAAGTGACGAGTCCGATTTATGAACAGCCTAAACTGCCCGATATTTTAAAATAAATAACGTAAAAAAAGCGCCTGATCTCAGGCGCTTTTTTTTAATCTGAACATTGCTGCAAAGTTCGAACTGGGCTACTTTCACGTTTGATTTGGTATAGAACCAACAGTAAACCTAAACCCGCTAGTAATGCACCAGCAAATGATACTGCGCTATAACCCCAACCTAAATCGAGTACTAATGCACCTGCTGCTGCTCCAACTGCGTTACCTAAGTTAAAGGCACCGATATTTACTGAAGAGGCAAGGCCTGGTGCTTCGTGAGCGACAGACATTACACGCATTTGTAATGGTGGAACTAAAGCAAAAGTTGCAGCACCCCAGATCACTAATGCAATGGCTGCTCCAATCTGGCTTTGTGCAAGGATTGGGAAAGTCACCATCATCACAATTAACACAACCAAGAAACCAATCAGAGTTTTGTTAATAGACAAATCTGCAAAGCGACCGCCTAAATGGTTCCCCACTGAGAAACCGACACCAATCAACATCAGCATAAACGTAATGAAGGTCGGTGAAGCATGTGTAAACTCAGTCAAACTTGGCGCAATATAGGTATAGAGCGTAAACATTGCACCTGCACCAAGCACGGTGGTGAGTAGAGCAAGTATTACAGGAGTGCGCGTTAACACTTTCAACTCAGCTTTCACATTCGGTTTTTGGGCAACCATACCTTTTGGTAATGCTTTCCATAAAGCGAGCATAGTAATCACACCAAGCAATGAAATCGCAAGGAAGGACATACGCCAGCCAATGTTTTGCCCAACCCATGTTGCCAAAGGTACACCACCAATATTGGCAATGGTTAAGCCCATAAACATGGTTGCTACAGCACTGGCCTGTTTATGTGCGGGCACAATGCTTGCTGCTACAACTGAACCGATCCCGAAGAAAGCACCATGGTTAAGGCTTGTGATGAGACGCGCACCTAATAAGCTCATATAGCTTGGTGAAAACGCCGCTATCAGGTTACCTACCGTAAAGATCGCCATGAGAAAGATAAGCGCATTACGTCGAGCAAAACCACCAAACCACAGGGTCATGAAAGGCGCACCTAGCATGACGCCAAGTGCATAGCCCGTAATTAACATTCCGGCCGTTGGAATTGAAATGCCTAAATCATTAGCAATATTCGGCAACAATCCCATTGGAGAGAATTCCGTGGTGCCAATGGCAAAGGCACCAATTGCCAATGCCAATAACGAGAACGCCGTATTTGATTGAGTGTTCATGAGTTTAGTCCCAAACTGGTGCCCATGGCTCTGGGCTAACTTCACGACTGTTACGATCAAGTTCGGCAATCATTTGCATTTCAGCTGAAGTTAACTCGATATCCTGTGCTTTTAAGTTGCTAATCAGGTTTTCACGTTTAGTCGAAGATGGAATGACTGCAAAACCACGTTGCAATGCCCACGCAAGTGCAATTTGTGCTGTTGTTGCTTTATGAGCTGCTGCAATTTCAGCGAGAACAGGGTCTTGAAGCACTTTACCGTACGCAAGCGTCATATATGAAGTGACATCAATATTCTTCTCTTGTAAGAAATTTACAAGTTTATGGTTTTGAAGATAAGGGCTTAACTCAATCTGGTTGGTTGCAATATTTTCAGCACCAATTGTATCAATCGCTTGTTGAGTAAGCTCAATATTGAAGTTTGAAATACCAATTTGTTTAGTAAGACCTTGTTCTTTCGCTTCAAGTAAAAGCTTCATGATTTCAGGAATCGAAACGCCTAAATCTGGTGCTGGCCAATGAATCAAAGTTAAATCGACATGGTCAGTACGAAGCTTTTCTAAGCTTTCTTTTAAGCTTGGAATAAACTTATCTTGAGCAAAATTATCTACCCAGATTTTCGTGGTTAGAAATAAGTCCTGACGTGATACACCGCTTTCGGCAATGGCTTGACCAATCGCTGCTTCATTGTCATAAATTTGAGCAGTATCAATTACACGGTAACCTACGTCTAAAGCAGTTTTCACAGAATCAATGACTGCTTGTTCTTTAAGACGGAAAGTACCTAGACCAAAACGTGGAATATTCATGTGTTTACCTAAATTTGAATAATCATTTAACTTGATGTGCATTTTGCTTTTTTTATTGTTGCGAAAAAATAGATGAATAAGCAAAATATCTTTGATCATTAGTCAATAATGGAATAAGACATGAAATCAACAATTGAAGAACTCGTCGCGTTTATCGCAATCGTTGATACGGGTTCTTTTGTTGCGGCAGCAGAGCATTTAAAACAAACACCTTCGGGAGTTAGTCGATCTTTAACACGCTTAGAAGCTAAGTTAGATGTGACTTTGTTAGAGCGAACGACACGTAAATTGAAACTCACTCAAGAAGGGCAACAATTTTTGGTAAAGGCCCGTAAAATCTTAAATGAGTTAAATGCTGCTGAAGAAGAACTACAAAAATCTGATCAGGGTACTACGGGACTCATTCGTATTGATTCAGCAACGCCGTTTGTTTTACACGTGATTGCCCCATTAATGCATAAGTTTCGAGAGTGTTATCCAAATATTGAAATTGAGTTAAATAGTAATGATCAGGTGATTGATCTATTGCAGCAAAAAACCGATGTGGCATTTCGGTTTGGGGAACTTAATGATTCGAGTCTTCATGCCAAACTGGTGTGTAAAAGTCGTTTATTTATTGTTGCGAGCCCAGAATATCTAGCGATTAAAGGCACACCAACACAACCTGAACAACTCGAACAGCATGATCTGATTGGTTTTACCAGACCTGCCTATATTAATAGCTGGCCGATTAAAGTCGGCGATGAATATTTTTTCGCACAAGCAAATATTAAAGCTTCTAGTGGTGAGACGGTACGCCAACTCACGATTAGAGGCCATGGTATTGCACGACTATCTGAATTTGAAATTTGGAAAGATATTCAAGAAGGGCGCTTGATTGCATTATTCGAAGACCAAATTGAACATCAATATCAAAGCATCCATGCTGTGTATTATCAACAAGAGCATCTACCAAAACGAATCCGTTTATTCATTGATTTTTTGGCAGAACAGTTAAAAGATGGTTTTAAAAGCGCTCTCTAAAAGTAGCATAGCCATCAGTTGGAAAATGAACTTCTAAAATTGGAGTGGTTTGTCCTTCTGATGAATGCTGGGCCAGAAAATAGCTTTTTTGCTGTTGGCGGCAACTAAAATATAATTTGGAATAGGCCGAGTTCACCATCACAACTTCATTTGAGCTATTACGCTTATATTGATAATGAGAAATCGTACTAGACTCATCATCAGTGCGCTGCTCCAATTTGTAGTCTTGTTGATTGGTTATTTTTAAATAACCCTCAATCAGACTTTGGCAAACGGTATGTCTGTGCTGCTCATTTTTTGGTTGTGGTTGGCAACCTGCTAAAACAATAGTAAATAACAATATAGCTTTTAATTTCATGATCTTGCTACTCTTTGAGTTGATTTATATAGCGTAAAGGTGTTCTATAAACCAGTACAGATACAGAAATTTTTAAAAAAGCAGCACAGAATGACTTTCCAATATCAGGTTCTTGCCAATCAATTAGCACATCGAATTTATCAAGATGAGCTTAAACCTCATCAGAAGCTGATTTCTTTACGAGATTTTGCTCGTCAGCACAGTATTAGCTTAAGCACGGCAAAAAGTTGTTATGAGTTACTCGAGGCGAGGGGACTCATTTATGTAAAGCCGAAATCGGGTTACTTTGTGGTTGCCAGAACCCAATCTAGTCCTATTCCTGATAGCCCCGATTTTTTGTCTTTACCTCGGCAAGTCTCAAATCTGGAGTTGCATAACCAAATTCAAGAGGCCGCCTTACAAAGCCATCTCGTACCATTAGGTTCGATCCAGTTGACGCCACATTTTATTCCAGTAGAAGGCTTACGCCGTTCTATTCAACGTGCTTTAAAAAATTGTCAGCCACAAGACTTTCTCTACTGTAATAAACAAGGACATGAGCAATTAAGAAAAGCGCTTTCTGATCATTGGCGTGAAGATGGCATTTTCATTGCAGCAGAAGATATTTTTATTACCAATGGTTGTATACCTGCTTTGTTGTTAGTCATTCAGCATCTAACAGATGTAGGGGATAGTATTTTAATCCCAACACCTACTTTTAATGGACAGCTACAGCTTTTAGCCAGTTTAAAACGGCAGATTATTGAAATTCCTGCGCATCATCGTGGCATTGATCTTGAGCGTTTAGAGTCATTAATGCAGCAGGGTTTGGCAAAGGTTTGCCTCATGACAGCCAACTATCAAAACCCTTTAGGATATTGTTTAAGTAATTCAGAAAAACAAAAGATTGCTGAATTAGCTGCAAAGTATCAGTGCTTTATTATTGAAGACGATATTTTTGGTGAATGTGGTTACAGTAATGAACGCCCGCTACCGATTCGCTATTGGGACCGTGAGGGCTATGTCATTTGGTGTGGGTCGGTTTCTAAGTCGCTATCGAGCGCGTATCGGGTAGGGTGGTTCTGTCTAAGTGCAAAGCTACAGCATTTAAGACTTGAACTACTGGCAAGTAATATTGGAGTAAATACACCGCTACAATTAGGCTTAGCTGATTTTATTTATAGTCGTGGTTATCGAGAGCATTTAGAGCAGCTACGACCAAATCTAATGCGACAGGTCGAACAATATCGCAGTTGTATTTTAAGAGCCTTTGACGGCCTTCCCATTGCGTTAAGTCAGCCAGAAGGCGGCTATGCACTCTGGATACAATTACCAAAGGAGGTAGATACCTTAGCGCTTTATTACACTGCGAAAGCCGAAGGAATTACTGTGGTTCCCGGTCATGTTTTTGGTGAAGATGAACGATATCGACATTTCATTCGGTTAAACGCGGGTCATGAATTAACAGCAGATGTCCGCCAAGCAATTAGTGACTTGGCGGAATGGTCGCGACAACAGATGAAAACAGTAAATTAGTTTTATTCTGCAAAGTCTGCTTTAAGCACAATTCGATAACGTGCCTGACCTGAGTGTAAACGTTCAATTGCTTCATTAAGCTCTGACATTGGAAACAGCTCAATTTGAGGCGCAATTTTTTTGCGTGCAGCAAACTTTAACAGTTGTCGCAGTGCAGCAGGTGAACCTGTAGGGGAGCCTGTTACTGACTTAGCACCACCAATAAGTGAACCTACAGAAACAGGAACGGGTTCAAGCGTAAGGCCTAAGAAATGTAAGGTTCCGTTTGGTGCCAGTGTTGCAATAAAAGCAGGCCAATTTAGAGTCACATTTACGGTACTGAGCAATAAATTAAATTTACCTTTTTGTGCTTTTACCGCTTCTGTATCGCGGCTATTCACTACATGGTCGGCGCCCATTGCTTTGAGCTCTTTCGTTTTGTCAGGATTAGAACTAAATGCTGTGATTTCACAGCCCCAAGCTTTAAGTAGCTTAATGGCTATATGGCCTAAACCGCCAATCCCAATCACACCTACATGGTGTGTTGCCTGAATTTTGTGTTTGAGTAGCGGATCAAAAACGGTAATCCCACCACAAAGTAAAGGGCCTGCGCTTTCAGCATCTAAATCATCGGGAAGGGGAATAATCCACTGCCAACCTGCACGTACTTTATCGGCAAAACCACCAGCATGCCCGACGATTGTTGCAACATTTTCGCCGGTACAAAGGACTTGCTGACCACCAATACATTCATCACATGCTTGGCAGCTCTCTGCTGTCCAGCCAATGCCTACACGTTGTCCAATTTGTAAACCTTTGGCTTCTGAGCCTAAAGCAACAATTCGTCCAATAATTTCATGGCCTGCAACAACAGGGTACACAGTTGAACGCCATTCATTGTTTAGAACAGAAATATCAGAATGGCATAAACCACAGTATTCAACTTTTACTTCAACCTGATGTGGTTGTAATTCACCTGCATCAAATTGGTAAGGAACCAGTTTTTCACCTGCCTGCATAGCGGCATAAGCTTGAATTGTATTATTGCTCATCGGAAACTCCTTAAGCGGATTTGATCCGTTATGGTGGGTTATGAAGCTTTAAACTGACAATTGTTTTCATGATCATTGACCATGCCGACTGCTTGCATAAAAGCATAACAGGTAGTTGGGCCAACGAATTTGAAGCCATTCTTTTTAAGAGTTTTGGAAAGTTTTACGCTGAGTTCGGTTTGTGCTGGTGCCTGACGATAATCTACAACATCGTTTTGTTGTGGGGCCGCATCTACAAATTGCCAAAGCCATGTAGTGACATCACCGACTTGTGCTTTGAGTGCTTGCCAAGCAATTGCATTATCACGAATTGCTTTAAGTTTGCCTAAGTGGCGAATTAAACCCGCATCGGATAATTTTAGTTCTAAAAAGTCATCTGTGAATGAGGCAATTTCTGCAATTGGGTGATTAAAGAAGTGCTCTCGGTAACTTTCTCTTTTTTTGAGTACGGTAATCCAAGATAAGCCAGCTTGTTGACCTTCCAGACAAAGCATCTCAAACAATCGTGCTTCATCATGTTCTGGTTTACCCCATTCTTCATCATGATAGGTAATGTAGAGGGGATCATTGGAACACCATCCGCAGCGTTGAGTTTTCATGATGATGCTCCTTATATTTATCTTAGAATTTTAAAGTTTAAATAACACCCATTCATTTGGGCGCGTATCCCAATAATACAGTTCAGCTTGAGTTAAGTCTTCAAACTTTAGCCAAAAGTCTTTGCCCACTTTATCTGAAAAACCGGTACTGATTAGCAGGGCATCGTCGCTGATTTCCATGATCCAGCCTTGATAGCTATTGCCATTTAAAATGATCTTTTGCTGATTGCCTGACTCGGCAAACTCTACTAAGCGATTGATCAGCGCTTCCGACATACAATGTTCCTAGCGTAAATAAGAATAAGGGTTAATAGCACCACGCCCTTTACCATCTAGATAAAGACCATAATGCAAATGAGGTGAAGTATAACGTGCATTGCCCGTGTTGCCGACATAGCCGATCAGATCACCTTTTTTGACATAGTCACCGACATTTAGTCCACGTTTGTGACCATCAAGATGAGCATAATAATGCCATGTTCCTGCTGGACCTAAAATCCAGATGACTTTACCACCGAGATTATTATTGCGCAGATCTGCAACAAGCCCTTCGGTTGCACTGTACACTTTGGTTCCACGTGGAGCCAAAATATCAATTCCTTCATGACTACGGCCCTGACTGCGTGCAGCTCCCCACGTATCTTTTAACTCATCTCGGTCGACACCTTTCACAGGCACAGGAAGTCGATTTGCGAGTTGCATACTTTTAAGCTTGCTGACTTGAGCTAGTGGGAGTGGGGCTGGTTTTTTAGGTGCACTGGCACAGGCAGCCAATAGAAGAATTAAAAAACCAAGTGAGAAATGAGAAACAAAACGTCGCACAAAATACTCCCTGTCACTGCCATATCAAAATTATTTTACTCAATATGTCATGAACGGCTTGTCGAGATCAATTTTTTCATCGCTGTTGGAACGCCCTTGGCAACAGCTTGTTCTGGACTGAGCCATTGTCCTTCAAGTTCAATCGCCAGATGTTCTTTTTGATCAGGTTCCACGTGGAACGTGTGCGCATTAAGTAACCATGTGAAATGAGTGAAACTATGACTGATCTGAAAGGTTTGCGTTTGAGGTTGTAATTTAAATTGCTGACTTAAGCTAAGACGTTCGTGTTCAATTTCTAAAATGGGTAAACAGAATAAGCCACCCCATAAACCATGAGATTGTCGTTGTTGCCAGAACCATTCATCTTCACACTGGATGATAAGAACATCTGCAGTTCTAACGGGTGGTGTTTTTTTAGGTTTTTTAAATGGGAGTTCTTGTTCTAGGCCTTGTTGGTAAGCTTGGCAGTGGGCTTGCATTGGACAATATAAACAGAGTGGTTTTTTAGGCGTACAAATGGTCGCACCTAGGTCCATAATTGCTTGAGTGTAATCATGGTTACGTTGGGTTGGGCAAAGCGCTTCAGCTAGTTTCCACATTTCACGTTCATGTTGGGGTTTACTTAAATCATCCTCAATAGCAAAGAAACGGGCTAAGACACGTTTCACGTTGCCATCCATAATCACGCCATACTGACGTAAACCCAAAGACATGAGCGCACCTGCGGTAGAGCGGCCAATGCCGGGTAGAGCAATCCATTCTTCTAGCGTTTCAGGAAATTTTCCCTGCTGAGTTACAAGACCTGCGGCCTTGTGCAAATTACGAGCACGAGCGTAATAACCCAGACCTGCCCAATAAGGTGCTACTTCATCCCAAGTTGCATGACCTAAAGCTTCTACAGTCGGGAAGCGCTCCATAAAGCGGTCGAAATATTGCAGAACTGTTTTAACTTGAGTCTGCTGCAACATAATTTCAGAAACCCAAACTTTGTATGGATCATCTGCGACTTGCCACGGCAAATCATGACGACCATGTTGATCGAACCAGTTTAAGAGGGCATCAGAAAAAGAAAAGTCGGGCATGAACAGCTAAAGAAGAAAAGTAAGAGTTAAATTATAGCTGAAATTTGTGGGGAGATTTTGTTTAAAGCAGGTGAAGTACAAGTACCAGTTAAAACAGAGATGACCTTAAAAAGCGTGATCTCTGTTTCAATAATAAAAAAGGATTAATCCTTTTGTACACCCCAACGCTGATCAAGTTTCAACGGCTGGTTTTTGTAGTACGGAATGACATGAATGTGGAAATGATCAGAATTTTGTCCGAACACTTCACCATCATTGAAGCCAATATGGAAACCGTCTGGTTGATGGCGAAGTTGTGTTTCGTGGCGAGCAATTTCAAGAAGTGTAAGCAAGCCTTGATGTTCTTTAGACGTGATATCAAAAAAAGAACGAACATGGCGCAGTGGCGTTACCACACAGTGGCCTTTAGATAGCGGATTAGAATCAGGCAAAATTACAGCAAATTCATTCTTATCAATGATGTCATATTCATCAAATTCGCAATACGGACATTTCTTGTCAGTCATTGTTGTATCCTCTCATGTTATTCCATTAAACCCCGAGTGCGGGAAATAAGACTAGGCTTTGCTCTAGCTCAACGGGAGTATAGTTATTGAAGTATGGTTTAAAAAATACAGTAAAAATATTGCAAAGTCATAAACATTTAAGGGAGCAAATGCGAAAAAACATTTGCTCCAAATTGGCTTCTTTTATTTTAAAGTACGATCTAACAACGCGTACATTTTAGCAAGGCCTTGTTTTTCCGCTTCGCTATTGTAGCCAAGGTCTACACCGTTCGCTTTAGCTTTTTCATCTGCAAGCGGGTTACTAAAGCCATGTTTAGCACCTTCTAAAACCACTACTTCGTGTTTAACCTCAGCAGCTTGCATCTCTTTTTCAAAATTAGCAACATCTTCTAAGGTGACCATGCTGTCTAGTTCACCATGTAGTACTAAAACTTCACCCTGAATGCTGCCTTTTTGAGCAGGTGCTTTCGGAGCTAATGTAGCATGGAACGTTATAATTGATTTAAGTGGTGCACCTGAGCGAGCAAGGTCTAACACGACTTTGCCACCATAGCAGAAGCCAATTGCAGCAAGTTTTTCACTGTTTACTTCTGGTTGGGCCGCTAGAGTTTGAAGCGCTGCATTGGCACGATCGGTAACCGTATCTAAATTTTCAAATGTCTGCATCATCCATTCATAGGCTTGAGCGGCAGTCGAAGTTACTTTTTTATCGCCATACATATCAATTGCAAGCGCAGCATAGCCATGTTCAGCAAGCTCGCGTGCACGTTGTTCAGTATATTCGTTACGACCCCACCACTCAGGACCAACAATTACACCCGCAACAGGTGTTTCACTATCTGGAGCCGCAAAGTAACCAATTAAATGGCTTCCATCTGGTGCAGTATATTGAATTTCACGGGTTTTAATTGCTGTACTCATAACCTTAATCCTGAAATTTAAAGAGATTTAAACACGCTTGATTAAAGCATAAAAAGATAAAACTAATATAAATAACTGTGTAAGAATCTACATCAAAACAAAAGATAGAAATCTTCACGCAATAAAAAAGAAGGAAACCAGTTCCTTCTTTTTAAGTGATCATAATTAAGTTACGTTCTGCCTCGGGAAATGAACCCAATTACAGCAAGAATTACAGCCACAACTAATAAAATCACGGCAAAGTCTTTAGATAGTCCTGCAACACCACCAAACCCTAATAGACTGGCAATGAGTGCAATCACTGCAAAAATTATAGCCCAACGGAACATATGCTGTTCTCCTTATTTTTTCATTGTTGTTTAACTATATAGCTTGTTTTTTGCACCGAATGTGTCGTTTATGTGGTTGAAATGTATATTAAACAATCATTTTGTGATGCTAGGAATACAGCTTCTTTTTTCGTACAGACTACTTCAATGTTATACTTAGTCACTGTTTCATCTCATCAGCTGCTAAAACATTATGTCTACCGAGACCTCACTTCGACCACTCTTCTGGAAAAACTATCCATTAGAGCAACTCACTCAAATTGAGTGGGAAGCTTTATGCGATGGGTGTGGCTTGTGCTGTTTGGTCAAGCTTGAAGATGAAGATACCCATGAGGTGGCTTATACCAAAGTGGCCTGTAAGTTACTCGATTGTGATACAGGGCGTTGTACCGATTATCCAAATCGTCAGCAGCAAGTGCCTGACTGTTTGCAATTAACCCCAGAGTCTTTAAAAACAATTCATTGGTTACCATCGAGCTGTGCCTATAAGCGCTTGAATGAAGGCAAAAATCTACCTTCTTGGCATTATTTAAATACAGGCTCTAGACAAAGCGTCGTTAAGGCGAAAAAGTCAGTTGCTGGACGTTGTCTTTCTGAAGTTGATGTCCATGAAGATGATCTTGAAGATTATGTCGTACGATGGGTGCGTTAATATGCTCGTGATGGGCATTTTTAATTACAACGTATTATAAAGTAACATTTTATCGTAAATTTTTTGCTCATCTCCGTTATATAACAATAAAAAAAAGGAGATAAGAGTGATGAGACGATTAGCAACCCCCTTATTATGTAGTAGCTTTTTTTTGTTGATGGCTTGTGGGTCTAATAATACAAATTCAAAAAATCTTGAACAAAATACGTCTGCAAAAACAGAGCAGACCACCTTAACCAAACAACCTTATCAAACTGAAATATTTGCTCAATTCAATGAACCTTGGGCTTTGACCAACTTGCCTGATCAGCGTTTATTAGTCACTGAACGGCAAGGTAAATTAAAAATTTTTAACCCTAAAAATAAACAAATCTTGGATGTTCAAGGCGTTCCAGCAGTGAACTATGGGGGGCAGGGTGGTTTAGGAGATGTAGCTTTACACCCTGACTTTGCTAAGAATTATTGGGTTTATCTCAGCTACGCTACAAAAGGGCAAGGCGGATCTGGGGCAGTGATTTCGCGTGCGAAATTAGATTTATCTAACCCCAATCAGCCAAAACTTACCAATATAAAGCAGATTTGGCAGCAAGTACCTAAAGTTTCAGGACAAGGCCATTATGGACATCGTATGCTTTTTGGTGCAGACGGTAAGCTTTGGGTCAGTTCAGGTGAGAGACAAAAGTTTGACCCTGCTCAAAACATGAAAAGTAACTTGGGTAAAATCTTGCGTTTAAATGAGGATGGTTCAGCGGTTGTAGATAACCCTTTTTATAAGCAAGCCGGGGTCACTGCTGAAATATGGTCGCTTGGACACCGTAATCCATTAGGTATGGCTTTTGATCGCCAAGGACAGCTCTGGGTAGTTGAAATGGGGCCTAAAGGTGGTGATGAGCTTAACGTCATCGTAAAAGGTGAAAATTATGGTTATCCAATCGTTTCAAATGGAGACCATTATTCGGGCCAACCTATTCCAGACCATCACACTCGCCCAGAATTTAAAGCACCAGAAATTGACTGGACTCCCGTAATCTCTCCGTCGAGCCTAATCATTTATCAGGGACAACAATTTCCTGCATGGAAAAATAAGGCGTTAATTGGCGGGCTATCTTCAGAAGCAATTATTGTGGTGGATTTAGAGCATAAACCCGTGAAAGAAGTGCAAAGATTAGATATGAAAAAACGTATTCGTGGATTACATGAAGCCCAAGATGGCTCGATTTGGGTGATTGAAGACGGCTCAAATGCGCGTTTACTGAAGCTAAGTAAGAAACCCTCTTAATACGAACCAGCCTATAAATAACGGACGTGTCTCATAGATTCAAATTGTAGATTTCTGTGAGACACAATAGACTATAGTGAAAAGACGATAAAGCAATTTGAGATGTCAGACACCCATATTCCACTTCCTGAACGCCTGCGCCCGAGAGACTTGTCTGAAATTATTGGGCAAGATCATTTATTAGGTGAACAGGCGCCACTGCGTCAAATGATTGATCAGGGGCATTTGCCTTCTATTATTTTTTGGGGACCACCAGGCGTTGGTAAAACAACAATTGCTTTGCTTTTGGCTCAAGCGATAGATCGCCCATTTGTGAGCTTATCTGCGCTGAATACGGGCGTAAAAGAATTACGTGAAGTGATTGCAGAAAGTGGTGATTTACTTACACCTGTGGTTTTTATTGATGAAATTCATCGCTTTAATAAATCACAGCAAGATGCATTATTGGGTGCAGTTGAAAAAGGCAAAATTACCTTAATTGGCGCGACGACTGAAAACCCATCTTTTGAGGTGAATAGTGCGCTTTTATCTCGCTGTCAGGTCTATACCTTAAATAGTTTAGACAGTGAGGCAATTCAGACGTTACTCAACAATGCACTTCAAGCCGATAAATTCTTAAAAGAGCGTTACATTCATGTTGAAGAGTACGATGCTCTCATTCAATTCGCAGCAGGTGATGCTCGTAAAGCGCTTAATTTACTGGATTTAATTGCAAGTACTTTTGAACCAGAAGTTGAAAACACGATTACCAATGCGGTGGTGGTGAAAGTTGCTCAGCAAAATATTGCGCGTTATGACAAATCGGGTGAGCAGCATTACGATCTCGTTTCTGCCTTTATTAAATCAATTCGTGGTAGTGATCCAGATGCAACCCTGTATTGGATGGCACGTATGCTCAAAGGCGGAGAAGATCCGGTTTTTATTGCAAGACGTATGCTGATTGCAGCCTCAGAAGACATTGGAAACTCTAACCCTAATGCGCTATTGCTAGCAGGAGAGTGTTTCCGCTCTGTACAAGCGGTGGGGATGCCTGAGGCTCGAATTATTTTGGGTCAAACTGCGGTTTATTTAGCAACGAGTGCAAAGAGTAATAGTACTTATTTAGCGATTAATAAGGCCTTAGAACTTGCTGAAAAAACGGCAAATTTACCTGTACCTTTGCATTTGAGAAACGCACCAACCAAGCTGATGAAGCAACAAGGCTATGGGATTAATTATCTCTATCCTCACGATTATCCTGAGCACTTTGTGTTGCAAGACTATTTGCCACCTGAGTTAAAGGGAACCAAACTCTATGAATCTGCAAGAAACAAGCGTGAGGTTGAAGGTGAGCGCTTACAGCAACGCAGATGGCAGCAGGAACAATAGTTTATTTATGCTTCTGCTCTAGTTCTTCAGTCACTTGACCATAAATCAGTAGTGTAAATACACCTGTGCCGCCAATAATATTGCCAATGGTGGTGGGGACAAGGAAAGTAAATAGATAGTCATTAATGGAAGCCTCTCCTTGCCAGACGAGATAGGACATTTCTGTAGAACCCACCACTACATGGGTAAAGTCACCCAGTCCTATCAGATACGTCATGAAAAAGATGAGCAGGAACTTATTACTAACTGAGGGTAACATCCAAACCAACGCTGCAATTAACAGCCCTGACATAATACCTTTGAGCATATTCTGGGTGGCAGAAAAGGAACCGACATGATGGGCGAGTTCATCCAGTGCTTTGTCAATATCTGGAGTAAACAGGTGAGTAGTTAAGAAAAATAAACTCGCCAACGCTGTTCCAATAATATTGCAGAGAATCACAATGCCCCATAAGCGGCCCACTGCTCGTAATTTATCGAAGGTAAAGGGTTTGAATAAAGGTACAACAGTGGTGATGGTATTCTCGGTAAAGAGTTGCATGTGACCCAAAATAGCGATCAGGAACCCAATGGTATAACCGATATTAGTGATTAAATCGGTCCAAACAGCATCAGTTGGGAGATAAGAAGCAATAATCGCTTTAAATACAAATGAAAAACTGATGACTAAACCCGCCGCAATCCCTGAAAAGATCAGTGCAGCCGTTGGACGATCCAGCTCTTCGGCACCATCACGGCGGATAATTTCATAGACCAAACGGGGTGACAGTTTTTCATGTTCTTCAACTGCCATTTTTTCACGCCAGCTTAAGGTTTTCTCGACCTTTTTTTCCTCTATTTCATGATCCATCAGGTTTACTCCTCACTGAATAAATAATTTATATTTCTTATTTTTATTTATTGATAAGGCAGTACTTGGGATAAATCCAGTCGATTCCTAACAGCTTTATGTGTCTTTTTATAAATTGAATGTGAAGTTGCAGCAGATCATCAGCAATAAGATTAAAAAAATGTATAAGCCCTTAACGTACGGATCAGTGCCATATAGTCACCTTGGGAGGCTTTAGAAATAACAGATTCGACTTCTGCCTGACTCCAGCCTTGTTTTAAGGCGGAATTGCTAAAGTTAGTTAATAAGACCAAAGGATTTTCACCAAAAAGGATTGGATGATTCGTTAATCTCTTTTCAAGCTTAGATATTTCCATAGCTTTACCCTAGTTTTGAAATTTAATTATTGTGAAGTGCTTAATGTTTTTTTAGATTTTAGTGTTTTAAATTGAGTTTGTGCAAGTGCTAATTTACTTTAATAGACAAATCTGTCTACTTTTTACTATCTC
>Ga0070665_100000859_pt1 | contig 39502 bp, 37 predicted proteins | sample KBSS13metaG_FD_65862 | JGI IMG/M metagenome (GOLD analysis project Ga0070665, IMG submission 65862) | Switchgrass rhizosphere microbial communities from Kellogg Biological Station, Michigan, USA - KBS S1-3 metaG | ecosystem: Host-associated > Plants > Roots > Rhizosphere > Soil ... | reverse complement strand
AAGGTGACGCCCGCGCGCAGGTGGAAGGTGTAGCTCTTCGCGTCCGGGCTGATCGTCCACGAGGTGGCCAGCCAAGGCTTGAACGTCTTCCCATCGCTGCTCGCGACCAATGAATCGAGGACGGGCCGCGAGTACTGCTGGACCGCAAACTGCGGGCTCACCTCGGGATCGGAGCACTGCGGAGCGATCTGCATGTCGTAGGTGTAGGTGCCGCCCCTTACCGGTGTGCCCTGCTCGGGCGTAGAGCTCGAGGCACCACTCGCGCCGACGCTGGCGGACTTCGAGGTGCAGGCCGCGAGTGGTAGGGCAATCAGAAGCGCGCCGACCGCGGCCAGGCGCAACTTTCTGGTGTATCCGAACATGAGATGAGCTCCTGTCACTGGCCCGGGAACATGGGCCTCAACTATTGGGTAGTATTTCCATAGGTGTTATAGACAATTGAAGAATGAGACCCCCAGCGCGGTGATCGGCTGAGGACGAGCGGGGCCAGGCTCTTACGGCCGGCGGGGGGTAGCTATCGACACAGACAGCTGGACGTACGCAGCAGGTCGATGTGACGGCGCGTCACCTGGTCGAGGCTGCTGTGCATGGGTCGAAACTAACCCGCTGGTTGACGATCCGTCAACAATCCATCAACCCATGATGGCGTGGATCACGCCAGATTGGATCGCTTGATTGCCTGACCGTCTCGGCGATTCCGTCAATGGATGTGGTATTGATGGATGGCATGAACGCAAGCGACATGGGGTCGGCGCCTGACCGGTCCCCCGGCTCGACTCGCACCAGCGCGGGCAGCCTGTGCCTCGATCTGGTGGCCACGATCGAAGAGCCGGCCGGCCGACGGCTCGACCGGCTCAGCACCACAACGGAGCTCGCCGCGTGGTTCGCCCTCGTCGGCCTGCCCGAACCCGCCGGCGGGTTCACTGCGTCCGACCTGGACGACACCCGACAGCTCCGGGCGGCAATCGACGCGATCGCGCGCGCGTTGCTCGCCGGCACGGCGCCTGAGCCGGCGCTGGTCCGCCGCCTCAACAACGTGGTCCGGCACGCGACGCCCGTATTTCTGATGCAATCGAGCGGGCGGGAGCAGATCGCTGTCGCTGAAGTAGACGCGGCCGCCGCGCTGGCCGTGATCGCCCGTGACACCGTCAACCTGCTCAGCGGGCCCGACATCGTTCGGCTTCGCGCCTGCGAAGGGTGCGGGGCGCTGTTCTACGATCGGTCACCGTCCGGGCGCCGGCGCTGGTGTTCGATGCAACGATGCGGCGAACGGGTCGCGTCGGCCGCATACCGCCTCCGGGTAGCCAGTCGCGCCGCGTCAGCCTGAGGAGTTCACGTGTCCAGCGCCGAACCACCGATTGACGCATTCCACCGGCGTCTGCACCGAGTGACGCCCGTCCAGTTATCAGTGAATACCGCCCAGACCACCGGTATGCGCCGGGTCGAAGCGCTGTCGGGCGACACCGTGGGTTCCGAGCGGCTGTGGATGGGCCAGACCCACGTCTCGCCGTCCACCAAGTCGGCTAATCATCACCACGGCGAATCCGAGACCGGCATCTACGTCGTCACCGGCAACCCGTCCTTCGTCTTTCTCCACGAAGACCAGGAGAGGAGGCTCGACACGAAGCCCGGCGACTACATCTACGTGCCGCCGTGGGTTCCGCACCGCGAGGAGAACCCAGACCCCGAGGTCGAGGCCATCGTCGTCATTGCCCGCAGCACGCAGGAAGCGATCGTCGTCAACCTGCCCGACCTGCAATGGGTCGGACCGGTGGTGCGCGGAACCCTGCGCGAGGCCGGTCGACCCTGGCAAACGTACTAGCTAGTCGCTCTCGAGGACGCGCCACCGCGGTGCGACGCTGACGCCGTCATCCTGTTCTGGGTTCAGCTCACAGCTGGGTGGCAGTTGGTGTTGCCGGGCGGGTGGGAGCGAGCAGTTGCACTTCGAGGATGTCGGGGTCCATGGGTCGGGCCATGAGGAAGCCTTGGGCCTGATTGACGTCGGCTGCGCGGAGGAGGTCCATTTCTTGGGGTGTTTCGACACCTTCCGCGAGGGTGGATAGGCCGAGGTCTTTGCCGAGTTGGACGAGGGTGCCGACGAGTGCTTTGGATTCGGGCGAGGTGGTAATGGCGTTGGTGAACATGCGGTCGATCTTGAGGCAGTCGACGGGGAACTGGCGGAGGTAGGCCAGCGATGAGTAGCCGGTGCCGAAGTCGTCGACCGCGACTCTGACTCCGAGCGCTTTGATTGCGTGTAGGCGCAGGGCCGTGGCATCGACGTTGTGCATGAGGGCGGTCTCGGTGACTTCGATGATCAGCGATGATGCCGGTAGGCCGCTGACCTGTAGGGCGTCGCGGACGTCGTCGATGATCGCGTCATGGTCGAGTTGGCGGCCGGAGACGTTGACGGAGACGTCGAGGGTGTCGCCTTTGGCATGCCAGGCCGTCATCTGCTGACAGGCTTGGCCCAAAATCCAGCGTCCGACCTCACGGATCTGACCGGTTTGTTCGAGGATCGGGATGAACTCCTCGGGAGATATCAGCCCACGGGTCGGGTGGTCCCACCGCAGGAGTGCTTCGACGCCGACAACGGTGAGGTCGTCGAGGTTGTAGATCGGCTGATACATGAGACGGTATTCGCGACGAGTGAGCGCTGACCGCAGGTCGAACTCGAGGTCGGTGCGGCGGCTGATGCTCGTCTGCAGTTGCGGGTCGAAGGTCTCGTACCGGTTCTTGCCGACGGCCTTGGCCTGATAGAGGGCGACGTCGGCGTCGCGGAGTAGCTCGCCCGCGCTGCCGCGGTCGCCGCTGGCGATGCCGATGCTGATGTTGACCGTCAGCGGCATGGTCGTGCCGTCCAGTTCGAAGGGTTGGCGCATCACGGCCAGGAGCCGTTCGGCGACCAGTTCGGGGGCGACGTCCAATGACGCGCCGTCGATGAGGACGACGAATTCATCGCCGCCCATCCGACCAATCGTGTCCGCATCGCGCAGAGTGCTCGCGAGGCGGCTCGCCACGGCAAGGAGCAACCGGTCACCAGCACCGTGGCCGAGCGAGTCGTTGACGTTCTTGAAGTCATCGATATCGAGGAACAGCGCAGCGCCGGTGGTGTGGTTGCGGCGGTCCCGGACGAGCATCTGCTCGATGCGGTCCATCACGAGCGCCCGATTCGGTAAACCAGTGAGCACGTCGTGCAACGCTTGATGGTGCAACTGACCGGTCCGCTGGGTGAGTTGGCGCCGCGCACGCTCGCGGCCGGTGCCTAGCACGAACATCAATGCGCCCAGCAGCACGCTCAGCGCGATGCCGCCGACCAGCGGGATGAGCCCGTTGCGCGACGTCATGCCTCCGGAGTCAACGATGCCGAACGTGTGCACGGCCCACCCGTCGGGAAGGCTGATCGTCAGTGACGTCGCCCCGACCGGGGCGGTGCCGCTGCTGAAGGTGACATCCTGTGCTCCCGTCTGATAGCGCATCGACACCGACAGGCCTGAGTGTCCCTGCAACGCCCGCGTGAGCAACACCGCCGGTTCGACCGCCGTCGCGACCCATCCGGCGAACGCGGTGCGACGCCCGGGCAACGTGGCCGGGGTCATACCGCCCCGATAGGTTGGCGTCTGGACCACGAGAAATGTTTTCCCGCCGATCACCAGTGGCAAAGAGAATCCCTGCCCGGAGTCGCGTGCCGCCAGCAGCGGGACACTGCTCGCCGGATCCGCGCAATAGTCAGTGCCCGCGGGAATCCCCGCCGTCGCGGGGCGTGAGATACCACCGACAGCCAAGCAGTAGAAAGCCCGGTTGCCAGGGGGAACGAGGGCGAATGTCCCGTCTGCTCCCAACGATCCCGCAGGATCATTCTCCGACTGCGCCGCGAACGCCGGAAGCTCTGCTGCCTTAACCAGGACGAAGGCTCCCATGCCGGTCATCTCCGGGTAGCGGTCCAACACCCGGGCAGCCGTAGCCCATTCGCTGATTCCGGTTGCGGTCCTGTTCGGATCCACGAGGAGACCGCCGGCGTCGGCGACGAGATCGCCCTCATGCTGGATCGCGAGTTGCAACGTCGAGGCGACGCTGGCCGAGGAGTGCTGAAATGATCTCTGCGCGGTGAGGTCGTCGTTGTGCACGACCCGCATCGCGGCTATCACGGAGCTCACCGCGCCGAGGACGATCAGGAGGACCGTCGCGGCCAACCACGCGTAGTGGCGTCGTGAACGTCCCATCATGGCGAGCGCCGAGCCGTCGATCCGTAACGAGTCGTGGTTTCGAGCGAACATGCTCTGACTCCGAGTGCCACGTAGGTCCGCCCAGACGGGCGATTAGCTACTCGTATCGGCGGTAAGGCTCGGATTGCTGGGCGGGCTCCTACGTGCTCGGCGTCGTCTGTCGCCCGGCACAACCGCTCAGCGTGTGATCGCCGTGAAGTATTCATAGTTGCCCACAAATCGGGCGCTGTCAAGCGACGGGGACCGCACGACCTCGACGTTGGACTGCTTGCGTCGTGACATCAAGCTCGCCGGCATACGCCGCCGGCTGCAACTGGGCAAGGATCGTCCAGGTTCGGTGGCGTTGACATTCGCCGGTCGTGGGTGCATGCTCCGAACCATGACCGCTCTACCTAAGCGCGATAGGCTAGCCGAGCGACGTGAGGCAACCCGAACGGAGATCGTGGATGCGGCGTGGGAGATCGCGCGGGCTGGCGGGCTGCCCGCGGTGACGCTGCGGGAGGTAGCCGCTCGGGTGGGAATGCAGCCACCGTCGCTGTATAGCCATTTCGCGTCGAAGAACGCCATCTATGACGCGATGTTCGGGCAGGCCTGGTCGGACTATTTGACGGCCTGCGAGAAGTCGGTGGGTTCGATTCCGAAGCCGCCCCGCAAGGCGTTGCTCTATATGGTGCAGACCTTTGTGGAGTTCGCGCTCGCCGATCCCGTGCGCTTCCAGCTGATGAACCAGCGCATGGTGATCGATTTCGAGCCGACCGCCGATGCGTACGAGCCGTCGTTGCAGGTCATGGCGTTGTTCCGCGAGCAGTTGACGCGGATCGGCGTCAGCGCCGACGCCGACGCCGACCTCTGCGTGGCGATCATCGGCGGCCTGGTGGATGCCCAACTGGCCAACGACCCCGGCGGTGAACGTTGGATCGCGCAGTTGCCGCGGGCCATGGACATGTTCGCCGACGAGGTCGGTCTGCCCGGACCAAGACTACGGAGAAGAAGATGACCACCACCGTCACCGAGCACCGACCGCGGACGTCAGTACTTGCCCGCCCCGTGGCGATGCGCCTTGCTGCTGTTGAGTATCAGCGCTTCATCGATGCGCTGGCATTGCTGAGCCCGCAGGATTGGAGTCAGCCCACGGAGTGCCCGGGCTGGGATGTAAAGGCGATGGCCGCCCACGCCCTCGGCATGGCCGAGATGGCCGCATCCATCCGAGAGCAGCTGCGGCAGGTGAAGACGGCGACCAAGCGCGGTGGGGTCTTCCTCGACGCCCTGACGAGCCTGCAAGTCGAGGAACGCCAAGACATGACCCCCGCCCAAATCGTGGACAGGTTCCAACGGGTGGCCCCCAAGGCCAGCCGAGGACGCCGCCTCACCCCGGGTCTCATCCGCCGCCGGACCATGCCGCAACTCCAAATCGTCGGCGACCACGAGGAGCCGTGGACCATCGGTTACCTCGTCGATGTGATCCTGACCCGCGATCCCTGGATGCACCGCATCGACATCAGCCGGGCCACCGGCGCGTTGCCCATCCTCACCCCGGAGCACGACGGGGTCCTCGTCGCGGATGTGGCGCAGGAATGGGCCCAACGCCACGGACAACCCTGCGTACTCGCTCTCGCTGGACCCGCCGGTGGCTCCTGGACGTTCGGCTCCGGCGGCGAAAACCTCGAGCTCGACGCCGTCCAGTTCTGCCGCACGCTCTCCGGGCGAGCACCAGCCGAAGGCCTACTCAGAACACAGGTGCCCTTCTGACCCTGGTCATCCGGTGCGGCACGCCAAGCCAGGGCCACGCCCGCCCGGCTGATGCCGCGCATCTGCAGCGTGATCCGCAGGGCATAGAGATCGCCCGCAACGACGCCTCGGTACGCTCGATCCCATGTCCGTACGGATCAGCGGTGTCCGGCAGCAGAGTGTCTGGGCGAGTGTCGTCAGCGATGACGCTCCGGCGCTGCGGGACTGGCTGCTCGCGCTCGGGTTCACCCAAGACCTCCTGGTGCCCGGCGAGCGCGCCGGCGCGATCCACCACTGTCAAATCGATTGGCCCGAGGGCGGCCGGGTCATCCTTTCCAGCACCGATGAGCGTCCCACGCCGTGCCGGCCCGGGACGAGTTCGCTGCATGTCGTCACCGCCGACCCCGACGCGGTGGCCGCCCGCGCCCGCGCACTTGGCGCCCCCTTCGTGCACGAACTCACTGATCAAACGGACTATCCCTCGCGCGACTTCACCGTGGCCGACCCGGACGGCAACCACTGGACCTTCGCCACGTTCGCGGGCTAGAACACAGCCACGTCGGGAGCACACACGATGCCGAAGAGCGTCAAAGGCAACACCGGCCGCAAGCCGCCGGAACCAGCAGCAGACCACGCGACGTCTCCGTGAACATCGTCTTCTACGGCGGCGCGGACTTCGACCCTGCGCCGCCGCTGGGATCCGTCGACCGGACCCGCTACGTCAAGCTCACCGCCCTGCAGGACGTGCAGCGGCCGGAGCTGCGCGACTGGATCGAGCAAGCGGGCCGAACTCCAGGCTGGACGTAACGCCCAGCCTGATCGGGATCAGGACGTGATGGTTGAGCCGTCGGCGTAGCGAACCTCGATCACAGTCAGCGGGGTGCGAGGAGGTTCCCCAGCGACGTGGATGCCTCGCTCGGTCAGCATTGCGCGCACAGCTGGGTGGATCACGGTTTCGAAGGCTTCGTCGCAGGCCTGCTCGGATTCCCACACGTCGATGTAGCGCAGCGAGCCGTCGGCCTCCTCTATGGCCAGGTGCACGATCAGGCCCGGCATCTTGGCCTCGCCCATTCGAGTCGTCACCTCGCGGTACGCGGCCTCATCGATAGGGACGTTCTGGCTCCAAGCGAACATGGGAACCTCCAACATAAATTGATCCGAGGATATCTCGGATGAATATGGGTAAGCTATCGACTATGGCTCATCCGGTCAAGACCCGCCGCTACGACTCCACCAGCCGACGCCACGCCGCGCAGGCGACGCGGTCGGCCATCCTCGACGCGGCACGGCAGTTGTTCATCGCTAAGGGCTACACCGCCACGTCGATGGCGCAGATCGCGTCCGAGGCCGGGGTCGCGCCCGACACCGTCTACGCAAGTGTCGGCAAGAAGGCCGAACTGTTCACCCTGCTGATCGAATCCGCCCTATCCGGGCAGGACGAAGCTATTCCCGGCGAGCAGCGCGACTACGTGGCCCGGATGCGCGCCGCGACCACGGCCGAAGCCAAGTTGGCGATCTACGCCGCCGCCGTGACCACGATCCAAGCCCGGCTCGCGCCACTGTTCCTCGCCCTGCGAGCCGCCGCGAACGCCGCACCCGAACTGGGCAGTGTCTGGGCGGCGATTAGCGAACGCCGGGCCACCAACATGCACCTTCTCGTCGAGGACCTTGCCACCACCGGTGAACTGCGCACCGACCTGAGCCGTGACGAGGCTGCCGACGTGATCTGGTCCATGAACAGCTCCGAGTACTACGCCTTGCTCGTGCTGGAACGCCGCTGGACCCCGCAACGCTTCGAAACCTGGCTCCGGGACGCCTGGCTCAGACTGCTCACGACCAAGTAACTAGCCGCCTAACTACCAGCGCGAATCAGCGAGGCAGGTCGGCGATCAGAGATCCTGCGTGCTCAGCACGTAGTTGGGCCAGCTCTTGAATTCGCTGATGTCGGTGGCGGAGCTGACCTCGGCGGCCTCGCAGAGGAAGCCGATTACAGCGGTGTCATCGAGCAGCGTGATCGTTCCGAGGCCAAGGGGCGCCGGGATTGATGCAAGCAGCTGACCGATTGCGGCGATTGGCATTCGATGCAGTTCCACTTCAATCGAGCGGCCGTCATCGAGGACGCGGAGTAACCCGGGTCGGCGGACCGGGTCGGCCGGTCCGCTTGCTAGCGCATAGAGCCGGTAGTTCGGCGCTGTGAGCGTGATGCCGACCGGTTGGGCGCCGAGTTCTACCAGCTGGCCATTGAGCGGTTGGCCGGTGCGGTGGGCTCCGACCACCGCGACCAGCACGGTATCCGCCGTCGCTTCGATACCCGCCGCCGAGGCGACGTTGTGATGGACCGGGTGAGCTGTCGCCCCGGCCGAAAGCGGCCGGGCTTGCTGCAAGGCGGTTCCTATCGATGCAAGCAGGCCATCGGTTCCGGCGGGACCGTAGAACGTCACGCCGTACGGCAGCCCCGTCAACGCCTCGATCGAGGCCGGCACGGCGAGGGCGGCCAGATCGAGCAGGTTGGCGAACATCGTGTAGCGGCCCATCCGCGTGTTCACGGCGTGCGGGTCAGCCACAGTCTCAGCGACGGTCGGGGTCGATGGCACCGTCGGCAGCACCATCGCGTCCACCCGGCTCCACAGCGGAGCGACCTGTGCCGCGAGCTCGGTCAGACGATGGAAACCACGAAACGCCTCAACCGCCGTTTTCTGCCGAGCTCCATCCAGGACGGTGGCGGTGACCGGCAGCAGGCTGTCGAGGTGATCCTCGATCCAGGGCTCGAGTCCGGTCAACCGCTCGGCGACCCACGGCCCGTCGTAGAGCAGGTCACCAGCCTGTCGAAATGGGGTGACGTCGGTCGGCACCAGCTCCGCTCCCAGGTCGGCCAATGTGTCGAGCGCCGCGTCATAGGAGGCCAGGACGGATGGGTCGATCGGCTCATCGCTCAGTTCGCAAAAGGCGATTCGGAGTCCAGCGGGAATCGCCGCTGGCCTCGCGGACGGAATGGTGAGTACCCGCGACCAGGCGTCGTCCGGGTCAGGTCCGGCGATCGCGGCGAGCACCGCGGCGGCGTCCGCGACCGAGAGCGCGAACACGCTCGGGCAGTCCAGGGAACGGCAGGCCGGGACGACGCCCCGGCTGCTGACCAGACCCCGGCTGGGCTTGAGGCCGACGATGTTGGTGAACGCGGCGGGCACCCGTCCGCTGCCGGCCGTGTCGGTGCCGATCGCGGCGGCGGCGAGGCCTAATGCCACGGCGAGCGCGGACCCTGAACTTGAACCGCCCGCGATGAGGTTCTCGTCGAAGGGTGAACGGCAGATGCCGTATGCGCTGCGCGTACCGGTCAGCCCGGAAGCGAATTGATCCATGTTCGTCTTGCCCACGATTAACGCACCGGCCTGCCGCAACCGGGCGACGAGTTCGGCATCGTCATCGGGCCGGTAGCCGAAATCCGGGCAGCCGGCCGTGGTCGGCAGCCCGAGCACATCCACGTTGTCCTTGACGGCAATAGGCATTCCCCATAGGGCAGGCCTGGTCGCCGGATCGGGCCATTGCCGCATCAGGGCTGACGCGGCGGCGAGCAACTGATACTCGTCCGCGACCGAGATCCAGACGTTGGCCGCGGAGTGCTGCGCGATGCGGGCCAGTAACGCCTGGGCCATAGTCGTCGGGCTATGGCCGGGTATGGCGTAGTAGGCGCGCAGGTCCTCGAACTGCAATGACCCGAGATCATCGGCGTAGCCAATAGGTTGCGGTCTCACACCGCACTCATCGGCACAGGACTCATTGGCGCCGGACTCGCTGCGGCCGGAGTCATTGTTGCCAGCAGGGCCGCGGACGGAGCGATGGCGCCGAATACCCCACCCTGCATGGTGACCATGTGCAGCGCCGCCTCGTAGTTGCCGATGTCGGTGGCACCGGTGCAATCGGTCAGCAGCAGGCACTCGTAGCCGCGATCATTCGCCTCGCGCATGGTGGTGTGAACACACACGTCGGTCGTGATTCCGGTCAAGATGATGTGGCTTATTCCGTGCGTGCGCAGCAGCAGGTCCAGGTCCGTGGCGTAGAAGGCACCCTTGCCGGGTTTATCGACGATCATCTCCCCGGCAATCGGCGCGACCTCGGGCACGATGTTCCAGCCCGGCTCACCGCGCACCAAGATCCGTCCGCACGGGCCGGCGTCACCGATTCCGGCGCCGATGCGCTGCGATCGCCACAGCTTGTTCGGCGGGCAGTCGGTGAGATCCGGCCGGTGCCCTTCGCGGGTGTGGATGATCGTCAGACCGGCCGCGCGGGCAGCGGCGAGCACCCGGGCCGTCGGCTCGAGGCCCGCGCGAGTCAGGTTGAGGTCGTAGCCCATCGCGTCGACGTAGCCGCCAGGGCCGCAGAAGTCGACCTGCCAGTCGATCAGGATCAGTGCCGTGTTGGCCGCGCTGAAGCCGGCGTCGTAGGGCCACGCGTAAGGCTTGGCGTCGACCTGACCGAAGGTCACAGGTGCCTCGGTGGTTGCGGTCATATCAATAACTCCCAGCTGGATCGGTGAATAGCGTTGACAAGCCGGACGGTCCGGCGACGGCGCCGAAGATGCCGCCCGACATCTCGGTCGAGGAGATGGTGGCCGCGCGGGTCACCTCATCGATCGCGATGCAGGCCGTCGGGACGAGCAGGCATTCATAACCCCGGTCGTTGGCGCTGCGCATCGTGCTGTGTACGCCGACTTCGAGCCAGCCGCCAGCAAGCAGCAGCAGGTCGCGTCCGGCGCTGCGCAGCACCGTGTCCAGGGGCGTTTCAAAGAACGCGTCCCACCCGGAGGCAGCGCACGCTACGGTGGCACCGAACCGGGCCGCGATCGGCGTGGTCACGGCCGGTGTCGGCTTGCTAAACCGCGGTGGACGAGCGCATTGCACCTGCACCACCAGTCCCCCGGCGCGGCTGACCTGATCGGCCAACTCGCCGATCACCGCCCACTCGCTGGCCGTCGCCGGCAATGCCGGCTCGACTGGTTCGATGATCAGCAAGGCACATCGCCGCGGATCGAAGCGCGCGTCCCACGGCCACGGGTACGGCGTGGAATCGAGGAGCACCGCGGCCTTCTCCGCCGCGCCGCCTAGGCGGCCCTCCTCGTTTCCGAGGCGGGCCGCCAGGTCGGTGGTCACGACTTGGGCAGGGTGCCCACGACACCCTTCACCAGGCAGCTGATCGCGTTGATCTCGTCGTAGGTCATCGTCTTGCCGGCCGCCACGAGAGTCGTCCCGTCCTGGCAGGTGATCGGGCCGGTGAAGACCGAGGCGCCGGGCTTCTTGAGGGCCGTCTCGGCCGCGGTGATCTTGGTCTGCAGATCAGCTGGGACCGAGCTTCCGAAAGAAGCCAGCGTCAACGGGTTGTCGTTGCCCTGGAACGATCCGACCCAGTTGGCGTTGTACTTGCTGCCCTTGAACGTTCCGGCCAGCGCGGTCTTGGTGATCGCCTCGTAGATCGATGTCCAGTCCCAGGCTGAGCCGGTGAGCCAACCCGACGAGTCGAGCGACTGGGCGTCGTAGTGGTAGCCGACGACGTACTTGCCGGCGGCTTTGGCCGCTTGAATCACGGTCGACTGGCAGTCCTGGTGCTGGGTGAGGACGTCGGCGCCGTCCGCGATCAAGGCGGCCGCGGCTTCCTTCTGCTTGAGCGGGTCACACCAGTTCGATGTGTTGACCAGGTAGGTCTGCGCATTCGGGTTGACGCTCTGCGCCCCGAGCTCGAACGCGTCGATGTTCGCGATCGTCTGGCTGATCGGGAACGCGTAGACGTAGCCGAGCTTGTTCGTCTTGGTCAGACCGCCCGCGGCCATGCCACCCAGTGACACCGGTTCGAACGCCTGTCCCCAGTACGTCCCGAAGTTCGGAGCGAACGTCCCCTTCTCGAAACCACCCTGATGCAGCACGACGACGTCGGGGTGCGCGGCCGCGAACTTCTCGGCGTAGCTGAAGTAGCCGTAGCTGGTGGCGAAGATGACCTTCGCCCCCTTGTCGACCATTGACTGCATGGTCTGGGTGACCGCGTCGGTCTCGGGGATGTTGTCGGCTGTGATCACCTTGACGTTCGGGTCATCTTTGGCGAGCTTCTTGCTCGCGTCATAGACCGCTTCGTTGTAGCCGTAGTCGCTGTGCGAACCGACCATGATGAAACCGACCGTCCCGCTGGCTGTCGTGGCATCACTGGCCGCGGGCGCGGCGGACGACCCGCCCGCGGAGGAATCATCGGCCTTCGAGCTACTCGAACAGGCCGCGAGCAGCGTGAGCGACGTACCGACGGCGACCAGGGCCGTTATTCTGCGCCGCACTCGAACACGGCGTTCAGTTCTGAATTTGGGCATGGCAAATCCTTCCGATGTGCGCGTGGTGAAAGTGATGGATGACGTGAGCGAGATTCCGGGCGGCGCCGATCACCGACCGGTTGCGGGCTAGCCGGGCTACCCGCTTCTGGACAGGGATCGCACGAGGGCCTCCGGGGTTTCGGAGCGGCCGCGGCGGGCGAACACCGCGAGCACGAGCAGGGTGACGAGGTAGGGCAGCGCGTCGAGCAGGTACTGGTTGACCGACACGCCATGGGTCTGCAGGACGGACGCCGCCGCGAGCACGATGCCGAACAGGTAAGCCCCGCCGAGCACCCGGACCGGCCGCCAGGCCGCGAACAGCACGACGGCCACCGCCACGAAGCCGTAGCCGCTGGTCATGTTGTTGAACCAGTTGCCGACGTAGCCGACCGACAGTTGGGCGCCGCCCAGGCCACCGAGGCCCGCGCCGATGGTGACCGCGAGGAACTGCACCAGGCCGGGCTTGCCACCGGTGGCGGCGACGACCTCTGGACGTTCGCCGGTCGCGCGCAGCGTGAGCCCCACCCGGGTCCGGTAGAAGATGAACCAGATCAAGGCGACCAGCACATAGCCGAAATAGACCAGGACGTTGTGGTCGAAAAGAATCGGGCCGGCCCACGGAATCGAGCTCAACCCAGGAATGGCCAGGTTGGGCAGCGGCGTGATCACGGTGCCGACGTAGGTCGTACCGAAGACCGAGGTGATCCCGAGCGCCAGGAACCAGAGCACCAGGCCGCTGGCGATCTGGTCGCCCCCGCGGCGGATCGTGATCCAGGAATGAGCCGCGCCGACGAGCGCACCGCCGGCGACACCGGCGATCAGGCCGAGCACGATCGACCCGCTGCTCTGGGTCACCGCGTAGGCCCCGAGGGCCCCAGCCAGCATCGCGCCTTCGGTGCCCAGGTTCACCACCCCGGCCCGCTCCCCCAGCAGCTCACCGAGAGCTGGGAGCAGGATTGCCGTCCCGCCGTCGACCCCACCGATCAGGGTCTGCTCCAGACCGTTCATGCCGATCGCCTCCGATACTTGGCCATGGCGAGTGGTACCACGACGATCAGGGCGAGCAGCACGTCGACGATCGCGCCGTCGAGCCCCTCGGTGATCTGCAGTCCGTTGCCGCTGAGCGCGATCGCGCTGAACAGGACGGCCGCCGCGACCACCTTCACCGGCTGGTGCCGGCCCAGGAAGCTGGCCAGGAAGGCCACGTAGCCGAACGTCGCGGTGGTGCCGGGCCGCAGCAACGTTTCGACACCGGCCAGGTTGAGAGCACCACCGAGGCCCGCGAGCGCGCCGCCGACCGCCATCGAGGAGACGATCAGCCGATTGACGGCCAGCCCCGAGCGCCGGGCCGCCTCACGGTTGCCGCCGACCACCCGCAGCGCGAAGCCCCACCCGGTGCGCTGTAGCGCGTACCAGATTCCGACCGCCGCGGCGAGCGCGATCAGCAGCCCGAGATTGAGCTGACTGCCGAACAGCTTCGGCAGCTGGGCCGAGTGCGCCAAGGGTCGGCTCTGCGGCTGCCCCGAACCGTTCGGGTTCTTCCACGACTGGTAGATCAGGTACAGCAGTATGTCGTTGGCGATGAAGTTCAGCAGCAGGGTGGTGACCGCCTCACTCGCCCCGAGCCAGGTACGCATGACGGCCGCGATCGTCGCCCACACCGCGCCCGCCACGGCGCCGCCCAGGCACATGCCGACCCAGCTGACGACACCCGGTACGTGATGGCCGATCGCCACCCCGATGCCGGTCGCGGCGACCGCGCCCAAGATCAGCTGCCCCTCACCGCCGACGTTGATCAGGCCGGCGCGGGCCGGAACGGCCACCGCCAGAGCGGCCAGGGCGATCGGGATCGCGCGCAGGATCGTCTGTTGCCGGGAGTTCGAGTTGAGCAGGGTCGAGTCGACCATCGTGTGATAGACGCTGAACGCTCCGGCGCCCTTGAGCGAGACCAGCACGCTGAAGATCGCCAGCGAGATCACGTAACCGCCGACGATCATCGCCAGGTAGCGGCTACTCCCGCTGAAACGCCACCACGACGCCTTCTTCGGGGCTGGTGGCGGGGCCGCGACCGCCGCGTCGAGTACGGCGGTCATGCCGCTTCACCTGGTGCGTGAGCGGTCATCAGGTGACCGAGGGTTTGGCGATCGGCGTCGGACGCGGAGACGATCGCGCTGACCTGACCGTGGGCGAGCACGGCGATCCGGTCGGACAATCTCAGCACCTCGTCGAGGTCCTCGCTGATGAGCACGACCGCTGCTCCGGCGTCGCGGGCTTGGAGCAGCAACAGTCGGGTCGTCTCGGTCGTGAGCACATCCAGTCCGCGGGTCGGATAGGAAACGACCAGGATTGACGCCGTCTCACCGAGCGCCAACGCGAGCAGGACGCGCTGGATGTTGCCGCCCGAGAGCTGATCGAGCTGGCGCGAGGAATCGGCCAACTTCAGCGACAGTCGTTGCCCGGTCTCGGCCAGTTTCCGGCCAGCTCGCCGGGTGTCGAACCGGCCACCGGACTTGGCCCGCTCCCAGAGGGCCGCGTGCTCCGCGATCGACAGCCCCGGCACGACGAATTCGCGCATCGGATCGGCCGGCACGCTGACGATGCCGGCGGCATGGAAAGCCTGCGGATCGGCCGATTCGAGCCGCGTCGAGCCCATCAGGATCTGACCGGCATCAGGCCGCGCGGCGCCGGCCAGTAGGTCGGCCAGCTCACGCTGCCCGTTGCCCGAGACACCGGCCACCCCGAGCACCTCGCCGGCAAACAGCGACAGGTCGGTCTCGCGCAGCCCCGCCCCTTCGCCGGCTCCGGCCAGTCGAACGCCGCGCAACTCGAGGACGGGTGCCCGACGGTGATCCGGCGGGCTGCCGGTGTTGCGGACGACTTCGACGGTCTCACCGACCATCGCAGCCACCAATTCCTCGTCGCCGAGCGACTCGGCCGCGACATCAGCCAGCACGACCTTGCCGGCGCGCAGCACCGTGACCTGGTCGGCGATCTCGCGGACCTCGCGCATCTTGTGGGTGATCAGCACGATGCCGACTCCCTCAGCGCGCAGCGTTCGGATGACCGAGAACAGCCCGTCCACCTCGACCGGCGTGAGCACGCTGGTCGGCTCGTCCAAGATGAGAACTTTTGCACCGGCCAGCAGGACCTTGATCAGTTCAACCCGCTGCCATTCCCCGATCGACAGGTCGGTGACGCGGGCCTTCGGGTCGACCGCAAGGCCATACCGGGCCGCTGCTTCGGTGATCTGGCGCTGGATCTCGCCCGACTTGATCAGCGCGCCGCCGCCGACGTGCAGCGCGATGTTCTCCCACACGGTGAGGGCCGGCACCAGCCGTAGATCCTGGAACACCATGCCGATCCCGAGCTTGCGGGCCACGGCCGACGAGCTGACGCTGACCGGTGTGCCGTCGCGCAGGATCTGGCCGCCGTCGGGCTTGTAGACGCCGTAGAGGACCTTCATCAGGGTGCTCTTGCCGGCCCCGTTCTCGCCGAGCAATGCGTGCACCTGGCCCGGCCGGACCGAGAAGCTCACGCCGTCATTGGCTCGCAACGATCCGAAGATCTTTGTGATGTCGCGAACCTCGAGCAAGCAGTCAGCGTCGGGCGACTGGGCCGTCGCGGTGGCCTCGACCGAATCGGTCGACTGGGTGACGGTCATCGCATGCCTCCCGGATGCAGGATCATGTTGGTCATCGCGCGTGCCACCCGGCGTTCGACCTCGTCCATGGATTCGCCGACGTGGGCCCGCAGTTCGATCGCCGCATCGTCGAGTCGCGTCGCCAGGACCGCTTCGACGACGGCGAGATGTTGAATGATCGTCAGCTCGATGCGCTGTTCGTCGAGGAAGTCATACATCCGCACCGGCCGGATCCGGGCGTTGATTCCTTCCAGGGTGTTAGCCATGACGGCGTTGCCCGACGAGCGAAGCAGGGTGACATGAAAGTCCTCGTCCATCGTGACGAAGTCGGGTGTCGGCTCGGGACGGTCATCCCACATGCCACGCCAACTGTCGCGCAGCGGCTCCAGCATCGCCGCGTCGTGACGGACGGCATCGGCTTCGATCGCCCGGCTGATGCCGCGCATCTCCAGCGTGATCCGCAGGTCATAGAGATCGCGTAGATCGGTGAAGTCGGGCATCGCCGCGAAGTAGCCACCGTTGACCCGGGTCACATGCCCGTCGGCGAGCAGACGCACGAGCGCCTCGCGGACCGGCGTGCGCGAGACGCCGAGCAGCCCAGCCACCTTCTCTTCGACCAGCCGGCTGTTGAGGGCAAACTCGCCAGCCATCAGGCGGCGGCGCAGCTCGAGATAAACCTCGTCGCGGCGCAACGTCGGCGTCACATTCGATTGAGACGCTGTATCCGGTTCTGTATCCGGGTCTGTATACGGTGACGTATCCATGACCCAAAACCTAGGAGGGCGATGTTGCGGCCGACCGCGTCGCCGGTAACGGAAAGATTTCCAAACTCGCTAGTTCTGACCGGGCCGGCCGGCGCTTGACTAACAACTCGGGTAATCGTGAGGACGACGACGTGGAAGTAATACGGATCTGCCTGATCCATGGAGCCGCTACAGGTCCATCGGTCTGGAACGCGACCGTTGCGGCACTGGCTGATGTCCTGCCCGGTGCGCAGGTTGCCTGTCCGCAACGGCCCTCGAGCGGCAGCCTCGATATCGAGGTCGAGACGCTGGCGCCCCACGCCGACGGTGCGATTGTCGTCGGCGTCAGCGGAGGAGCCACGTTAGGACTTGAGCTCGCCGCGCGAGGTGTCGCCTTCACCGCGGCCGTACTACATGAGCCCGCGGTCGGATCGCTGCTCCCCGATCTGCTGAAGACGGTGGCCGATGCGTATCGGACGGGCGGCCCACTGGCCTTCGGCGCGGCTCTATACGGCCCGGCCTGGCATCGCGAGCTTGCTCCCGCCGATCTCTCCGCGGTTGAGCGCGACTTGGCAATGTTCCAGCGCTTCGAACCTCGCGCGCCAGCGCCGGGGTCCGGGCCGGTCCTGATCACGGTGGGCGACAACTCACCAGCCATCCGACACCAGGCCGCGAAGCTGCTACAGGACAAGTTCGGATTTCGCACCCGCGCCGTCGCTAACTGCCGCCATGCGATCCATCTCGAGCACCCTCGCCTCTTAGCCGACCTCGTCGCCGAAATCGCCGCAGCGGCAGCAGCCGCCGAGGCCGCAGGAGCCGCAGCAGCCGCAGCAGCCGGCGAGGCCGCGACCCCGCGGCAGGTTTCTCAGTAATCCAAGCTGCGATCGGCCGGTAGGAATCGATGTGGCCAGGGGTTGCTGTCGCAGCCGCGCACGGCACAATGTGACCACGTGAGCACCAGCGCCCTCGCCCGGCGACTCGGACTACGCGACGCCGTGTTCATCGGGCTCGGGTCGATGATCGGCGCCGGCGTATTCGCTGCCTTCGGACCCGCCGCTCGCGCTGCTGGCGTCGGACTGCTCATCGGGCTCGCGCTCGCCGCCTTCATAGCGTTCTGCAATGCGCTCGCCTCCGCCCAGCTCGCCGCGCAGTACCCGACCTCGGGGGGCACCTACCTTTACGGACGCGAACGGCTCGGGCCATGGTGGGGATTCATCGCTGGTTGGGGCTTCGTCGTCGGCAAGACCGCGTCCTGCGCGGCCATGGCACTCACCTTCGCCAGCTACGCCGTGCCCGGCCCGCACTGGTTACAACGGCTTATCGGCATCGCCGCGGTCCTTGCCCTGGCCGGGCTGAACCTCGGCGGCATCAGCCGAACCGCCCTGGCCACCCGCGTCACCGTGACTATCACCCTGGTATTGCTGAGCGTTCTCGTTGTCGGCATCGCGACCGGCGAGCACACCAGCGGCGCGCACCTGACCGGCTGGTCAGACATCACCATTTACGGCGTCCTGCAGTCGGCCGGACTGCTGTTCTTCGCCTTCGCCGGCTACGCCCGCATCGCCACCCTCGGAGAGGAAGTCCGCGACCCCGTCCGGACCATTCCTCGCGCGGTGACTATCGCCCTGTCCGTCACCGTGGTCATCTACCTGCTGGTCGGCCTCACTGCACTCGCCGGGGCGGGACCCGCTGTCCTCGCCAGCAGCACCGCTCCCCTGGCCGCCGCCGCGCATGCATCCGGCGTGGGAGCGTTGGCTCCGCTCGCTCGGATCGGCGCCGCGATCGCAGCCCTCGGTGCATTGCTGGCCCTGATCACCGGCATCGGCCGCACGACCCTCGCGATGGCTCGCGAGCACGACCTTCCCGGCTGGCTCGCCCAGGTCGACCAACGCCGACAGGTCCCACAACACGCGGAGATCGCGCTCGCCGTTGTTGTCAGTGCCCTGGTCGCCACCGTCGATCTACGCGAGATCATCGGCTTTTCCAGCTTCGGTGTGCTCATCTACTACGCCGTCGCCAACGCCTCCGCCTCGACCCAGCAACCCGAACACCGGCGTACACCCCGCGCTCTCAACGCGTTCGGGCTGCTCGGATGCCTCGTGCTAGTTGCAACCCTGCCTTGGGTGGACGTCATCATCGGTGTCATCGTCTTCGTCGTCGGACTCATCGGACGAGCGACAATCCTGAGCCGACGACGAGCCACGGACAGCCAAGCCTTGACCTCAACGCCATAGATCCACGCTGCCAGACACCGTAAAGGGATCATTGGCCTAGCGAGATGCCCGCGGTGGGCCAAGTGCCGCTTGCCCGATCCGGATGCTGAGGTCCCCCAACTCGTCCAGGATGAGGCTTGCCCCCCAGACCTGGTCACGCTTGCGGGCGGTCAGCGGACGCAAGACGCCGGCGTCGTGCAGTCGATTGAGGGCGGCGAAGACACTGCTTCGCGGTGCGTCGACGATCGCCAGTGCGTCTTCGGAGGACAAAATCGGGCGTGCGGGTAGCTGGGCGAGGAGTTGCTCAGCGGCACTGCCGCCGCGTGCGTTGACCATTACCCTCCACTCCCCCGGAATCTCGCTCAGTCGCCCGGCGGTTAACTGGGATTCAGCGGCCGCGATTCGTGACGAGTCGGCAAAGGTCGCGATCAGGGGGCTGACGTCGCCTTCGCGGTAGGCGTTGAGCAGGTCGAAGTAGCGGTCGCGGCGGGCCACGAGCGCGGAGGCCAACGGGACGACCACGCGAGTCGTTGCCCCCCGCCGACGAAGCACGGTGTTGATCAGCGCCCGCCCGATGCGGCCGTTGCCATCCGTGAAGGGATGGATCGATTCGAACTGGGCGTGGACGATTGCTGCTTGGACCAACGCTGGCAGGTCGTCGCGGTTGGCGAAGGCCAGCAGGTCGGCCATGTAGTCGGGCACGGTCGCTGGTGGTGGTGGGACGTAGAGCGCTCCACGTGGTGAATAGTTGCTGCCGCCGATCCAGTTCTGGACGGTTCGTAGTCGCCCGGCGTACGGGGCTTCGCCGGGGTCATCGCGCATGAGCACGCCGTGGGCGGAGGTGATGGCGGCTAAGTCGATCTGGTGGTGGCGAGTCACGTTGTTGATCATCGTGTCGAGCGCGGCCGTGGCCGCGACCATCGAGACTGCGGAGGAGTTCGTGCGGATGCCGTGCAGAGCGCGCGCGTAGTCCTCGAGACTGGCCTCGACCGCTTCGATCTTGGATGACGCCACGGACTCGGTCCGCAGTAGTAACACTCCGAGCGCCTCAAGGTCGAGGCCGTGCGCAGCGTCGAGCTTGAATATTTCGCCCATCGCTGACTCGATATCGGTAGCGAGCTGGGAGTCCAAGGTGAGTTGTTGGTCTGCGATCATCGGCGGTAGTGAGACCGTGATCTTTCGCAGCATCCGGTCTTCCTTGGCTCCGCCCTGGCTAGCCTGCTGCCACGCTCGGCTTTCGCGTCGATGCCGCGGCCAGCTAACGCTAGCTGTCGCCTTGCCGGTCATAAGGTGATCTCCTAACTCGGACTAACAGTAGCACTAGTCCGAGTTATGTGCCCGATTCCGGACTCTAGCCAACCTTAGTTTCGTTTATATCTTCCGAATACGGCGTAAATGGGTCACCGAGCCGCGCCATGGGTGATCGTCAATTGATCCGGTCGATCAGGGGGGCGACCGCGATCAGACCGACTGCACTCAACACGCCGACCAGCCAAGCGAGACCGGCGATCCGCGTTGGGGCAAACCGTCGAACAGCCAGGCCACCAGCTAAAGCCCCAAAGGTTATAAGCGCAAACCAGGGCCACGGATGAATGAGCAGAAAAGCCTTGAGGCACAGAATGAAGCCACCGACGGCGAGGAAACCCGCCAGCATCGCGGTCCAGTAGATCTTCGACAGAGTCGGCGGAACGGGGTCACGATCAGCGTCGTAGGCGTCTCGCTTATCGATGTGCGAGCTCATCGCCAGCCAGAGGTCGTTTATCGTGTCTGGATCCATAGCCGGTTCGATTTCGGATCGGCTCACCGTGGATCGCCACGATCGACTTGCTTCCAGCCCGTAAACGACGTCAACGCCATCGATGCGCCGCGGAAGCGTCTGCTTGGTTATTCCGGTTCCTCCCCATAAGAACAGCACTGGCTGAATCTCTACATCCGAATCCTTCACCGGCTTCCACATCCTCAGGTCCCGCGCGTTCCTGGTCACCTGCTCGATCGCAGCCGCTAGCTGACGCGAGGGCGGATCCAAACTCCATCCATTGCCGGACCACTTGCTTTCGACCGCGAATGCACCTCGCGGCAGGATCACCACGTGATCGATGTCCCAGCGACGCAGCGCCAGGCTATTGACTACACGGCCTCCGGCTTTCCTCAGGGGCCGCAGTTCACTGGCGGTCCACTGTTCAGCGGTCGCTCCCATCCCACTCGGTGCGGTGCCGGTGATCAGGAGGACGAGCACCCCGATTCCGCCGAAGGTGAGGACACCCATTCCGCCGACGGTGAGCCCTTGGATGAATCGGTTTGGCGCCACATAGGAAAGGCCTGTCGTAACAGCTGCCGCGACTATCACCATCGCAAGAAGCAGACGCCAGTTGTTCCTCACGAAGGCTTGCTGCCGTCGTCGTACCTCCGCTCGAGCCCACGAGCCGGCGCGCGCATCGCTCGCCAGGTTCCGTTCGCGCATCCAGCGGCGCATACGGACAGAGGACGACACGAGAACTCAATCGGCAACAGCGGCCCGTTCATGAGTCGGGCGACTAGATCGCGCAAGGCAGCGACCAGGTAGGCAACCCGACCTCACTGCCGTCATTGGCGTCATGTGCGCGGAACGTTGCGTGGCCGTTGCTCGGCCCGAACCGCTGAGAAACCCGTCGTTCCTAGTTTTGCGGTTGAGCTCGTAGCCATGAGCGCCGACGGCCACCGCAAAGGAACCCGATGACCACTGTCGAGCAAACCAACGCCACCCAAAGCCAACTCCCGTCCGACCCGAAGGCCGACACCCGCGGACGATGGATCCAGGATTGGCGCCCAGAGGACCTTGCTTTCTGGAAGCGCACCGGTTCGAGCGTTGCCCGGCGCAACCTGGTTTTCTCCATATTCTCCGAGCACATCGGCTTTTCGATCTGGAGTTTGTGGTCGGTGTTCGTCCTGTTCCTCACCCCCGAGTACGGGCTGAGCCACGACCTGAAAACCGCCGCCGCCCAGAAGTTCCTGCTCACCACCCTGCCGACCGCTCTCGGGGCCGGCGTCCGGCTGCCTTACACGTTCGCGGTGGCAAAGTTCGGCGGACGCAACTGGACGATCGTCAGCGCATTGCTGCTGCTCGTCCCCACCATCGCCGCCGCCATCATGCTTAAGCCCGGAATCTCCTTCAACACATTGCTGGTGCTCGCTGCGCTAGCCGGCGTCGGCGGTGGGAACTTCGCCTCATCGATGGCCAACATCAATTCCTTTTACCCACAGCGCCTCAAGGGTCGCGCGCTCGGCTTGAACGCCGGCGGTGGCAACCTCGGCGTCGCGGTCGTGCAGCTGGTCGCCCTCGCGGTTCTGGCTACAGCCGGCAAGGGACACCCCCGCGTTCTGCTGGCCATCTACGTCCCGCTGATTGTCGTGGCGGCGTTGTGCGCGGCCCTCTTCATGAACAACATCGCCCACGTGAGCAACGAGAAACGCGCTCTGCGCGAAGCCTGCCGCGAGCCACACACCTGGGTGATCGCCTTCCTCTACATCGGCACGTTCGGGTCGTTCATCGGGTTCGGCTTCGCGTTCGGTCAAGTGCTGCAGAACCAGTTCGGCGCCCACTTTCTTACGGGCGGCAAAGTGGATCCGGTGAAGATCGCGTCCCTGACCTTCCTTGGTCCGCTGGTCGGCTCACTGATACGCCCAGTCGGGGGCTGGCTGGCTGACCGTCTCGGCGGCGCCCGCACCACCGTATGGAACTTTGTCGCGATGGCCTTGGCCGCGACGGTCGTCCTCATCGCATCCCGGCAGAAATCGCTGGACCTCTTCTACGTCGGATTCATCGCGTTGTTCGTACTGTCCGGCATCGGTAACGGTTCGACGTACAAGATGATCCCGGCCATCTTCCGCAGCAAAGGGCAACGCCTCATCGACGCCGGCGGAGACCACGACATCGTCGAGCATGAGTCCCGGCGGATGTCGAACGCGGTCATCGGAATCGCCGGCGCCGTCGGAGCCTTCGGTGGCGTGATCGTGAACATCGCGTTCCGCCAGTCATTCCTGACCTACAAGACAGGCGACGCGGCCTACATCGGCTTCATCGCGTTCTACCTCGCCTGCGTCGCCCTCACCTGGCTCGTCTACCTTCGCCCGAGCGCCCAGCGACTGGCTGGTGTGTAAGCGGATGCCGACCTCAGTAGCGCCAACCATCGCTCGGATTGGCGGACCGCTCGGGTTCGTAGGCCAGACGGTAGCCGCGCTTCACGACGGTCTGCACGATCCGCGGATCGCCGAGGGCGGTCCGCAACCGTCCGACGGCCACCTCGACCGCGTGCTCGTCATCGCCGTCACCGGGAGCCACTTTCAGCAGGTCAGCGCGAGAGATTACCTGACCGGGACGCCTGATCAGTTCCCGAAGCAACGCCATGCTCGCGCTACTCAAGGGAACCAGCAGGTCGTCGACCAGGACGGCGTGGCCGCGGACATCGAGATCGTGTCCGGCGACCGGCAACCGCTGGCCGCGTCGCTGCGGCAGTTGCTCGACGATCTCTCGGACCAACGCACCGAGGCGTCCGCGCGCCGGCTGAATCACCGGAATGTTCCTACGCAGCAAGGGTCCTGCCGTCACCGGACCCACGCAAGCCGCGAGCACCCCGCACGCACCACCGCCCACAGCACCACTGCCGCCGCCACGTAAGGCGTCGCCGACGTCGGAGAATCGCCCTAACTCATCGGCGGTCTGTAGGAAGCTCACGACCGCCGGGGCACTGGTGAACGCAACCGCGTCGATGCCTCCGACGGCCACTGACTCGACGAGCCGTCGCAGTGCCGCCGGATCCTGCGGCGGCACCCAGCGATAGACCGGAACCTCGATGACTTCCGCCCCCGCCAGCCGCAGGGTTTCGACCACATCGGGCAGCGGCTCGCCATGGAGTTGAACCGCCACTCGCTTGTTGGTCAGGTCGACCGTCGAAATGAGATAGGCCAGCACTTCACTAGAGGATTCCGATTCCGGCGACCAGGCTTCACGCAACCCGACCGCCCGGATCGCTCCGCGCGCCTTCGGACCGCGGGCCAGCACTGTGGCCCGCTCTATCCCTTCGGTCAGTTTCTCGAGCACACCCCAGGTGTCGGCCGCATCCATCCAGCCGCGAAAGCCGATTCCGGTCGTGGCGATGACAAAGTCCAGTGGCGCCTGCAGGCACCGTTCGGTCGCGTCCCGAAGCTCGGCATCATCGGCCAGCGGCACGATCTGAATCGCCGGAGCGTAGACGACCTTAGCCCCGCGCCGCTCCAATGCCGCCCCGAATTCCTTGCGACGGCGGGCAGCGGTGATCCCCACGGTGTATCCAGCCAGCGGTTCGATGCCGGCCCGGGACGAAGTCATCGCCTGATCGTGACTCAATCGCGTTTCGCAATGGGTCGGCCGTGTTACAACCATGCGACGTCCGCCTCTCAGCCGCCTCATCCGGCCAGTGCGGCCGAGCCAGCTCACCGGACGAACGTGCCCGCTGTGCGCAGATGTGTTCGTGGCAGCAACATATCTGCACCCCCACCTGTAACCGGCTCACGCGAAGATTGTCTCGTGCCGCCGCCTCCCCCATCCTCGCCCCCGGTGGCCACGCACTGCCCGTACTGCTCGTTGCAGTGCGGGATCACGCTCGATACCTCGTCCGGCGCGCTCGTCCTGGATGCCCAAGCGGACTTCCCGACCAACCTGGGCGGCCTGTGCGCGAAGGGCTGGACCGCGGCCGAGCTGATCGGTCACCCCGAACGCCTCACCACACCCATGGTCCGCGACGGCCGCGACCAGCCGCTGCGACCGGCCAGCTGGGACGAAGCCCTGGACCGCGTCGCCACCGCAATAAAGGGCGCTCAGGCCCGCTACGGCCCCAACGGCGTCGGGATATTCGGCGGCGGTGGGCTGACCAACGAAAAGGCCTATCAACTCGGCAAGTTCGCCCGCGCGACCCTGCGCACGGCCATGATCGACTACAACGGCCGATTCTGCATGTCCTCGGCCGCCAACGCCGCCACCCGAGCCTTCGGTATCGACCGGGGCTTGCCGTTCCCGCTGCCCGACATCGCCCGTACCGATGCCCTGCTACTCGTGGGCAGCAACCCGGCCGACACCCTGCCGCCGGCCATGCAATTCCTCGACGCCGCGCGGGAACGCGGTGCCCAACTGATCGTGATCGACCCTCGGCTCACCCGAACCGCTGCCTCCGCCCACCTGCATCTGCAGCCGGTGCCCGGAACGGACCTGGCCCTGGCCAACGGCCTGCTCAACGTGGCCATCCGCGAACGGCTCGTGGACCTTGACTACATCGCCGCGCGCACGAGCAACTTCGACGCCGTCCGCCGGGCCGTCCGGCTGTACTGGCCCGATCGGGTCGAACGTATCAGCGGCGTGCCCGAGGCCGACATCGTGCGGGCCGCACACATGCTGGCCGAAGCCGAGCACGCGATGATCCTGACCGCGCGGGGAGCCGAGCAACACAGTTCGGGCTCGGACACCGCCATCGCGTTCATCAACCTGGCGCTGGCCCTCGGGCTTCCCGGACGGCCGTTCTCCGGGTACGGGACCGTGACCGGCCAGGGTAATGGCCAAGGTGGGCGCGAACACGGCCAGAAAGCCGATCAGCTACCGGGCTACCGCCGGCTGGACGACCCGATCGCCCGGGCCCACGTGGCCAAGATCTGGGGCATGGACCCGAGCGAACTACCGGAACCTGGTGTGTCCGCCTACGAAATGCTCGACCAACTCGGGACCCCCTCAGGGGTGCACGCCCTCTGGGTGGTGGCGTCCAACATCGTGGTGTCCGCGCCGAGAGCCGGTCACGTCTGCGCGCGGCTGCGCGAGCTGGATTTTCTGGTGGTGTCGGACTTCTTCCTTTCCGAGACGGCGGCATTGGCTGACGTCGTACTGCCCTGCACCCAGTGGGCCGAGGAAACCGGCACGATGACCAACCTCGAAGGTCGGGTCATCCTGCGCCAGGCCGCCATTGCCGCCCCCGACGGCGCCCGCTCGGATCTGTGGGTGATGCGCGAGCTGGCCCGGCGCCTCGACCGGCCCGAGCTGTCTGATGATCCGGAAGACATCTTCGAGGAGCTTCGGCTGGCCAGCGCCGGCGGAAAGGCCGACTACGCGGGCATCAGTTACGACCGGATCCGCGCCGAACAAGGGGTGTTCTGGCCCTGCCCCTCCCCCCGGCATCCGGGCACACCCCGGCTGTTCACCGAAGACTTTCCGACCCGGGACCGACGGGCGCAATTTCATCCGGTCGAGCATCGTGGTCCGGCCGAAACTCCGGATGCCGAATACCCCTACTACCTGACCACCGGACGGCTGTTGCGCCAGTACCAATCGGGGACGCAGACCCGCCGGGTCGCCGTGCTCGATCAGGCCGATCCCGAAGCAATCGTGGAGATGCACCCCACCGTGGCCGTCCGCGTTGGAGTGGCCAGCGGTGACCTGGTCGCGCTGCGCACTCGGCGCGGACGGGCCGTGATGCAGGTAAGGATCGCCGACGGGATTCGCGCCGACACCGTCTTCGCCCCGTTTCACTACGGCGGCGTCTCCGCGGTCAACCTGCTGACCAACCCGGCTCTGGACCCGCATTCGCGGATGCCTGAATTCAAGGCCTGCGCCGTCGCCATCGAGTCGGTGCCAAACGACCCCGGGCCAACCCACCCCGCCGATTCCGTCGATTCTGTCGATACAGCCAAGGAGAACGTATGACCATGCTCGAGGACGCACCTCCACCCACCCCGTCCCCGATCGCTAAGGCCAAGCTGATCATCATCGGCAACGGCATGGCCGGAGCTCGCGCGCTGGAAGAGATTTTGCGCCGCGGCGGCAACGAGCGCTTCGAGGTAACGGTGTTCGGCGACGAGCCGTACGGAAACTACAACCGAATCCTGCTGTCCAATGTCCTGGCCGGCACCGAGAATACCGCCGAGATCTACCTGAACCCGATCGACTGGTACGCCGAGAACGACATCGATCTGCGGTCCGGCGTACGCGTCGTCCGCATCGATCGCGACGCTCGTCTGGTGCATACCGACGACGGAACGGTCATGCGCTACGACCGTCTGATCATCGCCACTGGCAGCCGGTCGTTCTTCCCACCGATCGAGGGAATGTGGGCCGACGACAAGAACCTGACGGCCGGGGTTTTCGGCTTTCGCAGCCTGGACGATTGCGCCGCGATGCTCGAGTACGCCGAAGGCGCGCGGACGGCCGCGGTCATCGGTGGTGGCTTGCTGGGTTTGGAAGCGGCCCGTGGCTTGCAGAATCACGGGCTGGCCGTCCAGGTCGTGCATGCCGCGTCCACCCTGATGGAAACCCAACTCGACCTGAACGCCGGCACTATCCTTCGCGGCTCGGTGGAAAGCCTCGGCATCACCGTCCACACCGAGGCGCGAACGACCAGGATTCTCACCGAGAACGGCAGGACGACCGGGCTTGAATTCGATGACGGAACCTCGCTGCAGTGCGACATGCTCGTCGTCTCGGCCGGCATCCGACCCAATGTCGGACTGGCCCGACGGGCCGGACTGAGCGTCGAACGCGCGATCGTGGTGGACGACCACATGCGATCGGTCGACGATGAAAACATCTACGTCGTCGGCGAATGCGCCCAGCATCGCGGTCAGGTGTACGGGCTGGTGGCGCCGCTGTGGGAACAGGCCCTCGTACTGGCCGATCATCTGACCCGAACCGACAGCGCCGCGACCTATGAAGGATCACGGATGGCCACCAAGCTCAAGGTTGCCGGTGTCGACGTCGCCTCGATGGGCCTGAAGGCGCCGGAGCATCCCGACGATGAGTTCGTCCAGTTCTCCGAGCCGAAACGCGGTGTCTACAAGACACTTGTCGTGCGGGACGGCAAGCTCGTCGGAGCGACACTGCTCGGCGACACCAGCAAGGTTGCCTACCTCATCCAGGCCTTCGACCGCGGGCTTCCGCTGCCCGAGGAACGTATGTCGCTGATGTTCGACCTCGGCACCCCGGCGGCGGAAGTCGGGGCGGCCGAGCTGGCCGATGACGTCCAGGTCTGCAACTGCAACGGGGTCAGCAAGGGCAGTCTGGTCGCCTGTGTGCGCGGTGGGGAAAAGACCCTCACCGGAGTCATGGCCAAAACCCGCGCCGGAAAGGGTTGTGGCTCCTGCAAGAACCTGGTCAGTCAGATCGTCGAATGGGCCGCTGACGGTGACGTCGAAGTGGATCCGTCGGCCGATTGGTACGTGCCTGGTATTCCGTTCGACAAACCTCAGCTGATGGAAAAGATTCGCGAGCTTCAGTTGCACTCGGTCTCCTCGGTGTTCGCCGCTCTGGCACCCGAGGGCAAGGAGGATGCCCAATCGAAGATGGGCTTGGCTTCGCTGCTGCAGATGATGTGGGCTGATGAGTTCGTCGACGAGCGAGACGCCCGCTTCATCAACGACCGGGTGCACGCCAACATCCAACGAGACGGGACGTTCTCGGTGGTGCCGCAGATGAAGGGCGGGGTTACCAGCGTCGCGCAGCTACGCACCATTGCCGACGTCGCCGAGAAGTACGAAGTGCCGATGATCAAACTCACCGGCGGTCAGCGGATCGACCTGCTCGGCCTGCGCAAGGAGGACTTGCCGGCGGTGTGGTCAGATCTGGGGATGCCGTCCGGGTACGCCTACGGCAAAAGTTTTCGCACCGTGAAAACCTGCGTCGGCACCGACTACTGCCGATTCGGGGTCGGCGATTCGACGTCCCTCGGCATTCGGATCGAGGAACGTTTTCAGGGAATCGCCGGGCCCGGCAAGATGAAACTCGCCGTCGCGGGTTGTCCGCGAAACTGCTCGGAAGCGCTGTGCAAGGATCTCGGCGTGGTCGCCGTCGACGGCGGCAAGTGGGAGATCTACGTCGGCGGGGCGGCCGGAGCCCATATACGTAAGGGAGATCTCTTGGCCACGGTCGACGACCCGGACTTGGTCATCACCCTCACCGGCCGTTTCCTGCAGTACTACCGGGAGAATGCCAAGTGGCTGGAACGGACCTACGCCTGGGTGCCACGGATCGGAATCGAGAAGATTCGCGCCGTTGTTGTCGAGGACAGCGACGGGATCGCGGCGCGCTTGGATGCCGACATGCAGAAGGCTGTCGACGCCTATGTCGACCCGTGGACAGAGCGAGCTGCGCCCGTGACACCGGGCCAGTTCCGTACCGCGCTGCCGCTGACGGCCCTCCCCCAGGTCGGCCGCGGATGAAGGTCGACGACATTCCGGTCGGCGAGGGACGGACGCTGGCGGTGGACGGGGAACAGGTTGCGGTGTTCCGGCTCCGCGACGGAAGCCTGCGGGCGCTCGGTGCCGTCTGCCCGCACCGCGGCGGCCCGCTCGCCGATGGCTTGCTGGACGGAGATGTCGTCGTATGCCCACTGCACGGCTACACCTACGACCTCCTGACAGGGGCCGAAGTAGGCAACGGCGGCTCACCCGTCTGCGCGTACTCGGTGGTTGTCGATGCTCAGCGCGACATCTCCGTTGCCCGTCTCGATACGACGGACCGGCGCCTTGAACCGGCGTCTACGCGCTCAGCCCGCGAGGAATCCGGCTAGGGCGGCGGTCGTAGCGGTCCCGTTCACTGGCGGCGCTTAGATGCCCGCGGCCGGGGCACACGGAATCGTTGCGAGCAGGCCACACTCGATCTCCACGCCGCCACCGTACCGATACCATTGCCAGCACCATGACGCATCCCGCTTATGAGCAGGTCCGGCAACTGTCGGCCAGCATTTCGGTGTTGTTGCAATGCAATCCAGGTCCGATGACTCTCGACGGCACGAACACCTGGCTGCTGTCGGCCCCGGAGTCCGACGAGGTCGTTGTGGTGGATCCGGGGCAGGGCGGGGATCAGCACCTTGACCGTCTGATCGAAGCGGCGCCGAACATCGGACTGGTGCTGGTCACTCACGGGCACCGCGACCACAGCGACACCGCCGAGGCTCTGCACGAGGCCACCGGCGCACCGACGCGCGCGATGGCCGACGAGTTTTCCTTCGGGGCGTCACCGCTGGCCGACGGCGATACTTTCGAGGCCGCCGGGCTGCGCCTGCGAGTGCTGAGGACGCCCGGTCACTCGAGTGACTCCGTCTCGATACTCGTGTCGTCCGCCGATGGCGTTGCCGCGGCCGTGCTCACCGGTGACACGATCCTGGGGCGAGGCACCTCGGTGGTGTCGCCGCCGGATGGTCATCTCGGCTCCTACCTGGCCTCGCTCAGCCGACTGCAAGACCTCGGGCCGATCCTCGTCCTGCCCGGTCACGGACCCGAGATGCCGAACCTTGCTGAGGCGGCTTCGTTCTACCTGGCTCACCGTCGGGAGCGGCTCGACCAGGTGCGGGCGGCCCTGGACCAACTGGGCCCGGACGCGACTGCGCGCCAGATCGTGGAGTTGGTTTACTCCGATGTGGACCGGGTGTTGTGGCCGGCGGCCGAACGCAGCGTGCTCGCTCAGTTGGAGTACCTGCAGGAAGTCTGATCAGGGCGGCCGTTACTTCGGCGGCAAGGTCCGGACGTAGGCGAGCGCGATATCGACCCAGCGTTTGAGTTCCTTCGCCGTTTGGACACCGTCCGGGGTCACGCGGAGCCAGCCATCCATTTCGCGTCCACGCATCACCGCCTTGTCGGCGTGGGTCTGTGCGGCCAGCGAGTCGGTCTCGGCCGGATTTACGCGCAGCAACAGACCGCCTTGACCGCTGGCGCTGACCACCATATTGCCGTTGAGCAGGAACGCCAGCCCACCGAACATCCGCTTCTCGGACAGGTTGCTCTCGACAGCCAGGCACTCTCTCAGTCGGTTCGCCAGTTCCTCGTCGTAGGCCATGTCGCCAGTATCGGCCCTGCCCCCGACAACCGTTCGTTTCGCCAGCGAATGGCCGGCTATATACAGGCTTCAGGTGCGGTGGATGGGGTTGTGTCGTGGTCGTTGTTCGGGGTCTATGTGTTTGGGTGGGGTCCAGTAGACGGTGTTGTTGTGGAGGTGGGCTTTCCACCCTTGTTTAGGTGCCTGTCCGTTGTGGTAGCCGCAGGTGATCGCGAGGTTGTTGAGGTCGGTGGGGCCGCCGTCGGCCCAGTCGGTCAAATGATGGATCTGGGATTGGGCGGCCGTCTTCCGGCAGCCGGGGAATGTGCAGCCCTTATCTCTTGCGAACAACGCTAACCGTTGGCCGGGGCTGGCCAGGCGGCGAGCGCGGCCGTAGGCGAGGGTGCCGAGGTGCTGGTCGAACACGACGGGCAGGGTTTTCGCGTCGACCCCGAGCCGCATCGCGGCCTGGACGCTGAGGTGGCCGCCGTGGTGGGTGGTGGCTTGTCCGGCGCGGGCTTCGAGTTGGTCAAGGGTCATGCTGATGATCAGCGTGGTCGGCACCCCCGCGGTGGCCGGCAGGTCCCCGGCCGCTAACAGGCGTTGGGCGGCGTGTTCGAAGGCATCATGGCGGCGTTGGTCGATGCTGCGGTCATCCGGAATCGGGTCACTACCCGGCTCGACCACCGCTGGTTCGGACTCGAACGTGGTGGGGGCGGGATGCTCATGAGTGGATGCAGCACGCTCTGCCACACCGCTAAACAGGTCGGAGTCAAACGCCCGCGGAGTTCACCGCAGCCGTCGGGCAACTCCCGCAGGCTGATGCCGCGGTGCCACTCGGCTAACCGGTCGCGGGGTTGATCACCGTCGGGGTGCAGGTGGGCCAGGATCCGGGTGCCGAGGTGTTTCAACGTGACCGAGTCACTGCCCGCGACCGCATGCTGAGTCAACTCGGCATCGATCAGGTCCCGGTAGGTGGGCTGGTCCGGTTCCGGGACCAGCCGCACCACATCCGCGATCACCTTCGTGTGGGCGATCGACACCGAACCGGTCCGGGCCGCGTGAGCGGCGACCGGCAGCAACGGCGGCAACACGCCCCCGCTCACCGCCCGCCGGCTCCCCAACATCGCTACCGCCGCTGTCCGGGCCCGGGCCTGGGACAAGGTCGAAGCGGTCAACTGGGCCAGCAAGCTCGCGCTGTCACGATAACCACGAGACTCGGCTATCCCACGACCGATCACCTCACCCAACACCCGGTGATCCACCGCCGCCAACCGCCGCGTCACCCGATCCGCCGCCCGCACCACATCCAGCAGCTGATCCTCGCTCAGCCGCGACAAATCCGCATCCAACAGTTCCGAGATCGCATCATCGATCCGCGCCAACGACCCGTCCACGGGCTCGGTCTCGGTCGCTGTCATGAGTCAAACCTAGAACACGGGTACGACACTTTCCGCCGACACCATAAGCCAAAACTGGGTGCCGCGCACATTCGTCCCTAGCGTCGAACAGCACACCGGTACAATACTTTCCACTGACACGATAAGCGTAAACGGAAAGCTGCGACGCGCCGGCAATGGCCGTCACTCGACGCTAGTGCTTGCGCACGACTCGCTCGGCTTCGCCAACCTTCCACACGGTCACGTCCAGGTGACCGTCACTGACCTCGACGGATGACCCGGACGTCAGGTCGGCCTCATAGAACGTATCGAACGTTTCGCCCCGCAGATCGAGGCCGGAATCGTCATACAAATCCTGGGCAAACCGCTGATGCAGTTCGAGGTCGGGCACATCGCGGGCCATCCCCCATACTTTGGCATCGCCTTCCTTGACCTGGGTATCGACCGTAGCCGTGTGCAGGCAGAATCGCGGATCACGCCCGAGGTCTTTGAATTTGGTCGTGTCCGGCATGCCGATGAGCCACAATCGTCCTTCGAAGATGCGCGGTTCCATCGGACTGATACGCGGCGATCCGTCCGCACGCACAGTGGCGAGCAGGCACAGATTCCCGGCCGCGGCGTGACGCCGTGCGAAGATTCCGGCAATGCGAGGCGCCGCCTGACTGAACTCATTCCAGCTCACCATGGACCCAGGCTACGACAACAAACCTAGGCTACGACAAGCCGGATCATCGCCGGCGAGCCCGCAGAACGACGTCCTCGGTGTGGCCCGCCCCGGCGCCGGTGGAAACATGCCGCGGGCGTTGTTCGTCCACCTCCACCAGCCACTTGTCGTCCAGCTGCGCGGCTATGTCGGCCGGCATCACGTAGTCCTCAGGCTCGAAGCCATGCCGGTGGGCCGACTCGGGGTTGACGTGCAGGTGATGCACGACGAGCAGCACTCCCCCGGGCGCGACCGCGTCCAACAGCGCCCGTTCGGCCGCGTTGCTGGACGATCGTAGAAGGGCCGGATACTGCGCCGACACCAGGTCGAAGCTGCCCGGTGCCAGCTCGGCTTCGACCAGCCCAGCGTGCAGCCATCGCACGTTCACGCCAGCTTTGGCACCGGCCGCCCGGGCTCGGTCAAGGGCGACCGTCGAGACGTCCAATGCCGTGACCTGCCAGCCTTGTTCAGCCAGCCAGATGGCGTCGGCTCCCTCACCGCAACCGACATCCAGCGCACGGCCGACGGCCAGATCAGCGACCTCGCGCACGAGTTGGCCGTTGGGATTGCCGCTCCAGATCTGATCCAGACTGGCGTAGCGCTCGTCCCAGGGCGCCTGGATCGCCTGCAGGTCACGGTTGTCAGCGTCGGTCATGGCTTTACTGTGCCTCGCGATCCGTAACTTGACAAACTGCATTGCCAAAGTGGCAAATAGGTGCATGGACGACGACATCCTCGAGACGCTGGCTACGGTCGGACCACGCTTGCGGGCGGTGCGCGAGGCCCGACAGTCGACGCTCACGCAGGTTGCGCAAGCCAGCGGAATCTCCGTGAGCACGCTGTCGCGTCTGGAGTCTGGTGGTCGCAAACCGACGCTTGAATTGCTCCTGCGACTGGCGCGCGCACATGACCTGCCGGTTGATCAGCTGCTCAGCGACGGCCCCACCGACGATCCCCGAGTTCAGCCCGAGCCGATCAAGCGGAACGGCCGGACCCTGATCCCGCTGACCCGACGGCCGGGAGGCATTCAGGCCTACAAGATCATCAGTCCCCCCAGCCGAGCCGCGCCCGAGTTGCAGGTACACGAAGGCTACGAGTGGATGTACGTGCTCAACGGCGAATTGCGGCTGAGACTGGGCGAATTGGATCTTATTCTGCGACCTGGTGAAGTGGCTGAGTTCGACACCCACACGCCGCACTGGTTCGGCGCGGCAGGCTCACGGCCGGTTGAGCTGCTGACCCTGTTCGGTCCGCAGGGCGAGCGCTTACACGTCCGGGCCCGCCCCCGGGCCTGACTACGAGCGGGTGGGAAGACCGGCTGAGGGTACTGAATGCCTGATCGATCCACGGCCGGCGGCTCGGTGCAAGATCGCAAAGAGCGCCAGCGCACATACGGCCGCAACGACCTCACCTATCGCACTCAGCCACTTGCCGGTCGGTTCCCAGTACGGGTCGTACATGTTCGGCAAGGGACCCAAGGCGCCCACGTCCACATAGCGGTACAGCAGCACCGCGGCCGTCGAACCGGCGGCCACCAGGAAGGCGAAGCCAGCGGTCAGGCGCCGGGGCCAGATGAGCAGGGCGGCGGCCGCAATCAGGGCGATGACCGCCTCCACCCGGAAAAGCGTGGCCTCGCTCACCGTCGATGTCTTGTTGTTCTTGAATGCCGAAGCCAGATCGAAGTGGACGAAGGCGTCTATCGCCAGCCCCAGGACGACCAGAGCGATCAGTGTCCACTGAATAGCCACTCGGTTACGAGCACTCATCCCGCCACCATCCCTTGTTCCGTAGACCCGTTTCGGTGCGTTCTCCGGCCTTGGAGAGCGCTGTTCAGGGATACGGGCGGCCGCGCCAAAAAGTTCAACGAACTCCCAGGCAGTTCACATCATCGGCGCATTGACAATCGGCGCGCCGCCATATTCTATATATTTAGTTGACTAGATAAATGGAGCTCACATGTTGGTGTTCCGCCTGACCACGCACTCCAGCGTCCCGGCCTACGTGCAGATCGTGCAGCAGGTTCGCCAGGCCCTGCTGGCCGGCGTGCTGCGCCCAGGTGACCGCCTGCCGACGGTGAAGGACGTCGTGTCCGAGCTGGCGATCAATCCCAACACCGTCCTCAAGGCTTATCGCGAACTCGAACAGGAAGGTCTGGTCGAGGGCCGTCAAGGAGTCGGCACTTTCGCCCTTCGCCGACCGGACGGTCCTCCCCCGGCTGCTCAGGCCGCGCTCACGCGCAGCCTGGAACGCTGGATCGGCAAGGCTCGCGAAGCCGGCTTCGACGACGCCGGCATGGAAAGTCTGCTGCGAACGTGCCTGATGTCGAGCGCGGACGAGGCGATCGCATGACCGCCTGGGCCAAACCGGCGGCCACCGAGCCGGCGGCGGGCAACCAGCACCTGGCGGTGGCCACCTCCGGACTGGGCAAGCAGTACACCCGCGGACTGCGAGCCCGATCCAAATGGGCTTTGCGGGACTGCACGTTAGAGGTCCCGGAGGGTCGCATCTGCGGCCTGGTCGGAGCCAACGGCGCCGGCAAGACAACGTTGCTTCGGCTGCTGGTCGGGCTGGCCCGACCCAGTGCCGGCGACGTCCAGGTGCTCGGACAACGACCGTCGGATTCCGGCCAGTTCCTGCGCGAGGTCGGCTACCTGGCCCAGGACATCCCGACCTTCCGCCGCTGGAGCGTGACCGATCACCTGCGCATGGGCGCGGCCCTCAACCCATCCTGGGATGCGGTGGCCACCCGGGAACGCATCCAGTCACTCGACATCCCCCTCGATCAACGAGTGGGCACCCTGTCGGGCGGCCAGCGGGCTCAGGTGGCGCTGGCTCTCGCTCTCGGAAAGCGGCCGCGGTTGCTGCTACTCGATGAACCGGTCGCCGCGCTCGATCCCTTGGCCCGACGGGACTTCCTGTCCACCCTGGGAGCGGCGGTCGCCGAAGCCGAAGGCCACCTCACGGTCATCCTGTCCAGCCACCTAGTTGCCGACCTGGAACGAATTTGCGATCACCTGATCGTGCTCGCCAACTCACGCACCATGCTGGCCGCCGACCTCGATGACGTGATCGCTTCGCATCGGGTGTTGACCTCAACCCGACGCGACGTCGGCCCGATTGATCGTCAGCACACTGTCTTACGGGTAGAGCAGACCCAACGCCAAACTCGGATGTGGGTGCGGCTCGAAGGCCCCCTGACCGACCCGACGTGGGACAGCGACGAACTGTCACTGGAAGAGATCGTGCTGAGTTATCTCGAATACCACCCACCCGCCGACGCCGACCGCGGGCCCGGGATTACCAACGTCGCCCACCTCGGAGGAGTGTCATGACCTGGCTCATCTGGCGCCAACACCGAATGCAGGTCGGCGTTGCCTTCGCTATCCTGGCCGCCTTATCCATCCTGCTGTGGGTGACCGGCCTGGATATGAGCCACTCGCTACGGGGGTGTAAGGCAAGTCCCACCTGCAGCGGCGGCGACATTATGAACAAGTATCGCGCCGTCACCACCATCGTGAACATCACCGTCGCCGTCCCGTTGCTCTTCGGGATCTTCTGGGGAACGTCGCTGATGGCCAGGGAATTCGAGACCAGCACTCACGTCCTGGCCTGGACCCAGTCGATAAGTCGGCGGCAATGGCTCAACCGGAAACTGCTGGCACTACTCGCGGCAACTGTGCTCTGCAGTGCCGGCCTCGCCGCGATCGTCACCTGGTGGTGGGGCCAGACGAGCAACAGCAATCGCTTCGATGGCGCCCGATTCCAGATCGAAGGTGTCACGCCGATCGCCTATTCGATCTTTGCGGTAGCCCTCGCGGCCGCCGCCGGCGCGATTCTGCGCCGATCATTAGCCACTCTCGGCGTGACGATCTTCGGGTTCGCGGCCATGCAGGTGCTCATGAACAGCTACCTGCGTTCTCATCTCGTTCACCCGCTGACCGCTCTCACTCCGCTCGGACCCGACAACGACATCCCCGGCGCCTGGATCATCGGAAGGGAACTGCTGATCAACGGTCGCGCGACTAAGGGCATCGTGCAATTACCGGCCCAATGCGCGGGCACCAAGAGCCGGCCGGACATGAACGGCTGCCTCTCAGAGTCCGGGTATCAGTTCGCCACGAAATACCTGCCTTCCAGTCGCTACTGGACCTTGCAATACCTCGAGAGCGGCATCTATCTGGCCCTGGCCGCCCTGTTGATCGCGACCTGCGTCATCGTCGTTCGGCGCCGCGACGCCTGACCGCTCACCGCTGGGCAGCACTAGGGTGGGGCTAGGTCTGCTGTCGAAACGGAAGCGAGTGAGCTGGCATGCTCGACGGTCATCTCAGCAAGCTGCGGTCGGTGTGGAATCAGGGACGGCCCGCAATCAACTACTGGATGACGGATCCGAGCATCGCGGGCGTCGAATTGATCAATCCGCTCGGCTTCGACTCGATACTGCTCGACACCCAACATGGTGCCTGCGAACTGCGCGAGATCTATCACCTGCTGGTGGCTGTCGATTATGAAGCGGTCACTCCACTGGTTCGGGTCGCCGACAACGACGCGGCCCAGATCATGAAATTTCTGGACGCCGGCGCCGAGGGCATCATGTGCCCGATGATCAACAGCCGCGCGGACGCCGAACGCTTCGTGCGGGCCTGCCGATACCCCCCGCTGGGTGAGCGCAGCTTCGGACCCTTCCGGGCCGGTTTGGTGTACGGCGGACGGGACCGCTATTACCGGCTGGCCAACTCCGAGGTCATCACCATCGCGCAGATCGAAACGATGCAGGCCATCGACAACATCGGCGAGATCGTCAGCACCCCGGGATTGGACGCCGTGTTCATCGGTCCGTCCGATCTTTCCATCTCGGCGGGCAACGGCCCGGACCTGGACTATGCCGACCTCAAGATGCTCGCTCACCAACACAATGCCGTTTCCACGGCGCACGACGCCGGGGTAAAGGTCGGAACCCTGGCCTTGGAGCCAACCCCTGAGGTGGCTGAGATCGTGGGCAGTTGGGGGCTCGACCTGATTTCGCTCGGCACCGACCTCAGCCTGCAGCGAGCAAGCGCCACCACCAGTCTGCAGTTGGCTCGATCCGTCCTGCGCGAACACGGGGGTGTCTGATGGCCGGCGAGCGTTGGTATCAAGAGGCAGTCATCTACAGCGTCGATGTCGGTCTCTACCAAGATTCCAACGGTGACGGTGTCGGCGATCTATGTGGTCTCATCAGTCGCCTGGACTACCTGTCCCGACTCGGTGTCACGTGCCTGTGGCTGGGACCGGTGCACGATACGCCGAACCGCGACAATGGATACGACGTCACCGACTACTACAGCATCAGCTCGCCACTGGGCACGCTGGGCGACTTCGCGGAATTGACCCAGCGAGCCCGAGCCCGCGGAATACGAATAATTCTCGACCTCGTCGTCAACCACACCTCCGACGAGCATCCGTGGTTCATCGAAGCCTGCACGGATCCCGAATCGCGTTACCGGCAATGGTATGTCTGGAGTGAGGACGAGCCGCCCGACCGTCGGCAAGGCATCGTCTTTCCCGGCGAGCAAACCGAAACCTGGACGTTCAATGCCCAAGCCGGGGCCTGGTATTTCCATCGCTTCTATGATTTCCAGCCGGACCTGAACTGGTCCAATCCCGAGGTTCGGGCCGAGATCAACACGGTGATGGGATTCTGGCTGCAGATGGGCGTCTCCGGCTTTCGAATCGACGCCGCGCCGTTCGTCATCGAACAGACCACGCCGGGAGTGGACCCCGGCCCCAAAGACTTCGCGATTCTCGACGGATGGCGCCAGCACACCCAATGGTTGCAAGGGGATTCGGTGTTGCTGTGCGAAGCGAATGTGGCGCCCTCTGAGGTCGCGAGCTACACGGGCAGCCGACCCGACGGGCCAACCGACCGCACCCAGATGATGTTCGACTTCCTGATTAACCCCAGGGTGTGGCTGGCTTTGGCTCGAAGTGACGCCGAGCCGATCATCGAGGCACTGGCCAACGAAGTGAAACTGGCCAGCGGCGCCCAGTGGGCCACCTTCCTACGAAACCACGACGAGCTCGACCTCAGCCGCCTGACCGACGAGCAACGTAACGATGTCTTTCGAGCGTTCGCGCCTCGGGCAGCAATGCGCCTCTACGGACGGGGAATTCGTCGCCGGCTGGCCCCCATGCTCGGCGGGGACCGGCGCCGGATCGAACTGGCCTACGCCCTGCAGTTCTCGATGCCGGGGACGCCGGTACTGCGCTACGGCGAAGAGATCGGCATGGGTGACAACCTACAACTGAAAGGACGAGACGCGGTTCGCACACCCATGCAATGGGATGACGGCCGCGGCGGCGGCTTCTCGACCGCCAAGCTCGACAGGTTTGTCCGGCCCGCGGCCACCCGGGGCGATTACGGCGTCAAGCAGGTGAATGTGCGGGCCCAGCAACGTGATCCGCATTCGTTGCTGCGCTGGTTCGAAAACCTCATCCACACGTTGCGACAAGCCCCCGAGATCGGCACTGGCACGTGCACCGTGGTCGATGTGCCGCTGCCGCGATCGGTTTTGGCTCATCGGTTCGAATCACCCGCCGGAGCAATACTGTTACTGCATAATCTGGCCGATCGAGCGGTCACGTTGGATATCGGCCCGATCGACGGATATGCCGACGGCCCCTACGACCTGCTGGTCGACGGGCCCTACGACGCACCCCGAGCCGACCTCAC
>Ga0070665_100000858_pt1 | contig 39506 bp, 29 predicted proteins | sample KBSS13metaG_FD_65862 | JGI IMG/M metagenome (GOLD analysis project Ga0070665, IMG submission 65862) | Switchgrass rhizosphere microbial communities from Kellogg Biological Station, Michigan, USA - KBS S1-3 metaG | ecosystem: Host-associated > Plants > Roots > Rhizosphere > Soil ... | reverse complement strand
ATGGGTCCGCCGGGCTCGCCCAGCGCCGGCTGGTCCACGGCGCCTCCAGGGCCCTCCACCTCGCTCACATCATGCCCCACGCGATAGACATCCAGCGGCAGATGCCCAAACTCAGCGGCGACGGCAGCCGCCGCACTCACCCAGCCCGCGCCGCGCGGCCCCGCGAACAGGACAAAGTTACCGAACAGATCCAGCGTCGAAACCCGATCCGCCACCGCTGACGTCGCCGCTGCCGAGCGCCTGAGCCAGACATGCGGAGCCCGTGACCCGGGCACCCCGCACGTCGTGCGCGGATCGGCATGAACCGCATCCCGCACCCCATACAAGTACCCCAGCTCGATATCGAAATCATCGACCTGCGGGTCGATCGGTTGTGTTGGCTTCAGCCACGGCGCCGTGCGCAACACGTAACGGGTGAACGCCTGGCCGACCGTGAACTCGGCGACCGGCTTGCGCTCGAGCGCGTAGGATTCCAACAGCCTGCGATCCGCGTGCCCCTGCAACACCAAGGCCAACTTCCAGGCGAGATTGTGCGCATCGTGGATACCGGTGTTGCCTCCAAAGCCGCCGTTCGGAGGCATGAGGTGGGCGGCATCACCCGCAATGAAGATGCGCCCTTCCTGGAGTCGCTCCGCGACACACGCGGTTGCGCGCCACCGCGTCCAGCCGTCGATCCGGACCGGCAGATCGGGCACACCAACACCCCCGCGAACGAGCTCGATGAGATGAGCCTCACTCACGTCCGCGGCGGCATTCGCGGCCGCCCCTGGATCGTGCGCCGCATCGCCCACTGTATTCACGGCGAGAAAGCCCGCCCGTGCCGCACGGTTCATGCGGAAGAACCCATGCAACACCGGGTTGTTCACATAGATGATCGACCAGGCCTTACCCCCGAGCCACGGCGACAGGTCCGCACTGAAGTAGATCGTCACCGAGTTCGAAAAGGCGCCCCGGCCCTCGTAGCGGATGCCGAGCTTCTCCCGCACCTTCGAGTGGCCGCCATCCGCGGCGATCAGATATTGACCACGAAGCTCACGCTTGCGGCCGGACTCGAGGTCCTTCACCACCAGGGAAACACCACTGGCATCCTGCCGCACATCCTCGATCTCGGCGCCCTGGATGATGCTCGCTCCGGCCTCGCGGGCCCGCTGCCGCAAGATCGGCTCGAGGTTGGGCTGGTTCAGATACAGGCGTCGGCACGGACTCAGAGCCTCCACCCCTTCGTTCAGGCTCGGCATGATGTCCCCGAGCTTGCGCCCCGAGACGGACTCCATGGCGACGATCGCCCCTTCGGGAACGAAGTCCCGGGCGGACCCCTCCCGCACGGCCTGCTCGATCCCGAGAGAACGGAACAGCTCGAGCGTCCGCATATGAAAGAACGCGGCACGCGGTAGCGGGGAGCTTTCCTTCAACCTCTCTACTGTCAAGGAAGGAATGCCGCGCTGAGCGAGAAATGCCGCCGCGCACAGGCCAACCAACCCGCCCCCCGCGATCAACACGGGAGCTTCGCTCACCTCGCTCGACTCGCGATCTGACATGCGTGACCCCTCCGCCGCCTCGCAAGGAGGTTACCGCCAACGCGCGCTATATTGCAAAATCAGCGCGGCAATGGCGCAGAGCTTGAAATACAGCTGACGGAACTCCGCACCCGCGGGATCGCGGGTCCGCTCTCGCGGACACAACTGCAGCAGACGCCCCTTGGACTGCGGCGGAAAGCTCAGCGGCGAGATCGCGTCCAGGAGTGTGATCGAGCCGAGAGGAATGAGGTGCGCATACAAGATGGCGCCCTTCTCGAGCGTGGCCGACGCGACAACCTCGCTCACGGTGTGCATCGCGTGCCTTGTTCTGCGCCCAACGGATTTCCAGCCTGGTCGAATTGCACTGACTGGTTATGCGGGGGCCCCTGGCCCATAATGACTCCAACAACAGGGGGGACCCCGCACCGTGCAAGGCTCATTGCCAAAGCTCTTCATTGCTCTGCTGGCCATCGCTCTCAACAGCGCCGCCCTGCCGGCAGCGGCGGAAACGGTCCTGGTCACCGGGGCGAACCAGGGCATCGGCCTGGAATTCGCGAAAGAATACGCCGCGCGCGGTTGGACGGTCATCGCCACCCACCGCCGGACGAGCACGCCGGAAGAGTTGGCCGATTTAGCCGCCAAGTACCCCAAGAACGTGCGCATCGAGCGGCTGGATGTCACCGACAACGCGCAAATCGAAGCGCTCGGGGCGAAGCTCAAAGGCGTCCCCATCGATGTGCTGCTCAGCAACGCCGGTCTCGTCCGCACCGACCCGATCGACAAGCCCGGCGGCAACACCAACCAGATGTTCGGTACGCTCGACTACAAGCTGCTGGACGACTTCATCCACACCAACGTCGCCGGGCCGCTCAAGCTCTGCGAGACTTTCAGTGGCAACGTCCGGGCGAGCAAGCAAAAGAAGATAGTGGCCATCAGCTCGGCGGCCGGCTCGGTGTCGGTCCCACCGTTCATGCCCAACGGCTCACCCGTGCCGGATCACTACTGGTACCGCATCAGCAAGGCCGGCTTGAACAGCGCGATGCGCCTGGTGAGCGCGCAGTTGAAGCCTGAAGGCATCACGGTCGTGATGTTCCATCCCGGCGGCGTCCAGGTGGAGAGCTTCGGCAATGCAAAACTGCCGGGCTTCGTGCCCCCGGCGGAGGCCATCGGCAAGATGATCAAGACCATCGACGGCCTGACCCTCAAGGACACCGGCCGCTTCCTGGACAACGACGGCAAAGATCACCCCTGGTAAGGGGCCGGGTCCGGCCAACCAGGGCCCGACAATCGAGGCCACCCCCGTCCGGGCCAACGCGGTGGCGCGGACAAAAGTGGGATGTCGATAGGCTACGTAGTCTAGCCGATCGCTGCGGCGCCCACGCCCGACAGTTGTACCGAGACGTCCCACAGCCGCCGCGCGTCGGCGTCGTTCTGCGCTTCCGCCGAAGGCAGCTCCTGTTGGCATTTGTGGAAGTACTTCCCGGTCACACCGTTCGCCTCGGGAGAGCTCGCCAGGTAGGTGATCGTCTTCGCGCCCTCTTCCGGGGTCAGGGCAAACTTCTTGGCGGCCTTGACCACGAAGGCGCCCAGGCCGGGGTTACCATCGGCAAAGCGCGTCGCGACAAAACCCGGGTGCAGACAATTGACGGTAACGCCCGTTCCTTCCAGGCGCCGCGCCAGCTCGCGCGTGAACAGGATGTTCATCAACTTGGAGCGGCTGTACATGCCGAAACCGCTGTAGCCCTTCTCCATCTGCAGATCGTCGAAGTCCAGCTTCGCCCGCTTATGAGCATCCGATGCCGTGCATACGATACGCGCCCCCGGAGTGGCCTTCAGACGCTCCAACAGTAGGAAAGTCACCACGAAATACGCAATGTGGTTCGTGGCGAAGGTCATCTCCAACGCCTCTCCCGTCACCTGGCGCGTTGCAAACAGAGCGCCCGCATTGTTGACGAGCACATCGATCTGCGGCTCGCTCGTGGCAATGACCTCAGAGACGCGCTTCATCTCCGCCAAGCGCGAAAGGTTCGCGTAGTGAGCAACATGATTGCGACCAGGAGCAATGCTCTCGAGGCGCTGTAGTGTCTGCTCGCCACGACTGCGGTCACGGGCAATCATGACGATGCGCGCGCCCTGCTCCGCGAGACTGCAGGCGGCGACTTCACCTATGCCCGAGGTCGCGCCGGTAATGACAACGGTTTTGCCTTGCATGGTGTTTGCCCGTCCAGATGGATTGATGTCCAGTCGTGGGGTCGCCTGGCGCGACCGCGGCGGACTGTACCACACAGGCTTTGGACGGCCTGAAATCGCCGTCTCGCGACAACGCGGACGCGGCGGTGCTCTGCGCCCTCAGTCCGGCACGTACGCCTGCATCAAGCTCTGGTACGCGCCTGCGAGAAACGCCGCTGGGTCCCCGAGCTCCGCCTCATACGCCTTGAGCGGATGTGCGGCGACCGCATCCGACCGACCGTAGCCCTTGTTGAAGAACTCGAACATCTGCGTGAAGAGCTTCTGGTAGATGTCGTGGTAACGGACAACGTCCGCACCGGTGAGCAGTTTGCCCTCCGCACCCACCACGCGGGTGTCGGGCTTCACCACCGAAGCGAGCTTCTCGTACCCGCGCACCAACCCGCCCAGCCAGCCGCCGTTGTGGATATCCAGGACCGGCCAACGATCCCCACAGACCGGGCCGCCGGCAACCAACACGTTGGCCTCCGGGAAGTGGACGTACAGATCGCCATCGGTATGCGCGGCCGGCAGGTAGTCGTAAGCGACGTGCTGCCCCGCAAACTCCAACGAGCCGGAGGTCCGAGTTGTCTTGCTAGCGCGCGCCTTCTCGGGCAAGGGACCGTACGTGCCTTCGTAACAGACCGAAGTGGCCTTGCGCCCCTCGTACAGCCGCGTGACCTCATGCGCGAGGATCACGCCGCCCTTGCTGCCAACAGGTAGATTCGAACCCGTCTGCTCAGGGTGCCAGTGGGTGTTGATGAGCGTGTTGACGCGACTACTGCCGGTCGTCTTCTCCACGGCTTTCAGCAACGCCTTGGAGTGGGTCGCGAGGCCGCCATCAATCAGGAGGGCGCCGTCAGGACCGGCCAGGGCGACGACATTGCAGCCCGCGCCCTGGAACAGCGTGAGGCCACCCGTGAGCGGCGTAACAGTGATCCCATCGCTTGCGGCAAAAACGGGGCGCGTCGAGGCCAACACACTCAACGAGCCCAACACTTGAAGCCCACCGCTCAGGACGCGGCGGCGTGACAGTCGGTTCATCTTTCTAAGGGCCCTTTAGATCACTGAGCTTTGGCGACGGGCGCTGCGGCCGCCGCGCCAGGCGACAGCACCCCCTGTGCCGCCAGAAACTTGGGCAAGTCCCCGGGCGGGTACATCGGCGGATACTTGGTGCTGGCCGCCTCGAGTCCATCGCCGGGCCGCAACGGCCAGATGGTCGCTTCATAACCGATCGGTGGCCCCACCGGCGGCCAGTCGGGCACCTTGGCCAACTGCACCGTCGCGCCGGAGTCGCGCAGTAACTTCGCCAGGTCCGGCTGTGGCGGCTGTCGCTGCGCCAGGAAGGGTACGTAGCCGCGCGCCTCTGCGTAGTCCAGCGCCGTCAGCCCATCCGGATCCCGCGCGTTCACATCTATGCCCCAGGAAACCAACAGCTTCACCGCCTCGGGCGAATTCGCGCGGACCGCGAAGTGCAAAGCGGTTCCACCGCGGGTACGCAGCAGGTGATGCTGGATCGACATGATGTTCACTTCCGTGCCCGCATCGTGCAGAGCCTTCAGCACTTCGATAGCCGCACGAGGGTTGGCCGCGCCGCCACCGCCAAAACTACCGCGACCGCCCAGCGCCGCCATGAGCGGAGTCTGGTTGTCCGCCTGGTACAGCTTCGGGTCGGCGCCGTGCGCCAACAGCAGCTTGACCAAGTCAACATCATCCTCGGCAGCGGCCGCCATCAGCGGGGTCGCCCCGCGGGCGGCCCCCCCGGCATTACGCCCGGCCGGACGGTAGAAGAGCTGCATGTTCGGGTTCGCTCCCTTGTCGAGCAGCAACGCGATGACGTCCTTCGGCGTGGCCTGGTTCGGCGCTTCGGCCGGGTTGACGCTGGGCCCTCCTCCGAATATCGAGGGTGGACGCGGCGAGCTGTGCACAACAGCCGCGTACAGCGGGCTTTGACCGTACATGTCCCACTGGTTGACGTCAGCACCGGCGTCGATCAGCCGCTTGGCGATGTCCCAGTTGGTATTCATGATCGCGACCGTCATCGGCGCCACGCCATCCGGATCGGGCAAGTCAACGTCCACATGGTGTTTGATCAGGACGTTGACGCATGCGAGACAATTCTCGCGCGCTGCATACATCAGCGGCGTGAGTCCGCCGGCATTGGTGCGCTTGGCGCGGCTCTCGGCAGTGACATGGCGCTCCCAGTTGCGCCAGGCGCTGCGCGCATTCACATCGGCGCCGTGCGCAATGAGTAACTCCATCATCTGGGGATGCCGGCGTGCGCTCGCCCACATGAGCGCTGTCTGGTTACCCCAACTCTCGCGCGCATCAACCTTGGCACCGTGCCGCAATAGCAGCTTCGCCGCCTCGACGTTGCCAGTGCGCGCCACCTCCATCAGGACAGTCTGTCCCTCCGGATTCGGCGAGTCCGCATTCGCTCCCGCATCGAGCAGCAGCTTGATGATTTGGGTATTGCCGGTAGCGCCCGCCATCTGCATCGGCGTGGCGCCGTACTTGTTGGCTTCGCCAACTTTCGCGCCCGCCTTGAGGAGGCGCTTCACCTCAGAGAGGTCGTTGCGGTAGACGGCCCACTCCAACGGCGTGCTGCCGTCCGGGCCTTTGACATCTGGCGCCGCGCCCACAGCCGAGGGGTCACCAGCGGCTGCCTGCGTACCAGCGACTGGCTGCGCGACGGCAACAGCAGCAGCGACAGCTAACAGCCCCGCAGCACAAACCCCTGCAAATCCCCGCATCAGGCTAAACCTCCGAGAGGACCCCGGTAGCGGTGGGGAAGTCCTTCACGGGCGCACCCACCTTCTGCAGCAACGTGACCAGGATATTCGCGTGCGGGGTGTCCTGCGGATAGTGCAGGTGCTGGCCCCCCTTGATGCCGCCACCGCGACCGACAATGGCCTGGGGTAAGGGATCGTTATTGTGCCGATCGGAGTTGGCCATGTTGCTGCCGTAGAGAATGACGGCGTTGTCGAGCACGGTGCCGTTACCCTCCTTCATTCCCTTCAGACGCTGCACGAACTTGGCCATGCGGATCGTATGGAACGTCTGGATGCGCAGCAGCTTCTCGAAGGACTCCTCTTTCTCACCGTGATGCGATAGCGGATGGAAGGCCTCCGTCACGTTTACCATTGTGTACGCGCGCATAGTGGCCTCATTGGCCATCTTGAAAGTCGCCACACGCGTCTGATTGGTCTGCCAGGCGAGCGCCATCATCTCGAACTGCACATCGAGGAGCTCCGTGAAGTCCTCCGGCGCGCCCAACGGTGCATTCGGCAGATTGCCGAAACCTTCTGACGCAACCTTCAACTTCTGGACGCGGCGCTCGACCTCACGCACCGAGTCCAGGTAGTCACTGACGATTCCGCGGTCGGCCGCATCGAGCTGGCGATTGAGGTTTGCGGTCTCCTCCCGTGCGTAATCGAGCAGACTTCCCTGAGAAGCGATGATTTCACGGCGTTCCGCGTTGGAATCACCCTGGCCGAACATGCCGTAGAACACCTTGCGAGGATTGCCCTCCATGGGCGCTTGCTGGGTCGAGGTGCGGTAAGACACCGAACTGTATCCACCCGGCTCACCGCATAACTCCAACGACGGCAGCGACGTGTCTTGACCGATCTGCCGTGCGGCGAGCTGATCGACGCTCATACCGACATCGCCCGTCGGCTTGCGGTCAGCCGGGTGCACGCAGGTGAGCCACGTGCTCTCGATGATGCCGTGGGGATCGGAGCTCTCCCCGCCCTTGTTGCGCAGGCCGGTGACCACCGTCACGTACTCGCGGAAGGGCTCCAGGGGCTTCAGGATCGGCGAGAACTTGAAGTCCTTGCCCGTGCCTTCCGGCGTCCAGAGCTTCTGAATCGCGCCATGGGGAAAGTAGACGAACCCGAGGCGCGGCTTCACCGCGGCGGGCGTGTCCGCCAGCGCCGTGCCGGCCGGAATCATGGCATCGAGCAGGGGCAACGCAAGACTGACTCCCGCGCCCTTGAGTACGGTGCGGCGGGATAGATGCTTCCTTGTAAGAAACACGGCTCAATTACCTCCGGTCGGAGCAGCAGGGGGAGTAGCTGGCCCATGGGTCACCCGGGCGAGTGAGGCACTTTTTATCGCGGGTTGCGGTGCCTGAGTGGGCGGCCCGCGCCTGCGGAAGGCATCACTCTCTACCACTTGCGTGACGATGTACGCGAACCGGTTGTGCTCGCGCGGCGCATCACGCGCAATACGCCGTACCACCGGCATGTCGTAGTACTCGAGGGGACGGCCGATGGCGTAGGACATCAACTGCCCGGTGAGGGTCTGCACGAACAGTTCCGAACGTGACAGCAGCGCCTTGCGCAGGTCGTCAGGACCTTTTATCGCCGTCCCATCCGCCAGGACCCCACTGGTATCTATCGGTGTGTGCGTGGCCGGATCGAGCTCGCGGAACTGGCCTACCGTGTTGAAATTCTCGAGCGCGAAGCCCGGCGGATCCATCACCCCATGGCAGGCATGGCAAGTGGGGTTCGTGCTGTGTTGCATGACTCGCTCACGCACGGTCCTGGGCGGCTTGCCATGGACGTTCTCTGCCAACGTGGGAACGTTCGGCGGCGGATGGGGCGCGGGCGAACCGAGCACCCGCTCGATGATCCAGGCCCCACGCAGCACGGGGGCGGTGCGATCCGGGTTGGCGGTGAGCATCAGGATGGCACCCTTGCCCAACAGGCCCCAACGCCGCGAATCGGCGAGTTGGATCCGGCGGAACTGGCCGCCCTTGATATCCTCCATGCCGTAGAGCATGGCGAGGGATTCATTGACATACGTGTAGTTGCCGTCCAGCAGCGCCGTGACCGGCTGATCGGAGCGCAGCACACTGTCGAGGAAGAGTGAGAGCTCCTGCTTGAACAGAGGCCGTGGGTCCAACGGACCGCTTGCGTAGGAGAACTGCGCGCGATCCGGAACAATCTCGTCGAGACGCGCGAGATTCAGCCACTGGAAGGCGAAGCCATCCACGAGCGCCTTGGAGCGCGGATCAGCCAGCATGCGCTGCACTTGCTTTTCCAACACCTGCGGATCGCCGAGCCGGTGGTCAGCGGCGAGGCTCAAAAGCTCCTCGTCCGGAATGCTACTCCACAGGAAAAACGACAGGCGCGACGCGAGCGTCAGGTCGCTGAGCGTCCCTGTATCCGCGCTGCCCGTGTGCATCTGCTCCGCAGGCATCTCTACGCGGTACAGGAACCAGGGGCTCGCAAGAATGCCGGAGAGCGCATCGCGGATCCCGGTTTCGAACCCGCCTTCCTTGCGTCCCGCCTCGTAGAAGCCTAAGAGCGGACGCAGGTCGGCGTCGCTCACGGGACGCCGGAAGGCGAGCCGTGCGAGGTGTTCGACGATACGTCGGGCACAGGGTGCCTCTTCTGCCGTGTTTGCCGGGTGGCACAGGAAAATCTTCGCCCGCGTCGGCGAATCGCTCAAGCCGGTGACGTTGAGCGGGCCCCGGATCTGGAAGGCATGCACCAGCTGCACACGCTCCTGACCGCCCTCGAGGGCAGTTACGCGCACACGTTCGTCACTCTCGGCAAAATCGCGGTGCACGAAGGTTACCGCGACACGATGCTGCCCCTGCGTCGCATGGAATTTGATGTTGCGCAGGCGGCCGTTGATCTCGTTCACCGCCGTCTGCTGCTGTTGGTCGATGGCCTTCTGATCGGCGTCCCCGCCGATGTGCGTGCGGAAGAACTCCTTGCCATCCAACAACGCCACGACGGTGTTATCGAACTCCATGAGCGGCACATCGCGCCCGAGCGCCAGATCGCCGATGGTGAGCGCGTATTCACCGTCCGCCGGGAAGGTGTACTCGCCACTCATACCACCACGGGTGCCGAAGGGCATACCGTCTCTGTAGAGCTGCTGATTACCCTCCCCGGGGTGACCGCGCACCTGTAAGGAGATGACCATGTCACCCGTGGGACCGAATGTCGTAGTCACCGCCGGGGCCTTGGGATTACCGACCGCCTGGCCCGCAACCACACGCGCCGCATTCACATATTGGTCCACGTAGGAGGGACCAACCTGCAACAGCACCGCATCGGTGTCGTAGCCCGTCTTGTGATGGTCGTCGGGCAGCAAGGCCGCCGCATCGATATTGAGCGCCAGGAGGTCGCGCACGGCGTTCGCGTATTCACGCCGATTCAGACGGCGCAACGGAACACGACCCGGGGTCGCCTTCGCGCTGTCATCGAGTGTCCCCTCGAGCCAGGAGACGATCTGGTTTATATCGCGTACGTCAGGGTGCTGCTTGGCGTTCGGCGGCGGCATGAAACCGCCCTGCAGCTTGGTGATCGCATCTTCCCAGACCTTGCCGTCCGCGGGGACTTCGTCCGGGGACATCGAGTCGAACGCGACACCGCCGGCCCAATCGGTGACGTTGTGGCACTCGGTACAGTAGTGCTGGACCAGGTCCCATTGCGCCGGCGTTGGAGTCCTGTCGGAGGCCTGAGACGTGGCCGCAGCGCCAAGCACCAGGGCAGCGGCCGGAACGATGCAAAGTCCTATGCGAAATCTGGATGACATACTGCGGCACCACCCCCTTGCGGCGCCCACGAATGTTCCGGGAGCATTGACGAGAATACCCCGCCCCCAGGACCCCGGGGTAACCCATCGGTTCACGGAAGAGTGCTTATCCACCAAGCGGTTACGTGACGACCGGCACCCGGTCTCGAGAGGCTGCATCTTCGAGCAAATCGTCACGCTTTGCGGAGGGATTTGAGCGACAGGCGCAGGAGAACCTCGAGCGCTCCCTGGCCGGCCTCCGCGCCCATGGATAATGGCGGTCCAGTCCGGGGACTCGTGCGCGGCCGACGCGCTCGAGCACAGCGTCGAGCTGGCCGCTGCCTCAATTGCGCCTGAATTGCGCCCTGCATCGCCACTATCGACGACCATACTGTCCGAGTGCGCCCTCTAACGGGCCAAGCAAGGGAGCCTGCGCCACATGCAAGAGTCAGATTCGACACCGCCGACCTCAGCGCAGTCGGCGGTGAGCGCGACTTTCCCATTCATGCTGGTCGCAGCAGTGATCCAAGGAGCGGCTTTTTATTGGGCGCAATGCTACACCATGCGCTACCCCTGGCTATCGAGCGATCGGGCGTGGTTGATTGGTTTATACGCTGTGGCCTCGATCGTGCCCATCACTTTCCAGCTGTTGGTCGAGCACGCCCGCAGAACTGCTCTGTGGCTGATCCTCGCTGCGTGGGGCGGAGCCGCCTTCTACTTCGGATGGGAGTACGGCGCCACGGTCAACGAACTCGGAGGGGACTTCGGATACTTGGCGTTTGGATTCATTCTGACCGTGTTGTGGTTGCTAGTGCTGCCGTTCGTGCAGAGCGGCCTTGCAGCCGCCGGCCACGGGATCCACTACCGTTCGCTGTTCGCCTACGCGTGGCGCAACATGATCACACTCACGGAGGCGGCGCTCTTCACGGGACTCTTCTGGTTGCTGCTGTATCTCTGGGCGTCGCTGTTTCAGATGGTGGGCATCGGCTTTTTCAGCGAATTGTTCTTCCATCAGACGCTGTTCATCTGCTTTGTGACACCGCTCGCCCTCGGCTGCGCCTTGTACCTGGTTGGCTCGATTGAGCAACTGGTGTCAGCGCTGCTCGCGCAGATCCTCAACGTGATGAAATGGCTCGCCGTCGTGGCGGGCCTGCTCCTGGCGCTGTTCACGGCTGCACTCGCTCTCAAGCTTCCGGGTCTGGTGTTCTCCGGTGAGCGGGCCATCGGCTCCGCCTGGCTGCTGTGGCTCGTCGCCGTCGTTGTGTTGCTCCTGAATGCGGCCTATCAGGATGGAGCGGTGGAGCAACCGCTTCCGAAAAGGGTCGCACTCTCTTTGCGGATCGTCACACCGCTCACGATGATCATTTCTTTCACGGCGCTCTATGCCTTGCTCGTTCGCACACAACACTACGGGTTGACGGTGGAGCGCGTATGGGCGTTTGTCGTTGCGGGAACGGCGCTGATGTATTCAGTCGGATATTCGATCGCCGCGCTTGGTAAAGGCGGATGGCTGATCGGGATGGCGCGCGTCAATGTTGCAGTAGCGACAGCCCTGATCGTCGCGATTGCCTCGGCGTTGACGCCGCTGATGTCACCGTACCGCCTGGCGGCAAACAGTCAGTATCGCGCCGTTCTCGCAGGGCGCTACGGGTCGCCGGAGGCAAGCGCCCAGAACTCTCCCTTACTCTACCTACGGTTCTACTCCGGAAGATATGGCATGGATAGACTAAGCCAGCTGACCCGAGTGCAAGGAACGCCGGACGCCGGGCGCATCCGTGAGCTAGCGGCGGCCACCATCGCAATGGGGGCTCCCTGGGTCATTCCGCCCGAAGTTGAAACGTATGTGAGTGAGCGTGTCGCGAAGCTCGCCATCTATCCGGCGGGCCGCGCACTCGATGCCAACCTGTCTGGCCGGCTCATCAACGAATGTCTTCCTCCGCATGGCCGGCTCGCTCAGCTCCAAGTCTGCGGTATACAGAGCGCTGGCATTTTTATCGACCTGAATGGCGATGGCATCGACGAGTTCGTCTTGATGACGGCCGATACTGGCCTCGAGAATGGTGGGCTCAGCGGGTTCGTGTACAAAAATGACGCTGGCAACTGGAACCGCATCGGTGGGCTGTATCCGGTGACATCCGGACCGCAGCCGTCGTGGGCCGTGGTGGTCTCTGAGCTGCGCAAGGGTGATTTCGCGGTGCAGGGTGATCTGGAGCTGGCTGCTTCCTGGAAGGAGCTGGTGTTAGGGCCGGAGCGGCTCAGGGTCAGGCAATAGGCTGAAGCGCAGGAACTCGCATCTCAGATCAGGTCATCGAGAGCGCAACGCGCCAGCCCGGTGTGCTGGGCTTGGTGGGCATTTCCTGGCGCGCTTTCGCGCCGACCCAAGCTCAGGTCGCACCCAGGCACGGCGTTCATCTCGGCAATTTCGATCCGAAGCTGATCGCGTCGGTTCGAGTCCGCCGGTTCGATGGGGGCGGATACGTGGCGATTCCTGGATGAGTGACGCACCTGCCGGCCATCTGCCCTTCAAAAGCTCGCTGAACGTCTGCTCCCGAGCGATCCAATCGCCGAGCGCCATGTCCGCAACGGGTCGATCTGGGTCGGTTCCTGTATCGGGCTCATATCGGCCAACGGAGCCGTCACTGGACCTTGGCTTTCGAGTTTCCACGCAGCCGCCATTTGCAGCGACTGCACCCTTCCATCCGTCCCGCTTGGGGAGGGCGCAGTTCAAAATCCGTAAAGCGACGCGGGATTTTCGACCAAAATCTTTCGCCTCAACCTCGCATCCGGTGCCCAAAGCGGTAGTTGATTAAGCAGCTGACCGTCGTCAATTTTAAGTAGCGGCGCAACATCAGTTGGATTACGACCGGGAACGCGAGACGAATCTGGGTGGGGCCAATCTGTTCCCCATAGCACGCGTTGGGGATTCGCCGAAATCAGCGCCCGAGCAAGCGGGGCCGCGTCCGCGTAGTCAGGCGGTCGCTCTGATATTCGGTAGGCTGCTGACAGCTTGATGTATGCCTTGCCAGTGCGAACGAGATGTACCAAGACGTCAAAGCCCCTTTGACCTACACCAAGCACTGCACGCGCGCCGGCGAAATGATCGAATACGACCGGGATCGTCGTCTTCATCACCTCATCGGCAAGTGCTTCGACGATGGGAAGCTTTGAGTAGATTTGAACGTGCCAATTTCGGCCGGCAATCCTCTTGATAGCCGTCTGGAATTGCCGACGAACTGCAGCCGCATCCGGGATACCAAGATCGACAAAATTCAAACGAATCCCACGGACACCGACGGCTGCCAAAGTATCGAGTTCCGCGCCCGAGGTTGTGCCATCGATAAGCGCTATGCCCCGCGCTCGATGCCCGATCTGCCGGAGGGCATCGAGCATGCATGAGTTGTCGGCGCCGTAGACCAGCGAGTTCACGACGATAATCTTTGTCATGTGTAGCGCATGATGTAGGGCAAGCGACTCTCTGACAGAGGCGACTTCAGGTGTGTACGTTCTACCAGTCCAAAACGGAAAGCGTTGCGAATCACAGAAGATGTGTGAATGGCAGTCGCAGGCATCCGCCGGAACCTCGAAATTAACGGCGGTTGCGGGTTGAGAGGCGGCGCCGTAGGCAGGCCGCGGGTAGCGGACGCACAACGAGGTGGCAAGGCCGCCAACGAGCACATCCCGTCGTGTTAGTTTCAGTTCCACGCGTCAAGCCGAAGGGTCTCTCGTGCAGTGTATCCGCCAAGGCCTTCCATGTTATCTCGTCGGTGCCAAGTTCATGCAAGCAGTCATGACCAGCGGTCCTCCTGCTGGGAAAGTCGGCAAACAGCGCCGCGTTACAGCCTCGGCCAAGCCAGCGCATGTCGGACATTCGAACATCGCACCTGACGCCCCGGCGAGGAGTCGCCGAGACAACGAAGTGACGATGTGTTGAGTCGGCGAACTACGTTCGCCCCTTAAAGTACCGCCCCGAGACTTCGACCTTGCCCCAGGAGGGTTCGCGAGCGCATTCTAATTCCACGTCCACGGGGAGCACCCCAGGGAGGCACCGAAGGGATTCTAGCTGCACTGCAACAGGTTCCGGCTGAAGGCGGGCAGGTTCTTAAAATAGCCCCGCCGTCTTGCTGTCAGTCAGGTTTTCGAGCCGCCATGCGTGTTGAGCTGCCCTTCGTGAGAGAGCTGAAGCGCCGCAACGTCGTGCGCGTCGCGATTCTGTACGTCCTCCTGTGCTGGCTGATTCTCGATCCTCTGCATGTGATCTTCCACATGCTGGAAGTTCCAACGTGGGCGAATCGCCTGGTCATCGTCCTGTTGGCGCTGGGCTTCCCGGGCGTCGTGCTATTCGCCTGGGTGTACGAGATTACGCCGGAGGGTTTGAAACCGACCGTGGAAGTGGCCCATGGTCAATCAATCACGAAACACACCGGTCGTCGACTCGACCGAGCCATCATCGTTGTGCTCGCAGTGGCGCTCGCCTACTTCGTCGCCGACAAGTTCTGGCTCTCGCGACAAGTGACAGCACCAGAGCACGCGTCAGCTGCGACTCGAGGTACGGCAGCGGCGCTGAACACGGCTGGCGCAGATAAATCGATAGCAGTCCTGCCGTTTCTCGATTTGAGCGAGAAGAAGGACCAGGAATATTTCGCGGATGGCATGGCTGAGGAGATCATTGATCTCCTGGCCCGGATTCCCCGTGTCACGGTGATCGGTCGAACGTCGTCATTTCAGTTCAAGGGAAAGAACACGGACCTGCGGGAAGTCGGCAAGGTTCTGGGCGCTGCGTATGTCCTCGAGGGGAGCGTCCGCCGTTCGCAGGATCACGTCAGGGTCAGTGTGCAGCTGATCGATGCGCGCGACGGCTCGCACCGCTGGTCCGAGTCCTACGACCGACCCATCGGAGATGTGCTCAAAGTTCAGGACGACATTGCAGCCGGACTTGTGCGCGCAATTCAATTGCGGGTCGGCGCAGAGGATCTTCCGGCGCGCGCTGCGGTTCTCAACCCGGAAGCCTATAACCTGTTTCTCCGCGCGCGTGCGGCGAGGGATCGCCAGGACATGCAAGGAAAAGAGGATGCCTTCGGCTACTACGGGCAGGTGCTGAAGGTCGACCCCACGTTCGTGCCCGCCGCTGTAGGGTTAGCGTACGCGTCCCAGGCCATTTTCAATTATACGAGGACGGAGAGTGACGCCGGTCAGGCGCGCGCGGCGATCGATGCCGCACTGAGACTCAATCCTAACCTTGCCGAGATGCATGCTGTGCGTGGGTGGCTCTACCTGAATCACGGTCTTGACACGGCGGCGGCAGAAGCTGAGATAACACAAGCATTGCGGATGGACCCGGAGAGCCATGTGGTACAGGGCGAGGCTGGGAGGCTCGCCTGCGTGTTAGGACGGTGGGATGAGGCCATGCGCTATTTTCGGGCTGCGATCTCGCATGATCCCTTCGATCCGGTATCGATCGGAAATTATGCCGTTTGTTTGCTCCGCTCGGGACAGCTCGTCGAGGCCGAAGAGCAGGCACGTCAGGGGCTTGCGATCAGCCCGAGGGACGACCCAGGATGGGCTGTCCTGGGAAGGATATTACTGGCACGGGGCGAGCTTTCGGGGGCGCTGGACGCCTTTCGTCACACAAGTTGGCGGCACAACCGCCTTGTTGGACTTACCGCGATCTACTACACAATGGGCCGCCACGCTGAGTCCGACCAGGCCATGCGCCAGCTGGAGGCGGAAGCCGCAGCCGAGGACCCTTATGAGGTTGCTGAGGGCCGCGCTTACCGCAGCGAGTTCGAAGAGGCATTGAAGTGGCTCGAGCGTACAGAGGCCCGGAAAAACGTCGACGTAGTGGTAGCAGCGGTCAAGGGCGACCCAGCGTTCGCGCAGTACGCCGAGGATCCACGTTACCGCGTGTGGCTGCGCAAGATGAATCTACCGGACTAACAGCCGTGCATCTGCGCCTATGACCACAGAACAGGACCGAGCACCCCTGTCGAGCGAGGTCAAACGCCTCGAGGGTGAAGTGGGCACGCACGCCCATCATCCGCTGCTGCATCTGCCGTTTTTCGAGCAGCTCAAGCGGCGTAACGTCTTCCGCGTCGCAACACTGTATCTGGTCGTGTGCTGGCTGATTCTCGATCCCGTGCATGTGGTGTTCCACATGCTGGAGGTTCCGGCCTGGGCCAATCGCCTGGTCGTGATGCTCATGGCGGTCGGCTTCCCGGCCGTAGTCATCTTCGCCTGGGTGTATGAGATCACTCCCGAGGGCTTGAAGCCGACCGTTGAAGTCCCGCATCACGAGTCAATCCGCAAGCTCACCGGGCGTCGGCTGGATCGGGCCATCATCGCCGTACTCGCCGTGGCGCTGGCGTACTTCGTCGTCGACAAGTTCTGGATCTCCAAGCACGCCACGGCGCCTGAGTCCGTGGCGTCCGCTGCTCCAGACACGGCCGCACGAACCAGCGCTATTCCGCCCGCCGCAGCCCTATTCGCCCCGCCGCCGCACTCCATCGCGGTACTGCCGTTCATCAACCTGAGCGGCGATCAGGAGCAGGAGTACTTCTCCGACGGGCTCACCGAGGAGCTGCTCAATTCTCTGGCCGAGATCAACGAGCTGCAGGTCGCGGCTCGCACGTCGGCTTTCTCTTTCAAGGGAAAGGACAACGACATCGGCACCATTGCCCGCAAACTCAATGTTGCGACGGTCCTCGAAGGAAGCGTGCGGCGCTCGGCCCGAACGGTCCGCGTCACAGCACAGCTCATCAACACCGTTACGGGGTTTCACTTGTGGTCAAAGACCTATGACCGGGACTTGGGCGACGTGCTGAAACTTCAGACCGAGATCGCAACCGCAGTGGCAAGCGCACTGGAAGTTACTCTGCTGGGAGACATCTCCGCGAAGATTGAACTGGGTGGTACACGTAATCCGGCCGCGTTCGATGCCTATCTACGCGGCTCCAAGGCCTACAGTACCCACCACAACCTGAGCGATCTTCAATCCGCTGCCGCCGCGTATACCGAGGCGATTCGCCTGGATGCTCATTACGCACTCGCCTTTGCCGGCCGCTCAATGGCGCTCGATGAACACGCCAGCGAGTATCAGACTGGCCCGGCGCAGCGCACCAGTTTTGAAAATGCCCTCGCTGATGCGCGGCGGGCAATCGCGCTGGCGCCTGAACTTGGGGAGGCTCATCTTGGGTTAGCTCACGTTCTCGAGGACGGGTTTCTCGATTTTGTCCACGCGGGCGACGAGTATTCGCGCGCCCTGTCTCTGGCGCCGGGCAATGCGAGAGTACTGACACACTACGGCGCGTTTGCGGTGAATATGGGCCGCACCGAAGCGGGACTCGCCGCCATCCGCCGCGCGGTCAGACTCGATCCGCTGAGCACCAACAGCTACTACAAGCTCGGCGAAGCACAGTGGGTCTCACGACGCTACAGCGACGCGGTGGCGGCGTTCGGGGAGGTCATCACTCTGGATCCTGACGCCTCGCGAGCCTATGCGTGGCGTGGATTTGCTTACTACGGGCTGGGCGACTTCGAAGGCGCCCGCTCTTCGTGCGAGGCCGACCCTATCGGGCGCAAGGGGTGGTTTCTCCACTGCCTCGGGCTCGTGTACGACAAACTCGGGCGACATGTCGACGCCGAAGCTATCCTAAGGAGGTATCGCGCCGAAGTTGGTGACACCGCGGCCTATCAATATGCTGAGATGTACGCGCAGTGGGGGAATACTGTCAAAGCATTCGAATGGCTTCAAACGGCCGTGCGCCTACGTGACCCGGGCCTGGGCTGGCTGAAGAGGGACCCGCTCCTGGATCCACTGCGCAAAGAGCCAGGCTTCCAAGCGATCGAGCGGGCGTTGAACTTTCCGGATTGAATACCTGCGCGCTATATGAGCGGGCGGTTTCTCCGCGCGCACCGACCGCTGTGAGGAAAGTTGAAGGACCGCTCGGGGTCGGCGTTAGTAAGCGGTCATTCGTCGCATACGGTACCCTGCCAGTGCCCAATATTCTATTTTGGCATCGGCCAGACCACTTTAAGGAGCTACGATGCGCGCCGCGTTCAATGTCATGATGCGAATCGTTAGCACTCTCCTCGGCGTCGTGATGATAGCCATGGGAACGGTTTGGATTTTGCAGGGACTCGACCTGGCGTTCCGGGTCGGGTTCATGGTCGGCAACAAGCATTGGGCCGTCTATGGAGGGATCCTTGCGCTGCTCGGCATCGCACAGGTGATCTGGAGCAATACGCGGCAGGTCAAAAGCTGATCTTCAGAAAATTACCGATGAAATCCATCAAGAGCTATCCGACAACGGTCGAAGCGGATATAGCGAGAATGGCCCTGGAAGCTGCCGGTGTACCCTCAGTGGTCGTCGGTATCGGTGTCGGCATGGAAGGCGGCACGGCGGGTGTGCGATTGCTCGTACCGGATGATCGTATCGAAGAAGCACTGACGGTGCTCGGAGATACCTGAAAAGCGGCCGTCCTGAGCGTCTCAGAGCGGTCCCTTTGGGCCGTTCAATCGAACGGCGGCCGGGCTCGAATTTGCGCTGTCGGCCATGACCGGTCATTGGAGCGTGCACCGACGCATCGCGAATAACCAGGCCCAGACGGGGTCGATGCTCTCGAGTGATCGACCCAGTTGACGGGCTGGTTTGAGTCGACAGCGCCAGTTCGCGGGACTGGCCCTGATCGGCGCCAGCCGGCCACGATCGGCCGTTCGCGCGGATGCGCACGGCCGAGGGTACGGATTTAGATGATCAGAATACGTACTTGGGCGTTTCCGCGGGAACAATCGCATCGAGGTTGATCGCGATCTTCTCGCTGTCACTCCTGACGACGAGAAAGTCCAATCTATCAGTTGGGCTCAAGTTCATCTCCTGATGTGGCACGCCCGGTGCGAAGTAGACGAAATCACCCTGCCGGATCGTGGTTGCAAATTCGAGCCGCTCGCCCCAGCGGATCTCGCCTTGACCGCGCAGCACATGGACGGCCACCTCGTGGCGACCGTGATGATGCGGTCTCGTCCGCGACTTGGGCTGGAAAGCGACAGTGCCGATCCAGGTTTGAAACCCACCGGTTCCCGTGAACTCAAATGCCGTTGCCCGTCCTGCGGCTCCGGGTGCGAGCATGGTCATTTCCTGTGCGCCGCCACGAACTACCCGAACGCCCTCTCTCCACTTCATGAGTTGCCGCTCCGATGACATGTCCGTATGCCCCGTCCTGTACACTATAGCGATCACTGTGCATTATTGAGGACAGTTTGTCCACTAAAGATGACACGCCAAACGTCGCCCGTGCCGTCCGTCGGCGACGTGACCGGCTCGGTCTCAGTATTCGGGATCTGGCGGCCCGAAGTGGCGTTTCGCCGTCCATGATTTCGGACATCGAGCGGCAGGCAAAATCGCCGACAGTATCGACTCTTTCGGCACTCGCAGCGGCTCTGGGGGTTCCGACCAGTGTGCTGCTCGAAGGCGATTCGGACGGCGAAACACGGCTGCACGTGGTTCGCGCGGCGGAGCGCATGCGGATGATTGATTCAAATTCTGGCGTTGCGCGCGAAAGTTTCGGGCCGACAATCAAAGGGAGCAAGGTCGAGTTCCTGAGCCTTACCATTCCTCCAAGTTCGATCGCGGGGCCATTTCCCCCACATCCAAAGGGCACGATCGAGCACGTTCATGTTGCATCCGGATCTGTTCGTATGCAGCTCGGGGCGCAAACCATAACGCTTGGGCGAGGAGACTCCTGCACTTGCCTTGCGGACACGCCCCATAGCTTCCACAACGAGGGAAAACGCGAAGCGCTCCTGTATGTGATTGTCGAACCCCCTTGACGGTTGAACACCGACGAAGCACCGTCTGCTTTGGGTCCGAAACCAGGCACACCCGGATTGCGGGCGACGCTGGTTGGGTCAAACAGGTGAACCCCATGCGTAACGTCCTGTGCGTTCTTCTCCTGGCTTGCACTTTCTCGGCCGACGTGCGCGCGACCGAAACGCCTGTTGCGTCTGGGCATGCGAACGACAGTCGCCATGAGGTTCAGCAAGCCGCTCCTGTCACTGATCAGCTGAGCGCGCCGCAGCTGGCGATTGTGACCTTCGGCCCCGGCGCACTCTCTTGGGAGCGATTCGGCCATAACGCCATCGTCGTTGACGATCCGGCAGCTGGCACCCGTCTCAGTTACAACTACGGTGTCTTTGACTTCCTGGAGAAGAGCTTCCTGCTGAACTTCGCGCTGGGGCACATGCATTACTCCCTCGCCGCGAGGCCCCTCGACGAAGACCTCGCGGTGTACGTGGGCGAGGGCCGCTCGGTGACCGTACAGGTTCTAAACCTGACACCTGCGCAGGCGCGGTACCTGGCGGAGTTTCTCGCGTGGAATGCGCAACCGAAGAATGCGGGATATCGATACGACTACTTCGTCAACAATTGCTCGACCAGAGTGCGCGACGCTTTGAATCAAGCACTGGGCGGCGCTCTCGAACGCCAGCTTGCGGGCAGATCGGCGCCTCACTCGTACCGGTCTGACGCAGTTCGGCTGATCTCGTCGGATTTCTGGTCGGCACTTGGCATGGACATGGGGCTCGGTCCGAAAGCAGACGGCCCACTGAGCTTGTGGCAGGAGAGCTTCGTTCCTATGGTGCTGAGCGCTGCACTGCGCGATGTGGTGGTGACTGATGCGAGTGGTCGCGCGCTGCCACTGGTGAGCGACGAACAAGTTGTCTCGACCGGAGAACTGCCCCCTCCTCCTGCGGCACCGCCTGAACTCCGTTTGCCCTTTTTTTCCGCCGGTATAGGATTCGGCGCACTGCTGCTGTGGCTCGCGCGCGGGGCCGGTCACGTCTATCGGGTGTCCTTCAGGGTGCTGGCTGTCGCGTGGTGGCTGATCTGCGGATTGAGCGGCCTCGCGCTTGCCGGTCTATGGGGACTGACTGACCACTGGGCCGCATGGGACAACGAAAACCTGCTGCTGCTAAATCCGCTGTGTTCGTTGCTTCCGGTGATGTGGTTGCGCACACCGCGAATAGCTTGTGGTCTAGCCACTCTGATTGCGGCCGCCGCGCTGTTGACCCTGATCATCCGTGCGCTGCCTGGTCTGTACCAAGACAATCTCGCATTCATTGCTCTCGCCGTTCCAGTACACCTGGTCCTCGCGGTGTTGGCCTGGCGTCAGCGCTCGCTTGTGGGAGCGCCGCCCGCGGCGGTGCCACCTCATAGTGAGCGACGTCTCGTCTCTTAAGCTGAGACCGGGGAAGGCACAGTGCACGAGCGCACTGTCATCGCACGCTCTGGAGCGGACGCACCAGTTTCACCTCTGCGATGGCGTAAAGCGGGCCGTTCGTAGGGGCGGTGAAAATCAAACACAGGTCATGCTCCCCTGGCGTGGACGGGATCGTGGTCTCGAGGCTCTGGCGAGCCTCGCTCGTAGCGGGATCCGTCAGAACGATGCGCGCCATCTCCGGGCCGGTTTCACAACGGTCCTGATAAACCGCCAGCTCGCCGAAGCGCGTCCGCGCCGGATATGACTTCACCTGGTTTTTACGATTGGCCAAAGCAAAATTGCGCGCCAGGCGCACGATGGCGAATCTCAGGGTCGTCACGCCGCTCAACAACGCCTTGGGATATACATAACAGCTATGCAACAGGTCTACATCGTAGACCGGCGCGGCGGCCGGTGAGTTTGGAGTCAGCGGGAGGCGTAGCGCCAGATTGTCGCCTCCGCAGGGCTCGAGCTGACTGGAGGTGCGAGTCAGCAGGGTGTTCGCACTGAACTCGTAGGTGCGCACCGCAGCCAGCGGCAAGCCGTCATCGCCGAAGGCTCCAGCCCTGATCACCGCGCCCAGCTCGAGCGCGAGTGGCGCCGTGTACGACGTGGCCCGCAGGTCAGGCTCCGACCCATCGAGTGTATAGTGGATTGTGCCAAACGCAGTCTGATTGACGAGCATCACCGCACCCCTGCCCTCTTCTAAAGCGGCGTTGCGCCCGCCGACCACTTCGAAGTCGACCGCAAAGGCGGAATCCGCGGCGGCTATCGCCTGCCGGCTATAGCGCTGCATCTGGGCGGGAAGGCGTCCAAGAAATCCAGCCCAACTCATCCGGGAGGGCGGGGTCCAAACCGCTTCCGACAAAGCATCGACGCGGGGAAAGGCGGCGTGCTGGAGGTACCAACCCGATAGCAGGTATTCGCTCCACAGACTGCCCTGCCCGCCCAAAACGTGGCGTGCCTCCTCGGTGCTCAATGCCGCCGGCATCACATCGAAGTTGTATACCTGCGACAGGGGAGCGATGCTCAGGCGCCCGGCCGGTTCATCATCCCGGCGGCTTTGCAGGTTATCGAAATACAATGTCGGGGCCGGTGCCAACACAACGTCATGGCCGAGCCGCGCCGCGGTTATGGCGCCTCGTGTGCCGCGCCAACTCATCACTGTTGCGCTCGGGGGCGCGCCGCCCTCCATGATTTCATCCCACCCGACCATGCTGCGGCCGTGCTCGGTGAGATACGCCCCGATCTGCTCCATGAACCAGCTTTGCAGCGCGTCCTCATCCGCGATGCCGAGTGCTCTCATCTGGGCCTGGATGGCTGGCGAGGCTTTCCATTGATCCTTGATCGCCTCGTCCCCACCGAGATGGACGTACTTGCCGGGGAACAGGTCAGGATTTCGTCCATGACGTCCTTGACGAATGTCAGGCTGGCCGCGTTGGTGTTGTAGAGGAACAGATTCACGCCCCAGTCGCTCGAAACTGCGGGCCGCTCGCCGCTTACACTGAGATCAGGGTGGGCAGCGATAACGGCCTGGGCATGTCCGGGCAGGTCGATTTCCGGCACGACGGCGATGTAGCGAGCGGCCGCATAGGCGACGATTTCCCGGATGTCCGCCTGCGTATAAAACCCACCATACACACCGGTCTCACTCCCCGGGCCGCCGTTCGATGGCGGTGTGCGCCAGGCGCCAATTTTTGTGAGCTCCGGATATCGTTTGATCTCGATTCGCCAGCCCTGATCATCGCTCAGGCGCAGATGTAGCACGTTGAGCTTGTGCTGCCCCATCTGCTCGATGATCGTCTCGACATCCGCAAGGGGCAGGAAGTGGCGCGCCGGGTCGAGCATCAGTCCCCTCCACTTGAATCGCGGAAAGTCCACGATGTGCACGCCTGCCAGGCGCACGCTCGAATTATGCGCAGCGCCCGCGGACAGTAATTGCGCCGCAGTCATGGCACCGTAGTAAAGACCAGCTTCCGTGCGCGCGACGATTCGTATGCCGTTGGCGTCTACGTCCAGCGTATAGCCTTCAGTATCGGCCACTGGAGCCGTTGCGGACACAACAAGCGCAATGCCAGTGCGCCCGCAGCGCCGTGTTTTGAGATCGAGTCCCTGCACTGCCTTGAGGGTGGTTTGCAGGCGCTCCGCCACTTTGCCGGTCACTCCGTTGGCGCAAATGGGCGTTTGATCGTCAATGGTGAAGACGCCGGGTACCGAGGTAACCTGTGCGGGCCACGGGATGAGCGACGGCCCAGTTGCCCTTCCCGGGCCAGCGGCAAACAGCGCGATTCCCGCCAAGCTGTACATCCAACTTCGCCGCATGAATGCTCCCGCAGCCGCATTTTCCACGCGTTCCGAGACTCGCTATCGATCACAGCTTGCCGAAGACCGGCAGCAGCAGATTCAGGCCCAGAACGCACACCAGCCCGACGCTGCCGGCCAGGCTTTCCATGAGGGTCCAGGAACGGAAAGTATCCCGAAGATCGAGGTTGAAGTATTCCTTGAACAACCAGAACCCGGCGTCGTTGACGTGGGAGCACATCAGGCTACCGGCACCGATCGACAACACCATCAGGTTGGGATCCACGTGGCCGGCGGCAACCACGGGCACCATGATGCTCGCGGCAGTCAGGCCCGCTATGGTAGCGGACCCCAGGGCTATGCGAATGGCCATGGCAATGAGCCACCCGAGGATCAGCGGTTGCAGGGGAACGGCCTGCAGCCAGGCAGCCAGGTGCGTACTGACGCCACTGTCAACGAACACCTGCTTCAGGGCGCCGGCACCCGCGAGTATCAACAATATGGCGGAAACATCCTTCAAGGACGCGGCGTAGGCCTGCATGAGGGCTTTGAGGTTCATGCCACCCGCGACACCCAGGCTGAATGTCGCGTAAATCAGGGACATCAGCAGGACTACGGTCGGCTCACCCATGAAAGCAACAGCCGCCTCGAACTGCGGCGATCCGTGTGGAACGGAAGCAATCACGGTAGCCGCGGTGATCAACACCACAGGCAGAAGCGCAGTAAAGCAACTGTTGAACGGTCCCGGCAACTCCTCTTCCGGCCGACTGTATTGCGTGAGCGACGCCGGGGATTGTCCCGGCGCCTGGGCGCCAGTGTGCGGTGCAATGCCCTTCAGTGTCAGTGCCAACAGGGGTCCCGCGATCATCAGAGCTGCGCCACCCACGATCAGCCCATAAATCAACGTCAGGCCAATATCCGCTCCGAAGAGCTTGAGCAGCGCGATCGGTGCCGGATGGGGCGGCAGAAAGCCATGCGCTATGGAAAGACCACACACGAGCGGAATGCCGAGCTGGACGGCGGGTAATTTCGTGCGTGTGCCGAGGGAAAATATCAAGGGAACCAGGACGACAAACCCAACGCTATAGAAGAGCGGGATACCGACGATCAGGCCGGTCAGGGCCATGGCGATCAGGATGAACCTGTCACCGACTGCGCCAATGAGTGTTTTGGAGATGCTCCGGGCTGCGCCGCTGTCGGCGATTATCCTGCCGAACATCGCGCCAAAGCAGATGATCGCGGTCAACCCGCCCAGCATATCTCCGACCCCGCGCTCGAGCGACTTGCCGATATCCTGCAGCGGCATGCCAAAACAGAGCGCCCCGGCCAGGGCGATGGCGATAAAGGCGGCAAAAGGCGGTACCCGGCCCCACCCGATGAGAAGAACCAGTAACGCGATCAGAAGAACCACGGCAACAACAGTCAAGGCAGGTAGAGCTCCGCCGCCATGCAGGCCTGAATCGATCCAGGTGACCGGCCAACGTACATCGAACGCTCACCTGTCTCCTGTCACTCTAGAAGCTCATCCGCAGACCAACACGATACATCCGCCCGAGCACGTCATAAAGATAGGGATTGACACCATAGTAGACGGTGGACTGCGGGGCCGGTTCCGGGGACTTGTTGAAGAGGTTGTCAACCTTGAAATAGGCAGTCAGGCTCCCCGACATGTTGTACGTTCCGCCCAGGTCGACGTAAGTGGCGCCCTTCATGACATTGTTGTTGATGGTCGGGTGATTGACCGTCGCGACCGGGCAATTCGTCTGACACTGGACGTACTCCCGATCGTAGACACCATCGCTGAACCAACGCTCGGTCAAGGTCAGGCCATACCTGCCGGCATCCCAGCTTTGCGTGAAATTGGCCTTCCAGAACGGAATGCTGGTCGAACTGACGCTATTGGCCAGATTGACGCCGGCGCTCTGGACCGGGATCGAGCCGGGGAGGCCGGAATCGGTGAGGAAACTGATCGTGCGGGTCGCCAAGGCGCGCACGGTCAACGACCCGGGTAGCCGCAGAGCCGCCAGTCCGGTGCGATACATGACCTCGATGTCGTAGCCCTCGTCGCGAACTTTAGCCAGGTTGAAAGACTGCACCCTGATGTAGTTGGTGTTCGGGGTCGGACTGGTCAGCAGCATCTGCGAGCACAGTTGCTGATTTCCGCCGGAGCACAGATCGGCCTCTTGCTGCGCCGTGAGTGCCGAGATCTCATTCTCGACCCGGATGTCATAGTAGTCGATGGATGCGCTGAAGCCCGGCAGGAATTGTGGCTGGGACAGGGCAATCCCGAAGGTCGTATTGTGGGCAATTTCCGGCTTGAGGTTGGTGTTGCCGACCGTTTCCCCGAGTACGTTGAAGGCGGCTCCCTTGAAGATGACGGTGGTATTCGTCACCACGGGGGCTGCGAACAGCTCGCTCAAGTTGGGCGCGCGGATGTCGCGTGAGGTGACCGCCCGGAGGCTCAGGCCATCGACGGGCGTCTTCCACGTTCCGCCCGCCTTCCAGGCCGTGACACTTCCCGACGTGCTGTACTTGGTTTGCCGGATGGCGAGGTTCAGGTTGGCGGTTCCCAGCGGGCTCCATTTCAGGAAGGGAATATTCTGCTCCAGGTACGCCTCAGCGACATGGTAGGAGCCCTGTCCGTCGTGATAGTTGCCGGCGTACCAGTTGTTGCCGGCTGGGTTCAACACCGGATCGGCCGGATAGGCCGCCGAGTTGGGGTTGGCGGCCGTGACGCCGTTGCCGTAAGGATCCGCGGTGGTCACGTAAGACTCGTTCCGATATTCCGCGCCCGTAGCCACTGCCACCGGTCCGGCCCAAAGCGAAAAGGGCTCACCGCTCACATTGAAGCTGACGACATCCTCCACCTGGCGGGAACGTTGCTTCGGGCCAATAGCGGGCAGCACATAGGAGAGCGCAGCGGGATCGACCGTAACCTGCCCAATGACGTTCAAAGGCACGCAACCCGAAGCTCGAGCAACCGGACTGGCGCAAACGATTGTGCCATTGGGACCGTTGGCCGCGTTTATGGCGGCATTGTAGCGGGGCGTCAGCGAAATGTTCCTGACATCGATGCTCGTGCGGTTGGTGCCGTGTGCGTAGTAGCCGTCGTACGACCACTTCGTTCCAAAGATCTCGGCAGCGCCGTCCGCACCGGCGACCAGGCGCAGCAGCTGCCTCGTTGCATCAACATCGACCGGATTCGGAAACTCGCCGTTGCTGGTGCCGAACCCGAAGCTCATGATGTTGTTGGCCGCACACGCGGCCTGGATGGAGGCGGGCACGTAGGGATTGGCGCACTGGATGGTCAGATTGGGCTTTTCGGCGCCTGTGTTGGGGATGTTCGTCGAAGTCACCCGCGATGCGTTCACAGTGACGTAAAGCTCGTTGTTGTCGTTGAGATCGTACCCGAGCCGCGTATAGCCGACGCTGCGCTGCAGGGGCGCCGCCAGGCTCGTGCCGTTGGCGACATCGCCGCTCAAATCACCGCCCACGCAGAACGGACTGAAGCAGTTGGACCCATATTGGAACGGGTGGGGCGCGCCGTTCACTCCGAAGGCGGTCCCTAGAAGCGGACCGCTCGTGATGAGTCCATATTTCGCGTACTGCAACTGCTGCGCGTTCCGGATGACCGTGTATTGCGGCTTACCATCGTTAGTCTGGCCGATAGGACGGACCAGGAACGCCGGTGCCGCGAACCAGTTGCGGCCGTTCGGCCCGGGGCCGACCCCGAAACCGCCGGCGGGCACGCCGTTCTCCTTGCCGTACTCGCCACTGAGCTCGACGTGGAGTCTGTCGCTGAGAAATGCCTTCCCCCAGGCGGCCTGGACGGTGATGTTCTTGTCGTCCTGGTAGGTCGTCTCTCCCGCTTCCAGGTTCGCTTTCAGGCCCACGAACTTCTTGTCCGTGATGAAGTTGACCACACCGCCAATGGCATCCGATCCGTAGGAGGCGGATGCGCCCCCGGTGACGACATCGACACGCTTCATGAGCAACTGCGGAAACTGACTTACGTCCACGACGCCCGTGACATTCGCGGGCGTCACCCGTTGCCCGTCGAGCAGGGTCAGTGTACGAATGGTGCCCAGGTTGCGCAGGCTGAATGAGCTCAGACCCTGCATGCCGCTACTGGTGCTGTTGGCAAAGGTCGTGCGTCCGGTGCTGCCTTGGAGCACCGGCAGCGCTGCGATGGCGTCGAACAGGTTGGGCTCGGCGACTTTTTCTATGTCGGCCGTGGATAACATAGTCGTTGGAGTTGGTTGGGTGAAACCCGCCGAGGTGATGCGTGACCCCGTCACTACGATCGCCTCCAGGGGCTCCTCCGCCGCGCTCCCTTGGCTGTCTGCCTGCGGAACATCGGCGGCACCTGCCCGCATGGGTATGGCGGACAGGACCAACACCGAGACGCAGCAAACATACGAAAGTCGTCTGACCGTCAGCATCTTCTTAGACCCCTACTACGGCCGCTCCGTGGCATTTTTTTATGGCAGCGATTGCAAAGCGACCGTCATGTCATTGCGATCAACTCACGCGAAAACGTCATCGCAGACGGTTCGAGCATAAACATCCTTTTACACAACCGTCAATCCAAAAAATGTCATTTATGATTAAATTACTACATCGGCGTGACCGGCCCTCCCCGGATGAGGATCAAATCCCTCATATATTCAAGGTAATAGCTCGCCAGAGACGGAGGCGGCTCGGACTCTACTTCGATGTAGCGACGCTAAAGAAACGGTGCCTGGCAGGAGCCGGTGCGGCCCGCGGCGTCCGCTCAGTCTCCGATCGGTTGCTGGGGAGTAATCCCATGCAGCCAGGCGACGCTGCCGCGCATCTTGCGCAACGCCAGATGAGCCTGCTCGCCCAGAACCGCGGCCACGGCATAGGCCAGCCGGTCGATCACGAACAGTTGGGCGAATCGCATGGGATTGGGCTGGATTTCTTCAACTCCCGAGGCAGCAAGCCCGACATGCAGGCAGATGTCGGCATCACGCCCGAGCGGCGTTTCCTTGTCGGTAATGGCGATGCAGGTGGCCTTGCAGTATTTCGCCAGCTCCAGGCTCTCCTGCAATTCGCGGGGACGGCCTGTGGAGGAAATGAACAGCGCGACATCGCCTTCGGCCAGGATCGCAGCCGACATGCGCTGGGTGTAGCCGTCGGTGAAGACCATCACCGGTACATTCAGCCGGAACAGCCGGTTGTGGGCTTCAGATGCCAGAGCCGCCGAGCTGCCGCCGATCCCGTAAACAACCACTCGCCTAGCCTTCGCGATCGCTTGCGCACTGCGCGAGATATCCTGGTAAACCAACGTGGCGCGCGTGCGCGTCAGGGCTTCAATGATGGTGTCGAAGACCCGATCATCATCGGGTTCCTCAGCCACCGGCCCGCGACCGGTCGAGCCCGTGGCTTGGGTAGCGCGCTCGGCCCGATCGCTGTTTGCCTGGGATAAGGCCAGTTCCTGGATGAGGCGAAATTTCAGGTCCTTGAAGCCCTCGCAGCCGATCGCCCGGCAAAATCTCAGGATCGTAGGTTCACTGACACCTAGATCGGCCGCCACCGAGCGCACGCTCGAGCGGACGAAATTATCGGGCGCGGCCAGGATCTGTCGGGCGATCCTGGCCTCCGACCGGGTCATGGAATCCAGCCTGCCTTTGAGCCGCGGAAGGATGTCGCTGCTGTCAGAAGTGTTACGCGCTTTGTTCATATCTGAGCTTCTTCAGCATCGGCATCCAGTGCTGAAGCTAATGATATTTACGGGGAATTTCAATTGTTCGCCGCGGCAAAATGTCACTGACGCTACGTCATTGTTTGACGATACTACATTTCTGATAGATCATAGCCTGCGGATGACCGGGGCGTTTATGTGAGGAGGTCCTTTGTCGATTGAACGCATTGGCGGTGCCAAAACCGGTACGGGCGGGCAGGCCCTGCCCTTTTGCCAGGCAACAGTCGCCAACGGCCTTGTCTTCGTGTCAGGGCAGGTCGCCATGGGCTCTGACGGCGAAATCATCGCAGGTGGCATCGTTGCTGAAACCCACCACTGCATCACAAGCATCATCGCCATCCTGGAGAAGGCCGGTTGCACTCTGAAGGATGTCGTGAAGGTGAACGTCTGGCTCGACGACGCGCGTGATTTTCAGGCCTTCAATCGCGTCTATGCCGGATACTTCCAGGACGCGCTGCCGGCGCGCGCCTGCGTGCAGTCCGCCCTGATGGTCGACGCCAAGGTCGAAATGGAAGTGATCGCCCTGAAGCCACCGCGCTAGCGAGGGGCCGCCTTGCGCCTGAGCGATATAGTCAACATGCCCCTGCCGCCGGGAACCAAGGGGTTGCCGCTCGATGAGTCGATCGTGCGGTTGGGAGATCTGAGCGGTCGAGGTTTGAATCTGCTGCGCGGCGATCTGCCTATGCCGGTGGCCGTGCTGAAACGGTCCGCGCTGAATAACAATCTCAGAGTGATGCAGGACTATATCGAGCGCGTGGGCGTCAAGCTCGCGCCGCACGCCAAGACCAGCATGTGCCCGCAATTGCTCGCCCGCCAGCTCGAGCACGGTTGCTGGGGGTTGTCGGTGGCGACCATGACCCAGTTCAAGTTGTGCCACGACCTGGGTGTTGAGCGCCTCATTCTTGCCAACCAACTCGTCGGCCGGGCCGAAGTCACCGGCCTCGCCCGTTTATGGGCGCAAAACCCGCAACGCGCCTACTACGTGTTGGTCGACAGCTTCGCGGCCGCTCAGGCGATTTCCGACGGTTTCAGACAAACTCCGGGGGCACCGCCGGCCCGGGTTCTCATCGAGGTGGGCATAGCTCATGGGCGCTGCGGGGTTCGCACTCCGGAGGAAGGCCTGATACTCGCCAGGGCCATCGAGTCGCTGACCCATGTCGAACTGCACGGTGTGGAGGGCTACGAAGGCCTGATCGTCAGTGATCACGCCGCTGATGACACTGCAGCAGTCTCGGGCTACCTCGAGAGCGTCCTGCGGCTTTACGAGCTCCTGCGGACGCAAGGTCTGTTCGCCGATCCGGACCAGGTCATTGTCAGCGCAGGCGGGTCCGCCTACTACGACCTGGTCGCCCGGGTCCTGGCGGGCGGATCCAAGGCAGTGGTGCCGATCCTGCGTAGCGGCTGTTACCTGACACATGACAGCGGTTTCTATCGCCGGTTGCTCAGGCGCATCGAAGACCGGGCCGTGGCAGGACCGGCGCCGCGCCTCACTGCCGCGCTCGAAGTTTGGTCGCGAGTGATTTCGCGGCCGCAGTCAGACCAGGCGATCGTGTTGCTGGGTAAGCGCGACGTCTCGTACGACATCGACTTGCCCGCGGCCCACTTGTGGTTTCGCGAAGGTCACCACGACGTGCCTCAACCCATCGACGGCCTGGTCGTGGACAAACTCAACGATCAACATGCTTACCTGACCGTGCCGGCGGGAGCGGATCTGGCGGTGGGCGATCTGCTGGGCTTCGAGATATCGCATCCGTGCACCACCTTCGACAAATGGTCCCTGCTGCTGGAGGTCGAAGACGACTACACCGTGCACGGCGGCCTCAAGACATTTTTTTAAAGAGCCTTCGATCAGAAACTGAAATGGCAGCAGACGTGCTTCGCGCCGATATCGTACTGAAAGGCGGGCGGGTCATCGACGGCCGCGGCCAGCCTGCATTCGCAGCCGATGTCGCTCTGCGCGACGACACCATCATCGCCATCGGCGAGCTGGCGAATGTCACCGCCGATCGGGTCATTGAAGTCACGGGGCTGGTCGTGGCGCCGGGTTTCATCGACGTCCACACCCATGACGATCTGGTTTGCATCACTCAGCCGGACATGACGCCCAAGATCAGTCAGGGCGTCACCACACTGATCGTCGGGAATTGCGGCATCTCCGCCCCACCCCTGTGTTTCACAGACGGCGTCAGCGAACCGTTCAACCTGCTCGGCCAAAAGGAGGATTTTGCCTATGACACCTTCGCCAGCTATCGCCGGGCTATAGAAGCGGTATCCCCGCGCGTTAACGTCGCCGCCCTGGTAGGTCATTCAACCCTGCGCGTGCAATGCGTTGAGGATCTTGGGAGACCCGCCACGGCCTGCGAGCGTGAGCGGATGAATATCCTTTTGCAGGAGGCCCTGGATGAAGGTGCCTTAGGTCTGAGTTCCGGCGTGTTCTATGGCCCCGCCCAGGCGGCCGACGTGGAGGAATTGCAGGTCTTGGCCCAAACAGTCGGCAAGGCCGGCGGGGTCTACACCGCGCATATTCGCGACGAGCGTGATGGCATTGTCGAGGCGTTGCAGGAAGCATTCGCCGTCACCGCCCCGGGACGGACACCGCTCGTCCTGTCGCACCACAAATGCGCCGGGGTGCGCAACTGGGGCCGGGCAGGCGAAACCCTGGGGCTGATCGATGCCGCCCGCCAAGCGCAGCCCGTTCACCTCGATTGTTATCCTTATACGGCGGGCTCCACTGTGATTCGTCCCGACCTGGCCGACGGCGAGGTCGAGATCCTGATCAACTGGTCCACACCCTACCCTGACATGGCCGGACGCACCTTGAAGTCCATCGCCGCGGAGTGGGGGATGACGGAGGTGTCCGCGGCTGAGCGGCTCATGCCCGGCGGCGCGAGCTATTTTCAGATGCACGAGCAGGATATGCGCGAGATCCTGCAGCACTCCTGCTGCATGGTCGGGTCCGACGGACTGCCTCACGATTCCTTACCGCATCCGCGCCTGTGGGGGACCTTTCCTCGCGTGTTGGGCCGCTATGCCCGCGAACTGAAGCTCATCAACCTCGAAATGGCGGTCCACAAGATGACGGGGCTGTCGGCCGCGACTTTCGCGCTGACCGACCGCGGCCTGATCGCAGTTGGCATGAAGGCGGACATCACGGTTTTCGATCCCGAAACGATTATTGACCGCGCGACCTACGACGCCCCTGCCCGGATGGCCGCAGGCATTGAGCATGTCTTTGTCAATGGAACTCTGGCCTGGACGCAGCAAGCTGCGACAGCGCAGCGCAGCGGCAGGTTTCTCGGTCGAGCTCGGTGACTGCCCGCGCCGGTGTCGCATCGAGATCTGCTGGTCCTTGATCTTCGAAATGAAGCCGCTGACGTTGAATGTTACCTTGCGATCGAGCCACGAGGTCTTGGTGCCCAGCTCATAGGCGCTCGCCCCCATCTCGCGTAGTAGGACGCCCCGCCTACATCACTCGGCCAGATTCTCATTGATACTCACGCTGCCAGATTGATGATTCCCAACGCCTGCGGACATTCGGCGGAGCTTCTTACCAAGATTGCGTGGGCTACTGGGTCAGCTTATAGATGGTTCCCCCGCCGGCAGGTCCACCGATCCAATTGACACCGAACAAACTGCCATCGGCGTTTTGGACGACGCCGAGCGGAAAGGGCGCAGTCCCGTTACCGCCGTAACCAAAAAGACCGGGCAGCGGACTTGCACATTGGCCAATCCTGCGACCGTCCCTCCTACCGTAAATGTGGGCACGCAGCTCACTGCTATACCGACCACATTGGCAGCGCTCACCATCCCCGAACCGCCAGATACCGTGCATTTCTGGCCTGCAGGCGCTAGGGTGAGCCGCTGTCTCGTCTACCCTTAGTTGAAGGAGATGGGGCGGTGGAATTCGATCCCGGTCCGGGCCAAATGTCTGAGTGCGTCAACGAGCTTGTCACCCTGGACGTCCACGTAGCATTCGCTAAGAGTGCGGGCATCGGGTGGCACAGAAACCGCTGGGTTGCTTGACGGTACATACAGTGCTCTGGGAAGCCGAGCAAAAGCCGCGGCGATCACATCAAGTTCCTTGATCAGAGCGGGGAGTTCTTCGACAGTCCATTCACCGTCACAGTCGGAGTGCAGGAGAAGAACTGGGAAGTCCGATCGACCGAGCTGGCGCGCGACGGCCTGGCGGAATGCGTTAAAGTCGGCATATGAACCGACCTCCGAAGCAGCATGTTCATCGCTAAGCTCCTCGTTGAAGACGCACAGACAGAGCCCCATGGCGGCCACCCTCAGGATTTGAAGCCGTCTTGGCAACCAGTCGCCGGCGGCAGTACGGGCAAATTTACAGCGGGCGACGGAGGTGTCGCATTAACATTCGGTTTCAAATACTCGAACGACCGCTTTGCGGCCTCCCAATCGGCAGGCATCGAGGTCGACGACGCTCTGGAGATGGCTGAGCAGACAGAAGTGTAGATTGTGGGCCGATCGGCGTCCGCTGTCGCGGGCGCTGACCGGCCCAAGTGCGGTCAGTCGCCGTAGGCCCTCAGTATTCCCGATAGCGGTCGTTCGCCCTATGCCGTGTGCGTTTTGTATCCTTCGAGCCAGGTCTGTTTGCCGTCATCCGTTTCGACACGGCGCACGGGCTGCTTACGGCCCGCGATCGCCTTGACAAGCCTGGAACTGCAGAACCGGTAGACCACTTGGCACTTCCGCAGGGACGAGCCTGCAAAGGTTCTTGGGTTTTGCTCGGTCATCCAGTAGCGCATCCCTGACAAACGCCACCAATTGGTTGAACTCGCCTTCCGTGAGGTCGATCGGGGTTTGCAGTAGAGGGTCCAGTCTTGCCAGGACCGGAGCTGACGGACCAACTGTGCGAAGATCTCCGGGCACGCGGGCTTTGCGTGGATCGTAGGTCAGATTGGACTTCCTGACGTCCAGGTGATGACGGATGGCATCTTCCAACCTGACGAAGGCGCCGTTGTGAAAGAATCCCGGCGACACCGCTAGATTGCGCAGAGGCGCTGTGCGGAACAGGTATCGATCGTTCGGGTCTGCGGTAAATTCTTCTCGCCCAAAGTCCTCATTTCCGCCGGGACCATCGAAGATCACATTGCCTTTGCCCGCGCCAAACGTTGGTGCGAGCTGCGGCACGCCGATGTCGCGTTCGAGAAAATCGCTGAACATCTCGTTCGCTAGTCCGGCAGTGGAGGATCCCGAAACTGCATGGCATTGCACACACCGCGCCTTGCCAAAGAACAGGAGAGCTCCGCGTTTTTGCTGTCCCGTCATGGCATTGGCGTCCCCTCTGGCGAAACGGTCAATAGGCGCGTTGGCGAACACGAGTGTGAACTCGAATTCGGCGATCGCTTCGCCAAACATGAAGAAATCGATGGGTGCACCCGCCTTGACCTGGGGGAATACGCTTGCGAACAATTCCCGGTACTTCGGGTTCGCGTTGAGGAGAGTCAGGGCTTTTTGCCGGATAGGCTCATTGCGGCTGCCAGTTGCGTCGGGGAGCGGCACAGTGTCACCTTTCCCGTCGTCGAACTGACAAAAGGCAGGACCCAATGTCGGGTCTGGAACGCCATTCGGGCAGGTTCCTGTGAAGCCCGCCACCTCGATGAGTTCCGTCGGGGGCATGTGCGCCTGTGCCTGCAACAGGACATGCACGCCGTGTCGGATATTCTGTGGAAACGAGAACCGCGTGTCGTCCTCTGGGAATGGGAAGCGGAAGCCCAGGGAATTGTCGAGAGGATCGCCCGATAGCGAACTGAATCGGGCGTTCCACATCATGCCAGGATAAAGCGCCGTGTTGATCATCAGGGGAGTCCGGCGCTGATTTCGTGGCCCTGCGCGATCCGGTCCCACCACGTTGTTGTTTTGGACACCGATCGCCATGGGCTGGGAATCGCCGAAGCCGTTGGTGGGCGAGTGACATCCCCCGCACGTATTGTCGTGGTGCAAGGAATGAATCTTGTCAAACCAGAGCAAGCGACCAAGATCTGCGAGCTTGGGATCGATCGGCCGACCCAGCGCAGCCTCGAGCCGTTCATGGAATACTTGCTCGATCGTCCCTGAGAAATGGGCCTGGGCCAATGCAGTCGCCAGGCGCGTGTCCAGGCTTCCTTCGGCGTCTGCCATCTGCGAGACGTTTGTCGCCTGCGCGCCAGGCACAATTCCTCCGGCGAACCGGTCGAGCAGCGGGGTCAGCCCGCCCAACGAGAAAAGGAACGCGACCAAAGCCAGTTTATGGGTTCGCATGACTGAGTCCCTCCCCCGAAGCATGCGCCGCGACGTAAGCAACGAGTCCCGACCAGTGAGCCAATTCGCGATCTGGCCCGAGCAGAGCTGATCTATGGGGTCTCGAATCGCTCCGCAGAGTCGGCATCCCGATCGTTTCCAGTCGGGACGCCGAGCGGCCATGGCTGCAACCGGCTACCGGCGCGCACACCGTCGCCGGACTCGTCCATCATCCCGGACTACTCATCATCGACGAATTTGCAACTCACCTTTCCCGTGATGATGCTCGGCTCACCCTCGTCTATCAGGTCGCTTACATTGTTGCTGCAGGCCAGACCGCCTGCGATCGTGTTCTGCGAAACAGCGATCAGGCCTTGATTGTTGCTTAAACGGATCCCGCCATTGAGGATACTGCGTTCGATTCCAATGGCGGGCATGGGCCCGAAAATACCCGGGCCGTTGTTGCTGATCTTGATAATTCCGTTGACGGTGTCACCCCCACAATTCAGTTCTTCGGCGCCGAAGACGACCTCCATGGCTCCATTCGAGGTAACCCCGCCGTTGATCGTGGAGGTGCACACAAACAGCGCCCCGCCTGGGTTAACGAGCACGCCCCCCGATACGTTCGCTCCGTTGATGAGGCATGTAGCGCCTGCGTTAACAACCACACCGCCGACGACGGTGCCGGAAAGGGCGGCGCCGGAAATCGGTGGACTAGCCAGAGGCCCGGTATCACAGACCGTCGTAGCTAGTGCTTGGCCGCCGCAACCCAGTAGTGCCAAACCCACCAGTCCAATATGAATTCGCGCGAGCTTTTTCATCGTTGCGACTCCTGATTTGATTTGTACTACTCAGGTTCCTAGACCCTTGAGGACCGAAGGGAGCATTGCCGAATGCCTGCTCGATTCTTCTGAGGCCTCCACGGCGACAGGCGGGGCGCAGAGGATGCGCTCCAAAGGGAAGATGGAGCAACCATTTTTTTCTGATCTGGAGGTAACCTACAGCAGGTAAAACAGGGTGTTGTGCGGCGCTGCAGCGCTCATCTGTTAGATGCTGACGAGGATGCTGATGTCCGCTTTTTCGGGCCGCGATTGACCGCTTCCGGGGCGCGACTACTTCCGCTCTGGGTCGAAAGTGAGCGTTCCTGCTGCGTCGCGCGATAACGGCTCGTGTGTCGCCGTCTCTGACCGGCCATAGCCGGCCTTCGGCGAACGGCCGCGCGTCGGCTCTTCGGTAACAACAACACCGCTGACACCTCAGGAGCAGGACCCACGCTGGTCATCTTGTCAGGTCGAACATCACAGCAAAGTGCGCTTTGTTTGCCATACTGGCGGGGGCTTGCGGTGGAACGTCTGGTCAGCGTCCCGTCAGCAGGCGATCGAGATATGCCGAGAACTTCTCGTAGGACGGCGCACCGACTACTCGGATGCCGTCGAGTTTGCCCTCTGAAGTTCGGCCGATAATGAACGTGGGCGTCCCGTTGATTCCAAGCGACGCCGCTTCGGCGGCACTGCGGGCGATCGCGTCCTCGTACCGGTCCCCCAACACACAGGTGCGCAGCCGGGGCAAATCGAGGCCCATCTCGCGTTCCAGCGCGACGACATAGTTATCATTGAGCTGCGTGCTGTTCCTCAGCAGCGCCGCGTGCATGGGCCAGAACTTGCCCTGCTCCGCCGCGCAGTGCGCAACCTCCGCCGCCGGGCGTGCGGCGGAATGAATCTCGAGCGGCAGATCGCGAACGATGAAGCGCACCTTGCCACTGTCGACATACTTGCGCTTGAGGCGTGGCCAGTCCTCGCCTTGGAAACGTCGGCAGTAGGGGCACTGGTAATCGGTGAACTCGATAACGGTGATCGGCGCATCCGCGCGCCCGCGCGCCTCCTCATGCGTACCAAGCCGCATGTGCACGGCGCGAGTTTCGTCGGCTGCCCGTGCCGTGCCAACAAGAGCAATCATGGCGACAGCGAGCGCGCAGCAGAGCACGTACGATTTATGTCCAAAGCCAGTTAGTAGGTTGCGGGCAGATATCATTGAGCCCCCCAATACCCTTGTTGTTCTGGCGTCGATTGTCGCGTGCGAGGGGGGCAGTAGCAAGAACTGCTTGCAGCCTAAGCGGCCATACTCTCAGTTGACCGTGGCCTTCGTGGGAAGACCATGGCGGAACCGCTAATATACGGACAGCCAAAGGTGGGGCTGGCGGAGAATAAGAATGGGGATGCATTTCGGGCTCATCGCTGCGAGGGTACCTCTGTCGGAATTCAGGGCGGCTTTCTCCGAGACGTGGCCGCAGCTAGAAATTGCCGCATCGGCAAATGGCTTTGGCAACGAGGACGAAATTTGGTCTTGGAAGAGCGCCAATGAGCGCTTCGTATCGGCTCGGAACTGGACGAAGGAAAATCCCGGTTCTGAAGTCTATATCTTCTGTGAGGACGGCCCCTGGGCTGTGCTCATGGATTTCAGTTACGTCCTTGCTTCGGACCAGGAAGCCCTTCAGAAACTGAGTACTCGGTTCGGCTCGGTCCTTTCGTTCGTTGTGGAAACCACAGGCGGCTGCGCGTACTTCTGGCGCTATGAATCCGGGCAAATGCGTCGAATGATTCAGAGCATCGACGGGGAGCTAACGTCATCCGGCGCTCGCCTCCCACAAGAGGAAGCTATCGATGTTGGTAGCTATTACATGAAGGAAACAGAACAACTCATGCGAGCCTTTGATTTATCCATACCAGGGGACCTACCGATCGTCTCGACGGCTGTAGCGATCGCCACCATTGACCGCACCGACCACACGCAACATGCAGGGACTATCGGCGGCGAAAAGGCGAGCACCCAGGAATCGTCATCACGACGGGCGAAGCCATGGTGGTGGAGGTTTTGGTAACTCGCGCGGAGCCTGTCCGCTCAGGGTCGATCTGGGTCGGTTCCTGTATCGGGCTCATATCGGCCAAGAAGCGACAGTGGCCGAGGTTCTTCAATTTTCTCGTGACCGGACATTCAGATCATGTGCTGCGATCGATCAGCAAAGGAAGGCTTGTCCGAATCCGAGCTTTCGCTTTGAAGCAGCGCTCATGATCGGGAAGCAGCTCGATGGCGACGATGAAAGTCAAGGCGATTGCAGGATTAGGGTGGATCTTTTGACTCGCTGGTCGTCTGTCTGTCTCCGCGAACCGATATCGACATGCCTCAGGCTGACAGCCTCGATTCTGTGGCACCGCTGACCAGAGTTGAGGTCCACATACGGCGCCCTTGTCTATCGTTCCTCCGACACGATTGCGCGATTCACGAAGCATCCGGCGGATGCGCGTAACTATACACCGTAAAGGTTACTCCTGTACACTGTATAGATGGCTACCATTATGCCCACCGAAGAGCGTATCCGACGCGCCGCTTTGCGGCTGCTGGAAAAAAAAGGGCCCGAGGCAGTGACCATGCGCCGCCTGGCTCGCTCGATTGGCATCACGCCGATGGCGATCTACCACCACTTCGTAACCCGCGAAGCGCTGTTGAGAGCCGTCGTCGATCGCGAATTCGGGGAGTTTCTCGATCTGATTGGCGAGGCGTCGACTCTCGATACGACGGAGGAGCAAGTCGTGCATGCATTGGACGCCTACCTCGAGTACGCGCTCAGCCGACCCCAGATTTTCGACTATGTGTTCTCAAAGCCTCGGGAGGATGCGAGGCGTTATCCCGAGGACTTCCGTGCGCGCCGCTCGCCG
>Ga0070665_100000857_pt1 | contig 39536 bp, 42 predicted proteins | sample KBSS13metaG_FD_65862 | JGI IMG/M metagenome (GOLD analysis project Ga0070665, IMG submission 65862) | Switchgrass rhizosphere microbial communities from Kellogg Biological Station, Michigan, USA - KBS S1-3 metaG | ecosystem: Host-associated > Plants > Roots > Rhizosphere > Soil ... | reverse complement strand
CCCTCCGGCGTCTCCACCCTTTAGCGGGAGACCGTTGAAGGAAGGCTAAAATGCCAAGGTAAATAACCCGGTGATCTTCGTTTACGGCAGAATCCTCCGGCGCTTCACTTCGGCACGGTTGAAACAGCCCCGCTGGGCGGCCGTCGCCTCCTGCCATTCGGGTCCTGCGAGCAGGGTTTCGGTCAGCAGATCCGGCTCCGGGCGAGTGCCGGCGGCGCGATCGAACCGGCCCTGCGCACGCGCCGCTTCGCTCTCCGCCTGCTGTGCGATGAGGGTGGCGCTGAGCACGTCAAAGTCGAGCGGCGCGGGCTGGCGGGGCCCGAGCATGCGCTTCGCGCGAAGCTGAAAGGTCTCGTCCATCAAGGGCGAGTCCTAGGGGAATAGGGTGAAAAGCCGGTAAAGCACGCGCCCTGTGGATTCCACGGGGCATGGCGAAACTTTTCACGGGGGTGGGCGCAGGGGAGAAGAGCGCCTATCTAGCGCGCCGATGAACGCCGATTTCCAGCTCGACCGGCCCCTCAAGGGCGCACGGATCGTCGTCGCCATGTCCGGCGGCGTCGACTCCTCGGTCGTGGCCGCGCTCGCCGCGCGCAGCGGCGCCGAGACGATCGGCGTAACCCTCCAGCTTTACGATCAGGGCGAGGTGGCGAGCCGCTCGAGGACCTGCTGCGCCGGCCAGGATATTTACGATGCGAAGGCGGTGGCCGACCGGCTGGGCATCGCTCATCATATTTTCGACTATGAAAGCCAGTTCCGCGAAAGCGTGATCGAGCGCTTCGCCGACGAATATGCGCGCGGGCGCACGCCCATTCCCTGCATCTCCTGCAACCAGGGGGTGAAATTCACCGACCTGCTGGGCTTCGCACGGGAGCTCGGCGCGGATTGCCTCGCCACCGGCCATTATGTGCGCCGGGCCATGGGGCCACAGGGCGCGGAACTGCGCCGCGCCGCCGATCCGGCCCGCGACCAGAGCTATTTCCTGTTCGCGACGACCCGCGACCAGCTCGATTTCCTGCGCTTCCCGCTCGGCGACCTGCCCAAGCCCGCGGTGCGCGAGATCGCGCGGGAACTGGCCTTGCTGGTCGCCGACAAGCCGGACAGCCAGGACATCTGCTTCGTCCCCGACGGCGATTATGCGCGCGTCGTGAAGAAGGTGCGGCCGGAAGCGGCGGTCGAAGGCGAGATCGTCGATCAGGTGGGCGCGGTCCTCGGCACGCATCCGGGCCTGATCCACTTCACCGTCGGCCAGCGGCGCGGCCTCGAGATCGGCGGCCAGCCCGAGCCGCTTTATGTGCTTCGGCTGGAGCCGGAGAGCCGGCGTGTCGTGGTCGGGCCGAAGGGGGCGCTCGCGGTGAGCGAGGCGCTGCTGTCGGACGTGAACTGGCTCGGCGAAGGCCAGAGTGAGGGGCTGACCGTCAAGGTCCGGTCACTGGCGAAGCCGGTGCCGGCGCGGTTCGACGGTGAAAGACTGCGTTTCGCGCAGCCCGAATATGGCGTTTCGCCCGGCCAGGCGGCGGTGCTCTACGAGGGTGACCGGGTGCTCGGCGGCGGCTGGATCGAGGAAACGGTTTCGACGGCGGTGGAGCCGGCCTGAAGCTTCGGCAACGTCACCAGGCAGAGCACCGAGGCCACCGAGATCGCCGCGGCGAAGCCGGCCAAAGCGGGCAGGCCCGCCAGGATGAAGGGCGCGGCGGCAGCGGTGCCCCCCGCCGCGGTCAGCAGGATGAACAGGATGACGAGCGCCGCGCCGCGCGCATCGTCGCCATGCGCCGCGATCACCGCCTGCATGAAGCCGGGCGGGCCGCGCAGGCCGAGGCCCAGGTTCACGGGCACGAACAGGATGGCCAGCATAAGGGGCCAGGAGCCGCCCGCCAGCGCATAAGCGAGAATACCGAGCGCGCCGGCGGCGGAGAGCGCGCTGCCGAACAGGATCATCCGCTCTGTCCCGAAATGCGCGGCGAGCCTGCCCGCATAATTGGCGCTGACCGCGAAGAAGACGATGCCGCTGATCTGCATGATGATGAAATGCGTGAGCGTCCCGCTCATGGCCACGGTGATCACGACCGGCGCGCCGAACACGAAGGTGAGCAATCCGCCCAGAGTGAAGGCCTGGGACAGGGCGTAGCGCAGGAAGACGGGGTCACGGAGCAGCACGCCATAGCCGCCCGCGCGGGTGGCGCGGGCCGGCCGCGGAAAGCGGTCGCGCATCGCCGCCACGAGCGCGGCCAGGATGGCGGCGAGGATGGCGATGACGTCGAACGAGCCTTGCCAGCCCCACCAGGCCAGCAGCCAGACGCCGGCGACCGGGGCGAGGGCCGGCACGATGGATTCAATGCTGCCCAGCAGGCCGAGCGCGCGGACGCCCGCTTCGTCGGCGAAGCCCGCGCGAATGATGCCCGGCGCGAACACCGCCGCCGCCGCCCCTGCCGCGCCCTGCAGGAAGCGCAGGCCGACCAGCAGCTCGAGTGAATTGGCCTGCCCGCAGCCCGCCGACACCGCGGCATAAGCGAACAGCGACAAGGCCAGCAGCCGCGGCTGATCGAAGCGCGCGCCAAGCTCCCCGAACAGCAGCAGGCCGAGGCCCGCGCCCGCGACGAAGGCGGCGAGGACCAGTTGCGCCGCCGCCGGCGTCCCGCCCAGGGATGCGGGTAAGCCGGGCACGGCGGGCAGGATCAGGTCGGTGCCGGCAATGCCGAGCACCGTCCCGCATAGGACAAGCGCGAACGCCGCCTTCGGATTTATCCGGTCAGTTCCGCTCACGCTTGCCGTCCCGCTGCATGCGGGCGAGGCCATAAAGGAGGAAGCCGGCGAGCACAAAGCCGGCGAGCATTGCCCAGCTCTGCCATTTGGATTGCGCCGCTGCCCAGATGCAGACCGCGAAGCCGCCGGCGAGCAAGGCCCAGCTGAGCCAGCCCGGCCGCGCCCTGGGGAGGGCGGCCATGCAGGCCGCGTAGACGAAGAGCCGGGCCAGAGTGCTGACGATGGCGAGCCAGATGAAGCTGCCGGTCAGCGCCAGCACCGCGCCCAACGCGCCCATGAACAGGATCGAATTGGCCGGCGTGGCATAGGTGCCGGCGATCCGCCCGAACCAGGAGGGCAAAGCCCCCTGCTGGCTCAGCGCATAGGTGACACGCGGGGTGGAGGTCATCGAGCCGCCGACATTGCCCGCGACCGAGGCCATGGCGGTGACCGCCAGCAGGATCGCGCCAGTGGGTCCGAGCAGCACCTCCGCATAAGCGGAAAGCGGGGTCTTGGGCGCCGGCCCTGCCGGCATCACCGCCGCATAGCCGAGCTGGACGAGCATGTAGAGCGCGGCGGTGGCAACGACGGTAAAGATGATCGCGCGCGGGATCGTGCGTCTCGGATCCGCGGTTTCCTCGGCGGGCACAGAGGCATTCTCGAAGCCGACGAAGGCGTAGAGCAGCAGCAGCGCGCTGGCCTCGAGCGCCGAGAGCGGCGGCATCGGTCCGGGCGACGGCAGGCCTTGAGAGGCATGGGAAAGGCCCCAGAAGGCGAGGCCGACGAGTGGAAGCGCCTTGAGGAGCGTCAGCAGGTCCAGCGCGCGTACGGCGCGTTTCACGCCGACGATGTTGACCCAGGTCAGCAGGCCGACGAGGACCAGGATCGTGGCGCCGCGCCCGGCGACGGAGTCGAGCACCGGCCAGAGCCTGGCGGCATATTCGGCGAAGACATTGGCATTGGCGGCGAGCGCCGTGACCCGCGCGACATAATAAAGCCAGCCCGTCTGGAAGGCGGCCATCGGCCCGAAGGGCGCGACATATTCGGCCGGTCCGCCTGTTCGCTCATGCGTCGCCGCCAGCCGAGCGAAAGGCAGCGCGATCAGCAGGACGAGCAGGCCGAAGATCGGAAACAGCCAGGGCGCGAAGCCGCCGAACTTTTCGTGCAGCGTCCCCGGCAGCGTGAAAATGCCCGCCCCGACAATGCCGTTAAACGCGAGAAAGGCCGACCCCGTCAGCCCGATATCGCGGCGAAGTCCCCCCTCGGCCACGCTCTAGGGAACGGGCCGCGGCGTCGGCGGGGCGGCCTCGCGGGCCTGGGCCTCTTCCTCGGCGGCCTGCGCATTCTCCTCGATCTGCCGGTTCCGGCGCGCCCGCGCCTCCTCGATCATGCGCGTGAAGCTGACATCGTTGCCGGCGGCGCGGCGCTCGGCCCGGGCCTGGCTCACGATCTGGTTGAAGCAACCCGTAAAGCCGCCGCCGCCCACCGTGGAGCAGCTGTCCGTGCCGGTGCGCCCGACATAGGAAAGCTCGGTCGCCCGGTTCGCCCAGCTGTTGCTGGCCGGATCATTGGGATTGTCGCGCAGGTTCGGCGGAATGCGGTAGCGGTCGCCGTCGGGCAGGCGCGCGCACACCGTGATCTCGTTCGGGTCGCTGCTCTCCGGGCAGGGATCGTCGCCATAGATGATCAACTGGTTGACCCGGACGTCGGCCGGGCCCGCGGCCTGGGTCGCCGCCGCGCCGGGCACCGCGACGCCGGGCTGCTGCGCCAGGGCCGGGCCGGCCAGAGCGGCGGTGGCGAGAAGGGCGAGGAGGGTGCGCATGACTCAGATCCTTTTCGAAAGCTCGATCGCTATACGACAACCGGCCCGGATCGCGGAATAGAGGATGGGATAGGCCGGTGCGGCCTCCGCCCCCGCGGCGAGCGCGATGTCGCGATGCTCGCGTTCATCGGCCTGGAAACGCGCGATGCTCGCCGAAAGCTCCGGGTCGCTGTCGCCGAGCGCGGCGAGCTGCTCCGCATAATGGGCGTCGATCTCGTCCTCGACCGCCGCCGTGCAGGCCATGGCCGCTTTCGGGCCGAGCAGGGCAGTGGCCGCGCCGAGCGCGTGACCCGCCACTGCCCAGAAAGGCTGGAGCATTGTCGGCCGGACGCCGCGCTCGGCAAGCAAGGCGTCGAAATGCTTCAGATGCTCCTTCTCCTGCGCGGCCATGCGGCCGATCTCGCCGGAGAAAGGATGGTTTTCGCCGAGCACCGCGAGCTGGCCGGCATAGATGCGGGTCGCGCCATATTCGCCGGCCTGATCGACGCGCAGCATCGAGGCGATGTCCGGGGCCGCGTCGCCCGGACGCGTGACAGGCCCTGCGCCGCTCACGCGGCTTTCGGCTTCCTGAGGCTCAGCCAGAGGATCGCCACGGCGGAGAGGATCGAGACGATCGCGTTCCAGCCCGCCATGGAGATGCCGAGCCAGGACCATTGCACGTCGTCGCAGCGGATCAGCGGCCGGTCGAAGGTCTGCTTCAGCATCTCCTCGGCCGTGCCGGCAAGCGCGGCGCTGCACTCCGTGGCGCCGGGCAGCAGCTTCAGCTCGATACCGGCATGCCAGAAGCCGATCGCGCCACTGACGAAGATGGCGAGCGCCGCCAGCCAGACGAGCACGCGCCCGCCGCCCAGCCGGCTCCCCGCCAGCAAGGAGAGAATCGCGAAGGGCAGGGCCGCGAAATGGGCGTAACGCTGCCACCAGCACATCTCGCACGGATAGAGATTGCTCCAGACATATTGGAAGCCATAGGCGCCGCCGAGCAGGGCCAGCGGCACGATCAGGGCGAGGCCCCTGGCTTTGGCGAGCGGCGTCATTCCTGCCCCGGGCGTCAGCGGCGGGCGGCAGGCCGCGGGCTGGCCCCGGCGACGCGCGCCGGCGCCGTGGCCGGGCCGAGCCGCGCCAGCGTGCGGATCGCATAATCCAGTTGGAAGTCGGTGATGCCGCGCGCCGTGAGCTGCTCGGAGGTCAGCTGGAAGCGCGGATCGGGCCGGCCGTCATTCTGGATCAGATCGTCGCGAACGCCCGCCTCGTTGACCAGATGGCGCCGGAGGTCGGACTCGCGGATCCGGTTGCGCGAGCGCTGGTCGGGATCGCTGAGCTGCGGCACGAGCACATCGGGCGTGATCCCGCCTTCCTGCACCGAGCGGCCCGACGGCGTGTAATAGCGCGCCGTGGTCAGGCGGAGCGCGGTGCTGCCGTCGCCGAGCGGGAGCAGGGTCTGCACCGAGCCCTTGCCGAAGCTGCGCTCGCCCATGACGATCGCGCGCCGGTGATCCTGCAGCGCGCCGGCTACGATCTCGGAGGCGGAGGCGCTGCCGGCGTCGACCAGCACGATCAAAGGCGCGCCGTTGGTCGCGTCGCCCGGCCGGGCATAATAACGCTCGATATCGGTGCGGCGGCGGCCGCGCTGCGAGACGATCTCGCCGCGCTCGAGGAACAGGTCGGACAGGCCGACCGCCTGGTCGAGCAGGCCGCCCGGATTGGAGCGCAGGTCGAGCACATAGCCGAGCGGCGGACGGCCGAGTTGGCGCTCGATATTCGCGATCTCGCGCGCCACGCCGTCGGTGGTGACCCGGCTGAACGTGTTGACGGTGATGACGCCGACATTGTCGCGCACCTCGGAGCGGACCGCCGGAATGTCGATGATCGCGCGGGCGATGGTGACGTCGAACGGGCGGTCCCGGCCCGGCCGGACGATGGTCAGGCGCACCGAGGTGCCGGGATTGCCGCGCATCCGGTCCACCGCCTCGTCGAGCGTCCCGCCGTAGAACAGGCGGCCGTCAATATGGGTGATGAAGTCGCCGGCCTTCACGCCGGCCCGGTCGGCCGGCGTGCCGCGCGTTGCCGCGATCACCTTGACCGCGCTGTCCTCCATGGTGACGGTGAGGCCAAGCCCGCCATAATTGCCGTCCGTATTGGTCATCAAGGTGCGGAAGCCGCGCGAGTCGAGATAGGAGCTGTGCGGATCGAGGCTGTTCAGCATGCCGTCGATGGCGCCGCGGATCAGCTGCTCGTCGGTGACCTGGTCGACATATTCCGCCTTCACGCGCTCGAACACGCTCATGAACTGGCTGATCTCGCGGACCGAGTCCTGGCTGTTGTCGGGCTGGGCCAGCGAGGCCGCCGCGGGAACGAAGGCAATGGCGCCGAGGACTGCGAGCGCGGGAAGCAAATTCTTGGCCATGGAAAATCCTGCTAGAGCTTTCGGCGGGCTTCTACCCCTTTCCTAGAGCGGGGAAAAGCAACGTTCGATGAACGGTCTCTGTCCGGGAAAGTCCTGAAATCCGGTTATCCGCCGAGGAATTGGGCGAAGGGCACCGGCCGGCCGTTCCGCCGTAGCTCGATCGTGACGCGCGGGCTGCCGGGGCCGGTGGCGCCGAGCCGCTGGCCGCGCTGGACCATGGCGCCCTGCGCGACCTCGAGCGCGGCGAGGTTGGTGATCACGCTGGTCCAGCCATTGCCATGGTCGAGGATCACGACATTCTCGTAGCGGCGAAAGGCACCGGCGAAGAGCACCCGGCCTGTGGCGGGCGCGACCACCGGGGCTTCCGCATTGGCGGCGATGGTCAGGCCGCGCGAATGGACGCCGCCCTCGGAAATCTCCCCCACGCCGGTGAGCAGCCGCCCCTCGACCGCGAGCGAATAAGGGATGGTGTCGGCCGGCGTTGGCGAGGCACCGCCCGGGCGAACCGCCGGGCCGGGCAGGCGCGCGAGCGCGGCGGCCAGCGCCTCCTCGCTCTGCCGGTTGTCGAGCCGCCCCGCCAAAGTCTGCGCCCGCTCGCCGAGGACGAGGGCGCGGTCGGATTCCGAGAGCGCGAGCCCGGCGAGCTGGCGGGAGCGTCCGCGCTGGGCGCTCTCGAAACTGGCCAATTCCGCCCGGCGCTCGCCGAGACTCGTGCGGCTGGCGGCCAGAGCCGCGCGTGCCTGCTCGGACTGGCTGCGCAGCCCGTTGCTGCGCGCGACTTCGGCGCGCAGGACGGAGGTGCGGCGGCGGATTTCGGGCATGGTCGCGGCGAGCAGCGAGCGGACATGGACCGCGTCGCGCACCGTGCCCGGCTGGACCAGGGCCAATGCGGCGGGGCGGCGAGTCATGGTCTGCAACGCCGCGGTGAGGCGGATGACGGGACCCTGCTGCTCGGCAAGGCGGGCGCGCTGCTCACCCTGCAGCGCCGCGATCAGAGCGATGCGGCGCTCGGCGACGGTCAGGTCGGCTTCCGCCGTTTCGATCTGCGCGGCCAGCGCCTCCGCCGCCATGCGGGCGCGGTCGGCCTCATTGGTCGCGCGCTGCGATGCGGACTGGAGCTGCTGGTGGCGCTGATTGGCCTGCTGCGCCTCGTTGCGGGCCTGTTGCAGCGCCGCCGCGTCGCTTCGCGAATCCTGCGCGCTCGCCGCCGCGAAGGCGCCGGCGCCGGCCAGAGCGACAAGGGAAGCGAGGACGAAGGACCGCATGCCGCTATCCTTCCCGATGATAGGGGTGGTTCGCAAGCAGGCTTGTCGCCCGGAACAATTGCTCGGCGAGCATGGCGCGGGCCAAGAGGTGCGGCCAGGTCGCCTTGCCGAAAGCGAGCAGCAGGTCCGCCTGCGCCCGCTCGGCGTCGCCGAAGCCGTCCGCGCCGCCGATCAGGAAGCGCGCCTCCCGCCGGCCGCCGTCGCGCCAGGCCTCAAGCTTCCTCGCGAAGGGGACCGAGCCCAATTGCTCGCCTTTCTCGTCGAGCAGTATCGTGACCGAGCCGTCAGCGGGCGCCGGGACCTTGCCGCCGCTTTCGGGCAATTCGGTGAGCTTGGTCGGCCAGGTCACGCGCTTCAGATAGCGCTCGACCAGCTCTGCTTCGGGCGAGCGCCCGATCTTCCCCCGCGCGATGATGTGCAGGAGCAATCAGGCAGACCCTTAACCGGCGGCCGTCGCGGCCGGCGCATTGTCCTCGAATGCCCACATCCTCTCGAGATTGTAGAAGCTGCGCACTTCGGGGCGGAAGAGGTGGACGATGACGTCGTCGGCGTCGATCAGCACCCAGTCGGCGACAGGCAGGCCCTCCACGCGGACATTGCGCCCGAGATCGCGCTTGATCCGTTCGGCCAGCTTCTGCGCCATCGCGGCGACCTGACGGGTCGAGCGGCCCGAGGCGATCACCATATGATCGGCGATGTTCGATTTTCCCTGAAGCGGGATGGTGACGACTTCGACTGCCTTGTCGTCGTCGAGCGAGCGGAGCACGAGGTCATGCAGCGCCTCGGCTTTCTCGATGGCTCCGTCTTCGGCCGGAGCGGATGCGGATCTTGGCAATTGACCTCCTATGTGATCGGTCTGCGCGTCACGCCATCGCGCAGGGCCTTGGTATCGAACGAGTTTGTTGCGGTTTCGTGCCAATCGGGATTGGCGGCGCGGATGGCGGTGGCTGAGGTCGGATCGGGCGGCGAATTAAGCAGCACGAGCGCCGGCGGTCTCCACGATGTCCACTCCTTCGCCATGGCCACGGGCCGGACGAAGCGCCGCAACCAGCCCCAGGCGGGTGCCATGAGAGCGCCCGCATCATAGCCCGGACGGGTCGCAACCGCAATCGTCATGGTGCGGGCGATGCTCCGCCAGTCGCGCCAGTGGTGGAACTGGGCGAGATTGTCGGCGCCCATCAGCCAGACGAAGCGGTGCTGCGGGAAGCGGCGGACCAAAGCGGCGAGGGTCTCGGCGGTGTAGATTGTGCCGAGTTCGCGCTCGATCGCGGTGACCCTGATCGGGGCGTGGCGGGCCATCGCCCGGGCCGCGGTGAAGCGCGCCGGGAGCGGCGCCATGCCCTTTTTCGGTTTGAGCGGATTGCCCGGCGAGACGAGCCACCAGACTTCTTCCAGGCCGAGCATGTCCAACGCGGCCAGGCTAATCCGCCGGTGCGCGCGGTGCGCCGGGTTGAAGGAGCCGCCGAGGAGGCCGATCCGTGCCATTACCGGGGCATGGCGCATTTGCCCCGCGGTTTCAACGAACCGCCTCTCGACGCTGGAGCCTGGACGGCGCAATATGGTGGTTCATCGGAGGGGGCTGCGGTGAACGAGATCGAGGGCATAGGCGAGGCGGTAACGGGGGGGCTGGCCGCGCGCGCGGTCGAGCCGGCGGCCGGCGAGGCAAAAGGCCACGATGCGCCCGGCAATTGCCTGAATTGCGGCGGGGCGCTCGCGGGTCCCTATTGCCACCTCTGCGGCCAGCAGGGCCATGTCCACCGCACGCTCGGCGCCTTCTGGCACGATCTGCTCCACGGCGTGCTCCATTTCGAAGGCAAGATCTGGCGGACCTTGCCGTTGCTCGCCTGGCGGCCCGGCGCGCTGACCCGGCGCTATGTCGCCGGCGAGCGCGCCAAATTCGTCTCGCCCATCGCCCTCTTCCTGTTCAGCGTCTTCATGATGTTCGCGATCTTCTCCTGGGTCGGCGGCCCGCTCGGCCCGGTCTCGCCCAGCAACCGGAGCGCCGAGGAGGCCGTGACCAGCCGCGCCCAGGCGGAGGTGCGGCTGCGCAGCCTCGAAAGCGAGCGGGCGGCGCGGGCTCGCCGGAACGAGGATGTCCGGGTGATCGACCTTCAGATCGCCGCCATCCGCGGCACGCTGGACGAGGTCAGGCTGGCTCAGGGGGAGACCGGCGACGGCCTCAAGATCAGTTTCGGCGCGCGGCGCACCGGCATCGCCTGGCTCGACGCCGCGATTCACAAGGCCGAGGAGAATCCCTCGCTCCTGATCTACAAGCTGCAGTCCAACGCCTATAAATTCTCCTGGGCTTTGATCCCGATCTCGGTGCCCTTCCTCTGGCTGCTCTTTTTCTGGAAGCGGCGCTACGGCCTGTACGATCACGTCGTCTTCGTGACCTACTCCCTCTGCTTCCTGACCCTTTTGCTCGTGCTGCTGGCCCTGCTCCAGCCGCTTTTCCATATCGGCAGCGAGGCGATTCTGGCGGTGCTGGTGCTGCAGCCGGTGCACATGTACCGGCAGCTGCGCGGTGCTTACATGCTGGGCCGGTTCGGCGCGCTCTGGCGCACGATCCTGCTGCTGCTCTTCGCCTTCGTCTCGCTCGGCATCTTCACCCTGCTTCTGCTCGCCCTCGGCCTGCTCGGCTAAGGGCGGCAGAAGACGGGCGCCGGGTCAGGCCCCCTGCGGGGCCGCGCCGCCGATGCCGCCGCGAGGGCGCTTGGTCGACGGGATGGAAGCGCCGGTGCCCGACATCGGGCCGGGCGTCGCCGACGGGTTTTCGCGGCCGATATCCTCGCCCTTGATCGCCCGCTTGATCTCCTCGCCGGTCAGCGTCTCATATTCGAGCAAGGCCGTGGCCAGCTTGTGCAGCTCGTCGAGATGGTCCGACAGCAACTGCTTGGCCCGCGAATGGGCGCCCTCGACGATCCGCTTGATCTCGGTGTCGATCAGCTGCGCGGTCTGGTTCGACATCCGGATCGGGCGGTTCGACGAATAGCCCAGGAAAGTCTCGCCGTCGGCCTCGGCATATTCGAGCGGGCCGAGGCTGTCCGACATACCCCAGCGCGTGACCATGTCGCGCGCGAGCCCCGAAGCATAAGAGATGTCCGACGAGGCGCCAGAGGACACCTTGTCATAGCCGAAGATGATCTCCTCGGCGACGCGGCCGCCCATCGCGACGGACAGGTTCGCGTACATCTTGTCGCGGTGATAGGAATAATTGTCCCGCTCCGGCAGCCGCATGACCATGCCCAGCGCACGTCCGCGCGGGATGATCGTCGCCTTGTGGATCGGGTCGGACGCGGCCTCGTGGACGGCGACGATCGCATGGCCGGCCTCATGATAGGCGGTCATCTTCTTCTCGTCCTCGGTCATCACCATGGACTTGCGCTCGGCGCCCATCATGACCTTGTCCTTGGCATATTCGAACTCGCTCATCGCGACGAGGCGCTTGCCGAGTCGCGCCGCGAACAAGGCGGCCTCGTTGACGAGATTGGCGAGATCGGCGCCGGAGAAGCCCGGCGTGCCGCGGGCGATGACGCGCGGGTCCACGTCCGGCGCGAGCGGCACCTTCTTCATATGGACCTGCAGGATCTTCTCGCGGCCCTCGATGTCGGGGCGCGGCACGACGACCTGGCGGTCGAAGCGGCCCGGGCGCAGCAGCGCCGGATCGAGCACGTCGGGGCGGTTCGTCGCGGCGATGATGATGATGCCCTCATTCGCCTCGAAGCCGTCCATCTCGACGAGCAGCTGGTTCAACGTCTGCTCGCGCTCGTCATTGCCGTTGCCGAGGCCGGCGCCGCGATGGCGGCCGACCGCGTCGATCTCGTCGATGAAGACGATGCAGGGCGCGTTCTTTTTCGCCTGCTCGAACATGTCGCGCACGCGGCTCGCGCCGACGCCGACGAACATTTCGACGAAGTCTGAGCCCGAAATGGTGAAGAAAGGCACGTTCGCCTCGCCAGCGATGGCGCGGGCCAGCAAGGTCTTGCCGGTGCCCGGCGAGCCGACGAGCAGGGCGCCCTTCGGAATCTTGCCGCCCAGCCGGGCGAATTTGGTCGGGTCCTTCAGGAACTCGACGATCTCCTGCAATTCCTCACGCGCCTCGTCGATGCCGGCGACATCGTCGAACGTGACGCGGCCATGCTTCTCGGTGAGCAATTTCGCCTTGGAGCGGCCGAAACCCATCGCGCCCGAGCCCGCATTCTTCTGCATCTGGCGCATCACGAAGAAAGCGATGCCGAGGATCAGCAGGAAGGGCAGCGACTGGTAGAGCAGGAGCATCCAGAGCGAGGTGGTCGCCTCCGGCGCGCCGTCGAAGCTCACGCCCTTTTCGCGCAGCCGCGTGGTGAGCGTCGGATCGGGCACGGGATTGGCGCGGAACGAGGTGCCGTCGGTCAGCCGGCCGGAAATCGAATCCTTGCCGATCGAAACCGCCCGCACCTGGCCGTTGTCGACTTTCGCCAGGAAATCGGAATAAGCGATCGCATCGCGCGACTGGGACGAGCCGCCGCTCATCGTCTGCACGACCAGCACGAGCGCGAGCAGGATGCCGGCCCAGATCAAGAGGCTCTTCATCCAGTTCCCGCCGCCGGAAGGCTCGCGGTCATTGCCCTGGTTGCGATTGTCGTCGGCCATCGTCGAAAATTCCCTTCGCCGCCTAAAATAGGATTTCGGGCGGGAAGCGCAATGTAGGGCGCGCGGGTGAATGGCAGGTTAGCGGTCGGCGCGCACGAACCGGCGCGCCGACCTGCCATCATCGCCGTCTGCCCGAAGGCCTCCGGGCTATTTCTTCTTCGCTGCGGCCTTCGTCCCGCCCGAAGTCTTCTTCTTGCGCGAGCGGGCGATGGCGACGGCGGCGACACCCGCGGCAACGGCGACGCCAGCGGCGATCGCGGTCTTCGGATTGCGCTTGGCGGCGCCGGCCACGGCGCCGGCGGCCTTCCCGGCGGCCTTGCCGGCGGCGCCCGCGCCCTTGGCGGCGGCGCCGCCCGCTTTCTTCGCGGCGGTGCCCGCGGCCTTGGCGGCGCGCTTCACACGGCCGTCGCCGGCCTCTTCGGGGGCGGCAGTCGCTTTCGGCATGGCGTCACTGGGGATGCTGGACATGGCTCTTGCTCCATAATTGAGAAACCCGGACGGCTAACTCCGGCGCCTTCACACCGGTTCCGCGAAACTCATCATGCCGCCATCGCCCCCGTTTGGGCAAGCGCAGCGACCAATCAGGCCGCGGCTGCGACGAAGCGGTGAAAACGCGCGCATTTGCGGCTATCACGCGCCGATGAGCGCGCCAGCCACTCCGATCATCCTCGTTGACGCCGATGCCTGCCCCGTGAAGGACGAGATCTACAAGGTCGCCTGGCGGCACGGACTGCCGGTCCGGGTGGTCAGCAATGCGCGCCTGCGCGTGCCGGAGCACCCTTTGATCGAGCGGGTGGTGGTGGCCGACACGTTCGATGCGGCGGACGACTGGATCGCCGAGCGGAGCAGGCCAGGCGCGCTGGTGGTGACGGCCGACATATTGCTCGCCCACCGCTGCCTCAAGGCCGGCGCCGCGGTGATCGCGCCCAACGGCAAGCCGTTCACCGGCGCCTCGATCGGCGGCGCGGTGGCGATGCGGGCGATCATGGCGGATCTCCGCGCCGGCGCGGACGGGATCGGGGGCGGCCCGGCGCCCTTTGCCAGGGCGGACCGCTCGCGTTTCCTGCAGGCGCTGGACGCCGCGGCGGTGAAGGCGAAGCGGGGCTAGTTGGGCTGCCGGGGCGGCGCCGGGCTCAGCCGCCAGACCGCCCCGCCTTGGCATTTCACGCCGGCCAGGGTCGCCACCTCGCCCGCGTCGAGTGTGGCGAGCAGGCGCTGTACCGCCTCGCCGCGCGGCGGGTCGGCGGGGACCAATAGGCCGAGCAGGCGGACGAGCGCCCGGCGGCGCAGCTCCGCCGGAAGCCCCGCGGCGTCGAAGGTCAGCCCGCCCGCCGCGTCCTCGGTACGCTCGGCGATGAGCTGCTCGACCGTCCAGTCCAGGGCTTCCTCGGCCTCGCCCAGCGCCGCGGCGCTGCGGGCCAGGGCGGGGGCGTCGAGCCAGGGGGCTTCGGCGAGCTGGCCGCGCAGGCGGGCGCGGTCATAGCGTTCGTCGCGGTTGGACGGGTCGTCCACCGGCACGATCCCGGCCTTCGCCACCATTTCGGCCAATTCGGCCCGACGCCAGCCAAGCAGGGGTCGGAGCACCGCCAGCCCGTCAAGCGCGGCGCGTGGCCGGATCCCGGCGAGCCCGGCCAGCCCGGCGCCGCGCTGCAGCCGCATCAACAGGGTCTCGGCCTGATCGTCCTGATGATGGGCGGTGAGGACGAAGGCGAGGCCCCGCGCTCGCGCCCATTCCCCGAGCAGCCGGTAGCGCAGCGCCCGCGCGCCCGACTGCACATTCCCCGTGACCGCCTCCCCGGTCAAAGTCGCATGCGGGATGCCACGCTCAGCGCAGATCCCGGCGACGAATGCCGCCTCGTTTGCGCCTTCGGGCCGCAACCTATGGTCGACAGTCGCTGCCTCGAACTGTCCCGGAAAGGCCGCCGCGGCGAGCAGCAGCAGCGCGAGGCTGTCCGGCCCGCCCGACACGGCCACGCCGAACGCCGGCGGCGCCGGTCCCGCCAGCGCGGCCAAAGCGGCGCGGAAACGCCGGGTTTGTTTCGGCAAGCCAATGTTCATCCCGCTGATCCTAGCTTCACGGCAGGTCTTTGGGAGAGGAAAGATGAAAGCGAGGCACGGGCTCAGTCGCCGGTCCTTCCTGACGCGGGTCATGGGTGGAGTCGCGGCCGGCGGCGCGCTGACCCTGGTTGCGGGCGAGGCGCATGCCTGGCAGGTCACGGATTCGGACAGCGGCGAGCGCGCCGATCCGGCCGGGCGCGGGCGCGGGCGCACCGGCGAGAGCGACGGCGACCCGACCGATCCCGCCGGCTATGGCCGCCCGCGCACCGGCTGCAGCGACGGCGACAGCGGCACGAACGGCGATCCCGGCGGGCGCGGGCGCTGCCGCACCGGGACCAGCGACAGCGACCCCACGGACGCCGCCGGCCATGGCCGCCCCTATACAGGAATCAGTGACGGCGACAGCGGCAGGGGCTCGGACGCGGCCGGCCGAGGCCGGGGCCGAGGCGAGTGCAACGACCGCGACCGGGGCCCGACCGGCGACCCGCGCGGCCGGGGCCGTCGCTGCGTGCGGCGCTAGGGTCCCATCCTGAGTCAAGAATCGCCGGGAATAGGCGAAAAAAAGGGATTTTTTCGACAGCGAAAGGTTTCCGCGGGGGGATTTATCTGTTAACGCCGAAGCGTCGCGGGCGCAGTACCGCTTTGGCGAAAGGGAAGAGGTCGCCGATGAAAACGACACGCAAACTGACTCGTCGCTCATTCTTTTACACCGTTGCGGGCACCGTCGCTGCCGCCGGCACGGTCGGCCTTATCATGCCGGCCGAAGCGGAGGCGATGCAGTGCACCGACTCCGACACCGGTTCCTACAGCGATCCGGCCGGCAGCGGGCGCAATTGCCGTAGCGGCAACCGCTCTGGCTGCAGCGATTCCGACAGTGGCAGCTACAGCGATCCTGCTGGTGGCGGGCGCCGCTGCGGGCGTCGCCGCACGGGCTGCACCGATCGCGACAGCGGGCGTTATTCGGACCCGGCCGGCAATGGCCGCTGCCGTAGCCGCCGCCGCTCCGGCTGCACCGACTCGGATACGGGCCGCGGCAGCGATCCGGCGGGCAATGGCCGCTGCGTCCGTCGTCGTCGCTCCTGCAGCGACTCCGACTCGGGCCGTTACGGCGATCCGGGCGGCCGCGGGCGCCGCTGCTGATCCGATCCGGTTTCGGACAGGGTTTCGGGCTCTCCGGCTTCGGCCGGGGAGCCCGCTTGCTTTAGGGGCAACCGCCTCGCAGGCAGATGAAGGCGGGGCGAGCCCGCGCCTCATGGCCTATCCTTGTTGGTGGGGCGTCAGGTCGCCGCGCAGCGGGCGGCCCGGCGAGCCTGGGGAAGCTGCGCGCGGAGCTGCTCGCGCGCATTCGGGTAGACCCGGGCCAGCTCGTCATAGACGCGGCAGGCCTCGGTCCGCCGGTTCAGCTGGGTCAGCGCCTGGCCGAGATAGAAGAGGCTGTCGGCGGCGCGGTCGCCCTGCGGGTTCTCCTGATAATTGGCGAGCAGGATGCGCGCGGCCGTCGCCGGCTTGGCGTCGTCCAGATAGGCGCGGCCCAGCAGATTGCGGGTCCAGCTGGCCCAGCGCCCGGTCGGATAGCGGGCCGCGGCGGCCTCCAGCGCGGCCTGCGCGTCGGCATAGCGGCGCTGGTCCCAGAGCCGGTAGCCGGCATTATAGGCCTCTTCCGCGCTTGCCGGGACGGCGGGCGTCGCGGGCCGGGCCGGGCGCGCGGGCGGCTCGTCAGGAGTCTCCTCCGGCTCCTCGGCGGGCTCGGCGCGGCCCGGCCCCGGCCTCACTGGCTCCGTGCGCGCCGGCTCGGTCCGGGGAGGCGCCGCACCTTGGGGCGGGTCGATGCGGTCCAGCCGGGCGGTGAGCTCGGCCCGGAGCCGGGTCACCTGCTCCTCGAACTGGCGCGTGCGATTGTCGCTTTCCTCGATCTGCCCGGTCAGCCCGCGCAGCTGCGTCTCCAGCGCGTCGACGCGCTGGGTGAGGCTGGTGATTGCGTCGCCGCCCGGATTGACGCTCGGCACGGCCGGGCCCTGGGTGGAGATTTCCGGCTCGACATTGCCGTTCGGAAAGACCCGGCGCTGGACGGCGCGCAGTTGCTGCTCGACCCTGTCGACCCGGCGCTCGATCGTCTCGCGCGGCTGTGCCGTGACGATGGCGGGCGCCGCCGTGGAGGCCAGCAGGATCAGGCCAAGAAGATGTACGCGCATGACGGCTCCCCGCATTCTCGATCTGGTTCAGGGCGATGATATTCGGGGACGCAGCCTGTCGCCAGCCTTAAGCGACGGATCGGGCCGTCAGGGCTGCGGCGGCGGCTGCGAGAGCGGCGCGTCGGGCTGGCGGGCCGGGGTCTCGGCCGGCGCCGGCGCCGGCGTGGCCGCCGTCGTGCGGCGGGGGCGGGCGGATGCGGGCCGTGTGCTGGGCGTGGCTGCCTGGGCCGGGGCGGGCGCAGCCGCGGGCGGCTGGCCGGCGGCGCGCGCGGCGAGGTCCTGCGGCAGCAGGCTGACATTGGTCACGGTGCGCTCCTCGGGCGCGATCAGGCCAAGGTCGCGGCCCGCGGCGCTGGCGCGGAGCATTTGCGGCCGGCCGGTGCGGAGCACGGGGCGGGACGCGGTGGCCGGCACGATGAAGGTCTGCCCGGAGGCGAGGATGCCGGTGAAAAGCGAGGGGCCGTCCTCGCCGTCGGTGACCCGGAGCCACACGCCGTCGAGCGCGGTCAGGGTCACCGCCTGGCCGGTCAGGTCCGCCGGCGCGGCCGCCTGCGCGTTGCCGGCCGCCGCTGTTCCATTCTCGTCGGGAAGCTCGATCGTCTGTTCGGGCGAGGCACTCGGGTCGGCGCCGAGCGTGTTGCGCCAGAGCAGATAGGCGCCGATCAGCACCGCGCCGATGATGACGACGATGAGGATGAGCGACTTTGGCGGGGTCCGGGCCGGGTCGGCCGGCTCATAATATTCGGGCGCGGGGGCGCGGCGGCGCGGACCGCCAATCTGGTCGCGGAGCTCGTTGGCGATGGCCGGGCCGTCCAGGCCGACGGCGCTCGCATAATTGCGGGTGAAGCCAATCGCATAGGTCGGCGCCGGCAGCGCGTCCCATTCCCCGGTCTCGATATGCTGGAGGTGGCGCATCGGAATGCGTGTCTGGTTGGCGACGTCGTCGAGGCTCATGGCGCGCGCCTCGCGGGCGCGCCTCAGCCGCTCGCCGATCGAGACGAACTGGCCCTCCCCCTCGTCGTAATCCGACATCGATTCGCCTTCGAAAATCGCCAGCGCGCACCCCAGGAACGCAGTCATCGTCATAGGCAGGCGAGGAAGTCAACCTGCGGGCAACCTCACAGGCCTGGCACTGCGGCAAACAGGGGTCAGGCCATGGCCACCCGATGTCGCTCGGCCCAGGCGGACAGGGCGCCGCGGAAGTCCGCCGGCGGGTCCTTCAAGAGGCGGTCCATCGCCCGCGCGGCAGCGCCGGCGTCGAGCGAGCGGATCATCGCCTTGACCGGGCCGACCCCCGCCGGGGTGATCGAAAGGCGGCGGATGCCGATCCCGACCAAAGCCATCGCCTCGAGCGTCCGCCCGCCCATCTCCCCACACACGCCGAGCGGGACCTTGTGCTTGTCAGCGGCCTTCACGATCCGGCGCAGGAAGCGGAGGATGGCCGGCGACAGCCAGTCGTAACGCTCGGCAAGCCGCGGGTTGGAGCGGTCCGCGGCGAACAGGAACTGGGTGAGGTCGTTGGTGCCGACCGACAGGAAATCGAGCTTCGGCAGCAGCACGTCCAGCATCTCGGCCAGCGACGGTACCTCCAGCATGCAGCCGTAGAGAATGCGTTTGGGCAGCGGCTTTTTGCGCCCGGCGAGCCAGGCGCGCTGCTCCTCGACGATCTTGCGCGCCGCGTCGAACTCCCAGGGCTCGGAGACCATCGGGAACATGATCTGCAGCTCGCGCCCGGCGGCCGCCTCGATCAGTGCCCGGGCCTGCGCCTTCATGAGCGTGTCCCGGTCGAGCGCGAGGCGGAGCGCCCGCCAGCCCATGGCCGGATTCTCCTCCGGCTCCGGATTGGTGTCGAGATAGGGGAGGTTCTTGTCGCCGCCGATATCGACGGTGCGGAAGATGACCGGCTTGTCCCCGGCCGCGTCCAGCACCGAGCGGTAGAGTCGTTGCTGCGCCTCGCGCTTCGGCAGCTGCGCGGAGACCAGGAACTGGAACTCGGTGCGGAACAGGCCGATGCCTTCGGCGCCAGTCGCTCCCAGCGCGGCCACATCATCACGAAGCCCGGCATTGACCATCAGCTGGACGCGGACGCCGTCCCTGGTGACCGACGGCTGGTCCTTCACCGCCGCATATTCGGCGCGGCGCTTCTGGCCCATGACGAGTTTGGTGTCGAAGGCCTCCTCGATGGCGGGCGTCGGCCGGGCGAGGGCGGTCGCCTCGGTCCCGTCGACGAGAACGAGGTCGCCTTCGCCGATCAGCCGGCGGACATTGGCGGCCCGGCCGATCATCGGCACACCCATCGCCCGCGCGACGATGGTGACATGGGCGGTGAGCGAGCCCTCCTCCAGGATCACGCCCTTCAGCTTGCGCCGGTCATATTCGAGCAATTCCGCCGGCCCCAGATTGCGCGCGATCAGCACCGCGTCCTGCGGCAAGCCGGCCTGGGCGGCGGTGCCGAGCTGGCCCGAGACGATCCGGAGCAGCCGGTTGGCGAGGTCGTCCAGGTCGTGCATCCGGTCCTGGAGCAGCGGATCGTCGATCTGGCGCATGCGCTGGGCAGTGCGCTGGCGGACGCGCTCGATCGCCGCCTCGGCGGTCAGCCCGCTATCGATCGCCTCATTGATCCGCCGCGACCAGCCCTCGTCATAGGCGAACATCTTGTAGGTCTCGAGGATCTCCTGATGCTCGCCGACCGTGCCGAACTCGGCCTGGCCCATCATCGCGTCGATCTGCTCGCGCATCTTGGAAAAGGCCGAATAGACGCGGTGGCGCTCCGCCTCGATATCGTCGGCGACGGTGTGCTCGATCAGCACGCGCGGCTGGTGATAGACGGCATGGCCCTTGCCCATGCCGGCAACCAGCTTCAGGCCGGCGATCCGCGTGGTCCCGGCCTCGCGGCCCTCGTCGCCGGCGGTCGACGCGCGGTCGGCGAGCCCGGCATTGGCGATCAGCTCTGAAAGCACCATGGCCACGGTCTGCAGCGCCTCGATCTCGACATCTTCATAGGCGCGCGGATCCGCATGCTGGACGGCCAGCACCCCGATCGCCCGCTCCTTGCGGATGATCGGCACCCCCGCGAAGCTGTGGAACAATTCCTCGCCCGTTTCCGGGCGGTAAGCGAACTCGGGGTGGCTGGCCGCCTCTGCGAGGTTGAGCACCGCCGCACCCTTGGCGATCGTTCCCACGAGGCCCTCGCCCTGCGCAAGCTTGGTGACGTGAACCGCCGCCTGGTTGAGGCCGACCGTTGCGAATAGCTCCAGCACGCCGTCGCGCAGCAAATAGATGGAGCAGACTTCGCTCGCCATGGCCTCGGCGATGATCTTCACGACCTTGTTCAGCTTCGCCTGCGCGCCGAGCTTCGAGGCCATCACATTGTGCAGGCCCGTCAGGATTTCCCGGGCGGAGGAGGCGGAGGCCGTGGGCATGGCTCCGGCGCTATCAGAAACGCGCGGCTTTTTACAATCTCCGCTAGAGCGGCGCCATCACCCAAGACAGGCAGACCGGCTCCGCCTCCGCATCCTCGGCCTGCCACAGGATCTCCGCGATCTCGGCCAGGCAGGCGTTGATCCTTGCCATGCCCGCCGCGTCTGGCCGCCCGATCAGCCTGAAGAAGCCGTGATTGCGCTCTTCGCCATCGGCCTTGCGCGCGGGCGAGGCCATGCCGGTGCGGAAGTCCCGGTCCATCTGCCGGGTCAAAGAGGCGACGATCGTCTCCATCAGCTCGGGATGCCGGCCCTCCGCCAGCGCCCGCGCCAGCCGCATCCTGGGCGCCGGCGTGGCGTAGAGCTGCTCGCGCTTGCGCCGCATAATCCGCGACCCTGCTTCCTCGATCAGGCCCACCCCCAGCAGCCGCTCGAGATGGTGGTAGAGCGCCGGCGGCCGCGCGCCGAGCTGGGCCGCCAGCTCCTTGACCGAGAGCGGCCCGGTCGCTGCCAATCGGTCGACAATGTCCTGCCGCCGCGCCGAGGCCATGGCCGCGAGCTGGGCCGGGGCCATGATCCAGTAGGTTTGCGATCGATCGCCGCTCATGTCCGTGCCTCGCTTGACTCTTTCAAATTTGGCTGACTTATTGATTAAGTCAATTCCCGGCGCGGCCAACCGAACCAAACACGCCAATGAAAAAGCTCCTGTTCCTCTTCGCCATGCTCGTTACCGTCCCCACGAGCATGGCGAACCCCCGCCCGGCGCCCGATATCGACCCGGCGCGCCTGTCCGCCCATGTCCGCATGCTCGCCTCCGACGCGTTCGAGGGGCGCGGGCCCGGCACGGAAGGTGAGCGGCGGACGATCGCCTATCTCGCCGCGCAGTTCCGCGCCGCCGGCGCCCGGCCCGGCGGCGAGCGCGGCGGCTGGACGCAGGCGGTCCGGATGAACCGCTACACGCTGCAGGGGACGCCTCAGGTCCGGATCGCCGGAGAGCGGGAGAATTGCCGGTTCGAGCCCGGCGAAGGCATGATCCTCTGGTCGCGCAACCCCTCGGGCCGCATCGCCATCGAGAATGCGCCCTTGGTCTTCGCCGGCCATGGCGTGGTCGCGACCGCGGCGAACTGGGACGATTATGGTGGCGCCGACCTTCGCGGCGCGGTCGTCGTCCTGCTCGCCAACGACCCCGATCACCGCATGGAGAGCGGCCCGTTCGGCGGCCGGGCGATGAGCTATTATGGCCGGTTCAGCACCAAGGCGGAGGAAGCGGCCCGGCGCGGCGCGCTGGCGGTGATCCTCGTCCACGATCCGGATGCCGCCGATTCCAGCTGGGACGTCTATCGCGCGGCATATTCGTCGCCGGCCAATGGCCTGGTCGAGGGCGTGGACTCGCCGCTGGCCTTCGGCAGCTGGCTGAACCTTGATTTGTCGCGCCGGCTCTTCGCCTGCGCCGGGCTGGACCTCGCCGCCGAGCAGGCTGCCGCGGCGCGCCAGAGCTTCCGCGCGCGCCCGCTCCCCGGCGTCCGCATCTCGGTCTCCGTTACCGTCCGGGTCGAGACCACGATCACCCACAATGTGATCGCGATCCTGCCCGGCCGGCGTCGACCAAACGACTATTTCCTCTTCACCGCCCATTGGGACCATATGGGCCGGGGGCGCGCGGACGCGACCGGCGATACGATCTACAATGGCGCGCTCGACAATGCCGGCGGCGTCGCCGGCCTGCTGGAGCTGGCCCGCGTCTTCGGCGCCGGCCCGCGCCCGGACCGCTCTTTGGTCTTCATCGCCATGACGCTCGAGGAAAGCGGGCTGCTCGGTGCCGAATATTATGCCGCGCACCCGCTCTACCCGCTGGAGCGCACCGTCGGGGGGATCAACATGGACGCGGTCAACCTGTTCGGCCCCACCGGCACGATGGAAGTGACCGGGCTCGGCAAGACCGACCTCGAAGATTATCTTCGCGCAGAGCTGGCGGCGACCGGCCGGCGCATGCAGGACGACCCGAACAGCGTCGTCGGCTTCTACTACCGGTCCGATCATTTCCCCTTCGCCAGACGCGGCGTGCCCTTCATCTTCGCCGGCTCGGGCTGGGACCTCGCCGAGCAAAGCCCACTCGGACAGCGCTTCCACCAGCCATCCGACCAATGGGGGCCGGAGCTGAACTTCGCTTCGGCCGCCCGCGATATGCGCCTTTATCACCGCATCGGCCTCCGCCTCGCCAATGCGCGGACCTGGCCCGGCTGGCGCCCCGGCGCCGAATTCGCCCTCCTCCGCGCCCGAAGCGACGCCGCCCGTCGCTAGCTAGCCGCCCTGCGCGTGCAGCCAGGCGGCGACGTCCATGCACCGCGGATTGTTGGTGATCGTCGCCCCAGTCTCCGCCCAGCCGCGCGGCGTGGCGTTGTGCTCCGCGTCACGCGCAAGCAGATCGGCGCCATGCTCCGCCAGCAACTGCACCATGTCGAGGTCGCCGGCCCAGGCGGCGTTGTGCAGCGCGCTCTGCCGCGACCGGGCCGCCTCCCGGGCATTGGCGTTCGCGCCCGTCGAGAGCAGCCAGCGGACCAGCTCCTGATGGCCGCCCTCGACCGCGGCGAGGAGCACATCGTCGCGCCGCGCCACCGAAGGGTCGGTCTCGGCCAGCGCCGCGAGCATGTCGCGGTCGCCCATGCTGGCGAATTGCCGCGGCTCGGGCACGGCGCCGCGCGACATCATATGGCGCACCAGCAGGCCGCCATCCGGACCCACGCGGCTCATCGCCTCGACCGGCGTCACGCCCCACCGGTCCTGCCGGTCGATCGGCGCGCCCAGCGCGAGCAACTGGTCGATCGCATAAGGGGTCCGTGCGAAAGCGAGAATGGAGCCGCCATTGGGCGCGAGCGGCGGCAGGCCGTTCGCAAGCAGGGCGTCCACCGCCACGTCGTCCTTCATCATCAGCGCTTCGGCAAGCCCGATCCGGGCGCCACGGGCGATCAGTTCCTGCTGCAGCTCCGGACTGTCGCGGTGGATCGCCAGCATCAGCGGCGACCAGAGATCATATTCGCCATTGCGGCCATTGGGGTCGGCCCCGGCATCAAGCAGCAGGCCCACCATATCCCCGCGCTTTGTCTCGATCGCCACGTGCAGCGCCTGTGGCCGGCCGCCCCAGTAAGGATGCGGGCCGACCGCAGTGACGAGCGACGGATCGGCGGCGAGCAGATCGCGCACATGCTGCACGTCGCCGTCGCCGACGGCGCGGAGGAAGGCGGCGGTCTCGGCTTCGCTCATCGCGCTTGATCCTATGCCGCGCGGTCGTTCACGCGCAAGGCGGCGGCGGGCAGGCCGAAGGTCCGCCGGAAGGTCCGGCTGAGATGGGCACTGTCGGCGAAGCCCGCCTCATGCGCGGCGTCGGTCAGCGAGGCGCCGCTCGCATAGAGTTCGACCGCCCGGCTGATCCGCAGCCAGAGGATATAAGTCTTGAACGGCAGGCCGGTTTGCTCGGCGAACAAATGCCGCGCGCGGCTCGGCGACAGGCAGGCCGCGCTCGCGGCGCCGGGCAGCGAGAGCGCCGTGTCGAGCCCGGCCTCGGCATAAGCCAGCATCGCCGCGACCCGCGGATCGGGTGCGGGCGCGGCGTGACTCCCCGCCAGATCGTCGATGATCGTCTGGCCGAGGCCGATCAGCGCCGCCTCGTCGCAGCTTGCCCGGAAGCCGGCGGCCAGCGCGGCCATATGGCCGGAAAGCGCGGGCGTGCCCAGCGGATTGAGCGCGCCCGTGAAGCCCGCCGCCAGCGCGCGCCCCGCCGGGCTCTCCGGCTCCACGAACAGGAAGGCGGCAAGCCCGGTCGCCTGGAAGATATGGCTGGCGTCGGAGGCCACCGCCACGGCCGGGCCGGCCTCGCACGCATCCGCGGTGCGCAGCGCGAACCCGCCTTCCAGCGCGAGCGTGATCTGGATGGCGTGATGGGTGTGGAAATCGGTCTGGCCCATGCCCTGCGCGGCTTCCAGCACCCAGAGGCTGGCGCCCTTCCAGACGCTGATCCGTCCGCGGCCTTCGACCTGGATTCCGATCTTCGCCTCCCCGCGAAACTTTAGCCGCTTCGTTCAAGCCGCGCCGCCGCTCCGGTCGTAGAGCCGGACCATCGACAACCCAAGTTTGGAGTGACCCATGACCGACCAGTGCAAATGCAATCCCTGCACCTGCAATCCCTGCAAGTGCGCCCAGACCCCGGGCGGCTGCAAGTGCGGCCCGGCCTGCAAATGTGGCCCGAACTGCAAATGCTGAGGCCCCGAAAGCGCCGGCGGCCTCGCGCCGCCGGTGCCTAACCCCGGCGTGCCAGACCGGCGCCGCCGACCGGGATTGTCTCATGATTATTGTCGAAGCCGATGATCATCGGCCGGGCGCGCTGGATGGCGGCGCGGACCGCGGGCAGCTGCAGCGAGGCCCGATGGCTCGCCCGGCTGTCCCACACTTCGGTGATCCAGATCGCATCGACATCGCCAGGGTCCCTGGCGACGATGTAGGAAAGGCAGCCGGGCATCTCGCCTGTGCCCTCCAGCAGGATGGCCAGCACCGCGTCGCGTTGCCCCGGCTGGCAGCGCATCCGGCCGATCAGCCCATGCATCCTCGCCTGCGCCTCATCCATCGCGAACACCTCGACGGGCAGAAATGCGGCCCCGGCCGCGCCGGCGACGAAGGTGCGGCGGCCGATCATGCGTGCGCCGAGCGCCGCTCCAGCGCGTGCGCGGCCTCGTCCATCAGCGTGCCGAGGATCTGCGCGACCGGCGCCTCCTCCTTGACCATGCCCACCGACTGGCCGGCCATGACCGAGCCGGTCTCGACATCGCCCTCGATCACCGCGCGGCGGAGCGCGCCGGCCCAATAATGCTCGATCTGGAGCTGGGCCTCCATCATCTCCACCTTGCCCTCGTCGAGAAGCTGCGCGACCTCGCGCTGCTTGGCGGCGAAGCCCTCCATCTCCTTATTCTTCAGCGCGCGCACCGGGATGACCGGAAGCCGCGGGTCGATCTGTATCGAGGTGATCGCATCGCGCGCCGAGGCGCGGATGAAGGCCTTCTTGAAGTTGGCGTGGGCGATGCACTCGGTCGCGCAGACGAAGCGGGTGCCGAGCTGCACGCCGACCGCGCCCATCTCCAGATACCCCGCGATCAGCCCGCCATGGCCGATCCCGCCGGCGACGAAGATCGGCACTTCGGCGGCCAGCGGCGGCAGGATTTCCTGCGCCAGCACGGAGGTCGAGACCGGGCCGATATGGCCGCCCGCCTCCATCCCCTCGATCACCAAAGCGTCGACGCCCGAGCGGACCAGCTTCTTCGCCAGCGCCAGCGCCGGGGCGAAGCAGATCAGTTTCGCGCCATTGGCCTTGATCCGCTCGATCGACCCGGCCGGAGGCAGGCCGCCGGCGAGGACGACATGGCTCACCTCATGCTTCGCGCAGACGTCGATCAGCTCGCCCAGCATCGGGTGCATGGTGATGAGGTTCACGCCGAACGGCCTGGTCGTGCGCGCCTTCGTCTCCGCGATCTCCATGTCGAGCAGGTCCGGCGTCATCGCCCCGCAGGCGATCACTCCGAAGGCACCGGCATTGGACAAAGCGGAGACCAGGTTCCGCTCCGAAATCCAGCTCATCGCCCCGCCCAGCACGGCAAATTCGCAGCCGAGGAAATCGGTGCCCCGCGCCATCAGGCGTTGCAGGCGGTCATGGCCCATTACTGTATTCGCGTCGCTCATCTTTACTCCGTCATCCCGGCGCAGGCCGGGACCTTGGGGAGACCCGCCGAGGCATGTTGTCCCGAGGTCCCGGCCTTCGCCGGGATGACGAGATAAATCAACTCGCCGCGTCCACTGCATCCAGCCCGAAGGCCGTGTGCAGCACGCGCACGGCGAGCTCGGTATAATCCTCGTGGATCAGCACCGACACCTTGATCTCCGAGGTGGTGATGGCGAGGATGTTGATGCCCCGCGCGCCGAGCGTCTCGAACATCTTGGCGGCAATGCCCGCATTGGAGCGCATGCCGACGCCGACCGCGCTAACCTTCACCACGTCTGTATTGGTGATGAAGCCGCCGAAGCCGACCTTGTCCTTCACTGCCTCCAGCGCGGCCACGGCATGGGCCAGCGAGGCATTGGGGACGGTGAAGGTCACCGTGCTTTCCTCGCTGCCGCTCTGGTGCGCGCTCTGCACGATCATGTCGACATTGATATTGGCGGCGGCGAGCGGCGCGAAGATCGCGGCGACCGTCCCCGGCCGGTCCGGCAGGCCGGTCAGGGTGACCATCGCCTCATTCTGGTCGTGGGCTATGCCGGTGATGACGTTGCGTTCCATGCCATTGTCCTCAATCGCGTCGTCCCCGACGATCATCGTGCCGGGCAGGTCCTCGAAGGAGGAGAGGACCTGGAGCGGCATATTGTAGCGCATGGCGAGTCCGACCGAGCGCGTCTGCAGCACCTTGGCGCCGACGCTGGCCAGCTCGAGCATCTCCTCATAGGTGACGGTGGCGAGCTTGCGGGCGCGCGGCACGATGCGCGGGTCGGTCGTGTAGACGCCGTCCACGTCGGTATAGATGTCGCAGCGGTCCGCCTTCATCGCCGCCGCCAGGGCCACCGCCGAGGTGTCCGAGCCGCCCCGGCCGAGCGTCGCGAGATCGCCCCGGTCGGTAATCCCCTGGAAGCCCGGAATGACCGCAATGCCCTTCTGCAGGAAGACCCGCTCCAGCATCTGCGCGTCGATCTCCTCGATCAGCCCTGCCGCATGGCCGGAGGCGCGGATCGGCAGCTGCCAGCCCATATAGGATTTGGCGTTGAGCCCCATGCCCTGCAAAGTAATCGCCAGCAGGCCGGACGTGACCTGCTCGCCCGACGCGACCACCACGTCATATTCGCGCGGGTCGTAGACGCTCGCCGCCTCGCGGCAGAACTGGATCAGCCGGTCGGTCTCGCCCGCCATGGCAGAGACCACCACCGCCACCTCATTGCCTCGCTCCGCCTCGCGCTTCACCAGTCCCGCGACATGGCGGATGCGCTCGCTCCCCGCCATGCTTGTGCCGCCGAACTTCATCACGATGCGAGGCATGAGGCTCCCGAAGGAAGGTGGAAAAACTTCGGGGTCCTGTTAGGGAGCGGCCATGGCACATGCAAGCGAGCCTGCCTCCAGTATCGACCCGAAAGAAGCCGCCCATTTCGGCGCGATGGCCGCCGACTGGTGGGACCCGAAGGGCTCGTCGGCCATGCTGCACAAGCTCAACCCGGTGCGGCTGAAGTATATCCGGGAGCAGATCGACCACCATTGGCAGGCTGACGAGACTGGCCTGAGGCCGCTGGCGGGCAAGAATGCGGCGGACGTGGGCTGCGGCGCCGGCCTGCTCGCCGAGCCGCTTGCCCGGCTGGGCGCGGCGGTGACGGGCGTGGATGCGGCGCCCGAGAATATCGCGGCGGCGCGGAACCATGCGTTGGGGCAGGGGCTGGAGATCGACTATCGCACCGGCGGCGCGGAAGCGCTCGGCGCGCGCTACGATCTGGTGACCTCGCTGGAGGTGATCGAGCATGTCGCCGATCCCGCCGCCTTTATCCTGACTTTGGCCGGGGCGGTGGCGCCGGGCGGCCTGCTGATCCTCTCCACGCCGGCGCGGACCCAGTGGTCGAAGCTGCTGCTCGTCGATCTCGCCGAGGGCCTTGGCCAGATCCCCCGGGGCACGCACGACTGGAACCGCTTCATCGCGCCCGACGAACTGAAGGCGATGGTCGCCGGCGCGGGCCTGGAGGTGATCGACATCACCGGCTTGGGCTTTAGCCTGACGCGCGGCTTCACCCTCGGCGAGGACCTCTCGCTCAACTACCTGCTGACGGCGCGCCGCGCCTGAATCCCCCCTCCCCTGGAAAGGCAGGGGAGGACCTTGTCAGCGCCGCTCCCGCGTCAGCCGCGTGATCAGGATCGCGGCGCGCTTGGCCTGCCGAGGCAGGCTGTCCAGGTCGACCCACTCGCCCTCGGCATGGGTGTTGCCGCCCGCCGCGCCCATGCCGGCCAGCGTGTCCACGTCCGCCGCCACGAAGGCGGAATCGGCGGCGCCGCGGCGGGCCGGGTCGAGCTCGGCCATGTCCGCCAGGCCGAGGTCGCGGTTCACGACATTCAGCCGGGCGAGCAACGCGCGGTTGCCCGCGGTCGGGGCCATGGGCGGATAGCCGTCTTCGTTGAACACCATCTCCGCGCTGGTGTTGGGCAGATGCTGCGCGACGATCGCCTGCATCCGGGCGCGCACGCGGGCGTCCTGCTCCGGTGTCAGGCTCCTCAGGTCGCCCCGGGCGATGGCGATCTCGGCGACGACATTGGTCTTGCCCTGCGCGGTCGCGCGGAAGCCGCTCTCGTCCAGCGCCGCGGGCGTGCCGCCGGCCAGCACGCCGACATTGTAGGTGAGGTAAGGCTCGGGCAGTTCGCGGCGGAAGGCGTCGAGAATCCGGGCCAGCTCATAGATCGCGCCGCAGCCCATTTGCGCGCCGCACACGCCGGAGCTGTGCCCGGTCTGGCCGCGCGCGGCGATCGTCCAGTTGGTCGAGCTCCGCCGCGCCACCGAGCCGACATCCTGCCCGCCGTCCCGCGCCAGATTTTCGAACTCCAGCGCGAAGTCCGCGACGCGCCCCGCCTCGATCAGGTCGCGCCGCGCCACCGCGATGGGCGAGCCGGTCCGCTCCTCGTCGCCGGTCAGCACGATGGTGATATTGGCGTTCCGAAGCGTCCCCGCCGCCTGCATCGCCCGGAGCGCGGCGACGATCACGACCAGCCCGCCTTTGTCGTCGCCAATCCCCGGGCCGGTCGCGCGGCCGCCATTCCGGGCGAAGCGCTGGAACGGGCTGTCCGGCTCGAACACCGTGTCGAGATGGGCGATGAGCAGCACGTTGCGCCCGCGTCCCGGATGCGTCGCGACGATATGGCCGGCCCGCCCGGTCTCCCGCATGTCGACCCAGCGGACATTGAAGCCCAAAGGCTCCAGCTCCTCGCGCATCATCTGCCCGATGGCGCGCACGCCCTCCAGGTTCAGCGAGCCGCTATTCTGGTTCACCAGCCGCTCGAGCAAGGCGATCGTCCGGCCCTGCTCCGCATCGACGGCGGCGGTCATGCGCTGCTCCTCGGGCGTCAGGCGGGCCTGGGCCGCGGCGGGAACAGCGAGAAGGGCGAGCAGGAGCAGGAAAGGGCGCATGGCGTTCCTCACCATGAAAGTGGGAGCGAAGTCAAAGCAGCGCGCGTTGGGGGGCAAAGGAGAGACAGGATGACCGACCCGCGCACGCCGCCCACGAAGGAGGCCCAGCTGCCCGACGCGCTTGACCAGAGCCCCGGCGACGCCCGCCCCGAAGAGGCCCTCACGCCCCGCGGCTCCGAGGATGCGCAATTGCTCGCCGAAGCGGAGGCGGGTGAGGGCGATGTCGAGCCGACGGAAGATGCCCGGACCGATGACTAATTCTCTTTCGTCATCCCGGATCAAGTCCGGGATGACGACATTGCATCGGCCAGGCTTCAATTCTCGCGCGAGCCGCTCCCGCCCACGCCGAACTCGATCCAAAGCCCGATCCCGCCCGAAAACTGGTCGCGCGAGCCGAAGGCGCGGACGATCGGGCTGTCGGCCGCGTCGCCGGTCAGCCGGTCATAGCCGCCATAGGCCTGCATGCCCCAGTTGTGGCCCAGCCGGTGGGTGAAATTGGCGATGCCGCCGACCGCATAGATGCCGCCGTCCGGGTCCAGAGCGGCGAGGCCGGTGGCGCCGGCGACTGCCGGCGTCACGCCGAAATAGCGGTCATGATATTTGTTGTCGGCCCAGCGGATGCGCGGCCCGATCGAGAAAATGTAATTCTGGTCGTCGCGGAAGATCAGGTCCGCGCCCACGCTGCCGGTCAGCGCCCGGTGGCCGCCAAGGCCCTTGCGCAGCTCCGCGCGGATCCGGAAATTGCGCGTCGGCATCACTTCGACGAAGCCGCCCACCTCGACGGTGAAGCCGACATTGCCGACCGCCGCGCCGACATCGTCCTCGTCGCGCTTGCTCTGGAAGCGCAACGCCGGACCGAAATTCACCACGCTGTCCCGGCCCAGCACGCCGAAGCCTGCACCGTCGTCGGCGGATTCAAAGGTGATGGGCTGGCCGGGCCGACGGATGTCGAAGATCGGCATCGGGCCGAACCCGTAATTGTCGGCGCCCGGATATTTGGGCGCGGCCTGCGCGCCGAGGCCCACGGTCACGGTGCGCTGCGCCACAGCGGGCGCGGCGGAAAGAGTGAGGAAGGCCGCGCCGGACAGCGCGACCAGGCGAAAAGGGGTGCGGAGCTTTGTTGTCATGACGGGTGAACGGCCTTCCTCGCAGAACGTTGCGGCCCCAAACCAAAAATGTGGCTATCGCGCCTCACAGCATCTTTTCGGTCACTCGAACTCCAGGATGACGGCATCGACCGCGAGGCTTTCGCCCGGTTTCGCGTTGACGCTCTTCACCGTCCCGGATTTCTCGGCGCGGAGGATATTCTCCATCTTCATCGCCTCGACCACGGCCAGCGGCTGCCCCGCCTCCACCGCATCGCCGGCCGCGACGTCCAGCTTGGTGAGCAGGCCCGGCATCGGGCAGATCAGGAAGCGGGAGAGATCGGGCGGCACCTTTTCGATCATGTGCCGCGAGAGCAAGGCGACATGCGCGGGGAGCACGTCCACGACATGCGTGGCACCCCTCGTGGTGAGCCGCCACTGCCGGCCCTTGCGCGCGACCTGGACGATGCGCTCGCGGTCGTCGATCCGCGCCTTGAACAGAGCATGGCCCGGCTGCCAATAGCCGATGATCTCGCGGCCCGGGCCGTCGTTCACATAGCCGATCAGGCCGCCGTCAAAGCCGTCGAAGCGGACCGCATAATCCTGGCCGGCGAGCCGGACGATGCGCTCTTCGGGCGGCACCACCTTGTCGCTGAGCTGGTCGCTGACTGCGCTGGCCTGGAAGTCCTTCTCCATGCCGATCACGCCGGCCATCAGCGCCAGGTCTTCCAGCAGGGCAGCGTCCGCCGGCGCGCCCTGGAAACCGTCCGGATATTCCTCGGCGATAAAGCCGGTGGTCAACTCGCCCGAGCGGAAGCGGGGGTGCTGCATGATCGCCGAGACGAAATCCACATTGTGGCCCAGCCCCTCGATCTGGAAGCTGTCGAGCGCGGCGATCTGCCGGTCCGCGGCCTCATCCCGCGTTTCGCCCCAGGTGACCAGTTTGGCGATCATCGGGTCGTAGAACATGGAGACTTCGCCGCCTTCATAGACGCCGTCGTCCACGCGAATGCCACCCATCCCGCGGCGGCCATTCGCCTCCCCGTCATCAGTCCAGCTCGGCACCGGCGGGTGGTAGCGGACGAGCCGGCCCGTCGACGGCAGGAAGCCGCGATAGGGATCCTCGGCATAGACCCGGTTTTCGATCGACCAGCCCTCTATGCCCACATCGTCCTGCGTGATGGACAGCTGTTCGCCAGCCGCCACGCGGATCATCTGCTCGACCAGGTCGATGCCGGTGATCGCCTCGGTTACCGGATGCTCCACTTGCAGGCGGGTGTTCATCTCCAGGAAGTAGAAGCTCTCGCCGGTCGGGTCGGCGCCGGAGACGATCAGCTCCACCGTGCCCGCGCTGTAATAGCCCACGGCCCGCGAAAGCGCGACGCATTGCTCGCCCATCGCCTTGCGCATCTTCGGCGTCACGAAGGGGGAGGGCGCCTCCTCGACCACCTTCTGGTGGCGGCGCTGGATCGAGCATTCGCGCTCGTTGAGGTAGAGGATATTGCCGTGCTGGTCGCCCAGGATCTGGATCTCGATATGGCGCGGATTGAGGATGAACTTCTCGATGAACACTCGGTCGTCGCCGAAGCTGTTCAGCCCCTCGCGCTTCGTCGCCTCGAAGCCCTCGCGCACATCCTGCTCTGAATAAGCGAGGCGCATGCCCTTGCCGCCGCCGCCGGCCGAGGCCTTCATCATCACCGGATAGCCGATCTCGTCCGAGATGCGCACCGCATGCTCGGTATCCTCGATCTCGCCGACGAAGCCCGGGACGACGTTCACGCCCGCTTCCTTGGCCAGCTTCTTGCTCTCGATCTTGTCGCCCATCGCGGCGATGGCGTTCACCGGCGGGCCGATGAAGGCGATGCCCTCGGCGGCCAGCGCCTCGGCGAAACTGGTCCGCTCGGAGAGGAAGCCATAGCCGGGGTGCACGGCCTCGGCCCCGGTCTGCTTGCACGCCGCGATGATCCTGTCGGCGAGCAGATAGGATTGGGCCGCCGGCGGCGGGCCGATATGCACCGCCTCGTCCGCCATCTGCACGAAGGGCGCGCGCGCGTCCGCATCCGAATAGACCGCCACGGTGGCGATCCCCATTTTCCGGGCCGTCTTGATGACGCGGCAGGCAATCTCGCCGCGGTTCGCGATCAGGATCTTCTTGAACATCTGTCGTCGGCTCTCTTCGTCCCGGGCTGTCAGAAAGTAAGGCGGATCGGCGGTCAAGTCCCGCGCGTCACGGCGACGGAGCTGGCGCCGGTGCCGGAGGGTTGGGTGGATATCTCCCTTCCCAGAGCATCAGCCGGTAGCGCCGGTTGCGCCGCTCGCGCGAGATCCAGAAGGTGCCGGTCGCGTCATTCCCGGTCGGCGCGACATAGGCGCCGCACTCGATCGAGAACCCGTCGAGCGGGAACTGGACCGTGTTCCAGTAGCGCCGCCCCCGCTCGGAGGTGATCCGGCCATAAGCATAGCCGCGGGCGTCCGTCACGATATGGCCCGTCGCCGGGTCCTGCTCGAAGCGGAAGGTCCCGGTGACGGTCATCATCGCGGGGCTGTCCCTGATCTCGTCCGGCGAATTGCCGCGGCGCCAGCTGAACGAGCAGGCCTCCGCCGTCGCGGGCTGGAGCGCGAGAACGGCAGCAAGAGCATAGGTCCAGCGGCGCATGGTTCTACTCCGCCGGCCGCGGGTAAAGCGCCTGCAGCGCCTCCCACGCGGTCGGGTGATAGATGGTGGCATGGGTCAGCGCGGGGCGCGGCTCGTAGCGCAGCTCCTGCGCGGTCGCGGGCCGGGCCCGGAGCGCTGCCAGCAGGCGCTCGATATGAGCCGGCTGGCCGAGCGTCTCCTGGCCGATGGTGAGCCAGAGCCGGTGCCGCCCGGTGCCGTGCCGCGCGAGCAACGCCGGCGCTTCCTCGGTCAGGCGGCCATTGTCCCACCACAGGCTCGGGTCCATCGCGATATAGGTGTCGAAGGCGTCGAGCTGGCGCAGATAGGCTTCGACGATGAACAGGCCGGCGAGGGACTCGCCGAGCAAAATGTCCTCGCCCGAGGTCCGGTAGCGCGCTTCGATGAAGGGCTTGACCTCCTCGACCAGGTGGCGGCGGAAGGCGGCCGAGGCGCCGGCCGTCGGATATTGCGTCCGCAGCGCCGCGTCCCGCTCGACCGGAAAGGCCAGCTCGCGGCGGCGGTCCACGGTCTCGATGCCGACGATGATGAACTCCTGGGTCAGCCAGGAAATAGCCCCCAGATGGGCGAGCCCGGATATGTGCTGGAAGTCCTGGCTCAGCCCGCCGTCGATCAAATAGATGACCGGATAACCACGCTCGCCCTGAGCATAGGAAGGGGGTAGCCAGATGTTGATATTGCGGTCGCCACCCAGCGCCGCCGAGGGCAGGCGGAAAGAGTGGCCGATGGTGATCAGCGCCGGCACCGCCCCCTGCAGGGCCGGCAATGGCGTTGGCGCGGGTCCCGACACCGGCTCCTGCGCCGCAACGGGCATGGGCGCGCCGAGAAGGCACAAGGCCGCCAGCAATGACAGGAGGCAGCGCCGCGCCGCCATCATTCCCCCATCGCGGCGAGCTCGGCCAACTCGCGCGTCCGGCCCTCGGTAAGCCGGATGCGGCAGGTCACGCCCTCCAGATTCTGCGTCTCCACGCTGGCCACGACCGGGACGGCGCTCGCGCATTGGGCGGTGCGATAGGCGAGCCAGGCGCGCTGTGCGGCCCTGATCTGCTCGGCGCCGGACGGGAGCGCGGTCAGCGCCGCCTGCCATTGCCGGGTCATCGCCGCGTCGGCGCGCGTGAACTGGCGCTCATAGCAGGGCAGCAGCTCCGCCGGGGCCAGATCGCCCTGGCATTCCGGATTGGGGCCGCGCAGCTCGGCGGCGCGCGCGCGGGTCATGGACGCGCGGCAGCCGCCATCGATCATCGGCTGCATCGAGCCGCCCCGCGCCTCGAAGCTTTCCAGCCGGCAGCTCGCGTCGCGGAAGGTCACCCAGGCGCGCTGCGCCTCGCGCAGCGTCGCTTCCTCGCCGGGCAGGCCGTCGCTCGGCCCGCCGGCGCCGTCCGCGACGCCCGCATATTCGCGGTCCGCCGCCCGCGCCCGCTCGATGGAGCTGCGGTAGACTATGTTGAGCTCGGCATCGGCCCGCTCCGCGTCCTGCGCCGCGCAGTAGTTCATCTCCTGCTGTGCCTGCGGGTTTTCGCAATTCCATTGCGGATCTTGCGCGGCGAGCAGCATGGCGAGCAAAGCGATCATTCGGCAGCCTCCCGGGTTCTCTCATCCATCGCCATCGGCACCAGCCCCAGCCGGGCGAACATCGCCGCGTCATTGTCGTCGCCGGCATTGGGCGCGGTGAGCAATTTGTCGCCGGTGAAGATCGAGTTCGCGCCGGCCAGGAAGCAGAGCGCCTGCGTGCTTTCGCTCATGCTCTCGCGCCCCGCCGACAGCCGCACCATCGACTCCGGCATCACGATCCGCGCCACCGCCACGGTCCGCACGAACTCGATATCGTCGATCTTCGCCAGCGGCGTATCGGCCAGCATGTTGCCGAGCACTGTGCCCTTCACCGGCACCAGAGCATTGATCGGCACGCTCTCCGGATGGGCGGGCAAAGTCGCCAGGGCATGGAGGAAGCCGATCCGGTCCTCCCGTGTCTCGCCCATGCCGACAATCCCGCCGCAGCAGACGTTCATCCCCGCCTCGCGGACATGCGCCAGCGTCTCGATCCGGTCCGCGAAGGTCCGCGTCGAGATCACCTCGCCATAACGTTCCGGCGAGGTGTCGATATTGTGGTTGTAATAATCGAGCCCCGCCTCGGCGAGCATCCCGGCCTGCTGCTCGCTGAGCATGCCCAAGGTCATGCACGTCTCCATGCCCATCGCCCGCACGCCCTTCACCATCTCGACGATGGCCGGCATGTCCCGGTCCTTCGGGTTCCGCCAGGCCGCGCCCATGCAGAAGCGGGTCGAGCCATGGTCCTTCGCGGACGCCGCCGCCTGCAGCACCGCCCGCACGTCCATCAATTTCGTCGCTTTCAGCCCCGTCTCGGCATGGACCGACTGCGAGCAATAGCCGCAATCCTCCGGGCAGCCGCCGGTCTTGATGCTGAGCAGGGTGGAAAGCTGCACCTCGTTCGGCGCGTGATGGCGGCGATGCACCTGCTGCGCCTCGAAGACGAGGTCCATCAGCGGCCGCGCGAACAGCCGGGCAATCTCTTCGCGGGTCCAGTCGTTACGCATCATTCCGCGGCCTCGTCCACCGGCGGCAGATTGTGCCCGAGCAACCGCAGCACCTCCCCCGCCGCATTCACCAGGTTCGTGCCCGGCCCGAAGATCGCCTGCACGCCCGCATCGCGCAGGAAGTCGTAATCCTGGGGCGGGATGACGCCACCTGCCACCACCTTGATGTCCGCCCGCCCGGCTTCGCGCAAATGGCCGATCAGCTCGGGGATCAGGGTCTTGTGCCCGGCCGCGAGGCTGGAGGCGCCGACCACGTCGACATTCCGGGCGATCGCCAGCGCCGCCGCTTCCTCGGGCGTCTGGAAGAGCGGCCCCGGGACCACCTCGAAGCCGAGGTCGCCGAACATGGAGCTGACCAGATTGGCGCCGCGGTCATGCCCGTCCTGGCCCATCTTCGCGACCAGCAAACGCGGCTTGCGCCCCAGCCGCCGCTCGGTCGCGGCCACGCCGGAGAGCAGATTGTCCCAGCGCGCATCGTTCTTATAGGCGCCGCCATAGACGCCCTTCACCGGCGTCGGCACGGTCGCGTAGCGGCCGAAGCCCGCCTCCATGGCGGAGGAGATTTCGCCCAGGGTCGCGCGCCTGCGGGCGCAGTCCACCGCGAGCTCCAGCAGATTGCCATTGCCCGCCGCGCCGGCGCGCAAAGCGTCCAGCGCCGCCGTGCAGGCCGCCTCGTCGCGCCCCGCCTTCACTCGCTTGATCCGCGCGATCTGCGCCTCGCGCACCGCGTGATTGTCGACGTCGAGGATGTCGAGATGATCCTCCTCGTCCTTGCGGTATTTGTTGACGCCGACGATCACCTGCTCGCCCCGGTCGATCCGTGCGGCGCTGGCGGCGGCGGCCTCCTCGATCATCGCCTTCGGCCAGCCCGCCGCCACGGCCTTCGCCATGCCGCCCTCGGCCTCGACCCGCTCGATAATCTCCCAGGCCTTGTCGACGAGCTCTTTGGTCAGCGCCTCGACATAATAAGAGCCGCCCAGGGGATCGACGACCTTGGTCATCCCGGTCTCTTCCTGGATGACGATCTGCGTGTTGCGCGCGATCCGGGCGGAGAAGTCGGTGGGCAAAGCCACCGCCTCGTCCAGGCTGTTCGTGTGCAGGCTCTGCGTGCCGCCCAGCATCGCCGCCATCGCCTCGATCGTGGTGCGGATCACATTGTTATACGGATCCTGCTCCTGCAGCGACACGCCGGAGGTCTGGCAGTGCGTGCGCAGCATCTTCGAGCGCTCGTCCTGTGCGCCCAGCCTGGTCATCACCCGGTGCCAGAGCACCCGCGCCGCGCGCAGCTTCGCCACCTCCATGAAGAAGTTCATGCCGATCGCGAAAAAGAAACTCAGCCGGCCGGCGAACTTGTCGATGTCGAGCCCGCTCGCCACGCCATATTTCACATATTCCATGCCGTCGGCGATGGTGAAGGCGAGCTCCTGCACCTGCGTCGCCCCGGCCTCCTGCATATGATAGCCGCTGATCGAGATGGAGTTGAACTTCGGCATGTTCGCGCTGGTGAAGCCGAAAATGTCCGAGATGATCCGCATGCTCGGCTCGGGCGGGTAGATATAGGTGTTGCGGACCATGAACTCCTTGAGGATGTCGTTCTGGATGGTCCCGTCCAGCTGGGCCATGGGCACGCCCTGCTCCTCGCCCGCGACGATGAAGAAGGCGAGAATCGGGATCACCGCGCCGTTCATCGTCATGGAGACGGACATCTTGTCGAGCGGGATGCCGTCGAACAGGATCTTCATGTCGTCGATCGTGTCGATCGCGACGCCCGCCTTGCCGACATCGCCGACGACGCGCGGATGGTCGCTGTCATAGCCCCGGTGCGTGGCGAGGTCGAAGGCGACCGAAAGGCCCTTCTGCCCGGCGGCGAGGTTGCGGCGGTAGAAAGCGTTGCTCTCCTCGGCGGTGGAGAAGCCGGCATATTGGCGGATCGTCCAGGGCCGCCCCGCATACATGCTCGCCCGCACGCCGCGGGTGAACGGCGCGAAGCCGGGCAAACCGGGGTCCCAGCCCGCCACATCCTCGGCCGTGTAGAGCGGCTGTACGTCGATCCCCTCCGGCGTGCGCCAGACGAGGTCCTTGCCCTTCACCTCTCTGGCGGCGGCGGCATCCCAGGCGGGGCGGGTGGGCTTGTCTTCCGACATGGTAATGTCTCTACTCATGAGTCACACTTGCTGTCGAGAGCCTGCGGCTCAGTGCGTCTCCCTGGGCGTTTCCATCAGCTCCACCAACGTGCCTCCCATGTCCTTCGGGTGGACGAAGATCACCGGCGTGCCATGCGCGCCGATCCGCGGCTCGCCAAGCACTTTCGCGCCCTTCGCCTCCATCTCCGCCTTGGCCTCGTGGATATCCGGCACCTCGAAGCAGATATGATGCTGGCCGCCCAGCGGGTTCTTCTCGAGGAATTTGTGGATTGGCGAGCTCTCGCCCAGCGGCTCGATCAGCTCGATCTGGCTGTTCGGCGTGTCGACGAAGCAGACCCGCACGCCCTGCGGCGGCAGGTCGAACGGTTCGTGGATCTTGGTGGCGCCGAGCAGGTCGCGGTAGAGCGCGATGCTCGCCTCGATCGAGGGGGTGGCGACCCCGACATGGTTCAGCCGGCCGATGGGCATGGGAAGCTCCTTCATTCGGGGAAGCGCCCCCTCCCTCGTCACGGCGGGGCACGCACCCTTTTTTCGTCATTCCGGACGACGTTATTGCGAGGCTAACTGCCGAGCAATTTCTCTTTGAGCCCGAGGGCAAAGATCAGGTCTACGGCCACCACCGCGATCACCAGCATCACGAGCACATGCAGGCCGAGCAGGACATTGAATTTCGCCGCCCCCACGCTGCGGTCGATCCGCGTCCGGTAGAGCGGCAGCTGCCCATCTCTGATCCCGCGCCACACCCGCCAGCCGATCATCGGCACCAGCGCCAGCGCGATCAGGCCGACAACGAGATTCTCACCGCTGAAGGTCATGTCCGTGGCGCGTTCAACCGCCCGGCCCGAAATGCGGGGTGGCAATGGCGATCGAAATGATCCCGACAAGGATCATGCCCCCGACCCACGCCCAGAAAGCGCCCGTATTCTCCTCCCGGGTCAGGGTCGTGTCGCGGGTGAGCTTCAGCTTCCCGGTGGCCATCACCATGAAGGCCGCGATGATCAGCATGACCCCAAGCCCGATCAGGAAGGCGGTCCACATGGGCGCAGTTTCGGATCTCATGACGAACCTCCGCTAGAGCGGGATGTTGTCATGCTTCTTCCAGGGATTCTCAAGCTGCTTGTTCCTGAGCTTGCGCAGGCCCAGCGCAATCCGCCGCCGCGTCGAGTGCGGCATGATCACCTCGTCGATGAACCCCTTGCTTGCCGCCACGAACGGGTTCGCAAACCGCGCCTCATATTCCGCGGTCCGCTCGGCGATCTTCTCCGGATCTCCGATATCCTTGCGGAAGATGATCTCCACCGCGCCTTTCGCGCCCATCACCGCGATCTCGGCGGTCGGCCAGGCATAGTTCAAATCGCCGCG
>Ga0070665_100000851_pt1 | contig 39700 bp, 24 predicted proteins | sample KBSS13metaG_FD_65862 | JGI IMG/M metagenome (GOLD analysis project Ga0070665, IMG submission 65862) | Switchgrass rhizosphere microbial communities from Kellogg Biological Station, Michigan, USA - KBS S1-3 metaG | ecosystem: Host-associated > Plants > Roots > Rhizosphere > Soil ... | reverse complement strand
TCAGCGCGAGCCCAGCGGCGCCGAGCGCGTGGCCGCCGAAGCATTCTTGCAGGATCAAACGGCCGTGGTTGCCGAAAGATTGGCCGCCCCGTCCGAAAAGCCCGCGCCGGTTGCGCTCCCCAAGGACGCGAGTGAAGCCGAGACCGATCGCGCCTGGTTGGCGGCCATTGTCGACTTTTGCCACGTGCTGTTGAATTCGAACGAGTTTCTTTATCTCGATTAAGCGCCGTTCGGAAAACGTCTCGATGAATCACGAATTGCCTAACAGCCTGACTGCGGCGCCTCACGAGACAATCGCTCGTTCTCGGCGGGACTTCTTGCTGCGCGCCGGCGGCGGGTTCGGGGCGCTCGGGCTGTTGTCATTGTTGAACGATGGGCATGTGAACGTCGGCCGTGCGATCGGCGCCGAGGCCGCGCCCCTCGCCAGTCCGCTGCGGGCGAAGCAATCGCATTTTCCGGCGCGGGCCAAGAGCGTCATCTTTTTGTTTATGGATGGTGGGCCGAGCCAGCTCGATACGTTCGACCCCAAGCCCCGGGTGAACGAGCTGGCCGGGCAGCCGCTGCCACCCAGCATCAAGCGGCCGATCACGCCGATGGGCGTGTCGAACAACGCGCTATTGGCCAGTCGGCGAAAATTTCGGCCCGCCGGCCAGAGCGGCATCCCGGTTTCGGACTGGCTGCCGCACATCGCCAGTTGCGCGGATGACCTGACGGTGATTCGCTCCTGCTGGGCCGACGGATTGAATCACGTCGGCTCGGTGTGCCAGATGAACACCGGGTCGGTCCTGGCGGGTCGCCCCAGCCTGGGCTCGTGGGTCAATTACGGACTCGGGTCCGAGAATCAAAACTTGCCGGCGTTCGTGGTTTTGCTCGACGGCGATCGCGAGCCGCCCGGCGGAACGCGCAACTGGGGAACCGGCTTCATGCCGGGCACTTACCAGGGGACGCGCTTCCGCAGCGGCGCCCAACCGGTGCTGCATTTGGCGCCGCCGGCCGAGGTGAGCGCGGCGCAGCAGCGGCGCAAGTTGGCGCTGTTGGGAGAGCTGAATCGAGCGCACGCGGCCGAGCGCGGCGCCGATAGCGATCTCGAAGCCAGGATCGCCAGCTATGAGTTGGCCTACCGCATGCAGGCCGAAGCGCCGCTGGCAGTCGACTTGCAGGCCGAGACCGCAGAAACGCGCCGGCTGTACGGTTTGGACAACAAGCCCACGGCCGCCATGGGTCGCACTTGCCTGCTCGCCCGCAGATTGGTCGAGCGCGGCGTGCGCTTCGTGCAGGTGTACTGCGGGTCGGGCAGTCGCTGGGACGCGCATGACAAGATCGAGGAAAATCACAGCGGGCTGTGCCTGGCCAGCGATCAGCCCGTGGCGGCGCTCCTGAAAGATCTCAAGCGGCGCGGCCTGCTCGACGAGACGCTGGTCATCTGGGGCGGCGAGTTCGGGCGGACGCCAATGTCGGAAAAAGGGGACGGCCGAGATCACAACCCGTACGGCTTCACGATGTGGATGGCCGGCGCGGGCCTGCCGGGCGGCCGGATCATCGGCGCCACTGACGACATGGGACTGTTCGCCGTGCAGGATCGAATCCACGTCCACGACCTGCACGCCACAATCCTGGCGCTAATGGGTCTCGATCACCTGCAACTCACCTACCTGCACAACGGCCGAGACGAGCGCGCCACGGTCAACGGCGGGGAACTGATATCGCAGATCTATCCGGGGTGAAGTGGGTACGCGATTCAACGCGGAAAGGTTGCCGTTGCCACAACAATATGATTCCTGACGACTTCTATCCTCAACGCTCGCGTCGAGGAATATCGCAGCTTCAAAGCACGAGACAACCGGGGCACGGCAAATGAGCGGGGCGTTGCGCGATAAAACTTGTGTCTGGATCTGTTGTCTTGCACTTGCGGCAACTTACTGTTGTTGCGCCGCAATTGAAGGCAAGTCTTCGGAGCCAATCCGAGTGTTTAAGGCAAGCGATGCAGTCGTCGAAGCCACTGTCGAACGTACAAGGACGGACGACAAGGAGCGACTGGTCCGTGGAACGCTAAAAATAGATCGCGTATTCATTGGCGATCAATCTCTTGTTAGTAAGGCTGCCGTCTGCTTCAGCCCGAGTGAGCCAAGAGGCGCTGTGTACCGATTTGCAGTGATTCCAGAGATAAAGGAAAAAGAAGTCGTTCTTTGTCTGATGTCGAGCCAAAACGGCGTCAACTCCATCTTTGGAGTGCCTCGCTATGGTTTTCGTTGGCCAGTGCGAGATCCTCGGAGCGAGACCTATGTACAAGCTTCTGAACTTGTGCGCGCGATGGCGTCTGTTGAAAAGCAGGCAACGAAGGAATTGCAATACGATCGATTGACAGAATTTGCTTCCAGCGACAATCCGCATGTTGTGGACTGGTCGATCAAGTTTCTCGAAGACCATTATGCCACAGACTATGCAGCGCTAATTCCAATGCTGGAAAGGCTCTTCTTCAGCAAGTCATCGACATTGGCTACGAAAATAGCTGCGGACAATGCAATCGGACATGCTCGAAGTGCCGCATGGCGCAATTCAGCAGGACGGTTGGAAGCACTTAAGGCGTTGGTGCAATCGAGCGTACTGACGTCTGATGACGCCCATCGCCTTGCGCTCCACCTTTGGGACGATTTCTTGAATGACCATGTGTCGCCAGACGACGCAGCGTTGAACCGTCAGACGCTGGAGCTGTTAAGACTGGGCATCGCCAACCAGAAGTTGTCGCTTTCATCGCGTGTGAACATGGCTCGGGCGATCGGCAAACATCCGTCGAAAGGCACGGAGGACGACACCGTGTTCGAAACAGGCTTCGAGATCGTTCATAGCAGCCTGCCAATTGAAATTCGGCAAGAGGGTGTCGCGATCCTTCGCTCCCGAAGAATAAATGACGCGAGACTCGATCGCCTTAAAGATTTGTTGCAGCACACGATCGAAATCCCGCTCCGCAGCGGTATCATTGCAATCCTGGAAAAGCCGACCGTGTTCAGGCCGTACTGGTCCGGACTCAAAGTCGACGACGTCATCGTTCGCGGCGAACGGTACGCGAATCGCGAACTAAGCAAAGAAGAGGACGCTGACATTCGTAAGCACTGCGAGGGTCTGAAGGACAAGAACAAGCAACTTGCCCAGCGGCTCGTTTCGGCGGGGGCAGCCAAGTATTACCAGCACGTGCAGTTCGTGCCGGCGATTCTTTCCGTGTTGCACGACAAACAAGAGAATCGAGACTTGAGGTTCGAGTGCGCCGTCGCGCTGGGCGGAATCGCTGATCGAAGCATTGTTGACGAACTGATTGAATTGTTGCGTGACAAGAAGTTCGACATCGTCGTCAAGGCATATGACGACCTGACCAGGATAACGGGCCAGCGCATCGGCCATGACGCGAATCTTCGCAGTCCCGACGACGAAGATCGCGAAGCAGTCTATCGCGACTGGAAGAGTTGGTGGGACAAGGACCGCGACACGGCCCAATTGAATTGGACGGAAAAGCCCAGTACGGAATTGTCCAGGTAGACGGTCGCGGCTGAAGCGGCTTCGCCAGAATGCATGTCTAACGTCCCACCAATTGGATGCCGCCCAGCTACATCTAACCTATCAATCCGATCGCTCAAACTGATAAAGCCACGCCTCGTTCAGTTCCACGTGCTTGATCGCCCAGCGGCGGAAGGTGTACGTGATGTGGATCTTTTCGTCAGCCGCCTGGATCACGCAGGGGTAAGAGTACTCGCCGGGGTTTGATTCCAGTTGTTGCGGCTTCTCCCAGGTTTTGCCTTCGTCCACGGAGCGGACGATCGACAGCGGCGTGCGGCTGGTTTGGGAGTCGTTGTAGACCAGCACCAGGTGGCCGTTTTTGAGCCGGGTCATGGTGATCCCGGAGTCTGGGTTTTTCAACTTCGTCGGCGTGGCCTCGCTCCAGGTTTTACCGTCGCCGTCTCAGTTGCTTAGCGTTTCGTCGAGCAGATCACCCGCCTTCCGACCGCCGAAGATGTTGCGCCCTGACTATCCGCCCATTGAAATAGCCTTGACAAGCATCTCTTAATCCTCATAATCATCACCATCACGATCGCTTTAGGTGTATTTGCGATCCGCCGCGAACAGCGCGGCGAACGATATCCGCTACTGTCTGTGTTGCTGACCGGGGCCTCCGGAGGCACACGCCTGACTTCAAGGAGTCACGCATGGCCTGCCGTCGCGCTCGATTCTTACGCAGCAACCACATCCCACCGGATGCCGTGGATCGCACGGCGGGCAGCGGTTCTCTCGTGCGCCGCTCATCGGCCGGCCCCTTGGCTTTAACCGCCGAGGCCGGTTCTGCCCCTGGGCTTCTTTCTGACTGTTCGTAGCCGTCTGCTCGACGGCACGCGCGCCTTACGTCGCGCCTTGTGACTAGCGATCCGCGCGCAGCAAGTTGCCGACCGTTCCATTGTTCGTTTTTGCGTCAAATTTCTTTAACGAGCCTGCTAATCGTCCGTGCGTGTCGTCCGTCGTGTTATACGCCCCGCAATGGGTTCTCGGCGGTGTTTCGATCCAGCAATCTCGTCCTTAACTACTTTGAGGAAAAACCCATGCTTCGTCGTCTCAATACACGAGTCCTACGCTGGACCTCGCTCGGGCTGGTTTTCGCTGCACTCGCTGCGCCCCAGCGGGCGTTCGCCGCTAACTGGAATCAGACCAGCGGCAACGGCAAGGCGTTTAATACAGACGCCTTCTGGGACACCAACGTATTCCCCAACTCGGTTGACGCCACGGCCAACATTCCGGTTTATCTGTCCGGCAATCAACGGATCAATCTCAACCAGCCCATCACGCTGGGATCGCTGACCTTTACCAACCCAGTGGCCGGCACAACGTCGCCGCAACTCGCCAGCGCCAACCCGCTCGATCCAGCCAACACGCTGACGTTTCAGGTCAGCAGTGGCACGGCGACGTTGAACAGCACCTTCGCCGATAGCACCAGCACCAGCGCGCCGACGATCTCGGCGCCAGTGATCCTGGGCTCGGAGCTCGTCGTGCAACAAGACAACGCCCTGTCGGACAGCTCCGGACTCACATTCAGTGGCGGCATCTCTTCGGCAGGCTTTGCGCTCGATAAGAACGGACTAGGCAATATCAACCTCAATATCGCGTCGCCCGGTTTCGTGGCGCCGATCAACATCAATAGCGGCGCCTTGCGACTCACCGGCAGCTTTCTCCCGAACGCAACGGGTATCACCGTCAGCAGCGGTGGCCAGCTTCTGCTGGGTAATGCCACGGAGACCGAGTGGAGCGTCGGCGGCCCAGGTGTTGTGCTAAATCTCAACGGTGTCGGTAAGGCTTCCGGCGCGCTCAACCAAGGCGCCTTGCGATTTCAAAACAACGCAGCCGTAACGAACTTCAATACGCCGATTGTTTTGCAGTCCGATTCGTCTATCGACGTTAGTGGCACGGCGGTCAGCACGCTAACGAAAGCGGTCTCTGGCCCTGGTGGATTGCTTAAATCGAACCCTGGCACGCTGGTGCTGGGCGGGACCGACGCCAACACCTATGGCGGCGTTACGACCGTGAACAACGGTGTCGTCCTGTTGAGCAAGCCAGATGGAGTGAACGCGATTACCGGTGATATCAGCGTGCAAAATCCCATCGGGACAGGCCAAGCCAATCTGAAGCTGAACGCCAGCAACCAGATTGCCGACACGTCGAACGTCACGCTGGTGCAATCAACCGGAACCGGCACGCCGAACGGCCTGTTCACGCTCAACGGTTTTAATGAAACCATCGGCGGCCTGAACAGCGTCGGCGGAGCAGGCATCGTGCAAAATGGCGCTGCCGAAAGTACGTCAACGCTGTCGATCAACGCTCAAGTTGCGCCGAGCTCGTTCACCGGCATTCTGCAAGATGGCGCAGCCGCGACATTGGCCTTGTCTGTTTCGGGCACTCAGCCAGTCTCGCTCAGTGGGGCCAGCACGTACACCGGCGGCACGACTGTCAGCGGCGCATTGGTGGTGAACAACACCACCGGCAGCGCCACTGGCACAGGGGCTGTCACGGTCACCTCTGGTGGCTCGATCGGCGGCTCCGGCTTCATCGGCGGCGCGGTCAACTTCGCCGGCGGCGCCCTGTCGCCGGGCAACAGCCCCGGAACTTTGACCCTCGGCGCCGCTACTTTGGATGCAGCGAGCGTGCTGAACTATCAACTCGGCACGCCAGGCGTTGTCGGCTCGGACGTCAATGACCTGACCGAGGTGCTAGGAAACTTGTCGCTCGCCGGCTCGCTCCATGTGTCGCCGTTGGCAAACTTCGGGGCTGGTCTGTATCGACTGTTCGACTACACAGGTTCGCTCACAAACAACTTGCCCACGATTGGCGCCTTGCCGACGGGCTATGCGGCAGAGTTCGTAGTCTCCACACCGCAGCAGGTCGACCTGCGTGTTGTCCAGTTCGGCACGGTTCCAGGTGACGTCAACGGAGACGGTGTTGTCGATATCCAGGACGTGACGCTTACGGCCAACCATTGGCTAAAGGCCGGAGCCTATCTGATTGGCGATGCGAATCACGACAACAATGTCGACATTCAGGACCTTACGCTGATCGCCAACCATTGGCTGCAGACAGGTGGCGGCGGCGCATCTGCTGCGGTCACAGCCGTGCCCGAACCGGGAACATGGGTGCTGTGCATGATCGGAATGCTCGGCGGACTTGCCTGGCGGTCGATCGGCCGATGGCGTGTCGCCTGACGTTTGCCGCAACAGAACTTGGCGCTCTGGGGCTCCGCTCGCGCGCGCTAACGCTCAAAATGCAAGAACCCGCGGCTAGCGCCTAGCGGCTCAGAATTCGCGCCAGCGTGAGCCGCACGGCGCTAGCCGCGGGTTTTTCGTCCCTCACCAGCCCGAAGCGCAAGCGAGGGTTCTTTCTCGTGTTCTCGTGCTTTCGTGATCTTTCCGACTGGCCGCAGCGGCCTCATCCGCTAACAGCTCTTGATCATTCACGCCCCCTTGTTGCACGCTCAATCCGATCGCTCAAACTGATAAAGCCACGCCTCATTCAGTTCGACGTGCTTGATTGCCCAGCGGCGGAAGGTGTACGTGATGTGGATCTTTTCATCGGCCGTCTGAATCACGCAGGGGTAAGAGTACTCGCCGGGGTTTGATTCCAGCTGCTGGGGTTTCTCCCAGGTCTTGCCTTCGTCCGTGGAGCGGACGATCGAGAGGGGCGTGCGGCTGGTTTGGGAGTCGTTATAGACCAGCACCAGGTGGCCGTTTTTGAGTCGGGTCATGGTGATCCCGGAGTCTGGGTTTTTCAGCTTCGTCGGCGTGGCCTCGGTCCAGGTTTTCCCGTCGTCGCGCGAGGTGATCTGCGTGATCCAGAGCGAGTGTCGCATCAGCGATAGCAGCGAGTTGTCTTTGCGCTGGATGACGGCCGGCTGGCTGCCGCCGCCGGTGAAGCTGGTTTTCTGCCAGGCCGCGTCGGGCGTGGGGCGGGTTAAGAAGTACGAGCCTTCGACTTCTTTTTGCAGCCCTTCGACCGGTAGCAGCAGCGCGCCGCTGTTGAGCGTGATTGGCGGATTGCGTGGCACGCACCACAGCGTCTCCTCGAACAGCGGCCGGTCTTGGCTCCACGTTTCTCCATGATCGGTCGAACTGCGAGCGAACAGCCGGCAGCGGTCCCAGCCTTGGCCGCGGCCCATCGGGCGTGTCCCCTCCATGCGACCCCAAACGATGGTGAGCTTATCGCCGGCGTCGCGAAAGATCACTCCATTGCCCGGCGGCGCCTTCGGATCCTGCAAGATGATCCGGGGCGTGCTCCAACTCCGCTCGCCCGGTTTGCGTCGCGAGAGATAGAGCGCTTGATCGTGCGCGCTCTCATACGTTCCGCCATACCACAGGCAGAGCAAGTCGCCGTTGGCGGCTTCGCAAATTGTGGAACAGTGATAGGCCGCGGCCTGCGGGATCTTTTCGAAGACCAGCTCCGAGGAGAACGAGATCACGCCATAAGGATCTGCGATCTCGCGCTGCTCGCCCGGCTTGTCGATTGGCGTGCCAGCGACTGTCTGCGTTGGCGACTTGACCGGTTGCTTGAGGAGCACGCTCGCGAGGGCCGCTTCGTACGCCTGGCGCGATTTGTCGTCCTGAAAGCCGCCGTGGTAGACGAGCGCTCCGCGGCGATCGAGCAAGAACACCTCGGGCGTGAATTTGGCGCCAAACCGCGCGGTGACTTCGCCCTTCGGATCGCGATAGAGGGGGATGATCAGCCCTCGCCGCTGGGCGAACGTGCGCAGCTCGTCGGCGGACTCGTCCGCAATCGGGCAGACGCCGACGATCAACACGCCGCGCTGCCGATACTTCTGGTTCAAGCGATTCAGCTCGGCGGTGGCGCCAAGCGTCGCTTCGGACCGGGCCGAGAGAATCAACACCGCCGTGGCGGGCCGCTCGGCGTAGTTCTTCATCTCGATCGCCTCACCGGATAACTCAGTGAGGGTGACCGGCCCGGCCGGCTCTCCAAGCTTCAATTCAGCGGCGGCGCCGTGCGTTGCGGCAAGAACAACGACCAGACAGCAGGCTTTCAACAAGAAGTGCATCAACTTGGATCCTTGAATCATGGAACAAGCCGCGCGCATGGATATGCCAGCGCGTCCCGATCGTGAGGCGCGCCGAGATGGCGTTCCTTTAAAGACGCATCGTACCACTAGAACGTGGCTTTGATGAGATGCGCCTGCTTCACATGCGCATTATTGAATTAGCCGCCTGACTATGCGGTGTCAGGACTGGCGACGACGTCGGGCGCAGCCCAGCGCGAACAGTGCGCTCCCCAATAGCACGAGCGTGCTCGGTTCAGGCACAGCGCGGAGTTGAAAACCGTTGATCACGGGGCGGGCCCCGCTCAAGGTGATCGACTGTGATGTTCCCGAAGCGGTGAACGTGCCCGACACCCATTGTCCCATCCCGCCAACAGTATTCGTGGTGTTCTCGTCCAACACCACGGCGTTCAAAGCGGTGGCCGTTGTCGAATTGACGCCGCCGTAGTTCAGGCCAGAGTCGTTGGACCACCACTGAAACAGATACTGCGTGCCATTGGTGAGACCCAGCAGGCTGAGGTTGAGCGAAGGTCCCGTCGAACTGCCCGCTCCGGAGCTCAGCAGCGTTTGGTACGACGCGGACAATGTGTTGTAAGGAGCGGCGGCCGACCCATAAGCCGTGTCAGACGATTCCATATTGCTGAAGCCGAAACTGACAACGTTCGGTAGTCCGAAAATCCCGTTCCCGCCATTGGTAACCGCAAAAGGGCTAAACAGAACGCCATTCACGGTGGTAGCTAATTGAAACTGAGAGAAATTGAGCGCCGTGACCAGCGTTCCGGTGGTGATGACGTCACTGTCGCCGGCAATGGTGGTGGGCGATGACCAGGTGACCGTCGCTGCGTGAGCAGCCGCGGAGAGAATTGAGGCGACGGCAATCAGTGCGGCGCCAAACTGGATGTGTGCGTGTCGCAATTGCTGCTCACTTTCTTGCGGTGTGGCCGCGACGAGTGGTTGAACGTGCGAATGCGTCTCGAATTATCAGGACGTGCGCTCGTCAGTCTGGCGGTCGCAGCGACGAGCGTCAAGCAATTTCCGCTACCATCCGGGGGGAGGAAGAGGCCTGGTTCTGAGGCAAGCATCGTCGCAATCCGGCGGTTGCTTTGATGGTCACTTACCGCGCGCCGGTCGACTATACTGGACCGCGATCGCGCCCCCCCACGCGCTACGCATTCGACGCCTCAGGAGTACCCAACCGTGCCGACGAGTCGCATTCCAGCAGTCAACGCGGCGAGCAAACCCGCGCGAAAGATCAATCGACGTGGCTTTATGCGATCGGCCGCCATTGCCAGCGCCGCCACGTTTGCCGCGCCTGCCATCCTGCGGGCCAGAAATCTAAACGACAAGCTCAATATTGCCATCATTGGCGCTGGCGGGCGCGGCGCGAGCAACATGCAAGCGGTCGCGTCGGAGAATATCGTAGCGCTCTGCGATGTCAACGCCGCGAACCTCGGCAAGGCCGCTGACGCGCATCCGCAAGCTCAGCGGTATGACGACTTCCGCAAACTGTTCGACCATGCTGCGGACTTTGACGCAGTGGTCGTCAGCACCTGCGAGCATGCCCACGCCTTTGCGACGTTACCCGCGTTGCAACTCGGCAAGCACGTCTATTGCGAGAAGCCGCTGACGTACAACGTCTGGGAAGCGCGCGTGATTCGCGAGGCGGCCGCGCGAGCCAAAGTCGCCACGCAGATGGGAACGCAAATTCACGCCGGCGATAATTACCGCCGCGTGGTCGAGCTGGTGCAAACGGGCGCCGTGGGCCCCGTGCGTGAAGTTCATGTCTGGGTTGGCCGCGCCTGGGGTTGGCAGGCGACCGAGGCCGAGGCGAAAGCGGCAGGCGACATTGTCTTCACCAAGGAACGCCCAACGGAGACCGAGCCGGCGCCTGCCGGGCTCGACTGGGATCTGTGGCTAGGGCCAGCGCCGTCGCGACCCTTCAACAATGTCTACTTCCCCGGCCCCAAGTGGTATCGCTGGTGGGATTTTGGCAATGGCACGATGAGCGACCTCGGCAGCCACTGGGTCGATCTGCCGTTCTGGGCGCTCGAGCTGAAGGCGCCGCTGTCGATCGAAGCAAAAGGTCCGCCGCCGCACGCTGAGATCGCGCCGGCCTCGATGCAGGTTACCTATCAATATGGTCCGCGCGGAGATTCCCCCGCGCTTGAGCTTTCGTGGTATCAAGGGGTCAACAAGCCGAAGGTCTGGAGCGAGAAGGGGATCCCGCAGTGGGACAGCGGCGTGTTGTTCGTCGGCGATAAGGGGATGCTGCTATCGAACTACGACAAGCATCTACTGCTGCCGGAAGATAAATTTCAGGGCTTCACGCCGCCTAAGCCATTCATCGCGAAGTCGCTCGGTCATCACGCCGAGTGGGTCCACGCCTGCAAGACCGGCGCGCCAACGACCTGCAACTTCGAGTACGCGGGGTGGCTGACCGAGGCGAACCACTTGGGCAACGTCGCGTATCGCGCCGGCGAACGGCTGGAATGGGACGGAGCGAACATGCGCGTGACGAACCGCGTAGACGCCGAGCGATTCTTGCGTCGCGATTACCGTCCGGGATGGAAGCTTATTTAAGCGTCGGTCCCTTGTGTTTCATGTGTGTGCCACTGGCTTCGCCAGTGCTAGAGTCGGTCGGATGAGCGGTGATTGGCCCCCAGCACGCATCTCGGACTTCACGCCATGCGAACTTTTGGGTTGGCGGTTAGCGTTGTTCTCAGCGGTGTGATTCTGGCGACGGCGTGGGCGCGCACCGTTGACGCCCAGCAAGCCTCGACGAGTGAGTCGTCGCGCGTCGCCAAAAGGACGCTCTGGACGACGTCGAAAGTGCGCGGCGCGCCGGATCCCCCGGCGCCGTACCGCACGCAACTGGCGTTTCCCAAGCTCAAATTTGCCGAGCCCCTCGACCTGACCAGCGCCCCCGGCATGGACCGGCTGTTCGTCGCGGAGCGCTACGGCAAGATTTTGTCGTTCCCGAATTCCGCAGGCGTCGAACAGGCGGAGTTGTTTCTTGACCTTGGCAAGGTGATTTACGGGCTGGCCTTTCATCCCAAGGTCGCCGAGAACGGTTTTTTCTACGTCACGTTTCTGGTCGATGCGAAACAGGAATCGGCCGTGGGGACGCGCGTCTCGCGCTTTCAAGTTCGGCGAGACAATCCGTTAAGTTGTGATCCGGCGACGGAGCAATTGTTGCTGACCTGGCCATCCGGAGGACACAACGGCGGCTGCCTGCAATTCGGCCCGGATGGATACCTCTACATTGCCACCGGTGACGCCGGCGAGCTCAACGATCCGAAGGAAGCTGGTCAGGATCTGAGCGTTCTGCCGGGCAAGATCTTGCGGATCGACGTCGATCATCACGATGCTGGCAAGTTGTATGCGATCCCCAGGGACAATCCATTTGTTGACGTCGCCAATGCGCGTGGCGAAGTCTGGGCGTTCGGCATGCGTCAGCCGTGGAAGATGAGTTTCGATCGAAAGACCGGTGACTTGTGGACGGGTAACGTCGGTCAGGACTTGTGGGAGATGGTCTACCGGGTCGAGCGGGGCGGCAACTACGGTTGGAGCATCAACGAAGCGAGCCACCCCTTCCGACCAGAGCGTAACCGCGGACCGGGCGCCATCATTCCGCCAATCGTCGAGCACGACCACGCCAGCTTTCGCTCGGTGACCGGCGGTTTTGTCTACCACGGACGCCGGCTGCCAGAGTTGGTGGGCGCCTACATCTATGGCGATTACGACACCGGCCGGATCTGGATGTTGCGCTATGACCGCGAGGGAAAGAAGGTCACTGAGAACCGCGAACTGGTCGATTCGAGCCTGCGGCTGGTCGGTTTTGCTGAAGATCGTGACGGCGAATTGTTGCTGCTGGACCACATGAGTGGCCAGATCAGTCAGCTGGCGCCAAACAAGGCGCAAGCAACCGAGGACTTCCCGCGCAAGCTGAGCGCGACAGGACTGTTTACATCGGTCAAAGATCACACGCCGGCTCCGGGCGTGATTCCGTACGCGGTGATCGCTCCGCAATGGTGCGACAACGCGACCAAGCAGCGCTATCTGGCCATCCCCGGGGACGGGCAGATCGAGTTTGAATCGCTTACGTACCCACAGCCGGCGCCGGGCGCCCCGCCGGGCTGGAAGTTCCCTAACGGCACTGTCCTGGTCGAGACGCTCTCGCTCGACATGGAGCAAGGTAAACCGGCCAGTCGCCGCAGACTGGAAACCAGGATCCTGTTTCACGAACGCCTGACTGGCGATGAGATCATTGGCGACCAATCCTGGCAGGGTTACACCTACGTTTGGAACGACGAACAGACCGACGCCGTATTGCTCGAAGATCCCAAAGGACTTGACCGCGCACTGACGATTGTCGACGCCAGTGCGCCCGGCGGCAAACGTCAACAGACGTGGCATTTTCCCAGTCGCACCGAGTGCGCCGTCTGCCACAACATGGCGGCAAAGTACGTGCTGGGCGCGCAAACGTTGCAGATGAATCGGGACTTTGACGCTGGCGCCGGTAGCGAGAATCAACTGCGAGCGTTCGAGCAACAGGGACTGTTTACCAAGCCGCTTGCAAAGCCGCCGGAACAGATGGCCCGGTTGACCGATTATCAAGCAGAGCGAGAAGAACTCTCCGCGAAGGCGCGTTCGTATTTGCACGCCAACTGCTCGCACTGCCATCGCAAGTGGGGCGGCGGCAATGCCGACTTCCAATTGCTGGCGACACTCGACGCCTCGGACATGGGGGCGATCGGAGTCCGACCAGGGCAGGGGACCTTCAACATGCCGCACGCGCGGCTGGTGGCGGCGGGCGACCCGTACCGCTCGGTGCTCAACTACCGCATGGCGTTGACCGGTCCCGGCCGCATGCCGCGACTTGGTTCGAACATAATCGACGAGCAAGGCGTGCGACTCGTTCAAGATTGGATTCAGCAGCTACCTGTCACGGATCAGGCCGAGGCGACCGCGGTGGGGGGCGCCCGCAAGGAAGCCGCCGAGAGATTACGGCTGCTTGCCGACGAGGCCACTCCAACCGACCAGCGAGCACGTACAATCGACACGCTGCTGACCTCAACAAGCGCTGCGCTCCAATTGGCGCAGCAATTGAGCAGCGCCAACGTATCGCCAGAAGTTCGTGTTGAGGTCCTGGCGAAAGCGGCGCTAAGTCCGTTGGCCGAAGTCCGCGATCTGTTCGAGCGGTTTCTGCCCGAGGAGCAGCGCACGCGCCGGCTGGGCGCCGCGGTCGATCCGGCCGAGATTCTGGCGCTTGGCGGCGATGTGGAAGCCGGTCGCAAGGTCTTCTTCGCAACCGAGGCGGTGCGCTGCCGCAGTTGCCATCAGATTGGCGAGCAGGGAATTGCGATCGGCCCAAACCTCAGCCGTATCGGCAAAGAACTCACCACGGCGCAATTGCTCGAGGCGATGCTTGAGCCGTCGAAGAAGATCGATCCCAAGTTTCTGGCTTACGTCGTCGAAACCGATGGCGGCCAGATCCACACCGGGCTGCTCGTTGAAAAGTCCGCCGAGGCGATTGTACTGAAGGACGCCAAGAACGAAGTGGCGCGGATCCCGGCGGCCGATGTCGCGAGCATGGTTCCTTCGCAAAAATCCTTGATGCCCGACCTATTGCTCCGCGATCTGACGGCTCGTCAGGTTGCCGATCTGGTTGCGTTCTTAAGCTCGCTCAAGTAGCGGCGTAATCTGAGCGGCCGCTCGACATCGCTGACCCAAAATGCGACCATTTGCCGATAGGCATCTCGATTCTGGAGCAAGACATGCCGGAGATTCGACCGAATAGCGCCGAGTGGCTCGGGCTGGTGCGCGAGGAGATCATTGATCCTGCACGGCCGATCGTTGATCCGCACCATCATCTGTGGATCAGGCCGAACTGGATGTACGTGCTCGAAGATTTTCGGGCCGACACCGGCTCGGGCCATAACATAACCAAGACGGTGTTCATCGAATGCCGCGAGCAGTACCGCCAGGACGGCCCGGAGCACTTGAAGCCGATTGGTGAAACCGAGTTCGTCGCCAAGGTCGCCGCCGTGGCTCGCAATCCGCCTGGCCCGCCGATTGCCGGCATCGTAGCGCACGCTGATTTGCGCAGTCCACTGCTCGACGAGGTGCTTGATGCGCAAGAAGCAGCCGCCGGTGGTTTGCTGCGCGGCATTCGCCACGCCGGGGCGCGCGACCCGCACCCTGAGCAACTGTCGATCCTGGGGCGGGGCCTCGAAGGGCAGTATGCTTCGGCGGAGTTTCGTCGTGGGCTCGCGCGGTTGGGTGAGCGCGGCCTCACCTACGACACCTGGCATTACCACCATCAGAACGCGGCGTTCCGGGACATGGCCGCGGCCGTGCCAGAGACGACGCTGATTCTCGACCACTTTGGCACGCCGCTCGGCGTGGGCCGGTTTGCAGGGCAGCGCGAAGAGATCTTCGCGCGTTGGAAAGACGATATCGCGGCGATCGCCGAATGCCCGAACGTGCGGGCGAAGCTGGGCGGCATGGCGATGCCGGACAATGGTTTTGGCTGGGAGCGGCGCGATCGGCCACCCACGTCGGACGAATTCGTTGAGGCGCAATCACGGTACTACCACCACGCGATTGCCTGCTTTGGCGCGGATCGCTGCATGTTTGAAAGCAACTTCCCGGTTGATCGTCTGTCGATTTCGTACCACGTGTTGTGGAACGCCTTCAAAAAAATGGCGGCGCAGTACAGCCCAACGGAGCAGGAAGCCCTGTTTGTCGGCACGGCGACGAAAACGTACCGGCTTGACGACTAGCTGTTGTGCCACTGGCTCTACCGTTGCTTATGCAGGGAATAAGTGGGCACTGGAATTAGCCCACCGTGGAGAGCTACCATATACGCCAGCGGTTCGTTCGTCTTAGGTTCTTCCGAGAGGCGTGGCGTGCGACGTTGGACTTTATACATCAGCGGCTGGGCGATTGTCTTTTGCTGTATCGCTGCGCTTTCCACGGCGCGCGCAGCGGAGCCAACCGCCGCCGAGTCCGAGTTCTTCGAAAAAGAAGTCCGGCCGTTGCTGGTGACGAAGTGCGGCGCTTGTCATGGCGACGTCGCGCGAGCGAAGGGGAAGCTCCGGCTCACTTCGCGCGACGATATCCTGCGCGGTGGCGAAAGTGGCGCCGCCATCGTGCCGGGCAAGCCGGACGAAAGCTTGCTGCTGAAGGCGGTGCGGTACGACGGCGATCTGCGGATGCCGCCCGCCGGCAAGCTCACGGATCGCCAGATCGAAGATCTGACGCGCTGGGTGAAGTCTGGCGCCCACTGGCCTGGCGAGCAACGGCCTGGCGCAACACCAGCAGTTGTAGCCACTGCCCCGGCGGCGTTCGCACTTACCGACGACGATCGGCGGTTCTGGTCGTTTCAGCCGGTGAAGTCCACGCCGCCGCCCACCGTGCGCGATGTGAGCTGGCCGCGCAACGCGGTCGACCAATTCATTTTGTCTGCGCTCGAAGCAAAAAGCCTCGCGCCGGCCTCGGCGGCTGACAAGCGGACGCTATTGCGGCGGGCGACGTACGACCTGATTGGCGTGCCGCCAACGCCAGCCGAGGTCGAGGCGTTTCTGGCCGATGAATCGCCCGATGCGTTTTCGCGCGTCGTCGATCGCCTGCTCGCTTCGCCGCTGTACGGCGAGCGCTGGGGACGACATTGGCTGGATGTGGTCCGTTACGCGGACGCGCGCGACTTGATTCAACTGCCGCCAGAGAGCGATTTTCGCGAGGCGTGGCGCTACCGTGATTGGGTTGTCGATTCGTTCAATCGAGACACCTCGTACGCAGACTTCGTTCGTTACCAGATCGCGGGCGATTTGCTACCGCCGCCGGGCGCCGAGGATAGCAATCCAGCAGCCGCGAATAAGGATCGCGTCAACAAAGAGGGCCTGATTGCGACGGGCTTGCTGGCGATTGCGGACTTTGTGCCGGGAGACGTCGATAAGGATCAGATGATCGCCGATTATGTCAACGATCAGGTTGACGTCACCAGTCGCGCGTTCCTGGGGCTTTCGGTTGCCTGCGCTCGCTGTCATGATCACAAGTTCGATCCGATCTCGACCGAAGATTACTACTCGCTGGCAGGCATCTTCTTCAGCACGCGAATCATTCCCGGACCCGTGGCCGGCAACACGCCGCTGGTGCGAGTCCCGCTCTTATCAGCGAGCGAAACGGCGACGCTGCAGGCCCAGAACGCGACAGACGCGCGCCGCCGAGCCGAACTGGAACAATTGGCGCCAGACGCCGCGGACCGCGAGTATCGCGCACATCTGGCGACTCTCCTGACGGATCAATCAGCGCGCTATCTCGTCGCGGCGAGCGCATGCCGCCACGCGTCCGGCGAGGAAAGAAAGCCAGGTGTTGCCGAAGTCGCCAGGCGAGATGGTCTGAATGAGCGCGACTTAAACGCGTGGATCGCGCTGCTCGATCAAGTCGAAAAGACGCCGCCAGCGATGAACAACGTGAACGGCCTGCACGTCCTCCAAGAGATTGCCGAGGGCAAGCTCACTGGCGAAACGCTGGCGGCGTCGGCCGCGACGATTCAGGGGTCCTTCGTCGCCGAGTCGAAACGCCGACAGGCCGAAGCCGCGCAGTCGCCGGAGAAAGAGTCGCTGGCCAGCGCGGCGCTGTTACATTTTCGAGCGGACGATCCGCGGATCGAGACCGACGCCTCGGGCCGCGTCACGCAGTGGCCAAACTTTACCGGCCTGACGGGCGACGCTGCGCCGCCGGCGTCGCAAGCGGCGCCGACGAAGGCGACTGCGATGATCGATGGTCACGCCAAACCGGTCGTGCGGTTCGATGGCGAAGCGGTCATGGAAGCTGGCCGCACGGTTCCGCCGGCCGGAACGATGTTCATCGTCTTTCACACGGCGGAGAACGCGCGGCATGGCGAAAGAATCGTCGGCTGGGAAGACGCCGACGCCGGCCAGCATGGGCTGGGCTTGATGACAGCGACCGACGGCGCGCTGCACGCCATTCTGCGGAACAAAGGACAATCGGGCGACATTGTCGACGCCAAGCGGTCCACCGGTTTCGAGACGGTCTGTCTGACCTGGGGACCGAGCGGCACGACGATGCGGCGCAACGGTGTCGAAACCGCGGCGCCGATGAAGATCGACTGCGTTTCGTCCGATCCCAAGATCACGGCGCTGAAGATCGGCGGGCCCGGTTCTGGCGCCAGCCCTCGCTTTCATGGCGATGTGGCTGAGATCCGCGTCTATCGTGGCGCGCTCAACGAAGATCAGCGCAAATTGGTCGATGCCGAACTGCACAAGGCCTGGTTCCAACTAGATGATCCGCAGCCAGCGCCACGCGATCCGCTCGCCGCGTTGTATGCAGAGTTGCTCTCATCGCGAGGGCCATTCTGGGCGACAGCGGCAGACCGCCTCGAGCGATTAGCGCCGGAGAGCCGGAAACGGATCGAAGCGCTCAACACGGAACTGGCCGCGCTCAAGGAAAAGCGACCGCAGGAAGTTCCGCAAGCCGTTGCGTGTCAGGATGGCGGGCCGAAGGGAACTCGGCACGAAGGTTTTCAGGACGCGCACGTATTCATTCGTGGCGATCACAAGAAGCTCGGCAAGGTCGTCCCGCGCGGTTTTCCCAAAGTGTTGACTGGCGAGCAATACGTTCCGATCGCCGCCGGGAGTGGTCGGCTGCAACTGGCCAACTGGTTGGCCTCGGCCGAGAATCCGTTGACGGCGCGCGTGATGGTGAACCGGATCTGGCAGCACCATTTTGGGCAGGGGCTGGTCGCCACGCCGAACGATTTCGGCCGCCGCGGCGAACGACCGACGCACGCCGAATTGCTCGACCACCTGGCCAGCCGGTTCGTCGAGTCCGGCTGGTCGGTCAAGACGATGCACCGGCTGATTATGCTCTCGGCCGCTTATCAGCAGAGCACGCGCGCGAGCGCCGCTACTTTGGCCGGTGATCCGGAAAACAAGCTGCTCGGGCGAATGAATCGCCGGCGACTCGACGCCGAAGCAGTTCGCGACACGTTGTTGTTCGTCTCCGGTCGTTTGACCTCAGAGCAGGGCGGGGCGCCATTTACGGATCTCGACACGCCGCGGCGCACGCTCTACCTAATGGCTGCGCGAACGGGCGCCAACACGTCGGAGTTTGGCCGACTGTTCGATCGCGCTGACCCCAGCATGATCGTCGCTGAGCGCGGCCAGTCGGTCGTGGCTCCGCAGGCGTTGTTTTTCTTGAACGATCCGTTCGTCAGTGGAATCGCCAAGACCTTGGCCGCGCGAGTTATGCGCGAGGCGCCGGCAAACTCCGCGGATCGTATTCAGTATCTGTACTCGCGAATGCTCTGTCGCCAGCCGAGCAAGGCCGAGCTTGAAGTCGGCGCCGAGCTGCTGGGAGCCGGAACGATGGACGGCGCCCCCGATCCGCTGGAGCGGTACTGCCTGTTGCTCCTCTCGACGAACGAGCTGTTGTATGTGGAATGACCTCGCTGGAAACGACGCGATGCAGAAGCAAACAGTTCAAGCTGAGTTGAACCGCCGCCAGATGTTGCAGCGCGCCGGCGCCGGATTTGGTTCGTTGGCGCTCTCGGCACTGTTGGCCGAGGAATCGTTGGCCGAGGAATCGCGGGCCGCGCCGGTTGCGGCCGCCGCGCTCGAAACCCGCGTCCCTCATTTTCGGCCGCGCGCGAAGCGGGTGATTTTTCTGTTCATGCCAGGGGGACCGTCGCAGGTCGACACGTTCGACCCCAAGCCGCGGCTGTCGCAGGACAACGGCAAGCCCTCGCCGAAACTCTACCTGGGCAAAACGCGCAATCTGCTGGCTTCGCCGTGGAAATTTCAGAAATATGGCCAGTCGGGCCTGGAAGTGAGCGAACTGTTCCCGCACGTGGCGACTTGCGTCGATCAACTGTGCATTCTGCGCGGCATGGTCGCCGATGACGTGAATCATCCCGGCGGCTGCCTGCAAATGAATACGGGCGAGCGCGTCGCCACCCGGCCGAGCCTGGGCTCTTGGATCACCTACGGCCTGGGCACAGAGAATCAGAACCTGCCTGGTTTCATCGCGATTGGTCCTGGTCCGTTGATCGAAGGCGCCCGGCAATACGGCTCGGCGTTTTTGCCCGCCGCGCATCAAGGAACGTTCGTCTCGGACGTGAAGAACCCAATTCGCAATTTGAAGAACGAGTTCGTCAGCCCGGCGAGGCAGCGGCAAGAGCTCGACGCGTTGCGGCGGCTGAACGAACTGTACGGCGCAGAACGCGCCGACGATAGCCGGCTGACGGCGCGGATCGAATCGTTCGAGCTGGCGTATCGCATGCAGGCCCAGGCGCCCGAGGCGTTTGATCTCTCGCGCGAGACCGAACAAACCACGCGCCGTTATGGGCTCGACCGCAAGGAAACCGAAACATTCGGCCGGCAATGTTTGCTGGCGCGCCGGCTCGTCGAGCGCGGCGTGCGGTTTGTGCAGCTCTATCACACCACCGGCGGCTTTCAGCCCTGGGATCAGCACAGCGACCTGAAAGGGGGCCACGAGAAAAACGCGCTGGCGACCGATCGACCGATCGCCGGACTGCTCGAAGACCTGAAGCTGCGCGGGCTGTTGGATGAGACGCTAGTCATCTGGGGAGGAGAATTCGGCCGCACGCCAGCCGCGGAAGGGACGAACGGTCGCGATCATCACCCGTTCGGTTTCACGATGTGGCTGGCCGGCGGCGGCGTCCGCGGCGGCATGACCTATGGCGAAACCGACGAGTTCGGTTGGGACGCCATTCAGGATCGCGTCCACGTGCATGACCTGCACGCGACAATCCTGCACCTGTTAGGCCTCGATCATGAGCGATTAACTTATCGCCACGCCGGCCGAGACTTCCGGCTTACGGACGTCAGTGGGAATGTCGTGACGCCGATTCTGGTGTAGCGCTCTGCCAACGCTGGAAAAAAGTTCGAACCCTCACGGACTTTGCATCGTAAAGCAACCACAGCAGCCGTCCCATCGTGGTTCAAGACGAGCCGACGGACGTTATCTAGCGGTCTGCGCGAGCGCAACTTTTGCTGAGGGAGCACGGCATGAGTGAATGGTCGGTTCTTGGCAAGTCTGCCGCGTTGTTCTGTTCACTGACATTGGTCTGCGCTTACGTGTATCAGAGCGCCGGCGACCAACTGTCCTTCTCGGTTCGCAAATCCAATGTCGGCCCCCCAAGTAAGCGCGAGCCACGGCGATCTTCGGATTCGATCTGGTCGCCGGATTGGCAGCTGAACGAGGGAACGAGATCATTTTCCTTTGGCGCCGATTGGGTGCAAAGTACTCGGCGTCGCAATATGTCAGGCCCTAAATCCGCTCCGATTTTCGATGTGAATGAGCGATTGGATCTCGATGACGAGGACGTGACGGTCTTCAACGCCGATGGCACTACAAGCAGGATTCGTCTCAACGGCTCGTCGCGCATTGGCGCTCCAGACGTGGCTCCGCAGCTTGGTCCTCCTGGCACGTCGGACCCTGCCCACCTTTCACAGCCAGGATCGGCAACGCCATGAATGTTTCTGGACTATTACTTTCCTGCGGAATGAGCTTTGTCTTCCTCTGCGTTGTATTTCGGCCACTGGAGCTGGCGTTTCCGGCGCGGCGAGGCCAACCGTTTTTCCGTCCTGCCTGGTTGACTGATCTAGGCTTCTTCGTCGGGCAGTATCTGATCTGGAATGGAGTGGTTTTTGCGCTGCTGGCCGCGCTCGGGATGTGGCTCGACAACTCTGTCTCGCGCGGATTACGCGAGACGGTCGCGTCGCAGAGTTGGTGGGCCCAAGCGATTGGAGTAGTACTGCTTAGCGACCTGTGCATCTATTGGGGACATCGGTTGCAGCATCGGTATGGATTTCTGTGGCGATTTCACGCCGTTCATCACAGTGCCGAGCATCTCGACTGGCTGGCGGCTCACCGCGAGCATCCGGTCGATACGATCTACTCCCTAACGCTAATCAACCTGCCGGCTTTTCTGCTGGGCTTTCCGTTGGAAACGCTCGCCGGCCTAATTGCATTTCGCGGTGTGTGGGCGATTTACATTCACTCGAATGTCCGTTTGCCAATTGGTCCTTTTCGAATGCTGGTTGGCGCGCCGGAATTGCATCATTGGCATCACGACCGCGACCGAGATTTTGGCAACTACGCCAATATCTCGCCTCTGATGGATATCTTGTTCGGCACCTATCACTGTCCGGATCATGAGCCAGAGAGCTTAGGCCTTACGGATCCGATGCCATGTGGATACCTGGGCCAACTTATGCATCCATTTCGCTAAAAGAAAACGCCTGAGCTCAGCCGCGCCCCGTCGACGCTGGAGACTTTACCGCGGCCTGAACTCGGTCTTTGCTCGACGCCTGCTGAATCGCTTCCCTGACGCCGTTGACGGCGGGGGCGCCAGTGCGTCGGTCGTAGTTGCGTCTTAGACCGGCTCCTGCGAGAATAACGCCCGGCATTTTCTTTTGACGCCGGCGTCATCCAAAATCTTGAACGCACAGGGGCCAGCATGAGTACCGAACGTTTTTCCGATCGCCCGTTGCAGGGCCAGCCGGCTACCTCGGCTCATAAGATGATCGGCACGCTCAACCTGATCTTTTCCAGCGTGCTTTTGCTGTGCGGGTTGTGCATGGGCGGCAGCACGTTAATGCAATTGGCCGTCGCTCCGATGACCCAAGAGGCCATGCAACAACAGCTCGAAGCGCAAGCCAAGCTTGAGCATCAGAACAAGATCGACACGATCAAGGCGCAAGAAGACGTAGCTGTCTCGGACGAGGAAAAAGAAAAACTCGCCGCCGCTCGCCAGGCGCTGGAGACACAGGATCCTGCTGAGGCTCCGCTGGCTGAGATGATGGATGACATGAATTCTATGTATCGGAATCCGACGTTGATCGGATATACCATTACCGATTTCGCAACCGGTTTGCTGCTCAACCTGCTGATGTTTGCCTCGGGGATTGGACTGTTGGCCGCCAAATCCTGGGGGCGCAAATTGGGAGTCGGCGTGGCCATACTGAAGATTGTGCGTCTGCTGCTTGTATATGGCTTCGCCATCTTCTTTGTTGTGCCTGTAGTATCCGACAAGATGGGAGACATGGTCGGCAAGGCGGCAGAACAAGCTCAAAAGCAGCAGCCACAAGGCCCCAATCAGCCGCCGCTTCCGCAGATGGATAAGACGATCAAGACGGTCTACAACGTGATGGGCACGACATCGGCAGTGCTCATGATCGTCTTCGGCGTGATCTATCCGATCATCATGTGGCGTGTCTTAACCAGCCCCAAAGTCAAGCTGGCCTGTGGTGAAGTGGTGGACACGTATCCGCCGGCATTGCCGTGAGCCTGCTCGACGACCTGTGCGGGCCGGTGGCGACGATCGAATGTCAGCGGGCGATACGGCCCAAATGGCTGCGCTGGTTGCGAATGGTGGCCGCTATTCCTGCCGCCGGGATCGCCGTCGTAGTCGTTTGGATCTGGATGCTGTGGGCGGGGATTGAACCCAATTTCCGGCCCGGCAATCTGCTCGGCGGCGGTTTGTTCGCGGTCGAGATCACGCAGACCGTGTTGGCGCTACTATTGAGTCCCGCGATCATCGCCGGCGTAATTGCCAGCGAGAAGGATCGCGGCACGCTCACGCTGTTGCTAGCCAGCCGGCTCTCGTCGCGTGATATCATTCTCGGGCGGCTGGCCGGGTGTTTCTCGCAAGTCTTCTTGATCGCCGCGGCCGCGCTCCCCATGATCGTGCTGCTGGCGGCCTTTCGCCGCGTTCGACTGTACGAACTCTTATTGTTAATCGGCCTGCCGGCTGCGGTTGCGCTGGGCGCGGGTGGAATGGCGGTCGCCGCGTCGACCCTCGCGAAGCGTGGGCGTGACGCGCTGCTGGCCACGTACCTGATCGAGGTGTTGTTGATCCTGGCGTCGTTCTTTGGGATGCGACGACCGGAGTTTGCCTGGCTCCAATTCTTCAACCCGTTCACTGCCATGTACCGCCTGGTGTTCGCCGGCGACGTGGGCTCGGCCACTTTTACGACGGCGCTTTGGCTGCTGCTCGCCGCGGCCGGAACTTTACTCGCCATCCTGCAATTGCGGCCAGCGTATCGCCGGCAAACTGGTGGCCAAACGCGCAAGCGCCTTCTCGGTCGTCGCTGGGCTCCGGCCGTTTCCGATCGGCCGATGCTATGGAAAGAGCTGTACATTGAGAGCAAAGGCTCGCTGGGCATGATGAGCCGCTGGTTGACTCGGTTGTTCGTGACCTTGCTCGCGGCTGGCGGGACGGTGGTTCTCGGCTTTGTCGCTTGGAACTTTTTTCACGGAACAGGCGGATTGCCGCCGGCTGTCGAAACTATCGCCATGATCCTGGCTGCCACCGCGACGTACGTTGTCTGGCTAATCGAATGGGCGACTGGTCTACGCGCCGCCGGCGTCATCACGGGCGAACGGCAGCGATCAACCTGGGACGCGATTCTGACCAGCCCACTCGAAGGACGCGAGATCATCACCGCCAAAGTCTGCGGCAGCCTCTACTCTTTGCGATATCTGGCGCTGGCGACTTGCTTTGCCTGGAGCGCGGCGGTTTTGGCCGGGCATATGTCAATCTCCGCATGCGCCACTTCGTTGGCCCTGCTCGTGGCCGGCAGCGCTTTTATGGCCGCGATCGGAGTGGCTGTTTCGATGGCTGGCTCCAGTCCGAATCGGGGCATGGCCATCACGATTGGCATGTGGATGGTGGGCGCCCTTGGCACTTCGGTCATCGCGGGATTTCTGTCAGGCGTTGCCATGTTGCTGGTCATGTTCGTCGCCGCGCCCTTGGCGGAGAGCGCGAATTTCCGACCGTCGGTCGCTTTTGACGTCGCAGGCTTGATCTGGGGTGTGTTTTACGTCTTGCTGCGCGTGGGGCTCTATCTGGGCGCGGCGCTGTTGGCGATTAGCTGGGTGCTGGCGCGCTTTGACGCCTTGGCCGGACGCATGGGCACGATCCCACTTGGCGAGTTGGCCAAGCGATCGTTCGACTCGTTGACCGGAATCCCGATCGAAGATGAACCAAAGCCGGCGGCGCCGTGAGGGCTTACCTTCCAGAGACCTCGGTGTGCCACTGGCTCTGCCAGTGCTGTGCGAGCTGTCGTGAAATCACTGCGCGACGCCCGCGTACTTGCGGACCTTCGCGCGGAGCTCTTCGACCGTGGCCGCGTGTTTTTCGTCCGCAATTAAATTCTTCGTCTCTTCCGGATCGGCCTGCATGTCAAAGAGTTGCTCGCCCCCTTTGCCGAGATTCCAGGCCGTGTAACGCCACTTGGGCGTCCGAATGCTGTACGCCGGATTCTCTCCGCGCAGCAATTGCGTATAAGCCGTCTCTTTCACGCTCTTTGACGGATCTTCTAGCACCGGTTTCTGGCTGGTCCCGTCCAAATATTCTGGCGCTTTCAGCTCGCACAGGTCGGCCAGCGTGGGGTAGAGGTCAACCAATTCGGCGATGGCCCCGGTCGATTTGCCGTTGCCATTGGCTCCCGGGGCGGCAATCACGAGCGGCACGTGGGCTGAATTTTCGAAGAGCGTCATTTTCTGCCACAGGCCGTGCGTGTACATGTGGTAGCCGTGATCGCTGGTCATGACGACGATCGTGTTGTCCGCCAGGCCCAGCTTTTCGAGCGCGTCGAGCACGCGGCCCACTTGCGCGTCCATGAATGAAATCGAAGCCCAATAGCCTTGCAGCGCCTCGCGGCGCTTCGCGTCGTCCATGGCGTCTTCTTCTTCGCGCTTGGTCGCGTACGCGCCGGGCGGCTTGCGCGCTTGATCGGCGGCCGAAAGTTTCGGCAGCTCAATCGAATCTTTCGGATAGAGATCAAAATATTTCTTCGGCGCCACGTACGGCGTGTGAGGGCGAAAGAAGCCAACCGCCAGAAAGAATGGTTTGTCGGGCTTCTGCTTATGTTCTTCCAATAGGCTGATCGCCGCCGTGGCGCTCAGGCCATCGGTATGCTCAAGCTCGGTCCCCTCGGTCGCGCGCCAACTGAGCGTGGCGCCAAAGCTGTGGGGCTTGAGCGTGAAGATCTGGTTCTCTTCGGCCTTGTCGCGTCCGGCCGGATTGACGAAGTAGTCCCAGCTCTCGCGATCGTCGAGTCCGCTCGTGCCGATCTCGCCAGGCACGCCGTAGTGGTACAACTTGCCGACGCGCGTCGACTGGTAACCCTGCTGGCGAAATAGTTGCGGCAGCGTGATGGTGTCTGGGATGAACTCGCGAAAATTCGGAGACGGTTTGTAATCGACAGCAAACCGGGCCCCGCGGGGGTTCGTCAGCACCTTGGTGGCGTTCGGGCGACGGCCAGTCAGAAACGAGCTGCGGCTAGGGCTGCAAAGCGGAAACTGGCAATAGGCGTGCTCAAAGCGGACGCCGCGCGCCGCCAGCCGGTCGATGTTGGGCGATTGCACCTGCCGATGCCCATAACAGTGCAGGTCGCAATTCAAATCATCGGCGATCAAAAATAACACGTTTGGCTTCGGGGCCTGTGCGTCTGCGGCGCTGGCGGAAATCCAGCCGATGGCCACGAACAAACATAGACCGAGCCAGCGGCGTGCGGCGCGCGAAAGTGGCTGGTGGTTTTTAGTTCTGCGCGGCATTGAAACCTCGGGAAAGTTACACTGCTCGAACTGATTCAGGTGGTAGCTAGCAGCGGTCGTTATTGTGCGACTTGCTGTGCTCGACATCGTAACCAGCAGGCCACAGGGAAAACAGTCTCGAATGATGCGCTGGCAAGTCATGATAGTTGGCCAAATGGCAGGCCACGAAACTTAGCGCGCCAGGCGGTGTTGAATGACCGGGACCTGCATGAAGGGCGTAAGGAAAATCCGGCCAAAGTTGGCGGACGCCGTGCGGGTCGCACAGCACAAATGTACAAACAACGAAGGAATTCCGCATGAAATCGATGATTTGCAGCATGTTGACACTTATGATTCTGACTGTGGGTGGCACGCACGTTTTCGCCGCGCCAGAAAAGGCGCCCAAGAAGACGGCCGAAGAGCGCTTTGCGAAGCTGGACGCCAACGGCGACAAGAAACTTTCCGAGGACGAATTCGTCGGCAAGAAAACGGGCGAAGCCAAGGACAAGGCCGGCAAGCGCTTCGGCAAGCTCGACAAAGACGGTGACAAGTCGCTGTCGTTCGAAGAGTTCAACGTCACTCCGAAGAAGTAAACTTGACCGCGCAGGTCATCAATCGCATTCCAGCGGACGCCGGCTATCTCGCGCCGGCGTCCGCTTTTTGCTGCGCCTTTTCTCTGCTGCGCCGCGGTCTACAATGGGTCGACCTCGGTTGCGCCGCTCGCGCTCACTTCGTTTCTTTGCTTCTCCATCACGACAAAACAATTATGCAATCGCCCATTCGCTTCGTCCGCCACCTGTGCGCTGCGCTCGTGCTCATCATCAGCGCCGCGATGGTTTTGAACGCGCGCGCCGCCGAGCCACCGAAGCCCGGCTCTCCGCGCCCCAACGTCCTGTTCATCGCGCTCGATGATCTGAATCATTGGGTGGGCCACTTGGATCGCAACAAGCAGACCAAGACGCCGAACATCGACCGTATGGCCAAGCTCGGCACGACCTTCACGCACGCCTACTGCGCGGCGCCGGTGTGCAATCCGTCGCGCGCCGCGCTGATGAGCGGCTTGCGTCCTGGCGCAACCGGCGTATACGACAACCACCACGATTGGCGCGACGCGATCCCAGCCGCGCAAACGCTGAACACCACGTTTCGTAACGCTGGCTATCGCGTGACTGGCGCCGGCAAGATTTATCATGGCGCTTACGAACGCGAAGAAGAGTGGGATGACTATTTGCATTCGAAGGGCGATCCCGCTTCGAAGACGCCGGTCAGCGACACGCCGCTGCGCCCGTTCGGTCCGGTCGACAAGCCAGACTCGGAGTGGTCGGATTACAAGACCGTCGATTACGGGATTGCCGAGTTGGGCAAGACGCACGAGCAACCGTGCTTCGTCGCAGTCGGTTTGCACAAACCGCACATGGCGTGGAACGTGCCGCGCAAATATTACGACATGCATCCGCTCGATAAGATCGAGCTGCCTCCGTTTCAAGAGAACGATCTCGACGACCTACCCAAGGGAGGCCGAGCGATGGCCAAGCCGAACGAGCACGACAAGATCGTCAAGGCCGGTCGCTGGAAGGAAGCGATCCAAGGCTACCTGGCTGCCGTGTCGTTTGCCGACGCGCAGGTTGGCCGCTTGTTGGACGCATTGGAGAAATCGCCAGAGCGGGATCACACGATTGTTGTACTGTGGGGCGACCACGGCTGGCATCTCGGCGAAAAGCACCATTGGCGCAAGTTCGCGCTGTGGGAAGAGACGACTCGCGCGCCGCTGATCTGGATCGTTCCTGGCGTGACGACCGCCGGAACACGCTGCGAGCGGACCGTCGACTTCATGAGCATCTATCCCACGCTGTGCGACCTGTGTGGAATCGAGGCGCCAAAGCATTTGCAGGGGGTCAGCATTCGTCCCTTGCTCGCCGATTCGCAGGCAGCCTGGGACCGGCCCGGCATTACCACCTTTGGTTTTAAGAACCACGCCGTGCGAACCGCTGGCTGGAGGTACATCCGCTACGCCGACGGCGGAGAAGAACTGTACGACGAAGCCAAGGATCCCTACGAGTGGAAGAATCTCGCCAACGATCCCAACTTTGCGCAGCAAAAAGCCGAGCTGGCGGCGCTACTGCCCGTGGACAACAAACCCGACACCGAACGCGAACGACAAAAGCAATCCAAGCGGGCCCAGCGAGCAGCAGCGAAAGACGACGATTGAGTGAGCGTGGCTCATGAATTCGTCGCGTATGAACGCTGTGCATGCGAGGCGTTCGATTTAGCGGGAGGGCGAAGCTCCTGCTGAGCCGCGCGCTGCGTTGGGTTTCGTGTCAGGAAGACACTGCGCTAATGGCGACGCAATTTCGTGAACGCAGCTGCGATGCCTGGTCGAGCGCGCTGTATGGCTCGGCAGTCCCGGCGCGCCGGGATCGCACTCCCATCGATAGCGCGCTTGGCCAATCCGCAGACCACGGCCCCGTTGGCTTTTCTCCGCGTCTCTGCGCCTCGGCGGTTTAAACCTCTTCGTTCCCTCACCAGGAAAAGGAGATGAACCGCCGAGGCGCGGAGACGCCGAGAAGAACCGAAGTACGCGGAGGACTGTGATCGGCGGTTCTAAACATCTGCGGTCATCTGTGAAATATGCGGATGAATGCATTCGTCCGCTTCATGTGAGTCGATGAGCCGTGCTCTCGGCTTCTCGGAGTCCTCTGTGTTCTCTGTGGCAGAACCACTTCGTCAAATTATCGCCGTTAGCGAACTTGTCCCTTCGCGCGGACTTCGTCGAGCAGCGTTTGCAATTCGGCGACTTTGTTCGGCTGTTGCGCGTAAAGGTTCTTCTTTTGCGGCAGGTCATCGCTGAGGTCGTACAGCTCGCCGGGCTGATCATTCTTTGCGTAGCCGTTCTCGCGGTCGAACCATTCGGGTACCTGGCTCACGCCGCCCGCTTTTGCGGCGACCAGTAGCCACTGGTCATGCCGGATGGCGTAGCCGCTTTTCGTCGTGTTGTGAACGATCGTATGCCGTGGACTCGCGGCGCCCTCGGTCCAGACCGGCAGCTGGTTGTAACTATCGTGGGCAGCATCGCGCGACAATTCGGCGCCAACCGCCGCGGCCAGTGTTGCCAAGAGGTCGACCTGGCTCACTAGCGCCTCGCTCACGGCGCCAGCCTTCACATGGCCGGGCCAGCGAACGACAAACGGCACGCGGTGGCCACCTTCCCAAAGGTCGCGCTTCAGCCCGCGCAGTGGTCCGGCGCTACGATGCTGGAACTTGCGAATTCGCTCGTACGCGTAGTGCTCGGGCCCATTGTCCGCCGAGAAAATAACAAGCGTGTTGTCGGCGAAGCCATTGTCAGCCAGCGCCCGCAGGATTCGCCCGACGTTGTCGTCGGTCTGGACCACGAAGTCGCCATAGCCGCCGGCCTTGGATTTGCCCTGGAACTTCTCGATCGGCACGATGGGCGCGTGAGGCGAATTGAATGGCACGTACAGAAAGAACGGGCCCTCGCGGCCGCGCTGCTCGCCGATCCAGTCGACGGTTCGCTCTGTCAGTCGCGGGATGACAGCATAAAAATCCCAGTCCTTGCACATCGGGCCGGGCCGCGCTTCCCAGTTTCCTTCGGCCGTCTTGGGCGTGATCGTCAGCGGTTCCGTGGGCGGCGTGATCACTCGGTCGTTCTCGAACCACGCGTACGGCGGAAAGTTCGGCACGTCGTCGCCAAAGTAATAATCGAAGCCGTGCGCGAGCGGCCCGCCGGAAATCGGCTTCGACCAATCGAACGCATCGGGCGCGAAGCCGACGCCTTTCTTCGCCACGGCGCCAGGCCGCTTGATGTCGTCCCAGTTCCAACCCAGGTGCCACTTACCGATGCAAGCCGTGCGATAGCCGTGCGTCTTGAGCATCTCGGGCAGCGTGAACTCCGCCGCGTCCAGCACCGGCGGATCGAACGAGTTCACAATGTCGTGAAACTTCCGCCAATGGAACCGCCCAGTCAACATCGCGTACCGGCTAGTCGTGCAAATGCCCGACGAGCTATGCGCGTCGGTAAATCGCGTCCCTTCACGCGCCAGCCGATCGAGATTCGGCGTGGGGATTTTGGAGTTGGGATTCTGCGCGCCGAGATCGCCGTAGCCCATGTCATCGGCGTAGAGGATGACGATGTTGGGGCGGGGCGGAGCGTCTGCGGCTTTAAGGGGTGCATCGGCCATCGAGGCGAGGATCGCCAGCAAGGTAATGGCCAGATAAATCAGTTGCATTTCCTGAACCTCTCGCGGCAACGGACGTCTCATTTCGACTCCTTCGAGCCACAAAACGGTCAGTTCGTAATTGACGATTACCGACCGATTATGGGCTGTCGGTCGAGGCCGTGCAAACACGGTGTTCGACAGCAGTTGTGAGACCCTCATTCATTTGTTTCATGATTTCCAAATGGTAGAATCGCTAGCATCCAATGCGCCGATTGTCGATCGGACGCAGGTTCTCATCGTTTGATTTTTCAAGTGCGCGGGAGGGGCAACATGGCCGACAATAAGACAGGGTTCAACAGGCTTGGTTTCGCCAAGACGTTTGTGCTGCCAGGCTTGTATGTGTTTCTGATCCCCGTTGTGGGGTTATTGTTCTTTTTGCATGCTCAAAGCCGCCTTGACGTCCAATCGCAAGAGGCGGTCACTAAGCAGATTCACGATGATCCAAATTTGAACGTTGAACAAAAGACCAAGGCGACAGCATTCTTTCGCGAGCATCCATTTTCGGAACTGGTTCGCGAGGAAGGTTTCGCGGAAGGGCTGGATGGAACCCTGCGGTTTAGTTTCGCCGCGTTTCGTTGGATGATCCGCTTGTCAGCCTGGTCGCTAGTGGCCGGCCTGCTTGTTTTCCTCTTGGCAGGATTGTGCGTGCTGCTCTCCATGCGGTCGCACCGCGCACAGTATTTCAGTTTGTTGGCCGGCTGGCACGTGCTGCGGGCGTACTGCGCCGCGCAGGTCGTGGTGCAGGGAATACTACTTTTCGCACTGTCCTATTGGGTTACGGCACTCTGGCTCGAGAGGATTTCACTCAAGTTGATCGCTGTTACGGGCATCATGGCGGTGGCGGCCGTCGGCGCGTTGATTGCAGCGATCTTCAAACGGACGACGATCGATCACACCGCGCAAGGCAAAGTGATTGAGAAAGGAACCGACGCCCCGTTGTGGCGTGAGTTGGAAAAGATCTGCTCGCGCGTCGGCACGGCCCCACCGGATCAGGTAATCGTGGGGATTGACGACAACTTCTACGTGACTGAAATGCCCACTAGAGTCGGCGATAAGACCTATCATGGTCGCACACTTTACGTCAGCTTGTCGCTGGTCAAGCAGATGGATGGCGCCGAGGTCGACGCCGTGTTGGCCCACGAGATGGCGCATTTCAGTGGGCAGGACACAGTCTATTCGAAGAAGATTTCACCGCTTTTGGTGCGCTACAGTCATTATTTAGAAGCGCTATCCGGAGGGCTCGCGCGGCCGGTTTACCACTTTATGCACTGCTTTCGCGCGCTCTACGAGCTGTCGCTGTCGAAGTTCGGTCGACAACGTGAATTTCGAGCGGACCGGATCGCGATGGATGTCGCCTCGCCAAGCGCGATGGCCGGAGGGCTGCTCCGCGTTGTTGCCTATTCGCATTTTCGAAACCGCGTACAATCGGACTTGTTCGAGAAAGAACAGGCGCTGGAGAACGCGAATATCTGCGAGCGGATCGAGGCCGGTTTTCCAGCATTCGCCGCGAACTTCGCCTCGACGGAAGATGTTGCGAATCTGGAGTCGACGCACCCATTCGACCGGCATCCCTCAGTTGCTCTGCGACTCGAGGCGGCTGGCTTCACTTTTGATCGCGAGCGTCTCCAATCGCTGCTTGCCACGCCAGGCGATGGACGTTGGTTCTGGAAGATCACCGGCGCAGAACAGCTTGAGCGCGATGAATGGAACGACTTCGAGCAACAGTTTCGCGACTCCCACGAGCAATCGCTGCCGTACCGTTTTCTTCCGCAGACACCAGAAGAATTGGCGGTTGTGGTCAAGTCGTTTCCCGAAGTCCAAATCGATGGCAAAACGGGAGCGGTATTACTTAACTACGAGTCTATTCACGCGAGCGGCTGGAAGTTTCCAGTCTTATTCGCCGAAATCACAGAGTGCGCACTCGATAAGAACGACTTGTTGCAGTTCAAGTACGAACGAGATGGAAAGCATTCCGTCAGCATCAAGATGAAGGATTTTGCACAAAATCGGCAAGAGGCGCTCGACTCCATTGGGCGATACTACGCCCGCTACAAGGTCGCCGCAGAGTATCAACAGCACCGAGCCGCGACAGCACAAAAATTGGACGCAAGGGAAGGTGAGCCCGATTGAGAGGGTCGCTTAGTTAGCGCCCGGGCAACGATCAGGCCCATCAAATAATCTGCCGAATCGGCTCCACATGTTCCACCCCTACCAGCTTTTGATCCAACCCGCCGTAGAAGTAGCTGAGCGCGTTCGGGTCGAAGCCAAGTTGGTGCAGGATCGTGGCGTGCAGATTTTTGACGTGGAACGGATGCTCAACCGCCGCGGCGCCTAGTTCGTCGGTTGTGCCGACGCTTGTGCCACCTTTGATGCCGCCGCCGGCCATCCACATTGTGAAGCCAAACGCGTTGTGGTCTCGCCCGGTGCCCATGGCGTACTCGGCCGTCGGCTGGCGACCGAACTCGCCGCCCCAGACGACGAGCGTCTCGTCGAGCAGGCCGCGCTGCTTGAGATCCGTGAGCAGGGCCGCGATGGGCTTGTCGGTATTGCCTGCGTGGAAGTTGTGATTCTTGACCAGGTCACCGTGGGCGTCCCAGTTGGCGTCATTATGCGAGCCGCCCGAATAGAGCTGGATGAACCGCACGCCGCGCTCCACCAGCCGGCGCGCCAGCAGGCAGCGACGACCAAAATCGCGCGTGCGATCCTGATCGATGCCGTACATATCGAGCGTCTTTTGCGATTCCTGCGAGATGTCGATCGCTTCGGGCGCGTGCTGCTGCATCTTGTACGCCAGCTCGTAACTGGCGATCCGCGCCGCCAGATTGCTGTTGTCTGGGTGCAGGGCCGCGTGTTCGCTGTTCGCCGTGTGCAATGCGTCCAGGATCTCGCGCTCGATTGGTCGCGTCATTCCGTCCGGCAGGTCGAGGTCTAACACCGGCGCGCCTTTCGAGCGCAACAGGGTCGCCTGATACGTGGCTGGCATGTAACCGCTCGACCAGTTCTTGGCGCCGCTAATCGGTCCGCCGCTGGGATCGAGCATCACGACAAAGCCTGGCAGGTTTTCGTTCACGCTGCCGAGTCCGTAGTTGACCCACGAACCAAGGGCCGGGCTGCCGCTGAGAATTTTGCCGGAGTTCATCTGCAACATGGCTGAGCCGTGGATCGGCGAATCGGCCGTCATGCTCTTGATGAAGGCAATGTCATCGACGCAGCCGCTGAGGTGCGGAAACAGTTCCGAAACCCACTGGCCCGACTGACCGTATTGCTTGAAGCTCCACTTCGGCCCGACGACGCGACCTTCGTTTTTGCTACCGCCGCGGCCCTTGGTTTTGACCGGGATCGTCTTGCCGTCGAGCTTGTAGAGCTCTGGCTTGTAGTCGAACGTGTCGACGTGACTGGGACCGCCGTACATGAATAGAAAGATTACGCTCTTCGCCTTGGGGGCAAAGTGCGGCGCGCGTGGCGCCAGCGGATTGGCGAACGGGCTGACGCCATCGGCGGCGCGCGCTTGCGACGCGAGGAACCCATCTTGCGAGAGCAAGCCCGCCAGGGCGACCGACGTAAACGCGCCGCCGGCCTGCCAGAGAAACTCGCGCCGCGTGCGGCCACAGAACGAAGATTTGGGCGAGTTAGGGTTCGTCATCATCAATATCCTCTAGGGGCGGCGCCCCGTGCGTACCAAGAAGCGTGTTCGTCGCAAATCTCATACTAACCCGAAGCGCAAGCGAGGGTTCTTCGTCCCCACGAAAAGAACCCTCGCTGGCGCTTCGGGTTAGTGTGGCCGGGAACGCATGCGCAGCGGTGTCCTTAGTCCAGATAAATAAACTCGTTCAAATTCAACACCATCAAACAATAATCCTGCAGGGCCTTGTCCGCGGTCAGGCCATGTTTGGTCTGGAGCGTGTCGATCAGTTTCAAACCCTGCTCGACTTTGTGCGGATCGACCGGCCCGGCCAGGGCCAATCGCAGGGCGCGGCGAACCTGGCCTGGCAGATCGTCTGGCGCTTCGCGCTTCAGTCGCTCGGCCAGGGCCGCGGCGCGCTGGTGGGCAAAGTGGCCATTGAGCATCGCCAGGGCCTGCGTCGGCTGCGTCGTGGCGAAGCGGACGGCGCAACTGCTATCGGTATCGCTAACGTCGAATTCGGCCAGCAGCGGCACGACCAAGGATCGTTTGGAGAAAATGTAGATGCTCCGCCGCGCTTGTTCCTCGGGCGAAGATTTCCCCCAGCCATGCCCCGGCATAGATTGCGTCTGCAATACTTCGTCGGAGAGTTGCGGGTACATGCCGGGCCCGAACATCTTTGGATTCAACTGACCACTGACGGCCAGCATCGAGTCGCGAACTTCCTCGGCGCCCAGGCGGCGCATGTCGAACCTTGCGTAGTGATCATTCTCCGGATCTTCGGCCAGCGCCTTCGCGCTGGGCGTGCTCGACATGCGATAGGTGGCCGACGTGACCATCAACCGGTGGAGCGGCTTGAGCTTCCAACCGCCGTCCGTCAGTTCTGCCGCCAGCCAGTCGAGTAGCTCCGGATGCGTAGGCGGATTGCCGAGGCTGCCAAAATTGCTGCTCGAACGGACGATCCCGCGACCGAAGTGGTGCTGCCACAGACGATTGGCCATCACCCGTGCAGTGAGCGGATTGGTGGGCGCGGCGATCCAGTCGGCTAGCGCTTTGCGCCGGCCGGATGATTTGGCGCTATCGGGTCGCGGTGGAATCGTCGGCTTGCCACCGCCGAGCGCGGTGAGAAACGCCGGCTCGACTTCGGCGCCGGGCACGTGGGGATTGCCGCGCGACAAGATAAACGTCTTGGGCGGCTCCGGCAGGCAGGCGCCAACACTGAGCACACTCTCGCGCGGTGGCAGCTTTGTCTTGTCAGCTTCTTCGAGTTCTTTTTTGAGGCCCGAGTACTCCTCCCAGGCAGCGTCGTCGAGATGGGCCCGCAGTTTTTGCTTGAGGACTTTGCCGCGCTCCGGCCCCTCGGTCTTGCGCTGATCTTCGGCCGAGAGCTTGACGATGGCCGACTGCTCGATCGGCTTCATCTTGTCACGAATCGCCGCTTTACGATCGTCCAACTGCTGGTGCTGCGCGGCCACTTCAGGCGACGAAATGTCGGTCTGGCTCTTGTCGGTTTTGTAACGATCGACTTCGCCGAAGAATGCTACGAGCTGGTAGTAGTCTGCCTGCGGAATTGGATCGAGCTTGTGATCGTGGCAGCGGGCGCAATTGACCGTTAGCCCTAGAAACACCTGGCTGGTAGTGGCCACGATATCGTCGAGCTCGTCAAAGCGAGCTTGCAGCGGATCGGCCGGTTCGTCATCCCACAGGCCCAGTCGGTAATAGCCGGTGCCGGTCAGCGTGTCGTGCGTGACCTGCTCCAACTCATCGCCGGCCAGTTGCTCGCGGATGAATTGATCGTACGGTTTGTCTTCGTTGAACGAGCGGATGACGTAGTCGCGGTAGCGCCAGGCGTTTGGCTTGTCGCCATCGCGCTCGAAGCTGTTGGTGTCGGCGTAGCGCACCAGGTCTAACCAATGCCGCGCCCAGCGCTCGCCGTATTGTGGCGAAGCCAGTAGCTCGTCGACGACTCGCTCGTAGGCGTCTGCGCGCGTGTCGGCCAGAAAGGCGTCGACTTGTTCCGGTGTTGGCGGCAGGCCAATCAGGTCGTAGTACACGCGCCGCAGCAGAGAGACTTTTTCCGCGGGCTTGGCCGGCTCGAAGCCGCGCGCTGTAAGTTTCTCGAGTATGAAGTGATCGATCGCGTTGCGCGACCAGGAGCCATTGGCTGCAGCCGGCACGGCTGGGCGTTTGACCGGCTCGAAGGCCCAATAGTTTTGCCACTCGGCGCCCTGGGCGATCCAGTCTGAGAGCGTGCGGACCTGCTCCGGCGTCAGCGGCTTTCCTTCCGGCGGCATCCGCACCCCTTCGTCGGTGCTGGTGACCCGCGCGATCAGCGCACTCTCGTCCGGCTTGCCCACGACGATGGCGTGCTCGGTCGAATCCAACTCGGCCAGGGCGTCTTCTTTTTTATTGAGCCTTAAGCCACCCTTCGCTTGATCCGGCCCGTGGCAGCGATAACAGCGCTGGGCAAGCAGCGGCTGGATGTCACGGCGGAAGTCGATCTTCGCTACGGCAGCAGCCGGTTCGGCGCCGGTAGCGCTAAGTGGCGACAGCAGCACAGGGCCGCACATGACAGCCACTGTTAATATCAACAGTGTCCCGGTCGCCAGGCGCTGTAAACTTCGTCTCGTGAGCATCGTATCTTGGGAAATGTCGCGGGCGGGAATTTGCAAGAAAGGCAAAGCGGCGTAAGGGCCAGGCGCCGAGGCGCCCTGACCGGGCCGCCCTTCAGTATACGCAAAATGGCCCGCAATTGCCCGCGACTTTCCAGCGTCGTTACATGGTCGAAACCGTCACGAGGGAACGCCACCATGGGGGGCCAGGGCCGCCGGCAGATTGCTGGAAGGTGATCGCGCCGTTTGCGCCGCATCGGGCCCCGAGTCGCTACCTATCCAGCCTCTGAACTGTCCAATAATCGGCATGTGGGTCGGCGGCTTTTGTCGGCGTGACAGGGCGAAGCGCGATCATGATCATCGCCAAATAAAGCAGATACAATCCGGCCGGTATCGACCAGGCCCACAAGGGCGTCGTCCTTTCAACCCACATCATCATCGCGACGATCTCGAAAACCATCATCACGATGATCGCGGTTGCGATGCAAATCTGCCGTAAATAAGTGCGCCGTGTCCCCAGTGCAGCAAGTTGTTTGTTGGCGATGTGGGCGCGCGCCAGCGCAACTGTAGGGCTGATTAAAAGGCTGCCGATTGCAACCGAGCCCATCGGGCCGAAGAACAACGCGAGCACCCCGCGCGATCCGAGCACGAATAGGGGCGCGCAACCGTCCCATCGGACGCGCTGCCAAAACGTGCTCGGTTGCTGTTCGCCACTCATGTCCGCAATTCTACCAATGTTGGCCGGGCCATTGCCAGTTTCTGGACGTTGGATTGAGGTTACAATGGCCGGTGACGTCACGAAAGAATTGTTTCATCGACTTGAGGCTTCCAATGCATCGCCCTGCTGCCCAGTTCGCATTCATTTGCGCGATAATTATTCATTACCTGCTTGCCTCGCCCGCCTTCGCCCAGCACAAGCTGGCCACGCAAGGAAATGGCAAGCTCGTCGTTGTTGATAAGGACGGAAAGGTCGAATGGGAAACTCCGTGGGACGGGGTTCACGATCTGCATGTTCTGCCGAATGGTAACTTCCTTGTTCCTCAAGGCGCGAACAAAGTTGTCGAGATCGACCGCGAGACGCGGAAGGTGATTTGGACGTATGACTCCGGTACCGCCAACGGCAACGCCGGCAAGCGCGTCGAGGTTCACGCCATTCAACCGCTGGGGGATGGGCGCGTGATGATCGCCGAGAGTGGGCCGGGGCGAATCATCGAAGTCGATCGAGACGGCAAGCTGCTGCACGAATTAAAACTCAAGATCGATCACCCGAATCCGCACACCGACACACGCCTGGCCCGCAAACTCAAGAGCGGCAACTACCTGGTCTGCCACGAAGGGGACGGCGTGGTCCGCGAGTACGATCCGACGGGCAAGGTCGTCTGGGAGTACGCCGTGCCGCTGTTCGATAAGGAACCGAAGGACGGCCACGGCCCCGAGGGGTTCGGCAACAAGTGCTTTGCGGCCGTGCGATTGCCCACCGGCAACACGCTGATCAGCACCGGCAACGGCCACAGCGTGCTGAATGTCACGCCGCAAAAAGAAATCATCTGGAAGATCGAACAAAACGATCTGCCTGGAGTGAAGCTCGCTTGGGTGACAACGCTCGAGCTGTTGCCGAACGGCTACCTGGTGTTGGGCAACTGCCACGCCGGGCCAGGCCAGCCGCTGTTGGTCGAGATCGACCCGAAGACAAAAAAGATCGCCTGGAAGTTCGATCAGTTCGATAAGTACGGCAACTCGGTATCGAACTCGCAGATCCTCGATCAGCCAGGGGCGTTGCGATAAACAATGTGTTGCGACCGTAGGCATCACGGGCCCCGTGATGCCAGCAGCGCGCGTGATCGTGGCGCCAAAACGGCCCTCCGCGAAAACTCCGCAGCGCAAATATCTTGGCGCGGGACGCTTTATTGCTGCGGATTGCGGAGTGAACGAATGTCATCACGGGGCCCGTGATGACTACTTTGCGTCTTCCGCTTCGCTGTCCGCCAGTGCTTTCCGCGCCACGCGGACCACGTAGAACAGCAGCACAATGCACAGCGCCAGCCCGGCGATGGTGAACGCACTGTGCAGTGTCGAGTGCTCGCTGGTTTGGCCGCTGATCTTGGCGACGTGTTTGGCCACGTAACCGAAGTAGACTTCGACGAACAGGCTGGGGATCATTCCCAGGCAGGCGAGCAGGAACGTCGGGAAGCGGGTCTTGGTTGCGCCGAGGATGTAGCTGATCGTGACCGGGTTGATCGGCGTCAAGCGAAGCAGGAATTGAAAGCGAAACCCTTCGCGATGCACGGCCCGTTCGATTGCGGCGAACTTGGGATTCCGCGCGAGCCAGCCCAGCACGGCGCTTTGTAAAAAGAATTTGCCCAAGGCGAAATCGACGGCCGCGGTCAGCAGCGAACCGGCGACGACCAGCACCGTTCCCCAGACGAGTCCAAACAACGCCCCGGCGATCAGCGCAAACAGCGTGTCCGGCACAAAGATCGACGTGAAGACGACCACCGCGGCGATGAAGGCAACGTATCCCCAGGCGCCTTGTGCCGCGATCCAATCTTCGATCGCCGGCAGATGATGGGCAAAGTCACGCCCCAGCCACGCGGCCAGCGCAACGGCGACGGCGCCAATCGCGATCTTCGCGACTAGCCGCCAACGAGATCTCGCCGCCTGCTCAGCCGGCGCTGCGTTGTCGTTCAAGTTCGAATCAGGTGGGTTCATAGATCGCGCTTCCTGCGCTCAGATTTGACGACCTGAATGCGACAAGGAATCGAACATTCAGCGAACCTGACGATCGAGACCATCCGCGTCATTTACTGGTTCCTCTGCGCTCTCTGCGTCCTCTGCGGTTTCACTCCGCTTCTTCAATCTGGAAGACAAAGACGGAGGGCAGAGAAGTATAACCGCGGAGGGCGCAGAGGACGCAGAGAGGAAATGTCGCAGAGTCGATCACTGGTCTCTTGACTAGGCATTGTCTCAAAACTGCTCTTCGAGCTGAATTGAAATTCTGTCACATTGTGAGGAGTAGTTCAATTCGCCACGGAGGGCAATTGCATGGCTCGCTTATTGTTGACTGACGAAC